>Ga0073934_10001305_pt1 | contig 60967 bp, 45 predicted proteins | sample LarsenN4metaG_FD_76834 | JGI IMG/M metagenome (GOLD analysis project Ga0073934, IMG submission 76834) | Hot spring sediment bacterial and archeal communities from British Columbia, Canada, to study Microbial Dark Matter (Phase II) - Larsen... ... | reverse complement strand
ACGCGATGGAGCTGATCGCCGCGCGCTGGATCGCCGAGCACCCCGAGTACCGGGGCGACCTCGCCGACGAGGCCACCGCGCTCGCGGCTTCCTACAGCGTCGAGCAGGGTCGCACCAATCCGTTCCTGCACCTGTCGATGCACCTGTCGATCGAGGAACAGTGCAGCATCGACCAGCCCACGGGCATCCGCCAGGCGGTGCAGCTGCTGGCCGCCCGGCGCGGGTCGCTGCACGAGGCCCACCACGAGGTGATGGAGTGCCTGGGGGAGATGATCTGGGCGTCGCAGCGCAGCGGCCTGCCCCCCGATGGTGCCGCCTACATCGACGCCGTGCGGCGGCGGGCCACTGCCGGCTGATCGGCCACCCGCCTCGGCGGCCGGGGCGACCGAGGAGCGACGCCGCCGCACGCCACCGTGCCGGGCCCGTGCCGGCGATACGTGCATTCCCTGATCGTCGGGGCCGCTACGGAGCGTGGCGCACCCCCGACAATCGCGCCGACTTCAAGACCGACGCGCGCCGGCCCCGCCGGCGCCACGCACCGCAGCCCCCCGGGAGCGCCCCTCGTGCAAGCCCTACTCAAGCTGTCCGGCCTCATCGACCGGATCAACCTCTTCTTCGGCAAGATCATCATGTGGCTGGTGCTCGCCGCGGTCGTGATCAGCGCCGGCAACGCCATCGTGCGCAAGGCCTTCAACATCGGCTCGAACGCCTGGCTCGAGATCCAGTGGTACCTGTTCGCGGCCGTCTTCATGCTCGGCGTCGGCTACGTGATGCTGAAGAACGCGCACGTGCGCATCGACTTCATCTCGAGCAAGCTGTCCACGCGCACCAACGCCATCATCGACGCGCTCGGCATCGTCGTGTTCACGATCCCCCTGTCGATCATCATGGTCTGGCTGGGCTGGCCGCTGTTCGAGCGCGCCTGGACGACCGGCGAGATGAGCGAGAACGCCGGCGGCCTCGTGCGCTGGCCGGTGCTGGCGCTGCTGCCGGCCGGTTTCGTCATCCTGCTGGCGCAGGCCGTGTCCGAGCTGATCAAGCGCCTCGCCTACCTCGGCGGCCACCTCGCCGAGCCGTTCACCCCGTTCGAGGACAAGCTCGAGGAGGTGAAGTTCGCCGAGGCGCTGGCCGAGGAGGCCGCCAAGCGGGAGGCCGCCCTCGCCGCTGGCAAGGCGCAGTGACATGACCCGCCCGCACCGTTCGCCAACCCCCGAGGGGGCTCTGCCCCGGTCGACCCGGAGCCGTTGAGATGTCCCAGTTCATCGCCCAGAACTTCGTGCCGCTGCTGTTCTGCGGCCTGCTCTTCTTCCTGCTCACCGGCATCCCGGTGGCGTTCGGCCTCGCGGCCACGGGCCTGCTGTTCGGCTTCATCGGCATGGAGGTCGGCCTGTTCCCGCAGACGCTCTTCCAGGCGCTGCCGCTGCGCGTGTTCGGCATCATGAAGAACGAGACGCTGCTGGCGATCCCGTTCTTCACCTTCATGGGCATCCTCCTCGAACGATCGGGGATGGCCGAGGACCTGCTCGAGACCGTCGGGCAGGTCTTCGGCCCGGTGCGAGGCGGCCTCGCGGTGGCCGTCATCCTGGTGGGTGCGCTGCTCGCCGCCACCACCGGCGTCGTCGCGGCCGCCGTCATCAGCATGGGCCTGATCTCGCTGCCCATCATGCTGCGCTACGGCTACAACCGCACCATCGCCACCGGCACCATCACCGCCAGCGGCACGCTCGCGCAGGCGATCCCGCCGTCGCTCGTGCTCATCGTGCTGGCCGACCAGATGGGCCGCTCGGTGGGCGACATGTACGCCGGGGCGCTGGTGCCGGGCCTGCTGCTGGTGGGCCTGTACCTGCTATTCGTCGCCGTCGTCGCCATCGTGCGCCCGGCCTGGGTGCCGGCGCTGCCGCAGGAGGCGCGCATCTACCGCGAGCCGAGCGGCGCCTCCGGGCACCGGTCGCTCATCGCGCTGCTGGCCATCTGCGCCGCCGCGGGCTGGGCCTGGACCAAGGTGCACCACGAGTTCATGGTGTGGGCCACGGGCCGCGCGCTGCCCTCGCCCGGCGACGAGGTCTTCATCATGGCGATGACGGTGGCCTCGCTGCTCGCGCTGGCGCTGGCGCTGGTCAACAAGGCCACGGGCATGGGGCTGCTGTCCCGCCTCGCCGAGCAGGTGACGTTCGTGCTGATCCCGCCGCTGGTGCTGATCTTCCTCGTGCTGGGCACCATCTTCCTCGGCGTGGCCACGCCCACCGAGGGCGGCGCGATGGGCGCCGTCGGCGCGCTCGTGATGGCCGCCGGCCGCCGCCGCCTCAACCTCGACCTCACCAAGCAGGCGCTGGACAGCACGGCCAAGCTCGCGACGTTCGTGCTCTTCATCCTCATCGGCAGCACGGTGTTCAGCTTCACCTTCAACGCCGCCGACGGGCACATCTGGGTCGAGCACCTGTTCGACAAGCTGCCGGGCGGCGCGCTCGGCTTCCTCGTCGTCGTCAACATCCTGGTCTTCATCCTCGGCTGCTTCATCGACTTCTTCGAGATCGCGTTCATCGTCATCCCGATGCTGCTGCCGGTGGCCGAGAAGCTGCTGCCCACGCTGCTGCCGGGCGTGCCGGTGGACGCGGTGATGATCTGGTTCGGCGTGATCATCGCGATGAACCTGCAGACCTCGTTCCTGACGCCGCCGTTCGGCTTCGCGCTGTTCTACCTGCGCAGCGTGGCCGCCAAGAACGACTACAAGGACCGCATCACCGGCGCCACGATCCCCGCGGTGACCACGGCGCAGATCTACAAGGGCTCGATCGCCTTCATCGTGCTGCAGCTCATCATGGTGGCCTCGGTGATCGCCTGGCCGGGCATGGTGGTCAGCGGCCTGAACGAAGGGCCGAAGATCGACGCCGAGCGCGCGCTGGAGGAGATGCGCATGCCCGAGCGGGCACCCGCCGAGCCGCCGCCCGCGCTGTCGCCGCCGGGAGCGGGCGGCGCCGGTGGCGACCTCCCTGCGCCGGCACGCGAGCCGGCCGAGGACCCGAACCAGGCCATCCTCGACGCGCTGAAGCGCGAGCGCGAGGCCGCGGCCTCGGCCTCGGCCCCGAAGAAGTAGCCCGGCCCGTGCGCGCAGGCGCTGCGCGCACGGGCCCCGGGGTCGCCTTCGCCGCACGCGCATGTGGTCGCTTCGCGCTCATGACCCCCCCTGGCGCGCGCAGCGCGGCCCGTGGGTCGTCGGTGCGGCGTACGTCGCGGTGTTCCTCGCCCTCGACTGGGTGAGCTACATCCGGCCGTTCCAGGGCCTGAACATCACGCCCTGGAACCCGCAGCCGGCGCTGGCCATCGCGCTGCTGCTCGTCAACCCGCGCTGGCTCTGGCTCGTGTGGATCAGCCTGCTGACCGCCGAGCTGGCCGTGCGGGGCATCCCGTCGGACTGGTTCGTCACGCTCGCCGCCACGGCAGCCCTCGGCTTGTCCTATGCCGCCATCGCGAGGGCGCTGCAGTCGCGGCTCGGTGCGGTCCCGGTGCTCGCGGGCCGGCGCGACCTGCTGTGGTTCACGCTCATCGCCGTCGTCGGCGCGCTCGGCAGCGGCGCCGTCTACGTCAGCACGTTCATCGTCGGAGGCATCGGGCCGCAGGGCAGCGTAGCCGAGGCCGTCGCCCGCTACTGGGTCGGTGACGCGGTGGGCCTGGTCGTGCTGCTGCCGATGCTGCTGATGCTGCTGCACCCCGTGCGGCGCGCCTCGCTGGCGGCCGCGCTGCGCAGCCCCGAGGCGTGGCTGATCGGGGCCGTCGTCGTGGTGCTGGTGGCCATCGTGTTCGGGCGCGCCGACCGCGACCACTTCCGGTTCTTCTACGTGCTCTTCGTGCCGGTGGTGTGGGCCTCGGCCCGGCACGGCCTCGCCGGGGCGGTGCTGGCCGCCGGCCTCACGCAGGTCGGGCTGATCGTCGCGGTCCAGTCGGCACCCAACGCCGACCTCACGGTCTTCGAGCTCCAGGTGCTGATGGCCGCGGTGACGATGACCGGCCTCATGCTCGGCGTCGTCGTCGACGAGCGCGAGCGCGCCGCCGCCGAGCTGAAGGGCAGCCTGCGGCTGGCCGCCGCCGGGCAGATGGCGGCGGCGCTGGCGCACGAGCTCATCCAGCCCCTGACGGCCCTGAACAGCTACGCGCAGGCCACGCGGCTGCTCGCCGCGTCGGCCACCGTCCCCGACAACGAGCGGCTGCCGCGCCTGCTCGAGGTCTCCGGCCGCATGGCCGACGACGCGCTGCGCGCCAGCGAGGTCGTCAAGCGCCTGCGCGACTTCTTCCGCTCGGGCAGCACGCAGCTGCGCGCGTCGGACCTCGCGCCGCTGGTGGCCGAGGTCGCCGCGGCCGGCGCGAGGCGGGCCGAGGCGCTCGGCGTGCGTGTCGAGACCGACCTCGCCCCCGACCTGCCGCGTGTGCTGATGGACGAGGTGCAGATCGCCGTCGTGCTGCGCAACCTGCTGGCCAACGCCCTCGATGCCGCCTCGGCGGGCAGCGCGCCGCGCCTCGTGCGCCTGCAGCTGCGCGGGCGCCAGGGAGGCGTCCGGGTGGACGTGTTCGACAGCGGCGCCGGCGTGCCCGCCGACCGGCTGCCGACCCTGTTCGAGCCGGGCCCCTCCGAGAAGCCCGGCGGCATGGGCGTGGGCCTGAGCATCTGCCGCGCCATCGTCGAGGCCCATGGCGGCCGGCTGTGGGCCGAGGCGGGAAGATCGGGCCACTTCGCCTTCAACCTGCCCATCGCCGGGATGGAAGATGCGCGCCATGCACCGTGACACCGTGTTCATCGTCGACGACGACGCGTCGGTGCGCGACGCGCTGTCGCTGCTGCTCAGCCTGCGCGGGCATGCCACCGCCACGTTCGCCAGCGCCGAGGACTTCCTGGCCGCGCTGCAGCCCTCGTGGCGGGGCTGCGTGGTGCTCGACATCCGCATGCCCGGCCTGTCCGGCCTCGAACTGCAGCAGCGGCTGCTCGAGCAGGGCCCGGCCCTGCCCGTCATCGTGATGACGGCCCACGGCGACGTCGCCGCCGCGCGGCAGGCGTTCCTTGCCCGCGCCGTCGACTTCGTCGAGAAGCCCTTCGACGGCGAGCAGCTGCTGGCCACCATCGAGCGCGCGCTGGCCGGCACGCGCGCCGGCCCGGGCGGCATGTCGCAGGACACGGCCGTGGCGCCCGACGCCGCGTCGGCGCTGTCGCAGCGCGAGCGCGAGGTGATGGCACTGATGGTGCGGGGGCTGCACAACCGACGCATCGCCGAGGAACTCGGCATCAGCCCGCGCACGGTGGAGGTGCACAAGGCGCGGGTGCTCGAGAAGGTCGGCGTGAAGAACGTCGTCGAGCTGGTCCGCCTCGTCGACCGCGGCCGCCCCTGACCGTCCGGCGCGACGGGCCGCGCCCGTACGGTGCCGCGCGTACGTCGGCACGCGAATTTCGCGAAACGGCACGAGCGCCTAGTCTCCTCGCCCGAGGAGACCGGTGTGCCAGCGACTGAACCCCTTCCGCCCCCACGCCAGCCGCGGCCCCGCAACGCGGTGGCCCGATGAACCGGTTGTGGCTGGCCCTGCTGCCTGAACTGCGCCAGTTTCCCGCTGCCGAGCAGGACCGCGTCCTGCGTGAAGCGCGCGACACGGCCTTCGACGTGCCGGAGCTGGTCGGCCTCGCGGCCGGCCTCGTCGCGGTCACCGCCCTCACCCGCTACACGCTGGCCGACGCGTCGCTGGCCAGCCGCTTCGCCGCCGCGCTGCTCAACTTCGGCGTGGCCGTGCCGCTGCTGGCGGCCCTGCTCGGCCCGGTGCACCTGAGGCGCCTGCGGCGCGGGCTGCGCGACCAGCTCCGCCGCCGGGAGGGGCGATGAGCTCCGTGCAATGGGTGGGCGCCAGCCTGTTCGCGGTGGCGCTGCTGCACACCTTCTCCACCAAGTTCTTCGAGCGCATGGCGCACCGGCGGCCCGACCATGCCGGCATCTGGCACCTGCTCGGCGAGGTCGAGGTCGTCTTCGGCTTCTGGGCGATGGTGCTCGTCGTCGCGATGATGGCGATGCAGGGCCGCGAAACGGCGACCGCGTACCTCGACTCGCGCAACTTCACCGAGCCGATGTTCGTGTTCGCGATCATGGTGATCGCCGGCAGCCGCGCCGTGCTCAACCTGGCCCAGGGCGCGGTGCAGGCGGTGGCGCGCAGCATCCCGCTGGCCGGCGGCATGTCGTTCTTCCTCGTGGCGCTGGCCTTCGTGCCACTGCTGGGCTCGCTTATCACGGAGCCCGCGGCCATGACGCTGGCCGCGATGATGCTGCGCGACCGCATCTTCAGCGTCGCGGGCGTGAGCCAGCGGCTGAAGTACGCGACGCTGGGCGTGCTCTTCGTCAACGTCTCCATCGGCGGCACGCTGACGCCGTTCGCCGCGCCGCCGGTGCTGATGGTGGCGGCCAAGTGGAACTGGGACACCTGGCACATGCTGAGCCACTTCGGCTGGCGGGCGGCGCTCGCGGTCCTCGCCAACGCATTCCTCGTGACGCTGCTGTTCCGGCGGGAACTGGCCGCGATGGCACCGAACGGGCAGCACGCCGGCTCGGAGGTGCCGCACTGGGTGAGCCTGGTGCACGTGATCTTCCTGACCGCCGTCGTCGCGTTCGCGCACCACCCGCCGGTGTTCATGGGCGTGTTCCTGTTCTTCATGGGCTTCGCGACCGCGTACCCGAAGTTCCAGAACCGGCTCATCCTGCGCGAGGGGCTGCTGGTGGCGTTCTTCCTTGCCGGCCTCGTGGTGCTGGGCGGGCAGCAGCAGTGGTGGCTGGAGCCGCTGCTGCGCGGCATGGACGCCGACACGGTGTACTTCGGCGCCACGGCGCTGACGGCCGTCACCGACAACGCCGCGCTCACCTACCTCGGCTCGCTCGTCGACGGCCTGAGCGACGAGTTCAAGTACGCCCTCGTGGCGGGCGCCGTCACCGGCGGCGGGTTGACGGTGATCGCCAACGCGCCGAACCCGGCCGGCTTCGCGATCCTGCGCGGCCACTTCGAGGACGAGGCGATCCACCCGCTCGGCCTGCTGGCCGCCGCCACCCCGCCGACGCTGATGGCCATCGTGGCCTTTCGTGTGCTTTGAAGGAGGCGCCATGTTCCACGACCTCTGGACCGACCTGGAAGCCTGGTGGGCCACGGTGCCGCCGGAGTTCGCGTTCCTGCTCGCGCTGCCGTTCGGCGTGGCGCTGCTCGGCCTTGCGGCCGATCGGCGGCAGGCGCACCGCCGCCGCGTCGCCGCGCCCCGGCCTGCCGCCCTGGGCAGCGGCGGCCCCGGAGGCACCGCGGCGCGGCCCTGAAATGCAGAAGGCCCCGCGATGCGGGGCCTTCGGGCAACACCTCGCGCCGGCGGACCCGGCGCGAGGGGAACGCGGGCTGCTTACAGCCGCTGGCGCTGCATGAAGTCGTCGAACGTGGCCTCGGTGTAGCGGAACCACAGGTTCGAGTCGCGACGGAAGGCGGCGTAGTCGTCGTAGACCTTCTTCCACGCCGGGTTGGTGGCGCTGATCTCGCTGTACAGCGCCATCGCCTCCTTGAAGGCCGCGTCCATCAGGTCCTTCGGGAACGGGAACAGCTTGGCCCCGCCGGCCACCAGCTGCTTCAGCGCCGCGGCGTTCTTGGCGTCGTACTTGCCGAGCATGTCCATGTGGCAGTAACCGCAGGCGGCCTCGATCATCGCCTTGTACTCCGCCGACAGGCCCTCGTAGGCCTTGGCGTTGACGTGCAGCTCGAGGCCGGGGCCGCCTTCCCACCAGCCCGGATAGGCGTAGAACGGCGCCACCTTGTAGAAGCCGAGCTTCTGGTCGTCGTACGGGCCCACCCACTCGGCCGCGTCGACCGTGCCCTTCTCGAGCGCCTGGTAGATCTCGCCGCCGGGGATGTTCTGCGCCACGCCGCCGATGCGGTTGACGACCTGGCCGCCGAAGCCGCCGACGCGGAACTTGATGCCCTTGAACTCGGCGAGGCTCTTGACCTCCTTGCGGAACCAGCCGCCCATCTGGGCGCCGGTGTTGCCCATCGGGAAGTTGACGATGTTGTAGCCCTTGTAGAACTCGCGCATCAGCTTCAGGCCGTTGCCCTCGTAGTACCACGCGGCCATCTGGCGCGCGTTGAGGCCGAACGGGATGGCGCACGACAGCGCGAAGGTCGGGTCCTTGCCGAAGTAGTAGTACGGCGCCGTGTTCGCCATCTCCACCGTGCCGTCCTTGACGGCGTCGATGGTGCCGAGCGCCGGCACCAGTTCTCCCGGCGGGTGCGTCGTGATGGTGAACTTGCCGCCGCTCATCTCCTTCATCTTCTGCGCGAAGACGTCGTTCACGCCGAACAGCGTGTCGAGCGACTTCGGGAAGCTGGAGGTCAGGCGCCAGCGGATGGTGGCCTGCGCATGCACGGCCGGCGCGATGCCGGCAGCCAGCACGCCGGCGATGCCTGCGCCCTGGACGAAGGAACGACGTTCCATAACGTTCTCCTGTGGGGGAACCCGGTTGAACACGGTGGGGATGGGGAGCAGGCGGGGTGCCCCCCGGCCCACAACGCGGGAAATTCTAGGAGTCGCCTACGGGCCCTCCCGGGCGGGTTTTCCCGCTCGGCGACGGCGCCGTCGGGTGCGGTGGCCAAAGGCAGCACGAGGCCCGCGCCCGGCCGTGCGAGCCCCCTTCAGGAGCCGGCCAGCTTCATCCGTGCCAGCAGCACGGAGCCGATGGTCTTGCTGCCTTGGGTATAGAGGTCGGCGCCGACCGCGACGATGTCGCGCAGCATGTCCTTCAGGTTGCCGGCGATGGTGACCTCGTGCACCGGGTGCACGATGCGGCCGCCCTCCACCCAGAAGCCGGCGGCGCCGCGCGAGTAGTCGCCGGTGACCATGTTGACTCCCTGCCCCATCAGCTCGGTGACGAAGAGGCCGCGGTGCAGCTTGCGCAGCATCGCGTCGAGGTCGTCGCCCGGCTGCGTGAGCCGGCTCGTCAGGCGCAGGTTCTGCGAGCCGCCGGCGTGGCCGGTGGTGCGCATGCCGAGCTTGCGCGCCGAGTAGCTGCTGAGGAAGTAGCCCCGCACGACGCCGGCCTCGACGACGCGGCGGGCGCGCGTGCGCACGCCCTCGTCGTCGAACGGAGCGCTGCCCTTGCCCTTGCGCTCGTGCGGGTCCTCGTCGAGGTCGAGGTGGTCGGCGAGCACCTGCGTGTCGAGGCAGCCGACGAGGAAGCTCGCCTTGCGGTAGAGCGAGCCGCCCGAGACCGCCCCGACGAAGCTGCCGACGAGCCCGGCGGCGACCGGCGCCTCGAAGAGCACCGGCACCTCGCCGGTGGGCACCCGCCGCGCGCCCAGGCGGGCCAGCGCGCGCCGCGCGGCATAGCGGCCCACCTCCTCGGGATCGGCGAGCTCGCTGGCGTCGCGCATGCTCGTGTACCAGGCGTCGCGCTGCATGTCGCGGCCGCGGCTGCCCGGGCGCGTCGCGATCGGCGACACCGACACGTAGTGCCGCGAGCTCGCGTAGCCGCCCCGGAAGCCGCGCGTGTTGCCGGCCCAGAAGTGCGCCTGCTGGGCCGAGACGCCGGCGCCCTCGCTGTTGGTGATGTGCCGGCTCACCGCGAGCGCGGCGTCCTCGCAGCTGTGCGCGATGGCGGCCGCCGCGGTGGCGTCGATGTCCCAGGGGTGGAAGAGGTCGAGGTCGCGCGCCGCCTCCTCGGGGGTGGCGAGGTCCTCCGGGTCGGGCAGGCCGGCGGCGGGGTCTTCGGCGGTGAAGCGCGCGATGTCGTAGGCCGCCTGCACCGTCTGCCGGATCGCCGCGGGCGAGAAGTCGGAGGTGCTCGCGTTGCCGCGCCGCTGCCCGAGGTAGACGCTGACGCCGAGCGACTTGTCGCGGTTGCGCTCGACGTTCTCGAGCTCGCCCTTGCGCACCGAGACCGACAGCCCCATGCCCTCGCTCACCTCGGCGCCGGCGTCGCTGGCGCCCAGCCGCCGCGCCTCGGCCAACGTGTCCTCGACGATCTGCCGGAACTGGTCCTGGGTGAAGGCGAAGCCGTGGGGCGCGTTACGCGGGTTGCTCATCGGGGGGTGCTGCGGGTCGGTGGCGGACGAGGCCGCTTGGTGGGCGGAGAACGAGCCCCTGGAGCGCCTGCCAGAGCCTCTCATTGGGGGCACATCTATGATAGCCACGCACCATGTTCGCCACTGCCTGCCGATGAACCGCCGCGCCGCGCCGCACCGCGGCCTCGATGTCCACTACGGCGAGGCCGGCGAAGAAGCCGCTCGCCCCAGCAAGACGCAGCTCAAGCGCGAGTCGCACTCGCTGCAGACGCTCGGCGCCGAGCTGGTCGAGCTGAGCGAGGAGCGCCTCGCCGCCGTCGAGCTGCCCGAGGCGCTGCGCGACGCCATCGCCGAGTACCGCCGCACGCGCTCGCACGAGGGCCGGCGCCGGCAGATGCAGTACATCGGCAAGCTGATGCGCCACGTCGACGAAGAACCGCTCCGTGAGGCAGTGGCCGCCAGCAAGCTCGGATCGGCCAAGGAGACGCTGGCGCTGCACGAGGCCGAGCGCTGGCGGGCCGAGATGATCGCCGACGACGCGGCCGTCACGCGCTGGCTTGCCGAGAGGCCCGACACCGACGTGCAGCACCTGCGCAGCCTCGTGCGTGCCGCCCGCCGTGATGCCGCCGGGCTCGCGGCCGAGGCGCGGCAGCCGAAGAGCTTCCGCGAGCTGTTCCAGTACATCCGACCCCACGTGCGACCATGAGCGCCTCCTCGCCGACCCCACCTTCCCCGCCCGCGGGCACGGCCCCGGGCGCCGACGCCGTGCGCATCGGCCTCGTCTCGGCCAGCGACCGCGCCAGCAGCGGCGTCTACGAGGACAAGGGCATCCCGGCGCTGAAGGAATGGCTCTCGCGGGCGCTGAAGAACCCGATCACCTGGGAGACGCGCCTCGTGCCCGACGAGCAGGAGCGCATCAGCGCGGCGCTGGTCGATCTCGTCGACACGGCGCGCTGCGACCTCGTCTTCACCACCGGCGGCACGGGCCCGGCGCCGCGCGACGTCACGCCCGAGGCCACGCTCGCGGTCGCGCACAAGGTGATGCCCGGCTTCGGCGAGCAGATGCGGCAGGTCAGCCTCGCCTTCGTGCCGACGGCCATCCTCTCCCGCCAGGTGGCCGTGATCCGCGGCCGGACGCTGATCGTCAACCTGCCGGGCCAGCCGAAGTCGATCGCCGAGACGCTCGAGGGCCTGCCGAGGAACACGCCGCCGGTGCACGGCATCTTCGCCGCCATCCCGTACTGCGTAGACCTGATCGGCGGGCCGTACCTCGAGACGCACGACGAGGTCTGCAAGGCGTTCCGGCCGAAGTCGGCGATCCGCGCGCCTCGAACGGCCTAGCGGCGCCGGGCGCCGCCGGCCGGACCCCCGCCCCTAGCGGGACGGCATCCGCGACGCCATCGCCGGCGACGCCAGCCCGGCGCGGGCGCGCAGTTCCTCCGTCGTGTCGCCACCACCGGCGGCCTTCCAGCCCGGCGGGCCGGCCAGCGTGCCGGCGAGGGCCCGCAGGCTGCGGGCCCGCAGCAGGTCGCGCAGCAGGTAGACCCACTGCGCGAACTCCACCCTGAGCGGGTTCGCGCTCTCGATCGGGTGCACCCAGCCGTAGCGGCAGGGCAGGTCGTCGCGTTCGGGGATGTAGGTGCCGAACAGGCGGTCGAACACGAGCAGCACGCCGCCGTAGTTGGCGTCGAGGTACTCCACGTTGGCCGCGTGGTGCACGCGGTGCGCCGACGGCGTGTTGAGCCAGCCCTCGAGCGGCCCGAGCTTCGGGATCCAGGTCGCGTGCAGCCAGAACTGGTACAGCAGGTTCAGCGTCACCGCCGTCACGACGAGCCGCAGGTCGAAGCCCACCCACACCAGCGGCAGCATGAAGACGACATTGCCCGTGATGCGACCGAAGGCGCCGATGCGCAGCGAGGCCATCAGGTTGAGCTGGTTCGGCGAGTGGTGCACGGCGTGGTTGCACCAGAACCAGCGCACCCGGTGCGCGGCGCGGTGCAGCCAGTAGTAGCAGAACTCCAGCCCGACGAAGAGCGCGAGCGCCGGCGCCCAGCCGTCGACGACGATCGTGCCCAGGCGATGCGCCGTCACCCAGTTCACGAGCGGCGCGGCGATCGTGAACGGCACCGCCACCGTGACGACGATGCGCAGCACGTAGTCGAACAGCGAGACACCGAAGCCGGCCCAGTCGTACGCCTCGCCCAGGCCGCGGCGGCCCCGCCACCAGAGCACGAGCGCCTCGAGCACCGCCGAGGCCAGCACCGCCGGCGCGACGACGTGGAGCAGGAACTGCTCGAGGGGCGTCAGCAACGGCACGGCACCCCCCCGCGAGCCTTGCAGCCCGCCTACTTCACCAGGCGGCTCAGGCGCTCGGCGTCGAAACTCTCCTCGGTGGCCGCGTCCTGGGGCACGCAGTCACCCACCGGCAGCTCGCGCGAGCGCGCCGAGAGCTTCTCGATCGCCTGCCACAGCAGCGCGATCTGGTGCTCGTGGCTCGAGGCGTTGTCGATCAGCCCCTTCATCGCCAGCGCCACCGGGTCGTCGCCCTGCGTCACGCCGTAGGCGCTGAAGCCCATCTTCGCGGCCGCCTCCTCGCGCTGCGCATCGGCGCTCTTCTGCACGATGCGCGCCGGGATGCCCACCGCGGTGGCCCCGGGCGGCACCGGCTGCAGCAGCACGGCGTTGCTGCCGACGCGCGCGCCATCGCCCACCGTGAAGCCGCCGAGCACCTTGGCGCCGGCGCTGACGATGACGCCACGGCCGAGCGTGGGGTGCCGCTTCGCGCCCTTCGCGAGCGACGTGCCTCCGAGCGTGACGCCGTGGTAGAGCGTGCAGTCGTCGCCCACCTCGGCCGTCTCGCCGATGACGAGCCCCATGCCGTGGTCGATGAAGACGCGGCGGCCGATCGTCGCGCCCGGGTGGATCTCGATGCCGGTGGCAAACCTCGCCACGTGCGAGATGAAGCGGCCCAGCCAGCGCAGCCCCCTGGTCCAGCACGCGTGCGCCCAGCGATGCATCACCAGCGCATGCAGCCCCGGGTAACACGTGAGCACCTCGAAGACCGAGCGCGCGGCAGGGTCGCGCTCGCGGATGCACGCGATGTCTTCTCGGAGGCGTTCGAACCACATGGTGCGGGCAGTGTAGCGGCGAGGCCTCCTTCGAGGCGGCCGCGCTCCAATGACCTTTCATGTCGATTCGTGTCGGTGGCGCGCGACCTGGCGGTAGCCGTCAGGTCCGGCACGCTCACCCGCCCGGACCGCCCGGACCGCCCGGACCGTCCCGCCGCGCAGGTGCGCCGCTCCCGTCCCGTTCCCGCGGCCTGCCGGCAGCCGGGGCTCCCCGCGCGCCGGCCGCCGGTTCTGGCGCACGCGCGTCCGTCGCAACGCCGGCCGGCGCCACCGGGGCCGCCGGCCCGGCCGCCTGCGACGCCGCCCGCGCGATGCCGCGCAGGATGTGCACCTCCTCCTCGGTGATCCGGGCGCGGTTGAGCAGCTGGTTCAGGCGCGGCAGCAGCTTCTTCGGCGAGCGCGGGTCGAGGAAGCCGATGTGCACCAGCGTGCGCTCCCAGTGCGCCAGCAGGCCCTGCACCGCCGCCGCGTCGGCCCAGCGCGCGGCGGCCGTGCGCGGCCGCACGTCGAAGCCGCCGAGCGCCTGCCGCCAGTCGTAGGCGATGAGCTGCACCGCCTGCGCCAGGTTGAGCGATCCGTAGTCCGGATCGGTGGGGATCGAAAGGCACAGGTGGCAGCGGTAGACGTCCTCGTTGGCCAGCCCCGTGCGCTCGGGGCCGAAGACGAAGGCGACCCGGTGCCCCTGCGCGGCCGCCTCGGGCAGCGCCGCCCGGGGCGCCAGCGCCGGCGGGCCGAAGTCGCGTGGCGTCATCGCGGTGGCGCAGGCCAGCGTGGTGCCCGCCAGGGCCTCGGCCAGCGTGTCCACGCAGCGCGCCGCGCGCAGCACGTCGCTGGCGCCGCTGGCGCGCGAGAGTGCCTCGTCCTCGAGATGCACCGCGGCCCGCCGCGGCCGCACGAGGACGAGGCGGCCGAATCCCATGACCCGGATCGCGCGTGCCGCGGCGCCGACGTTGCCCGCGTGGCTCGGCTCGACGAGCACGAAGGTGGTCGGATCGGCCGGCAGCGTGCCGGCGTCGGGCAGGTGCGGCATGAGGGCGGTATCCGGTCGGGGCGGGTGGCTTGCGGTTCGGGACGGGCCGCCGCGGGGCGCCTTGCGGCACGGCCCGCGGGCGGCGGCAGGGCGACCGGCAGGATGCCGACCGGACGGCGGGCCGCCGCGCGTCGCTCCGTCCTTCTCGCCGACAAGACGCGGGCGGCCGTCACAGTGCCCCAAGGGGCACCACGGGGCTCGCCGGTAAACTCGCGTGTCCGCCGTCGGCGCTTCGCGCGCGTGGATTGTCACCCGCGCAGCCCGAGCCCCGTCGCCGGCCCGCTCTTTCTTCCCGCCAGCCGCGCCCCTGGCCCGCGCGTCCACGCCGCCCGGCCCCTCGCCGGATGGCCCTGCCCCTCTCCGCCCGTCACGCACCATGTCGCAAGCCCTGCACCCCATGCTCAACATCGCCGTCAAGGCGGCACGCGCGGCAGGCGCCATCATCAACCGGGCGGCCCTCGACCTCGACCTGCTGCAGGTGGGCAGCAAGGGCCCGAACGACTTCGTCACCGAGGTCGACCGCGCGGCCGAGACGGCCATCATCGACATCCTGCTCGAGGCCTACCCCGAGCACGGCATCCTGGCCGAGGAGTCGGGGCGCGAGCGTGGCAATCGCCGGAGCGAGTTCGTCTGGATCATCGACCCGCTCGACGGCACCACCAACTTCGTTCACGGCCTGCCGATCTACGCGGTGAGCATCGCGCTCGAGCACCGTGGCCAGGTGCAGCAGGCCGTCGTCTACGACCCGGCGCGCAACGACCTCTTCTACGCCAGCCGCGGCCGCGGGGCGTTCCTCAACGACCGCCGGCTGCGCGTCTCCAAGCGCACCCGGCTCGCGGATGCGCTCGTCGGCACCGGCTTCCCGTTCCGCAAGGGCGACAACTTCAAGCGCTACCTGAAGATGTTCGAGGAGGTCATGCAGCACTGCGCCGGCGTGCGGCGGCCCGGCGCCGCGGCGCTGGACCTGTGCTACGTCGCCGCGGGGTGGTACGACGGTTTCTTCGAGACGGGCCTGTCGCCCTGGGACATCGCCGCCGGCTCGCTGATGGTCACCGAGGCCGGCGGCCTCATCGGCAACTTCACCGGCGAGGCCGACTACCTGCACCAGCGCGAGGTGGTGGCCGGCAACCCGAAGATCTACGGGCAGCTCGTGCAGACGCTCAAGCCCTACACGCGCGTCATCAAGGACGCCAAGGACGGCGACGCCGCCGCACCCGTCGAGGCGCCGGATGCGACCGCCGCCTTCGTGGAGGCCGCCGCGGCCGACGCCGCCCCCAGCGCGCCCGTCGAGGCGCCACCGGCGAAGCGGCCGCCGATCCGGGTGCGTCGCGCCGCGCCCAAGGCTGTCGGCTGACGCGGCCGCGCCGGCTACGGCGCGCCGATCGGCACGAAGGCGATGAGCGGGTCGTCGGTCAGCGTCACGACCACCAGGCCGTCGGGCAGCACGACCAGCTGCGCGGGCCGGAGCGCCCGGGCGTAGCCGGCCACCTTGTATCCCTGCAGCAGCGCGCCCGCCGGCGTGTAGACCCAGAAGTCGTAGGTGGCATACCAGCCCGAGATGCCGCAGATCGGCCGGCCGTCGCTCGTGACCTCGACGTTGTTGGGGTAGGCATCACCGCCCGGCAGTGCACCGATGAAGCTGCCGGTGGCGCCGTCGGCCACGCCGCACTTGTAGCCGCCGTCGGTGCCGCCTCCCGACGCGCCGTAGACGCGGCTGCCGTCGCGCGAGACGGCGATGTCCTGCGGGTTGCCGCCGGAACGCACGTCCGCGAAGCTCATCGACGTCGCGAACACCGTGCCGCCCGCCATGGCCGAATGGTCGAGCGCGTGGCGCGCGCCTCCCACGTTGATGGCGCGCAGGCCGTCCGCCGTGGCCGCGATGACCGTGCCCGTCGGCCCGGCGCCGGGGTCCAGCACGCGTCGGCCGTCCGCATAGGCCGAGCCGTCGCCGACCAGCACGACGTCGATGCCGTTGGGGCGCACGACCTGCAGGCCGGTGAACGAGTTCACCGCCTGGTCCAGCGGCCAGGCCCCGGTGCGCGCCCGCGTTGCCAGGTCCACCACGGCCAGCGTGCGCGTGGCCGTGTCCAGTGCATACAGCAGGCTGCCGTCCGGCGAGACGGCCATCTGCCCCAGCGCCGAGCCCACTCCCGTGATGGTCGCGATCTTCTGCGCCGAGTAGCCGTGATAGACGTCGATCGAGGTGCCGCCGTCGTGGGCATAGACGTGGGGCCGGATCGCATCGGCCACCAGATGGCCGTGGCTGGCCGTGAGCTTGGTGGTGGCGCCCAGGCCGGTGCTGCTCTTCCACAGCGCCACCTGCACCTGCGCCGGCTGCACGCCAGGGGTGGTGGTGCTCACGGTCACGGTGGCGGTGTGCAGCGCGCCGTCGGCCAGCGCAGCCGGGTTCGCGCTGAGCGCCAGCGTCGAGGCGCCGCCCGTGCTGCCGCTCGCGGTGACGCTCAGCCAGGGCGCGCTCGAGCTGGCCGTCCAGGCCAGCGTGCCGCCGAAGTTGTCGCGCAGGGTCAGCGTGCGCGTGAGCACGGTGCCGGTGGGCGTGGCGGCCAGGCCCACGCCCCACTGCGAAGGCAGCAGGCGGCGCTGGTCGAGGTTGAGGTTCACGGTCAGCGGCAGTGCCACGGTGTCGCCGTTGACGCTGGCGCTCATCGTCACCGTGGCGCTCGTCGAGCCCGGCGCGGCCGCGGCGAGCTGCGGCGCGAACGACAGCGACGCGCCCGATTGCGACACCGAGCCGGTGCGAGTCGGGCTGTCGAGCCATGCGGGCAAGGCCGACAGCGTGAACGGCCAGGCGTTGGCGCCGGTGTTCAGGCTCACCGAGACCGGAACGGCGCCGGTGTCGCGGCCCTTGGGGCCGCCGAGCGTCACCGTCGTCGTGGGGGTCGACAGCGTCGCTCGCGTCAGCGCGAGCTGCGTCGTGACGTTCCGGCTGGGCACGCCGGCCGATGCCAGCACCAGGTCGGCCTGGTGCTGGCCGCTGGCCAGCAGGCCGCGCGCGGGATCGGGTTGCAGCGAGATGATCGAAGGCGTCGTGCCGCTCGTCGGCGTGGCCCGCAGCCAGTCGGCCGTGGTCGTCGCACTCCAGGCGGTCGGCACGTCGTTGTCGAGCGCGAAGCCGAGCGGCTGCGCCGCGATCGGCGCGCCGTTGACCGCGCTGAAGCTCGGCACGCCCGAGGTCAGCACGAACTGCGTGGGCAGCACGTCGAGCGTGACGGCCACGCGCACCGTCTGGCCGCCGGACTGCACCATCACCTCGCCCTCGTGGCGCCCCTCGGCCATCGGGGCGGCATCGACGCCGATGCCGAACGCGCCGGGGCCGGTGCCGCTGCCGGGCACCACCCGGATCCACGCCGCCGATGCCGTCGCCGTCCAGTCCGCGGGCGGCCCGGCGACCTGCACCGTCACCGTCGAGGTGACCGAGCCGCCTCGATGCACGGTGAACGCGGTACTGGCCTGGGGCACGGCCGTCAGCGGCGCGGGCGTCACGGTCAGGTCGTACGGCAGCGGCACCGGCGAGCCGGGCACCTGCGAGGCGCATTGGATGTCGTTGCACAGCCTGACGCTGAACTCGCCCGCATACCGGCCGACGGCCAGCGTCGGCCGCGTGTGCAGGGTGGCCGAGACGGTGCGGCTGTCCACCGCGGTCAGCTCGATCGACGGCAGCAGCACGCCCGCCGTGTCGACGACGAAGACGTAGACTTGGCGCGAGAACAGCGAGGCGTCGGTTGCCGTCGCGCGCACCGTCATCGTGGCCGACGTGCCGGCCTCGACGTTGGCGACGAGGCCGCCCGGGGCGAAGCTCACCGCCGGACCCGCGCCACCATCGCCCCCACCGCCCCCGCACGCGGCCAGCAGCAGCGCCAAGCCCGCGCCGGCGCCGTGGCGCCGCGCGCGCTTCCAGAACTCTCCCGACATCGATCGCCTCCCTCGTCGCCGGGTCGGCCGGACCGGCCCGGCTCGGCGGGTCACGTCACCGATGCCAGTGCGAACAGAGACGGCATTGTCCCGCGGGCCGCGGCGCCTCCCGGCCCCGCGGCACCCGCGTCCCGGGGGGTATGTCGGCCCCCGGCCAGGGGGTTCAGTCGAGCTTGCCGATCCTGCGCACCGCCTCGGTCATCACCTTCGCGTCAGCGGCCCAGTAGCCGGCGAAGTCCGGCGCGTCGAGGTAGTCGATCGGGCTGCCGGCCTTGCCGATGGTCGCCACCACCGCGGGGTCGGCCGCCGCCTTGCGCGCCGCTTCGCGCAGCCGCTGCACCACCGCGGGCGGCGTGCTGGCCGGCACGAAGAGGCCCGACCACTGCGCGAACTGCACCGGGTGGCCGGCCTGCTTCAGGCTCGGCACCTCGGGCAGCGAGACGAGCGGCTTGTCGCCCCAGTGCGCCAGCGCGCGCAGGCGGCCGGCCCTGATGTGCTGCACCACGGTGGCGGGGCCGCTGGCCACCGCGTCCACCTGGCCGCCGAGCAGCGCCAGCACCGCCGGCCCGGCGCCGGTGTACGGGATGTGCACCATGCGGAAGCCGGCGCTCGACTTCAGCATCTCCATCGGCACGTGCATCGTGCCGTAGTTGCCCGAGCTGCCGTAGTTGAAGCCGCCGGGCTTCTTCTTCATCGCCTCCACGAACTCCGGCAGCGTCTTCCACGGCGAGTCGGCGCGCACCACCAGCACCGTGGGGTCGGCCGTGAAGCGCGCGATCGGCACGAACTGGTCGAGCGTGTAGACGGGCTTGCGTCCGTACACGACGTCGGCCTCGGGCAGGATGGAGATCGAGCTCAGCGAGAGCAGCAGCGTGTGGCCGTCGGTGGCCTTCGCGGCCTCGCCGATGCCGAGCGCCCCGCCGGCGCCGGCGCGGTTCTGCACCACCACCGGCTGCTTCAGTTCGCGCGAGAGTGCCTCGGCCACCGGCCGCGCCACCGTGTCGGCCACGCCGCCCGGCGGGAAGGGCACGATCATCGTCAGCGGCTTTTCGGGCCAGTTGCCCTGCGCCGCTGCCGGCAGGCCGGCCGCGGCCAGCATCAGCGCCGGCAGGATCGGCAGGATCGACAGGGGCCGCATCGCGCGGGTGATCAGGCTTCTGCGTGGCAGTGGTCTCATCGCGTGTCGTCTCCAGGCTTCGCGTGCGGCCGGTGGTTTCCCCGATGCCTCGGCCTCCAGGCAGCCCGATGCTACGGCGCTTCGCCCGGCCCCTATCCCCCGATGACTCCCCTCCTCGCCAGCGTTGCCACCGTCGCCGCGGTGCCCGTGCCGGGCCTGCCGCCGACCACGCCGGCGCGGGCCCGCGTCGGCCCGACGAAGCACGAGGCCACGCTGCGGCTCGGCATCCTGACACCCAGGGGCACGCCGCCGGCTGTCGTCGAGAAGCTCAACGCCGCCATCGGGAAGCGCAGTCGCGCACGACGCGCGGCTGCCGCAACGGCCTCTTCCATCCGCGGCGCAATGGCCCACTGGACCGCCTGACTCATCGACCCCCGAGAAACCCCATGCAACGACGCCCCCTGCTGGCCACGATGGCCGCCCTGCCCGCCGCGCTGGCCGCGCCGGCCCTGCACGCGCAGGCCTTTCCCTCGCGGCCACTGCGCTACGTCGTCCCCGTCTCGGCCGGCGGCGGCAGCGACCTCGTCGGCCGCACCGTCTGCGAACGCTGGGCGCGCCAGCTCGGCCAGACGATCGTCGTCGAGAACATCGGCGGCGGTGGCGGCGCCATCGCCTGCCAGACCGTCGCCAAGGCCGCGCCCGACGGCTACACGCTGCTGCAGGGCTACGTGGCCACGCACGGCACGAGCCCGGCCACGCGCTCGAAGCTGCCCTACGACGCGATCAAGGACTTCACGCCCATCGGCATGATCGGCGGCACGCCCAACGTGCTGGTCGTCAACGCCACCGTGCTGGCGCAGGTGCAGAACGTGGCGCAGTTCGTCGCCCACCTGAAGGCCAACCCGGGCCGCGTCAACTACGGCTCGGCCGGCCAGGGGTCGCTCACGCACCTGACGATGGAGCTCTTCAAGCAGGCCACCGGCACCTTCGCGCTGCACATCCCCTACCGCGGCATCGCGCCGGCCTTCACCGACCTGCTCGGCGGCCAGACGGTGGCGATGTTCCCGGGCCTGGCCGCGGCGCTGCCGCACATCCGCTCGGGCCGCGTGCGGCCGCTGGCCGTCACCGGCGACAAGCGGCACCCGGTGCTGAAGGACGTGCCGACGCTCGTCGAGGCGGGCTTCAAGGGCTTCGACGCACTGCAGTGGTACGGCGTCGTCGGCCCGGCCGGCATGCCCGCGCCGGTGGTCAAGCAGCTCAACGACACGCTCAACGCCGTGCTCACCGGGGGCGACCTGCGCGAGAAGCTCTCGGCCGAGGCGGTGGAGCCGCAGCCGATGTCGCCGGAGGCCTTCGGCGCCTTCGTGCGCGCCGACATCGACCGTTGGACGAAGCTCGCGCGCGAGCGGAAGATCCAGCTCGACGACTGAGCCCGCCGCGAACGAATCTCTCGCCGCGCCCGCGCTCCGTGCGGCGCGGCGAGAATCGTTCCGTCTCCTGGCCCCCTGTCGGCCTTCCCGGCCTCCCAAGCCCCTTCGCGCCCAGCGCACGCTCTTCATGGCCCGCAACACCACCGTCGCCGCCGACCTCAACGCCCCGCCCGTCACGCGCGACCTCGCCCGCTTCGTCGTCCGGCACCCTTCGCGCGGCTGGGGCGACGCGGTCGACCACGAGGCGCACCGCACCTTCGTCAACTGGCTCGGGTGCGCCGTCGGCGCCGCCCGGCACGAGAGCGTCGAGGCCGCGCTCGGCGCCGTGCAGGTGCTGCAGCCGGCCGCGCAGGCCACCGTGCTCGGCCGCCCCGAGCGCGTCGACATCGCCAGCGCCGCCCTGCTCAACGGCATCAGCTCGCACACCTTCGACTTCGACGACACGCACCTCAAGACGATCATCCATCCCGGCGGCCCGGTGGCGAGCGCCCTGCTCGCGCTGGCCGAGCTGAAGGGCGACGCGGTGAGCGGCCGCGCACTCGTCGACGCGCTCGTGCTCGGCATCGACGTCGCCTGCCGCGTCGGCAACGCCATCTATCCCGACCACTACGACCGCGGCTGGCACATCACCGGCAGCACCGGCATGCTCGGTGCCGCCGCGGCCTGCGCGCGCCTGCTCGGCCTGGACGAACAGCGCACGACGATGGCGCTCGGCATCGCCGCCAGCCAGCCGGTGGGCCTGCGCGAGCAGTTCGGCACGATGACCAAGCCGCTGCACCCGGGCGCGGCCGCGCGCACCGGCCTGATGGCCGCGCTGATGGCCCAGCACGGCTTCACCGCCAGCCCGCGCGCGCTGGAGGCGCCGCGCGGCCTGATGCAGGTCTTCTCCACCAAGTGCGACTGGCGCGAGATCCACGGCGCGCTCGGCGAGCGCTTCGAGATCAGCTTCAACACCTACAAGCCGTTCGCTTGCGGCATCGTCATCCACCCGTGCATCGAGGCCTGCGTGCGCCTGGGCGATCAGGGCGTGAAGCCTGCCGACATCGAGCGCATCGAACTGAAGGTGCACTCGCTCGTGCTGGAGCTCACCGGCAAGAAGGAGCCGGCCGATGGCCTGGCGGCCAAGTTCAGCGTCTACCACGGCTGCGCCGCCGGCCTCGTCTTCGGCCGCGCCGGCGAGCACGAGTACGCCGACGCGGTGGTCAACCGCGCCGACATGGTGGACCTGCGCCGGCGCGTCACGGCCACCGTCGACCCCGCCATCGCCGAGGACGAGGCGCACGCCACCGCGGTGCTGCGCGACGGCCGCCGCGTCGTGGTGCACGTGGAGCACGCCGTCGGCTCGCTCGAGCGGCCGATGAGCGACGCGGCACTGGACGACAAGTTCCGCTCGCTCGCCGAGCCGGTGCTGGGCGCGGCGCGCACGGCGGCCCTGCTGCAGGCGGCGCGGGCCGTCGGGGGCGCGCGCGACCTGCGCGGCCTGGCGGCGCTCGCGCGGCCCGAATAGCGCGGCCCGCCCGGCCTGCAGGCCAGAGGGCCCAAGGGGGAACGACCGGCGCATGTCCTGGCTCACCTTCGTGCTGGTGGCGGCGGCGTTCGTCGCCGGCGCCTACTGGGGCGCTCGTCGGGGGCCTCGGCGCGGTGCAGGCCCGTCGCCGGACCCGACCTCGAAGCTGCCTCGCGATGCGCCTGAAGCGGGCGCCGACGCGGAGGGCCACCCCGCAGGCGGACGGCACGGACCCGGCCTCGACACGCGGGCTGCTGCCGAAGCGTCGGCGGCCGATCCGGCCGGCGCAGCGTCGAGCGGCGAGGCCACGCCCTCGCTCGACGACCTCGTCGAGCGGCTCGACGACCCGTACGAGTCGAGCAATCACCACCCCACGCAGGTGACGGTGCTGCCGGACTTCAAGGCGGCGGTGGCCATCCTCGCCGATGCGCACAGGACGCCGCTCGACCAGGTCGTCCAGGGGCTGACGGGCCCGAGCTCCGTGCTCGCGATGGTCGCGGCGGAGGCCCTCGTCGAGCGCGAGGACTCGGCACCGGCCACCGGCCGGATCCTCGACCACCTGACGAGCGCCCGCGTCTGGACGATGTACGGCCTGCTGCGCTTCCTGGCGAAGCGGGCCGACCGGCCGGTGGTCTGGGAGGTGCTCCTGCAGGCGCCCGATTACTGGCCCGAGAACGCGCTGATGCCGCAGTTCGTGGCCGAGTTCGCCGATGCCCGCCTGGCGCTGGGCGAGCCCACCGACCCCGCGCCGGCGATCGCGCGGCGGCCCGACTTCAGCCTCGCGAACGCACGCGCGCTGCTGGCCCGGATGAAGGGCGAGGCGGCACCGCGCCTGCGCGCTGCGCTCGACCACTGGGAACGCACGCGCGTCGACGCCGCGTTCCTGCGCGGGATCGGGCGGCTGTGGAGACGCACCGAAGGCGCGGCGACGGCGGGCGACGCGTCAGACGGGCCGGCCGTCGCCGCGCCGGGCACGGCCCCCGGCGCGCCGCCGGACGCCCCCGCCGACGAGGGCGTGATCGCCCACCCCGCCCTCGTGCAGGGCGCGAAGGCGGTGCTCGACGAGCTGACCGCCTCGCCGCCGAAATCGGTGGTGCTCGTCGGCGAACCGGGCGTCGGCAAGTCGTCGATCGCCCGCCACGCCGCAGCCGTGCTCGTCGAGCGCGGCTGGACGCTCTTCGAGGCCGGTGCCGCCGACCTGCTGGCCGGCCAGACCTACATGGGCGAGCTCGAGAAGCGCATCCGCGAGCTGCTCGAGCAGATCGACATCGCGCGCAAGGTCGTGTGGCTGATCCCGGCCTTCCACGAGCTGGCGCTGGCCGGCCGCCACCGCTACAGCACGACGAGCGTGCTCGACATGGTGCTCAGCGCCGTCGAGGCCGGCCGCATCGTCGTGCTGGGCGAGAGCGCGCCGACGCCGATGGAGAACCTGCTGAAGCAGCGGCCCCGCCTGCGCTTCTCGATGGCCATCCGCAAGGTCGAGCCGCTGGACACCGAGTCGACGCTGGCGCTGGCGCGCGAGGTGATCGCGCAGCAGGCCGCGGACGGCACGCCGCTCGTCGCCGACCCCGACGTCGCCGCCGATGCCCTCGAGCTCGCACGCAACTACCTCACCGCCTCGGCACTGCCCGGCAGCGTCGTCGACCTGCTTCGGCAGACGCGCCAGCGCGTGCTGGCCGGTGGCGGGCTGCGCATCTCGCGCGACGAGGTGCTGGCCACCGTGGCCGCCATCACCGGCCTGCCGCGCTCGGTGCTCGACGAGCGCGCCGGGCTCGAGCCCTCGGCGCTGCGCGACCACTTCGCGCGCCGCGTGATGGGCCAGCCGGATGCGGTGACCTGCCTCGTCGACCGCGTCGCGATGCTGAAGGCCGGGCTCGTCGACCCGCGGCGGCCGATCGGTGTCTTCCTCTTCGCCGGGCCCACCGGCACCGGCAAGACCGAGGTCGCGAAGACACTCGCCGCCTTCCTCTTCGGCAGTGCCGACCGCCTGCTGCGGCTGGACATGAGCGAGTTCCAGGAGCCGTCGGCGCTGGCACGGCTCGTCGGCGAACCGGGCGAAGCGGGTGAGGTGGGCGGCGTCGAGTCGCTCGTGCAGCACATCCGCAAGCAGCCGTTCGCCGTCGTGCTGCTCGACGAGTTCGAGAAGGCGCACCCGCGCGTCTGGGACCTCTTCCTGCAGGTCTTCGACGACGGCCGCCTCACGGACGCCAACGGCCAGGTGGCCGACTTCCGCCACGCCATCATCATCCTCACCTCCAACGTCGGCGCCACCTCGCACCAGAGCAGCAGCCTCGGCTTCACGCCGGGCGGCGCCGCCTTCAGCGAGGCGCAGGTGACGCGCGCGCTGGCCGGACTCTTCCGCCCCGAGTTCATCAACCGCATCGACCGCGTCGTCGTCTTCCGCCCGCTGACGAAGGCGGTGATGCGCGACATCCTGAAGAAGGAGCTCGGCGACGTCGTCAAGCGCCGCGGCTTCCGCAACCGCGACTGGGCGGTGGAGTGGGAGCCCTCGGCGATCGACTTCCTGCTCGAGCGCGGCTTCACGCCCGACATGGGCGCGCGGCCGCTGCGCCGCGCCATCGAGGAACACCTGCTCGCCCCGCTGGCGATGACGATCGTCGAGAACCGCTTCCCCGAGGGCGACCAGTTCCTCTTCGTGCGCAGCGACGGGCACGGCATCCAGGTCGAGTTCATCGACCCCGACGGGCCGGCCGAAGGCGCGGAGAAGGGCCGAGCCGCGACGGCCGGCGCAGCGGCAGGCGCGGCCGCAGGCACCACCGGCGAAGGCGCGGCCGGCGCCGCCCCGGGCGACAGCGACGCGCTCGCCGCCGGCCTCTCGCTCGGGCGCCTCGCGCTCGCGCCGCGCGTGGACGACGAGGCGCGGCAGTTCCTCGTCGCCCGCATGGCAGCGCTCGCCGAGCGGCTGGCCGGCGACGCGTGGCACGCCGAGAAGGACACGCTGCTCGCGACGATCAACCGCGAAGGCTTCTGGTCGGACGGCGACCGCTTCGAGACGCTCGACCGCATGGAGCGCATGGACCGCATCGCCGCCGAGGCGGAGGGGCTGCGGTCGCTCGCGCGGCGGCTGGACTCGGGGCGCGCGCCGGCCACTTCGGTGGTGGCCGGTGTCGCGCAGCGGTTGCACCTGCTGAACGCCGCGCTCGCCGACCTCGACGCGCGGCGGCCGGGCGACGCGTTCGTGGCCGTCGATGTCGTCGCCAGCGAAGACGGCCAGGCGCAGGTCGCGAACTGGGCTCGCCGCGTCGGCCGCATGTACCGCGAGTGGGCGCGGCGCCGCGGCCTGCACCTGGAGGCGCTGCACGACGGGGCCGATGGCAGCGCCGTGCTGGCGGTGTCGGGGCTCGGCGTGCACGCGCTGCTGTGCGGCGAGGTCGGGCTGCACGTGCTCGAGGTGCCCGACCACCGCGAGGGCTTCGACCGTGTCGCCGCGCGCGTGCGCGTGGCAGGCCAGCCGGTGGCTCCGGCCCCGCGCACGCAACGCGAGCGCGACGTCGCGCTGCAGTGCCTGGCCACGGCGGCGCCGTCGTCGAACGTCGTGCGCCGCTATCGCGAGGAGCCCTCGCCGCTCGTGCGCGACGCGGTCGGCGGCTGGCGCACCGGCCGCCTCGGCGACGTGCTGGGCGGGAGCTTCGACCTGTTCGGGCCGACCTGACGGGCGGCCACCCCTCACTCAAGCGCCCGGCCCCCGGGGGAGATGCCCGGGCCACCGGCAGCGAGCCGTCGCGAGTTGAGTGCCGGCCGGATGCCGGCCGGGCCGATGCCGCAGCGCGCTCAGGCGACCGGAGCCACGCGGTGCCTGCGCCGGCCCCGCGCGAGCAGGAACACGGCCACGACGCTGCTGGCCAGCAACGGCCAGTCCTGCGGCACGCCGAGCAGGAACGCCGCGCTCCCCCCGACCAGCGACCACAGCAGCGGAACCACCAGCAGCAACGCCGGCAGCGGCGCCTTGGCGAGCAGCAGCACGCCCAGCGTGAACAGCACCACCGGGCACGGCGTGATGCCGAACATCGGCATCCGCGGGTAGGCATGGCCGGTGATCATCCCGATCACCGGATAGACGAGGGCGGCGTAGAGCACGAGGGCCCATCCAAGCCATGCCGCGGCACCCCGCGCGCCGCCGAACTGCAGATGCCCTCGCACCGCCGCGTGCGCGAACAGCAGCCCTTGCACCACGAAGAGCGCAGCAAAGGCGATCGCCGCCTTGTTGATCGCCGCGAAGAACAGCCCGTGGTAGGCCACGCCGGTCCACGCCCACATCAAGGCCAGCAGGGCCGCCACCGCCCGCCCGCCGCCGGACCGGGGGCGCAGCAGCAAGGAGACGAGAGCGAGGCCGATCGCGTAGGCCACCACCTGGGCTGGCCAGACGGCCTCGTTATAGCGGGCGAAGACCTCGAGGAACTGCTCGCGCGTGAAGGGCAACATCGTTCGACCCCTGAGCTCGTGCCAGTCTGCGTTCCGTTCCCCCGCACCGCAGTGACGTGGATCAATGACCCGCGTGGCGACGGACGGCGCGGCCGCCCGGGAGCGCCTCGCCTACCATCGGCGGCGCCATGAACGACCCGAGCCGCCCCGCGCGCCCCTGGCAGGGCGACCTCGCCGCCCACACGCCGATGATGCAGCAGTACCTGCGCATCAAGTCCGAGCACCCGGACACGCTCGTCTTCTACCGGATGGGCGACTTCTACGAGCTCTTCTACGACGACGCGCGCAAGGCGAACCGGCTGCTCGACATCACGCTCACGACACGCGGCCAGAGCGCCGGCGAGCCGGTGGTGATGGCCGGCGTGCCGGTGCACTCGGTGGAGAGCTACCTCGCGCGGCTCATCAAGCTGGGCGAGGCGGTCGCCATCGCCGAGCAGGTGGGCGACGTCGCCACCGCCAAGGGCCCGGTCGAGCGCAAGGTGGTGCGCGTCGTCACGCCGGGCACCGTCACCGACACCGAACTGCTCGCCGAGCGCGCCGACACGCTGCTGCTGGCGCTGCACAAGCAGCGCGTCAAGGGCAACGCGGCAGGCCCGGGCGGCTTCGTCTACGGCCTCGCTTGGCTGGCGCTCTCCAGCGGCGAGCTCGGCCTCACCGAATGCACCGAGCGCGACCTGCCCGGCTGGCTGGCGCGGCTCGACCCCGCCGAGGTGCTGCACGAGAGCGGGGCGCCACTGCCCGAGGCGCTGCAGCAGGCCTCCCCCGGCCGGATGGCGCGCACGCCGCGGCCGGCCTGGCAGTTCGACGCGGCGCTCGGCGAGCGCAAGCTGCGCGAGCAGCTGCGCGTGGCCACGCTCGCGGGCTACCAGGCCGAGGCGCTGCCGGCCGCGCATGCCGCCGCCGCGGCGCTGCTGGCCTTCGCGGAGCACACGCAGGGCCAGGCGCTCGCGCACGTGCAGGCGCTGTCGGTGTCGCGCACGGCCGAGCTGCTGGAGCTGCCGCCCACCACGCACCGCAACCTCGAGCTCACGCAGACGCTGCGCGGAGAAAGCGGCCCCGGCGCGCCGACGCTGCTGTCGCTGCTGGACACCTGCCGCACCGGCATGGGCAGCCGGCTCTTGCGCCACTGGCTCACGCACCCCGAGCGCGACCGCACGCGCGCCATGGAGCGCCATGCCGCCATCGCCGCGCTCGTGCAGGGCGATGCGGACACGCCGCCCGGGAGCAACGGCTTCGAGCCGCCGCGCGAGGCACTGCGCGGCGTCAGCGACGTCGAGCGCATCACGGCGCGCACGGCGCTGCGCCAGGTGCGGCCGCGCGAGCTCGCAGGCCTGCGTGCCACGCTCACCGTGCTGCCGGCGCTGGCCGCCTGCACGCCGCGCGGCGGGGCGGGCGCGCCGCTGCTGCAGCAGCTGCACGCCGCCTTCGCGCCCGACCCCGTGCTCGCACGAGAGCTCGCCACCATCGCCGAGGAGCCGGCCGTGCAGCTGCGCGACGGCGGCGTCATCGCCGCCGGCATCGACGCCGAGCTCGACGAGCTGCGCAACATCAACGCGCACGGCGACGCCTTCCTCGTCGAGCTCGAGGCGCGCGAGCGTGCGCGCACCGGCATCCCCAACCTGCGCGTGCAGTTCAACAAGGTGCACGGCTTCTACATCGAGGTGACCGGCTCGCACCTCGAGAAGGTACCGGCCGACTACCAGCGCCGGCAGACGCTGAAGAGCGCCGAGCGCTTCATCACGCCGGAGCTGAAGGCCTTCGAAGACAAGGCGCTCGCCGCCGAGGAGCGCGCGCTGGCGCGCGAGAAGTGGCTCTACGAGCAGCTGCTCGACCGCCTGCAGGCGCACCTGCCGGTGCTCTCCACGCTCGCGCGCGCGCTCGCCACGCTCGATGCGCTGTGCGCGCTGGCCGAACGCGCGACGACGCTGAACTGGTGCCGGCCCGAGTTCGTCGGCCACCCGTGCATCGACATCGAGGCCGGCCGCCATCCGGTGGTGGAGGCACGGCTCGCCGCCACGGGCTCACCGCCCTTCATCGCCAACCACTGCCGGCTCGACGCGAAGACGCGCATGCTCATCGTCACCGGCCCCAACATGGGCGGCAAGAGCACGTTCATGCGCCAGGTGGCGCTGATCGTGCTGCTGGCCGCGATGGGCTCGTACGTGCCGGCCACCGCCTGCCGGCTCGGGCCGATCGACGCCATCCACACGCGCATCGGCGCCGCCGACGACCTCGCCAATGCGCAGAGCACCTTCATGCTCGAGATGACCGAGGCCGCGGCCATCCTGCACGGCGCCACCGACCAGACCCTCGTGCTGATGGACGAGATCGGCCGCGGCACCAGCACCTTCGACGGCCTGGCGCTGGCCGCCGCCATCGCCGCGCACCTGCACGACAAGAACCGCGCCTTCACGCTCTTCGCCACGCACTACTTCGAGCTCACCGAGTTCCCGGCGACGCACGAGCGGGCGATCAACGTCCATGTCGGCGCGGTGGAGAGCGGCCACGACGTCGTCTTCCTGCACCAGATCGAGCCCGGCCCGGCGAGCCGCAGCTACGGCGTGCAGGTGGCGCGGCTGGCCGGGATGCCCGCCGGCCTCGTGCGACAGGCGCGCGCGACGCTCGAGGCGCTGGAGGACAAGGCGCGCGCCGGCGTCGCCCAGGTCGACCTCTTCGCGCCGCCGCCGGCCGCGGCCACGCCGGAGCCCTCGGCCCTGGAGCGCGCGATGGCCGAGGTCGACCCCGACCAGCTCTCCCCGCGCGAGGCGCTGGAGGCGCTCTATCGGCTGAAGCAGCTGGCCGCGAGCGGCCGCTGACTGGCGCTGACTGGCGCTGACTGGCGCTGACTGGCGCCGACAGGCTCTGACAGGGGCGGACGGCGCGGACGGCCGCCGGCCACCGCTGGCGGGCGCTGGTCGGCCCTCGCGCCGGTTCCCCGAGCGTGCGCGTCCCGGTGCCGCCTTCCGCCCGGGCGGCATTGCCGCGCCCGCGCTTCGCGCGATTGGCGCGGCTGCACACCGCGCAATGGCCCTTGCGGTCGCGCAGGCGGGGCGGGAACATGGGTCCCACCCGCTCGCAGCGCCGGCTCCATGCTCTCACCGCGCCACGCCACGACCAACGGACACGCGTTCACGTTGCCGTTCGACACGGCCGCACCGGCCTCGCGCCCGGGCGCCGCGGGCGAGAGCCCGCTCGTCCACGTGCAGGCCGCCGAGGGCGCGCCCGCCGCGCAGGCGTGGGTGCGGGCCCTGGCGGCCGAGGGTCTCGCCGCCGAGCTCGTCGAGGACGACGAGCCGGCGCAGGCGTCGGCGTCCGCGGCCTTCGTGCTCTATGCCGGCGCGATGCTCGCGCCCCACCTCGCGCACCTGCGCGCCCTGCACGAGCGCCGGCCGCAGCGGCCGCTGCTGGTGGTGGTGCGGGGCCTGCGCGATCTCGACCAGGTGCTGGCGCTCGAGATGGGCGCCGACGACGTGGTGGACGCCGCGCTGGCCGCGCCGGTGGTGGCGGCGCGCCTGCGCGCGCTCGTGCGGCGCGCACACGCGGCCGGCGAGACACCGCAGCACGAGCCGCCGGCCGAGCTGCGCTTCGGCGCGCTGCACCTGAAGCGGCTCGAGCGCGAGGTGCGACTGGCCGACGAGCCGGTGCCGCTCACCGAGGGCGAGTTCGAGGTGCTGTGGCTGCTCGCCAGCCATGCCGGCCAGGCGCTGTCCCGCCGGGAGATCCTCAAGCACGTGCGCGGCCTCGACGACCAGCCGCTGGACCGCAGCATCGACAGCCGCGTCTACCGCATCCGCGCCAAGCTCGGCGACGGCCGCGACGGCCCGGCACGCATCCGCACCGTGCGCCACCAGGGCTACGCGTTCTCGCCCACCGGCTGGTGAGGGGCGACGCGGTCGCCGGGCCTCCGGCGGGCCTCGAGGCGGGGCGAGGTGGCCGCGACGACGCGGCCGGGTCTCGCCGCGCCGCCGGCGATCAGCCTCGCGCGGCCGCTGCCGGCACCGCCGGCCCGCCGCCGGCAAGGCCCGCGCGCAACTCGCGCAACAGGCGGTCGAGCGCGTCGTCGAGCACGGCGTCGCTCCAGTCGCCGTAGCCCAGCACGAGGCCCTGCGGTCGCTGCAGCGGGCGCTGGCGCCAGTGCATGCCCGACAGCGGCTCGAGCACCAGCCCGCGGGCTCGCAGGTGGCGCAGCCAGTCGAGGTCGCTCGTGCTGGCGGGCAGGTGCAGGCAGGCGGTCGGCACCGGGGTCAGCGGCTCGGCGCGCACGCCGCCCGGCAGCCGGTCGACGAGGGTGCTCTGCACGCGCCTGCGCCGCTTCGCGTAGCGCTCGCGCAGCGTGGCGATGCGCTCGTGCAGGTGGCCGCGGTCGATGAACTCCGCCAGTGCCCACTGCGTGGCCGCCGGGGCACGCGGGCCCCACAGCGTCATCGCCTCGGCAAAGGGCCTGGCCAGCGCCGCCGGCACGATCACGTAGCCAAGGCGCAGCGAAGGGAACATCACGCTCTCGAACGTGCCGAGCAGGAACACACGCTCGCGGTCGCGCCGCGCCAGCGCCGGCGGCTGCACCTCGCGCGGCCACAGCTCGTCGTTGAAGTGGCCCTCGACGATCCAGCGGCCGTGCCGGCGCGCCCACTCGAGCAGCTCGTCGCCGCGCGCCACCGCCGTGCGGCGGCCGAGCGGGTACTGGCCGAGCGGGTGCAGGTAGGCCAGCGTCGCATCGGGGTCGCGCTGGCGCGCGGCCTCGACATCGAAGCCGTGCGCGTCCAGCGGCACCGCGGTCACGCGGGCGCCGAGGCTCTCGAGCAGGCTCGGCAGCGACGGATGCGTCGGCTCCTCCACCCACATCGACCCGCCGGGCGGCAGCAGCAGCCGCACCAGCAGGTTGAGGCCCTCGGCCGGGCTCGCGACGACGAGCACCTGCTCGGCCCGGCAGGGCACGCCGCGCATCACGCCGAGGTAGCGCGCGATCGACTCGCGCAGGGCCGGCAGGCCGATGCTGGGCACGAGGCCGAGCAGGTCGCGCCGCCGGTCGGCAGCCGCCTCGACGAGCAGGCGGCGCCACGCGGGCAGATCGAAGTGATCCAGGTCGATCGCGCGCGGGTGCAGCGTGGGCGGGCGCTGCGGCACGAAATTGCACTCGAGCCGCACCGGCGACGAGCCGGCGGCGGGTGCGGCGTTGCCGGCGGCGCTGGTCGCGCCGGCCGCGCCGGCGGCACCGCCCACGCCCATCACGCCGAACCGCGCCGCCTGGGCGAGCACGTGATGCGCCAGGTCGCTCGGCTCGCGCGGCGGCGCCGGAGGTCGCAGGCCGGCCGCCGCGAGCGCCGCCGGGGCCGCCTCGACATAGGTGCCGTCGCCGACGCGGCGCCGGATCAGCCCCTCCACCTGCAGCTGCGCGAACGCGTCGTCGACCGCGCCGCGCGCCAGCCCCCAGTCGGCCGCCAGCTGCCGGGCCGAAGGGAGCCGGTCGCCCGGCGCGAGCGCGCCGCCGGCGATGGCACTGCGGATGGCCCGGTAGACGCGCACGCGCTGCGGCGCGGGTCGGCGCGCGTTCTCGTCGATCACGGGCTGGATGAAGGCGCCGCTCGCGGGCTTGCTCATCGCGCGACTCCGGTTCGACGAGAAGGCATCGGCGCTATGGCCGTGCCGCGCACGCCGCATGCCGCGCGCGGGCGGCGCGTGATGCGCGCCGCGCTCACCGGTGGGCGGCCCCGGCTCACCGTCGGACCTCGGCGTGGTTCGGAGGCTGCGGCATGCCGCGCAGTCTGCGCGGGCCGTCCGGCCGCTGCAGGCCCACGGCGACGAGCCGGCGAATCGCGGCCTTCAGCCACGGCGTGACGCGACGGCCCGTGCCGCCGGCCGTTCTTCGAGAGCCTCGCGCAGCAGGCCGCCGAGCTGATGCATGGCCGCGTCGATGCGCGGCGGGTCGTCGGCCCCGTAGCCGAAGACGAGCCCGCTCGAGCCCCGCTGCGGCCACGAGTACGCCGACAGCAGCTCGATCGCGAAGCCGGCGGTACCCAGGCGCTGCACCAGCGGCTCGTCGGCGCAGCCGGCAGGCAGGTGCAGGCAGCCGTGCGTGCCGCCGAGCAGCGGCCCCGGGCGCACCTCGCGCGGCAGGTGGGCCGCCACCGCGGCCAGCGCGGCGTCGCGCCGCTGCCGGTAGACGCCGCGCATGCGGCGCAGGTGCGCGCTCAGGTGGCCCTCCTGGATGAAGCGGGCCAGCGCCTGCTGCAGCGCCAGCGGAGGGTGATCGCCGAAGAGTCCGCGCACGGCCGTGAAGGCCGGCACCAGCCGGCGCGGCACCACCAGGTACGACAGCCGCAGCGCCGGGAACATCACGCCGTTGAAGCTGCCGAGGAAGAGCACCTGGCCGTCGGCGTCCGGCGCGGCGCCGGCCAGGCCCTGCGCCGCGGCCGCCGCCAGCGCCGGCGGCACCGGACCGTCGTGCACGATCTCGCCGAGGTGGTCGCCCTCGATCACCCAGGCCCGGCTCTCGCGCGCCCAGGCCAGCAGCGCGGCACGGCGCGCCGGCGACAGGCGCGCGCCGGTCGGGTACTGGTGCAGCGGATGCACGTAGACGAGCGAGGGGGCCGGGCAGGCCCGCCGCGCCGCCTCGATGTCCAGGCCCTCGTCGTCGACGGGCGCGCCGCGCAGGTCCACCGGCGGCAGCCCGACGGTGCGCGCGATGCTCATGTACCCCGGCCGCTCGACCACCACCGGGTCGCCCGGCTCGAGCAGCACGCGCACCACGAGGTCCAGCGCCTGCAGCGGGCCGTTGAGGATGATCACCTGCTCGGCACTGCACTCGAACGCCCGCGTCAGCGCCAGGTGGCGCGCGGTGGCCTCGCGCAGCGCCGGCCAGCCGGCGGGCAGGCCGTAGAAGAGGCTCGCGCGGTCGGCCTCGGCGTGGGCCGCACCCATGCAGCGCCGCCAGGCAGCGAGCGGGAAGAGGTCGATGTCGGGCACGCGCGGATCCAGCATCGGCCGCGCGGTCGCGTAGCGTCGCTCCTCGGGCGGGCCCTGCCCCGGCGGCGCGCCCAGCCGCAGCAACGGCGCCAGCGCATCGAGGGCCTCGCCGGCCCCGCGCGCCAGCGCGGCGCGGCCGCTCACTTCGCGCACCATTCCCGGCGGCAGGTGGCGGGCGATGAAGCTGCCGCGCCCGACGCGGCGCTCGAGCAGGCCCTCGCGCGCCAGGCGCATCAGCGCCTCGTCGACGGCGCCGCGCGCCACGCCCCAGGCACGCGACAGCTCGCGCGCCGAAGGCAGCCGGAGCCCGGGCCACAGCAGCCCCTCGACGATGGCCGCCGAGACGTGCCGGTAGACCCACGTGCGCGCCGAGTCCTCCGGCGGCGCCACGGCGACGGCCGGCCGCGCCGCGAGGAAGCCCGGCGGAACCGCGGCGCGCGACGCGGCGGGGGCGGCCGCCAGCGCGACGGCGTCGACGGACGGACGGGCCATCATGGACACGACGGGGACATGCGGGCCATTCTGCGCGCGCGCCCCGGGCCAAGCCAAATTGGCACGCACCGGCGGCCATCAATGGTCCTTGCCGGCGCGCGGGCCGCCTCGGAAGATCGTCCTCGTGACGGACCTGCACGGCTCACGCGCGGCGCCCGCCGGGATGGCGATGGCGTCGCCCACGGACACGGACGGCCCTCCGCCGCCCGCCGCCCCGCCCCGGACACCGGAGCCCACCGCGACGACCGCGGGCCGCGCCCCGCCCCCCGAGGCAGGCGGCCCGGGGCCCGCGACGGCGCAACTGCTGCTCTTCGTCGGCGAGGCGGCGCGGCCCGACGCGGCCCTCGTCACGCTGCTGGCGCGCGAGGGCCTGCGCTGCCTGAGCCTGCCGGGCACCGAGCAGGCCGTGCGCGCGGCGACGCTGGCGCGCTTCGACACGGTGATCGTCGATGCGGCGCTCGTCGACGGCCGTGTCATCGGCGAGCTCGCCGCCGCGCACCGCTGCCCGATCGTCGCGCTGGCCGAGGCACCCGACGAGGTCGACGAGATCGTCGCGCTCGAGCTCGGCGCCGACCTGTACCTGGCGCGCCCGCTGGCGCCACGCCGGCTGCGGGCGCACCTGCGCGCCCTGCTGCGGCGGCGTGTCGCCGCTTCCGAGCCGGCCCCGGCGCCCCTCGACGCCGGCGCCGGAGCGCGCCCGACGCGGGCGCTGGAGGCAGGTGGCTGGACGCTGGCCTTCGCGCAGCAGCGCCTGACACGCGGCAGCCGAACCGTGCGCCTCACGCACTCGCAGGCGGCGATGCTGCGCTGCCTGATGGCCGCGGCCGGCGACATCGTGCCGGCGGAGGACCTGCTCGCGGCGCTGCCGCGGCACGAGCGGCTGCAGATGCGCAGCCTGCGCGTGCACGTGCACCGCCTGCGGCAGCGCCTGCGCGAGGAGGGGGTCGACGAGCTGCAGGTCGAGGCCGTGCGCGGCAGCGGCTACGCGCTCGCGCTGCCCTTCGCGCAGGCGGCGTAGGCGCCGCGCCGCGGCGGCCCCGAGGCCGCGCGACCCTGCCGCTCCGCCGCCCGCGAGGAACGCGGGCGAGCCGAGGGCCCGCCCGCGCCCCCTCGGGGCGCTCAGAACTTCACGCCCACGTTCGCGTAGAAGCTGCGGCCGCGCGGGTCGTAGTAGCGGTCGTCGTAGCCGATCATCTGGCCGCCGCCGGCCGACTTCAGCGAGCGGGGCGGGTCCTGGTCGAACAGGTTCAGGATGCCCGCGGTCAGCGTGACCTGCTTGCTGAACTTCCACCGCGTCTGCCAGTCGACGACGCTGTAGCGCTTGACCTTGCCGTTGTAGTCGAAGGACTGGAACGTGTTGGGGTCGAACACCGCGAAGTCGGCCGCGGTGTACGGCTGGTCGGCGTAGCCCGACTTGAAGCTCACCGTCAGCGTGTGCGCGAAGTCGCCGTGCTCCAGCGTGTTGACCAGCCGCCCCTGCCAGCGGAAGACGACGTTGCCGTCGAGCCCGTACTGGCCGAGGCTGGTGTAGTACGGCCCGCCGCGCTCGAGCTGGTACTCGTCCTTCAGGTGGTAGCTGAAGCCGAGCGTCGTCGTGAGGCGGCCGATCGGCGTCGGCACCCGCGTCTGCGCGTCGAGGTCGATGCCGCGCTGCAGCGAGTCGCCGAGGTTCTCGTTCGGCAGGTACAGCGCGAGCAGCACGTCGCCGGTCACCGGGTCGGTGTAGGTCGTGAAGTTGCGGGCCCACTGCAGCGGGCTGGCGGTCACCGTGGCCTCGTTCTGCTGGCTGATCGTGTTCTTCAGCTTCACCTGCCACAGGTCCGCCCCGAGCGTGAGCCAGGTCGTCGGCTCGACGCGGATGCCGAAGTTCCACTGCCGCGACTTCTCCGGCTCCAGCGTGCGGTTGCCCTCGGCGTAGACGTTGTACTGGACGTTGCCGACCGGGCACTGCGCGCCCAGGCTCGTGGCCACCTGCTCCAGCTCGCTGCCGGGCGCGCAGTTGTACGGCGCCGCCGTGACGCCGAAGAGCTGCCGCGTGGCGCTCGTCTGCGGCACCGTGGGCGCCTTGAAGCCCGAGCCGACGCTGCCGCGCACCAGCACCTGCCGCGCCGGCTGCCAGCGGGCCGACAGCTTGGCCGTCGTCGCGTTGCCGAAGTCGGAGTACTTGTCGAAGCGCAGGGCGCCAGTGAACTCGAGCCCCTGCATCACCGGCGCGACGAGCTCGGTGAAGGCGGCCGCGAACTTGCGCCCGGCGCTGTAGGGCACGATGCCCGCGTCGTCGCCGAAGCGCTGCCCGGCCAGGCCCTGCGCCGTCAGGCTGGCCGACTTGGTGAACTCCTCCTCGCCGTAGCTGACGCCCGCGCCGAGCGCCAGGCCGCCGCCGGGCAGCTTGGCCAGCTCGCGGCTCGCGCGCAGCTGCACGAAGTCGAGCACGAACTTGCCGCCCTCCCAGAAGCCGAGGATGCGCGAGTCGTTCAGCGCCTGCTGCGCCGCGGCGCTCTGGTTGCCCGGCGGCACGAACGGGTTCACAAGGCCGCTGTCGAGCGCGGCGATGAAGCGGCCCGTCTCCACCCAGCCGCCGCCGAGCGAAGTCGTCTGCCGGTTCACCGAGTGCGTGAACGAGCCGTTGTAGTCCCAGCCCGCGAAGAGGCCCTCGAGCCCGAGCACCGCGTGCGCGGCCTCGGTGCGGTCGGTGGTGGTCCGCTTGCCGACGTCCGACACCCGGTAGGGCACCGTCGTGTCCAGCGTCTGGCCGGGGTTGGCCTGCAGCACGAACGGCCAGAAGGGCGAGGTCGGCCCGATCAGGACCTCGCCCGGCGGCGGCGCGAGGCGGTTGGTGTTCTCGGTGTCCGAGCCCAGCAGCTCGACGAAGAAGGTGTGGTCCTTGCCGAGGCGGACCTGGCCCTGCGCCAGCAGCGCCTTGCGTTCCCGCTCGGGAAGGATCTCCAGATCCTGCACGAAGTCGTAGTAGCAGGCCGTGCCCCCCGGCCCTTCGACCAGCGGCACGTGCTGCGCGGGGCAGCTGCCGTTGGCGGCGAAGTAGGGGTTCACGAGATAGTCGTCGCTCGGGTCGCCGGGCGTTCCGGCGTCGTGCTGGATGTTGCCGGGGATGCTGCGCGGACTGCCGTTGAAGAAGGTCACCGACTGGCCGTTCAGCTCGAACGGGATGACGCCGGTGCGCGCGAACTCCCGGTCCACCGAGCGCAGCAGCGTGCGGCGCTCGGCGTTCGCGGCAACCAGCAGGTTGTAGCCGTCGCCGTCGAGGTCGCCGAAGCCGAACGAGCCGGCCACGCGCGTCTCGCGCGCGCCGCCCTTGGGCCAGGTGCCGCCGGCGTTCAGGTCCAGGCCCTGCAGCGACTTCTTGGTGATGAAGTTGACGACGCCGCCGATGGCGTCCGCTCCGTACAGCGCCGACGCGCCGTCGGCCAGGATCTCGACGCGCTCGATGGCCGAGATGGGGATCGTGTTGAGGTCGATGCCGGCCAGGCCGCCGGTGATGAACTGGCCGGCGAAGGTGGCGAGCCGCCGCCCGTTGAGCAGCACCAGCGTGCGCGTCTCGCCCAGGTTGTGCAGCGACGCGCCCGAGAAGCCGTTGCCGCCGCCGCCGACCGCCGAGCCCTCGTTCGTGAAGCCCTGCATCGACGGCAGCTGCTGCACGAGCTCGGCGGCCGACGTGGCGCCGCTGCGCTCGATCTGGTCACGCGTCAGCGTGATCACCGGCAGCGCGCCTTCGCTCTGGATGCGCCGGATCGCCGAGCCGGTGATCTCGATGCGCTGCTCCTGCGCGGACGCGGGCAGCGCCGGCACGACGGTGGCGGCGACGACGCCGGCCCCCAGCGCGAGGCGTGCAGCCTGGCGCAACGGATGAATGCGGAACATGGGACCTCCTACGTGGCTGAGGAGCGGCGCTTTCTCCTGGCGTGGCGCCGCTTGACGTGAGGCCAATCTAGGGACGAGGCGGCGCGACCGCTGCAGCAGCCGTTGCCGGTGCCGCGTCGTGGCGCGACCGCGGCGTGCGCCGCGTCGCCGCGGGGCGCGGCATCGGGGCCGTCACGACATGCCGCGACAATTGCGCGCTGCGACCACGCCGGGCGCCGGTAGCATCGCGCTCGGGACTTTCCCGCGGCTGTGGTGGCCGGGCGACACGTGCGCCGCACTCACGGACGCGCCATCACGCGGCCCGCGCCGCCGCCCGATCAACCCCCCGGACCCTGCCCATGACCTACTGCGTCGGCATCAAGCTCAACGCCGGCCTCGTGTTCCTCTCGGACTCGCGCACGAACGCGGGGCTGGACGCGATCAGCACCTTCCGCAAGATGATCATCTACGAGAAGCGCGGCGACCGCTTCATGGTGATGCTCTCGGCGGGCAACCTCAGCATCAGCCAGAGCGTGCGCGAGATCCTGCAGGTGGAGAAGATCGCGCCGCCGGAATCCGGCCACGAGCCGATCACCATCTGGAACGCCACCAGCATGTTCGACGCCGCGCGCGTGCTCGGCAGCGCGGTGCGGCGCGTCTACCACCAGGACGGTCCGTCGCTGAAGCAGAGCGGCATCGACTTCAACGCCAGCATGATCTTCGGCGGCCAGATCCGGGGCGAGGCGATGCGCCTCTTTCTCGTCTACAGCGCCGGCAACTTCATCGAGGCCACGCGCGAGACCTGCTTCTTCCAGGTCGGCGAGAGCAAGTACGGCAAGCCCATCCTCGACCGCGTGCTGACGCCCGCGACGGGCCTGGACGAGGCGGCCAAGTGCGCCCTCGTCTCGATGGACAGCACGCTGAAGTCCAACCTCAGCGTCGGCCCGCCGCTGGACCTGCTCGTCTACCGCGAGGGCCGCTACGCGAGCGACGAGCACGTCTGCATCGACGAGGCGAACCCGTACTTCCAGATGATCCGCAGCACCTGGGGCCGGCGCCTGCGCGAGGTGTTCGAGAGCATCGACGACCCGCGCTGGGACGGCGGCGACGCAACCCACCCGCTGATGGTGAAGAGCGACCGCTACGAGCCGATGCGCAAGATCACGCAGCCCGGCGAACGCATCGTCTGATGGCCCCGCGCTCCGCCCGCGCCCATCGCACGCTCGTCTTCTGCCACGCCAACAGCTTTCCGGGCGGCACCTACGGCGCGCTGTTCGAGGCCTGGCGCCGCGCCGGCTGGCGCGTGCACGCGCCCGGGAAGCTCGGCCACGACCCCGCCTTCCCGGTGACCAACGGTTGGCGGCACCTGCGCGACGAGTTCATCGCCTTCATCGAGCGCGAGGCCGGCGCCACCCCGCAGCAGCCGGTGGCGCTGGTGGGCCACTCGATGGGCGGCTACCTGTGCCTGCTCGCGGCCAGCCGCAAGCCGGCGCTCGTCAGCGGCATCGTGCTGCTCGACGCGCCCATCGTCTCGGGCTGGCGCGCGCCGGCCTTCGGCCTGCTGAAGATGAGCGGCCTCATCGCTCGCGGCGGCCCCGGCAAGGCCTCGGCGCGGCGGCGCCAGCACTGGCCGTCGATGGCGGCGGTGCGCGAGCACTTCGAAGGCAAGGCGCTCTTCGCGCGCTGGGACCGGCGCGTGCTCGACGACTACCTGCAGCACGGCTTCGAGCCCGACGGCGAAGGCGGCGTGCGCCTCGCGTTCCATCGCGACGTCGAGACGCGCATCTACAACACGCTGCCGCACCACGTGCCCGCCCTGCTGAAGCGCCACCCGGTGCGCTCTCCGGTCGGCTTCGTCGCCGGCAGGCGCTCGGCCGAGAACCGGCAGCTGGGGCTGGCCTATGTGCGGCGGCTCGCCGGGCCCCGCTGGAAGTGGATCGAGGGCTCGCACCTGTTCCCGATGGAGCGGCCCGACGAGACGGCCGCGGCCGTGCTGGCGCTGCTGCCGCCCTGAGCGGCGCACCGGTGGCGGCCACCCCGCCGCCCGGCCCGGAAGTTCTTCCGCCACGCACGAAGATCGAGCGCGCACCGCGAATACCTGAGCATGCGCGGGCCCGGCGGCGGCGGCCGGCGGCGTGCAGATGCTCGACAGAGGCGGCGAACGGCCCCGCCAACGCGCGCCGACTTGACCAGAATCATGCGGCTTCGGCTCGCCCGTGCCGATACCCCCCCATGCGCCCGCTGGACGCCGACATCGAGCAGGCCGTCGCCTTGGTCGTCGACGGCAACCCGGCTTCGCGCACCGTCCTCGTGGCGATGCTGCGCGAAGCCGGGGTCGGCACGATCGTGCAGGCCACCAGGGCGCAGGAGGCGCGACGGCTGCTCGAGCACCGCCGCTTCGACATCGTGCTGTGCGAGTTCCACTTCGACCACGACGCGATGAACGGCCAGGAACTGATGGACGACCTGCGGCAGGCCGCGTTGCTGCCCCTGCGCACCGTGGTCGTGATGATCTCCAGCGAGTCGGACTACGGCCACGTGGCGGAGGCGGCGGAGGCCGCGCTCGACGCCTACCTGATCAAGCCGCACACGGAGGGGGCGCTGCGGGAGCGCCTGGCACAGGCGCGCCAGCGCAAGCGCGTGCTGGCCCAGGTGATCGAACTCGTCGAGGGCGAGCGCTTCGAGGCCGCCGCCGAGTGCGCGCGCCGTCTGAGCGACGAGCGCGGCCCGGCCTGGCTGCCGGCCGCGCGCATCGCCGCCGAGCTGTACCTGCGTCTCGGGCGCCCGGTGGAGGCCGTGCCGATGCTGGAGGCCATCCTGCGCACGGGTGCGTTGCCCTGGGCCCGCCTGGGTCTCGCGCGCGCGCACGTCGAGGCAGGCGCCGTCTTCCAGGCCCGGCGCACGCTCGAGAGCCTGCTCGGCGACCACCCGGGCTACGCCGACGCCTACGACGTGATGGGGCGCGTGCTGCTCGACGAGGGCAAGCCGGCGCAGGCGATCGAGGCGCTCGGACGCGCCACCGCGCTGACGCCGCACTGCGTGGGCCGGCGCGTCAAGCTCGGGCTGCTGCACTTCTACTACGGCGATCCGCGCGAAGCACTCGTGCACCTGGACATGGCCGTGCGCCTGGGCCTGAACTCGCGCGTCTTCGACCTGCAGGGCCTCGTGCTGCAGGCCGCGCTGCAGTTCGATCGCCAGGACCGGCGCGCGCTCGCCCTCACCGCGCACAGCATGTCGCGCCTGCGCAGCGGCACGCCCGGCAGCCCGCGGCTGCGCCGCTTCGAGGCCACGATCGGCATCCTGCTGGCGCTGCTGGAGCGCCGCGTGCCCGACGCCGTCGCCGCGCTGCGCGGCCTGCTGGCCGAGGTGATGACGCCGGACTTCGAGTTCGAGGCCGCGTGCAACCTGCTGATGGTGCTGTCGCGCATCGAGCGGGTGGAGCTGCACCTGGCCGACCTCGGCGACCACGTCGACCGCCTCGCGGCGCGTTTCGCCGTCTCGCGCACGACCTGCGAGATGCTGTGCGGCGCGCTGCGCGGCCACTTCGCGGTCACCGAGCGCATCCGCGCCGCCTACGCCGGCATCGGCGCGAGCACCGAGCAGGCCGTCTCGCTGACGCTCGAGGGCCGGCCGCGCGACGCCGCCGTCGCGCTGCTGGCGCAGGCGCAGCGCACCCTCAACCGCAAGCTGATGGACCTCGCGGTGCACACGCTGGAGCGACACGGCGCGGCCATCGCCGACGCGGCTTCGCTGCTGGCCGAGGCGCGCGACATGCTGCAACGCTGCGCGAGCTACGGCACGCAGCTGCGCACGGCCCGCATCGACGACGCCCGCTCGATGGTGGCGGCCAGCCGGCCGGGCGGCTGAGGGCCACGGGCCGGCGCGGCTCAACGCCGCCCGTGCACGCGCTCGTACACCTCGCGCGAGGCATCCACCGGCGTCATCTGCTCGCCGGTGCGCGGGTTGCGGCCGTCGAAGTTGTAGACGTTGTACGGCTGCCCCTCGACGACCGTCTGCCCCTCGCGGCTGAGCCCCCAGTGGTCGGAGCGGTACAGCGCCCCGCCCTCGGCGGCGGACACCCACTCCTGCTCGCCGCGGATCACCTGCGTGCGGCGGTAGTCGATGTAGTCGCTGCTGCGCGCGCGTTCCTCGAAGGCGGCCGTCAGCGCCTCGCGCGCGGCACGGGCACTGTCGGCCATCATCTGCGAGGTTCGCGCCATCTGCCGGCGCAGGTTCTCGAGGCCGCGTGCCACGTAGTCGGCCGCCCAGCGCTCGTCGACGCGGTAGCTGGCCGCGATCTCGGCCAGGCCGGGCGCGTGCCGGTCGAACTCGGCCCGCGGCGCCCACACCGCGAAGTACAGGATGCCCCACTGCCCCGAAGGCAGAGGCGTGAACGCCAGCGTCTCGAAGTAGCCCTTGCAGCGCACTCCCTGCGCGCTGGTGTACTCGAGCCACGCGCGCTCGATCTCGACGCGGCGGCGCAGGGCCGCACTCGCCTGTGCCGCGCGCGCCGGCTCGGCCGTGCGCTCGAGCACGACGAGGTCGCGCGAGCCCACCTGGCGCATCAGCGCCTGCAGGCCTGCCAGCGGGGTCGTGTAGGGCAGGTGCGTCGCCCCGGGCACGCGCGAGGCGTCGAAGTGCGGCAGGCTCGAGGGGCCCCAGTACGAGGCGGTGCTGAACGCGAAGCCGGTGCTGCCGTCGCGGCTGGCGCCGAGCACGCGGCCCTGCTCGCCCGCGAGCTGCCAGGCCGCCGGCAGGCGCAGCGACGCCGTGCCGTCCGGCAGGCGCCGGGGCTGCAGCTCGTAGCGCAACGGCGCGGTGCCGCCGCGCGCGGCCGGCACCGGGAAACGCTGCGCGTCGAGCGGCGTCACGTTGGTCAGCACCGACACCAGCGTCGGCTGCAGCGCGGCGAAGCGCGCGGCCGGTGCCTGGTAGGCGTAGACGCGCACCTCGCCGCCGTCGGCCAGCACGTACTGGCGCGCCCGCATCGTCGTGCGGTCGGCAGCCACGAACTCGTAGTCGATCAGGCTGCGCCGACGGTCGGCGGCGGCGCGCGCCGCGAGCAGGCGCAACCCCGGCAGCGCCTGCTGCTGCAGGGCGCCGGCCGCCGCCGCGACGGCATCGCGCTCACCGGAGGCCCAGGGCCTCAGATGGACCTGCGCCAGCGCCTGCCCGGCGGGCTCGCGCACGACCACGCGGCGCTGCTGCGGCGCCGGGGCCTCCGAGTGCACCTGCCAGCCGGCGGGCGCGTAGATCGCGAACTGCCGGTCGGGCGTGACCTGCAACTCAAGCCGCCCGCCCACCGCCGGCGCGGCTTTCGACGGATCCGGGCTCGCCAGCGCGACGGCCACGGGCAGCGCCAGCGCCATCGCGGCCACGAATCCACCCGGGCCTCGCCAAGCCATGCCCGGAATGACACCCGACCCAGCCGCCAGCGCCGTTGCGCAGGCTCAACCTCGCGGAAGGACAGCGAGCCCCAGGGCGCGTCGGCGCGTCACGCCCGCCGCGCGTCGGCCTGCCGCAGACGCCGCCACAGCGTGCTGCGGCTGATGCCGAGGTGGGCCGCGGCGCGCGCGCGGTGGCCCTCGAAGGCGCGAAGCGCCGCGAGCACGTCGGCCAGCCCCGGCGGGTCGGCCGAGCGGCCCGGAGAGGCCGACCGGCTCGCGGGCGACCCGTGCGTTTCCGGCAGCTGCGCAGGGTTCGCGCCCGGCGCCGCGGCCGGGGCCAGCGGCAGTTCCGGGCAGTCGAACGCGAGCGCCTCCAGAGGCACGCCGTCCACGGCCGCGTGCGGCGCGAAGAACACCGCGATGCGGTCGCACACGTTCTCGAGTTCGCGCACGTTGCCCGGCCACGTGTGGGCGCGCAGCGCCGGCCGCACGCGATGCAGTACCTCGCGCGGGTCGAGCGGGCTCTTCAGCTGCGCCAGCCGGCGGTACAGCGCGGCCAGCGCCAGCCTGTCGATGTCGTCGCCACGCTCGCGCAACGGCGGCAGGCGCAGTTGCAGCACGTTCAGGCGGTGGTAGAGGTCGGCGCGGAACGTGCGCCGCTGCACCATCTCGTGCAGTGGCTGGTGCGTGGCCGCGATGACGCGCACGTCCACCGGCACCGCCACCGTGCCGCCCACGCGCATGACCTCGCGCTCCTGCAGCACGCGCAGCAGGCGCGTCTGCAGGCCGGGCGGCATGTCGCCGATCTCGTCGAGGAAGAGCGTGCCGGTGTGCGCGGCCTCGACGAGGCCGGCCTTGCCGCCGCGACGCGCCCCCGTGAACGCCCCCTCCTCGTGTCCGAAGAGCTCGCTCTCGAGCAACGACTCGGGCATCGCCGAGCAGTTCAGCGCAACGAAGGGTCGGCGGCCGCGCGCGCTGGCATCGTGGATGGCCTGAGCGAAGAGCTCCTTGCCGGTGCCGCTCTCGCCGGTGATCAGCAGGCCGAGGTCGGTGGCCGCGTAGCGGCGCGCCGCATCGAGCGAGCGCTTCATCGCCGGGCTGTCGCCGCGCAGGTCGCCAAAGGTGTAGCGCGTGCGACCGGCCCGCCGCTGCCGGCGCTGCACGCGCAGGTGCGCATCGGCCTGCTCGATCGCCTGCGCGTCGTACAGCGCGAGCACGGCGCCGGTGACGCGGCCCGCGTCGCGCAGCGGCGTGCGGCGGGCGATCCAGTCCCGGCCCGCGAAGGGCAGCACCAGGCCCGGCCCCGTCCCGCCCGTGGGCGACTCGCGCGACGAGGTGTCGGTCGCCGTGCCGGTCAGCGTGTCGGCCAGCGACAGGCTTGGCGCCACCTCCGCAAGCAGCCGGCCGCGCAGCGCTGCCAGCGGGGCACCCAGCAGCGCCAGCATTGGCGCGTTGACGGCCGTGATGCGCTGCCCGGCGTCGACCGCCAGCACCGCCTCCTGCAGGTTGTGCAGCACGGCGTTGACATGCTCGTGGCGCGCCGACTCGAGCCGCGCGACGCGCGCCATCTCGAGCGCGTCTTCCAGGCCCTGGCGCACCGAGGCGATCGAGTAGGCGAGGATGCCCTCGAGGCCCTGCTGCCCGGCCATCTCGACGACGATGCTGGAGCCGACGATGACCCGGCGCCCCTCGGCCGCGAGCCGGCGCAGGCACTCGGCCGCCTCGTCGCGGGTACGGTAGGCCAGCTGCGCCACGTCGATACTGAGCAGGTCCTTCACGCGCTCGAGCTCGGGGATCGTCTCGCCGAAGGTGACGACGCCGACGCGGTCGCTCTGCCGGCGCGCGCGCAGCAGCGCCAGCAGGATGTCGTAGCCGGTGGCCTTGATCGCGGCCACCGGCGTCGCCACCGCCTCGCGCAGCAGCACGGCGTTCGACCCGGCGCTGACGAAGGCGTCGACGGTGCCCGCACGCTCGCGCGCCAGCGCGGCCGAGACGGCCGGGCGGAAGCTCGCCTCCAGTACCTCGATGCGCGCGCGCGTCGCGTACTCGGCGAACACCGGCCCGGCCAGTTCAGTCAAGTGTCGGTAGCCGACGAAGCACAACCGCACCGGCGAGGCGGGGGCAGCGCCTGCGGCCTGAGGACGTGCTTCCTCGTGTTTCATCGTTGCGTCGCAGCGTCGCACGGTCGCTCGATGTGAAACATCCGGGCTTGCCCCGACGCCTCCGACAGGCCTTTCAGATCAGTCACTTGCGCCCGACGCGGGGCCCGGCACGGGCTTTGCGGGATCCCTCCGGCCGACGACGCCGTGAAACGGCCCGACGTCCAAGCCGCGACCCGATCCCACCCGAGCTGCGTCAATACTCCATGCCACCGCTGGCCGGCATCACCGTCCTCGACCTCACGCACATGCTCGCCGGGCCTTACGGCACGATGCTGTTGGCCGACCTGGGCGCGCGAACGATCAAGGTCGAGCCGCCCGGCCGCGGTGAAGGCACGCGCGAGCTGTTGCGCGACGACCCGCGGCACGCGCGCGGCGGCATGGGCGCGTACTACCTGACGCTCAACCGCAACAAGCAGAGCGTCGCGATCGACCTGAAGAGCGACGCTGGCCGCGCCGTCTTTCTCGAGCTCGTCGCGAAGGCCGACGTCGTCTTCGACAACTTCGCCGCCGGCGTCACGCAGCGGCTGCGCATCGACCACGAAGCGTTGGCGGCAGTGAACCCGCGCATCGTCACCTGCTCGATCACCGGCTTCGGCGGCACCGGGCCGGGCTCGGCGCGGCCGGCCTTCGACCAGGTGGTGCAGGCGATGGGCGGCGGCATGTCGATCACCGGCCAGCCGGACGGGCCACCCACGCGCGCCGGCATCCCGATTGGCGACCTCGGCGGCGGCCTGTTCGGCGCGCTCGGCGTGCTGGCGGCGCTGCAGGCGCGGCACGTCACGCAGCGCGGCAGCCACGTCGACATCTCGATGCTGGACGCGCAGCTCTCGCTGCTCAACTACATGGCCACGATGCACCTGATGTCCGGCGAGGTGCCGGCGCGCATCGGCAACGGCCACTTCGTGCACGTGCCCTACAACTGCTACCGCACGGCCGACGGCCACCTGATCATCGCCTGCCTCGGCGATGCCTTCTTCGAACGGCTGCTCACCGTGCTGCAGCACCCCGGCCTGCGCGACCCGGCCTTCCGCCGGCAGCCGGCGCGCCTGGCGGCCAAGGCGCACATCGACGCCTGCGTCGAGCAAGAACTGGCCGGCGCCACGACGGCCATGTGGATCGAACGCCTGGATGCTGCGCGCGTGCCCTGCGGCCCGGTCAACGACTTCGCCGCCGCGCTGTCGGACCCGCAGATCCTCGGCAGGCAGATGGTGGTGGAGGTGCCGCTGCGCGGCGGCGGTTCCGTCCGCGTGCCCGGCAACCCGGTCAAGCTGGACGACGGCACCGGCGCCACCGGCGCGGCCTTCACCCGCCCCCCGGAACTCGGCGAGCACACCGACCCCGTGCTCGGCGAGTTGCTCGGCTACGACGCCGCCCGCATCGCGCGCCTGCGCGGCAGCGGCGCGATCGGGTGAGCGCCGGCCCGGAGCCGCCACGACACCACCGCGACGAAGGAGACGCACCGATGGCCCTGCACGAAGACCCGCGCCTGAACCTCACGATGGTCGGTGACTGGGGTACCGCGAACTTCCACACCATCTGGGGCTGGGTCTCGGCGCACCTGCGCTGGCGCTCGGCGCCGCTGTCGAAGTTCACCATCCGCACCGGCAGCGCCTACCGCGACAGCATCGAGCTCGTAGGCATGGGCGAGGCCGACCTCGCGGTGACCACGCCCACGCATATCGGCGTTCGCTGGGCCCGGGAAGGCAAGCACTTCTACGGCGGCCGAGCGTTCCCGAACCTGCGCACCCTCGGTCATCTGCCGCAGGACGACCGTCTGACGCTGGCCGTGCGCGCCGACCTCGGCGTGCGCTCGTTCGCCGACATCCGCGAGAAGAAGCCAGCGCTGCACATCGCGATGCCGCCACGCGCGCAAGACTGCCTGTGCAGCTACGTCATCGACCTCGTCTGGCGCGCGCACGGCATCGACCCGGCGGACATCGAGCGCTGGGGCGGCAGCACCTTCGAGCACGAGAACCCGCGCGCCTGCCTGAAGGAGGCGCAGGCCGGCCGGTGCAACGCCGTCTTCAACGAGGCGATCATGGTCTCGAACTGGAGCGAGCTCGTCACGCAGCACGCGATGCACTTCATCCCGATCGAGCCCGACGCGATGCGCACGCTCGTGGACACCTACGGGCTGCGTCCCGCCGCCGTGGAGCGGGGCCGCCTGCGCAACGAGCAGGACGTGCCGTGCCTGGACTGGTCGAACTGGGCCATTCTGTGCCGCGACGACATGCCCGACGACGTCGCCTACCGGGTCACCGCGGTGATGGTGGAGGAGCGCGCCGAGTTCGAGGCGCGCTTCCGGCACATCCCCGTGCACCAGAGCCCGCTGACCTACCCGATCGACCCGCACCGCATGCCGCATGGCGTGGATCTGCCACTGCACCCGGGCGCCGAGCGCTACTACCGCGAGCACGGCCACCTGGCCTGACGCCCGCTGTACCACCCGCTGCGCACGCCCCCAAGAAGCCGCCCCGCCCCACCGACACGAGGAGACCCGACATGCCAAACGTCCCCCGGATCCTGCGCCCGCGCCGCGCGCTGCTCGTCACGGCCGCCGCCGCGGCCACCGGCGCCTCCTTCACCCGGCGGGCCTTCGCGCAGGCCGGCTATCCCTCGCGCACGGTGAGCATCGTCGTGCCGTTCGGGCCCGGCAACGCCTACGACATGATGGTGCGCTACCTGGCCGAGCGCCTGCAGGCGGCCACCGGGCAGACGTTCATCGTCGAGGCGAAACAGGGCGCGCTCGGTGGCGTCGCGGCGTCCCACGTCGCGCGCTCGGCGCCCGACGGACACACGCTGCTCTTGGGCGCCAACTCCACGCACGCGGCGAACGTGCACCTGTTCAAGAAGCTGCAGTACGACCCGGTGGCCGACTTCGTGCCGGTGACGACGCTGGCCACGATCCCGCAGGTGCTGGTCGTGGGACCGGGCCTGAAGGTCAACACGCTTGCCGAACTGATCGCGCTGGCGAAGAGCCAGCCGGGCAAGCTCAACTACGGCAGCTCCAGCGCCACCGGGCGCGTGGCCACCGAGGCGCTGCGCCAGATGGCCGGCATCGACGCGGCGCACGTGCCGTACAAGACCTCGGCGCAGGCCATCACCGACCTCATCAGCGGCCAGCTGCACTTCCTCGTCACCGACATGGCCCTCGGTGTCGCGCAGGCACAGGCGGGCAAGGTGAAGGCGCTCGCCATCACGGCGCCGCAGCGGGTGCCGGCCGCAGCCGACCTGCCGACCATCGCCGAGTCGGGCCTTGCGGGCTACGAGTTCACCGCATGGCTTGCCCTGTTTGCGCCGGCGAAGACGCCAGCGGCCATCGTGGAGCGGCTCGCCGAGCTCACCAACGGCATCATCCGCAGCCCGGCGATGGCCGACTACCTGGCGCGCATGTACGCGCTGCCCTTCCCCGGCTCGCCGGACTCGCTGCGCGCGCTGATCGAGCGCGACACCGCGCGCTGGGGTCGGCTCGTGAAGGCCGCTGGCATCGAGCCCGAGTGATCCGCGGCGCGCCGCGGATCAAGGCCACAATGCCCGCTGGCGCGGCGCGACCGCGGCCGCGCGTCGACGGGGTGCCTCGACGTGGCGGGCACGCGTGGGCGCCGCACATGGCCGCGGCGCCCGCTCGCCTGGCCCGGCCGAGGAGACCCCGACGATGAGCCCCACCCTGACGGCACTGACCGCCTTCGTGGCCTGGACGCTGGCGCTGCTCGTGCTGATGGAGGCGCTGCGCTCCCGGCTCGTGCTCGCCGGCCGGGTGCGCTCCAACGTCTTCACGCCCGACAACGCGAACCTGAGCCCGTTCATGCAGCGGCTGGCGCGTGCGCACGCCAACTGCCTGGAGGGGCTGCCGATCTTCGGCGGGCTCATGCTCATCGCCGTCGTCGCCGGGCGCACCGGCGTCACCGACCCGCTCGCCTGGGTGCTCGTCGGGGCGCGGCTCGCGCAGTCGGTCATCCACCTCGCCTCGCTTTCGGTGATGGCGGTGAACCTGCGCTTCGCCGCCTTCGCCGTGCAGATGGGCATCGCGGTGTTCTGGGCGGTGCGGCTGCTCGGCAGCTGAGCGCCGCGCGCTTCCGCCCACCCTGCACACGACGAGCCCGATGCCCGCCTTCGTCGCCCTGCTGCGCGGCGTCAACGTCGGCGGCGCCAAGCGCGTGCCGATGGCCGACTGGCGCGCACTGATGACCGGCCTTGGCTACACGCGCGTGGCGACGCTGCTCAACAGCGGCAACGCGGCGTTCCATGCGCCCGGCGGCGCCGGCGCGGCGAAGAAGCACGCGAAGGCGATCGCCGCGGCGCTGGCCACGCAACTCGCGGTGGACGTGCCGGTGATCGTGAAGTCGGCCGCCGAACTGGCCGCCATCGTCGAGGGCAACACGCTGGCCGCGGCGGCCGCGGGCGAACCGGGTTTCGATCCCTCGCGGCTGCTCGTGGCCTTCGCGCCCGACGCTGCCGCGCTGGCCACGCTGGCGCCGGTGGCCGACCTCGTGCGCCCGCCCGAGCGCTTCCTGCTCGGGCCGCACGCGGCCTACCTGCACTGCGCCGGCGGCATCCTGCAGAGCCGCGCCGGCGAGGCGCTGCTCGGCAAGGCCGGCCGCGCCGCGACGACGCGCAACTGGGCGACGACGCTGAAGCTCAAGGCGCTGGCCGACGAGGGCTGAGCGGGCGCGCCGCGTCGCCATCGTCGCGCCCTGCGTCGCCTTCGTCGCCGACCGCCAGCAGCGCCGCGGCCACGTCGTCGTCGTCCCACGCCTCGCCCTCGGCCCGCCAGGTGTCGGCGAGCGCGGGCTCGGCCGCGGCCTGCAGCGCGGCCAGCGTGCGCGCCCGGGACCGCTCGCCGTGGCCGCTCGGGGCCTCGCCGCGCTCGGCATGCCGGCGCGCCACCCAGGCGAGCAGCCGGGCCGCATCGGCGAGGCGGCCACGCTGGGCCAGCCACTCGGCCAGGTGGCAGCCCATCCACGCCAGCGCGCCGGCGCTGCGCATCAGGCGCACCGCCTCGTGCACCGGCGCGGCCGGCGCGTGGCCCGTCTCGATGCGGGCCATCGCGAGCATCGCCACCTGCTGCCAGCACTGGCGCATGAAGCCGTGCGCACGGATCTCGTCCACCGCCTGCTGCATCAAGGACACGGCCTCGGCCGCGCGGCCCGTGGCGGTGTCGGCCAGCGCCACGCGGTGCGCGACGAACCACGCGCGGTAGAGGTCGCCCGCCTCGCGCAGCTGCACGAGCTCGGCCCGCTCGGCGGCGCCGAAGCGCTCCCAGTCGCCGCGCTGGAAGAGCGCAAAGGCCTCGGCAGCGCGGCGGGCGCGGCGCTGCAGGGTGTTCCACTCCGGCCCCTCGAGGGCGCGCATCTCCGCCGCGGTGGCCGCGCCGTCGACGTCGGCGCCGACACGCTGCGCCAGCGGCAGCCGGTGCCCGAGCGCGCGATGCAGCAGGCCGGCCAGGCCGCCCTGGCGCGCCAGGGCCACCGCGCGCTCGGCGGCCTCGTAGGTCTCGCGCCACCCGAAGCGGGTGTCGCCGCCGCGGTTGGCGACGGCCAGCCAGAAGCGCGTGCGCACGGCCAGCGGCACGCGTTCGTCTTCGGCCCGCGGTGACAGCCGGCGCAGCAGCGGTCCGACCTCGGCGTTCATGCCGGCCAGCGCCCAGAAGCCGCCCGCGGCGCCTGCGAGCGCGAGCGCGAGGTCCTCGTCGCCCTCGGGGCCGAGCGCCCACTGCATCGCGGCGCGCAGGTTGTCCAGCTCGGGCCGCAGCGCCTGCAGCCACGGCAGCATCGGCTCGGCCGCGTAGCGCTCGTCGGCCGCCTCGAACTGCCGCCGCATCGCCTCGGCATGCCGCCGCCGCGTGGCCGGTGCCTCGCCGGCCTCGTGCAGGCACTCCTGCGCGAAGAGGCGTGCCGTCTCCAGCAGACGGAAGCGGCGCTGGTCGCCGTCGGCCAGCACCTGCACCAGCGACTTGGCGACGAGGGCCTCGAGGTGGTCGATCACCGCCCACTCGTCCAGCCCTTCGTCGTCGCCCGCGACCTGCTGCGCCGCGGCCAGCGTGAAGCTGCCCGCGAACACCGACAGGCGCCGCCACAAGGCCTTCTCCGCCGGCTCGAGCAGGCCGTGACTCCACTGCAGCGCCGCGCGCAATGTCTGGTGGCGCGGCGGCTCCTGCGCGCGCTCGCCGCGCGTGCCACGGGTCAGCAGCGCCAGCGGCTCGCGCAGGCGTTCGAGCACGCCGGCTGCGCCAAGCAGCGGCACCCGCGCCGCCGCCAGCTCGAGCGCCAGCGGGGTGCCGTCCAGGCGCCGGCAGATCTCGGCCACCGCGGCCGCGTTGTGCGCGTCGATCGCAAAACCGGCACCGGCCGACGAGGGCGATACCGCCGCCGACGCCGCGGCCGCGCGGGACTCGAAAAGGGCCGCGGCCGGGCTGGCACGCACCTCGTCGACGGCGTCTCCGGCCGGCGCGGCGAGGCCTCCGAGACGCATCACCTGCTCGTCATGCAGGCCGAGCGGCTCCTGGCTCGTCACCAGCAGCGTGAGCCGGGGCGCGCCCTCGCGCAGCGCCTGCACGAGCCCGGCCACGGGCTCGCGCAGGTGCTCGGCGTTGTCGAGCACCAGCAGCAGGGCCAGCGGGCGCAACGCCGCGGCCAGTGCGGCCTCGTCGGCGACCGGCGGCAGCGCCAACGCCCGCGCGACGGTCGCCGGCAGCGTGCCGGGGTCGTTGAGCGGCGCGAGTTCGACGACGGCGTGGCCATCGGGCCAGGGACCGAAGGTGCCGGGCGCGCCGGATGTCGCCGCAGGCGTCGCGGCAGCCTTCGCGGCCGCCAGTGCCAGCCGCGTCTTGCCGATGCCGCCCGGGCCGGCCACTGTCACGAGGGCCCCGGGCACGAGCTGCTTGCGCAGGTCGTCGAGCTCGGCAGCCCGGCCGACGAGCGACATCTGACCGAGGCGCGACGCATGTGCACGCTCCGCGGCGCCTGCGGCACCCGCGGAGGGCCCGGCGCCGACGACCGTCGCATCCGCCGGCGGCCGCCCGCCTTCGTTGACCGCCAGGGCGCCCGGACCGGCCGGCGGCACTGCTTCGCCCGCCGTGGCCACCTCGCCCTCCGATGGCGACGCCGGTGTGCCTTCCGATGCCGCCTTCGTCGGGGCGGGCCCCCTCGTCACGGGCCAGCCGAGCCGGTATCCGTGCCCGGGCACCGTGACGACGGCATCGCTGCCCAGCAGGCGCCTGAGCGCCAGCACCTGCACCTTCAGGTTGTCGTCGAGCACCGCGCGCCCGGGCCACGCGCGCTCGAGCAGCGCTTCGCGGGAGACGACACCGCCCCCGGCCTCGGCCAGCGCGAGCAGGATGTCGAAGGCGCGCGCGCCCAGCCGCAGCGGCGGGCCTCCGTCGACGAGCAGTTCGCGCCGGCCCGGTTGCAGCACGTAGCGGCCGAAGCGGTACGGATCGGTCGGCATGGGCATCGAGCGGCGGTTTTACAGCGCGCGGGCACGGGGCCGGCGCGTGCACGTGGCCGACGCAGGCACGTGGCCGGCGCGGCCACGGTGCCGTGGGTCTGGCCTGCCGGGTCCTGGCAGCGGACAGGCCGCCGCGCGCCGTCGCCCGTACAGTCCCGCCCTTGGACTCCCGGATCGGCCGATGCTGCTGTTCGTCTACGGTTCGCTGAAGGAAGGCTTCCCGAACCATCACGTCAACCGGGGCCGCCGCGTGCCGGGCGTGTTCCGCACGGTGCAGCCCTACCCGCTCTACCTGGCCGACGGCGTGCTTCCGTGCCTGCTGGCGCGGCCCGGCGCCGGCCTGCGCGTTCAGGGCCAGCTCTTCGAGGTCGCGGAGGACGACCTGGCGGCGATGGACGCGCTGGAGCGTGTCGGCGAGCCCGGCGGCTATGCCCGCATCACGATCGAAGTGGAGCCGGCGGGCGACGGCGCGACTGAAGGCGCGCTCGAAGCGCGCGGAGAGCGCGAAGGGAGCGAACAGCGCGACCCCCACGGCCGCCGCGCGCCCGCGGCTCGTACCGACGGCGCCACCGGCCAGGCACGCCCCACCGCCGCCTTCGTCTACGTGCAGAGCGAGGCCCGCCTCGGCGCCGACGGCGCGCACGTGGGCCCGATCGCCGAGTACACGCCGGAGCACGCGCGCCAGCTGCGCTGGTGAGGCGCGGGCCGTCGGGCGCGAAGGCCGCGGGGCGGCTGGCCCCGGCTGACGCTCCGCCGCACCGGCCCTCCTGCACCGCCGCCGCCGACCACGGCGCGCGGCGCGCTCAGCGCGCCACCGACCGCTGCGCGCCCTGCGGCGCGTCGCCCGCCCGCGCCGCGCGGGCCCTCACTCGCGCAGCCGCCAGGGCGGGTTGCGTCGGTGTTCGCCCGCCCAGTAGAGGCACAGCGGGTTGCCGGCCGGGTCGTCGAGATGGGCCTCGCGCCACAGCCAGCGCTGGTCCGTCGGCAACTGCCTGAACACGAAGCCGGCCGCCTGCAGCCGGCGCACTTCCGCGTCGAGCTCGGGCGTCTCGAAGTACACGACGGTGCCGCTCGCGGGGGTGCCCGCCGGCACGAGGTGCAGCGAGAACGTCGCCTCGCCTCCGGTGCACTCGAAGCGCGCGTAGTCGGGCGAGCCGCCGACGATCTGCCGGAAGCCCATGCGCCGGTAGAACGCCACCGAGGCCGCGAGGTCCGTGGCGGGAAGGGTCACCTGGTTGAGGTTCATGGCCGTGCAGGGGCGTGCCTGGGGAGGTGACGCCAGCATCGCACGCGGCGCGGGCCTGCGCCCATGACCGTGACCATCGCGTGGCCGCCTCTCAGCGGGCTCGCCTTGGCGTCGAGCGCGCCACGGCCTGCGCGAACGCCTCGCGCTCGCGCAGCGCCTGGGGCGTGGCCGACATCTGCGCCGAACGTGCGTCCACCGGTTCGCCGCACTCCGCGCAGGCGAGCACCGGCTTCAGCTCGTGGTCGTGGCCGCGGTGTAGCAACCGGGACGGCACGCCCTGGCGGCCCCAGGGCCCGGCCCAGCGCTCGCCCCATTGGCGCAGCGTCATGAGCACGGGCCACAGGTCCAGCCCCTTCGGCGTGAGCCGGTACTCCTGCACCGAGGGCGCGTCGCGGGCCGGCTGCCGGTCGACGATGCCCTGTTCGAGCAACCGGTTGAGCCTGAGCGTCAGCGAGCGCGGCGACATGCCGGTGTGCAGCCGCAGGCCCTCGAAGCGCCGGTTGCCGAGAAACAGCTCGCGCAGGATGACGAAGGTCCACGCGTCCACCAGCTGCGCCGCCGCACGCGACACCGGGCACAGCCGATCGCCGAGGCTGCTGCGCTTCATGGCCCCGTCCGGCGGCCCGGCTGGTTGCGCTTCTCCATATAAAAAGTATAGTGCAACGGCCCAACCTCCTGGAGACTGCGATGCCCTCGACGACCCCGCCGGCCGACGCCAACGACCCCACGACCGACGCCGGTGCGGGCAGCGAGGGCCACGCGCCCTGGCAGCGCACCGCCTGCATCCTGTGCGAGTGCAACTGCGGCCTCGAGGTCGAGCTCGGCGGCGAAGGCGGCCGCCACCTCGTGCGCGTGCGCGGCGACGACGCGCATCCGGCCTCGAAGGGCTACGCGTGCGAGAAGGCCTCGCGCATGGACTACTACCAGAACGGCCCGCAGCGCCTGACGACGCCGATGCGCCGCCGTGCCGACGGCAGCTACGAGGCGATCGACTGGGACACCGCGCTCACCGAGGTGGCGCAGCGCGCGATGGCGCTGGCCGCGAAGTACGGCGGCACGAGCCTGCTCTACTACGGCGGCGGCGGCCAGGGCAACCACCTGCCGGGCCTCTACAGCCGCGCGATGCGCGCCGCGCTCGGCATGCGCTACCAGAGCAGCGCCATCGCGCAGGAGAAGACCGGCGCCTTCTACGTCGCCGGCTGCATGGTGGGCGGCGTGGCGCGCGCCGACTTCGAGCACTGCGAGGTGGCGCTGCTGATCGGCAAGAACCCGTGGCACTCGCACGGCATCCCGCGCGCCCGCGTCACGCTGCGCGAGATCGCGCGCGACCCGGCGCGCACCCTCGTCGTCATCGACCCGCGCCGCAGCGAGACGGCCGACATCGCCGACATCCACCTCGCGGTGCGGCCGGGCAGCGACGCCTTCCTGCTCGCCGCGATGATCGGCACCGTCGTGCAGGAGGGCCTCGTGGCGCGCGAGTGGCTGGCCGCGCACGCCGACGGCACCGACGAGGTGCTGCCGCTCTTCGCCCGGCTCGATGTCGCCGGGCACGCGCGCAAGGCCGGCATCGACGAGGCCGTCGTGCGTGACGTGGCGCGCCGCATCGCCCGCGCGAAGAGCGTCGCGAGCTTCGAGGACCTGGGCGTGCAGATGAACCGGCACAGCACGCTCGTGTCGTACCTGCACCTGCTGCTGGTGCTGCTGACCGGCCACTTCGGCAAGGCCGGCTCGATGTACCGGCCGGCCACGCTGGTGCCGCTCGTCGGCGCCGCCACCGGGCCGGGCAACTTCAAGCGCACGCCGGTCACGGGCGCGCCGATCATCGGCGGGCTGATGCCGTGCAACAGCATCCCCGAGGAGATCCTCGCCGACCACCCGAAACGCTTCCGCGGCATGTGGGTGGAGTCGGCCAACCCGGCGCACTCGCTGGCCGACGGGCCGCGCATGCGCGAGGCGCTCTCGGCGCTCGAGCTGCTGGTGGTGGTGGACGTCGCGATGACCGAGACGGCGCGCCTCGCGCACTACGTGCTGCCGGTGGCCAGCCAGCTCGAGAAGGCCGAGGCGACCTTCTTCAACTTCGAGTTCCCGCACAACGTGTTCCACCTGCGGCGCGCGCTGATGCCGCCGCCGCCGGGCCTGTTCTCCGAGGCGGAGCTGCACGCGCGCCTGCTCGAGAAGGCCGGCGCGCTGCCCGCCGCGGCGGTGGCGGCGCTGCGCACCGCGTGGCAGGCCGGGCGCCCGGCCTTCCGGCGCGCCTTCGGCGAGCTGGCCGCGGCCTCGCCGCAGATGCTCGCGCTGATGCCGGTGCTGCTCTACCGCGCCATCGGCGACCTGCTGCCCGCGGGCGCGGCCGAGGGTGCGGGCCTGTGGGGCGTGTGCCAGCTCGCGGTGAAGCACCAGCGCGAGTCGATCCGCCGCGCCGGCATCGGCACCGAAGCGCGCGACGCCGCCGAACTGGCCGACGCGCTGTTCGACGCGATCGTCGGCGCGCCGTCGGGGCTCGTGTTCGCGGCCGACGACTGGGAGGAGTCGTTCCGCCGCGTCGGCACGCCCAACGGCCGCATCCAGCTGTCGCTGCCGGAGTTCTTCGACGAGATCCGCGGCCTCGCCGACGAGCCCGCGCCGTTGCCGCCGCCGGCCTTCCCGTTCGTGCTGTCGGCGGGCGAACGTCGCAGCTACACCGCCAACACGATCTTCCGCAACCCCGACTGGCGCCGCAAGGACCGCGCCGGCGCGCTGGCGATGCACCCCGACGACGGCGCGCGCCTGGGCCTGGCCAGCGGCGCGCGCGCACGCCTGGTCACGCAGCGCGGCGAGGCGGTCGTGACGGTGGAGCTCTCCGAGCGCATGCAGCCCGGCCACGTGTCGCTGCCCAACGGCCAGGGCGTGGACTTCGCAGCCGACGGCACCGCGCTCGCGCTGACCGGCACGGCGCCGAACGAGCTGACCCGGCTGGAGGACCGCGACGCGTTCGCCGGCACGCCTTGGCACAAGTTCGTGCCTGCGCGCGTCGAACCGCAGGGCGCCTGACCGCGCCCGACCCGGCCCGGCCCGGCCCGACCCGGCCGGCCGGGCCCGGCGGGCCCGACGCCGTCTCCGGCCCGCGCGGACCGCCGGCCGCCGCGCTCGGCGCGTCAGGCCCGCGCCAGCCCCGTCGGTACACTGCTGCGCTGCAGCAACACGGAGACAACCATGGATCTGGCAGACAAGGTCGCCGTCATCACCGGCGGCGCCAGCGGCATCGGCCGCGCGGTGGCCGCCGCGATGGCGCGCCGCGGCGTGAAGGGGCTCGCCCTCGTCGACATGAACGAGGCGGTGGAGGACGTCGCCGCGACGCTCAACGCCGAGGCCGGCCGCGCCTTCGCGATGCCGTTCAAGGGCAACACCACGGACGAGAAGTTCCGCGCCTCGGTGTTCGACGCCGTGACGCAGAAGTACGGGCCGGTCACGCTGTGCGTGCCCGCCGCCGGCATCACGCGCGACGACCTCGCGGTGCGCGTCGACAAGAACACCGGCAAGGCGCGCATCTATCCGGTGGAGCAGTTCAAGCTCGTCGTCGACGTGAACCTGATCGCGCCGGTGTACTGGGCGCTGGAGATGATCGGCCGCATCGCCGAGGACCGCGCCGCGCGCGGCCTGAAGCGCTGGGTCCCGACCGAGGGCATGCAGGGCTCGGTCGTCTTCATCGGCTCCATCTCGTCGCAGGGCAACCGCGGCCAGATCTCGTACGCCAGCACCAAGGCCGGCCTCGAGGGCGCGGCGGCGACGATCATGAAGGAAGCGATGTTCTACGGCGTGCGCTGCAGCGTCATCCACCCCGGCTTCACCGACACGCCGATGGTGCGTGCGCTGGGAGAGGACTACGTGGCCAAGAACATCCTGCCCTACACGCAGCTCGGCCGCCTGATCCAGCCGGCGGAGATCGCCGACGCGATCTGCTTCATGCTCGCCAACTCGGCGGTGAGCGGCGAGCTGTGGGTCGACGCCGGCTGGCACGCGCCGGCCTGACGCGCGAGCGCGGGCCGGGCGGCCCGATCAGAAAGAACGGAGGAGACGCCGTGACGACGAGGAAGCGCAAGGGCCCGCCGGCCGATGCACAGGATTTCGACCGCGAGTTCCGTGCCCAGCTGGCGCAGATGACCGCCGGGCTCGCGCCCACGGCCTTCACCACCGCGTGGGCCGACTGGGCCATGCACCTGGCGATGTCGCCCTCGCGGCGCCTGCAGTTGCGGGAGGAAGTGGCCGCGCGCGCCGGCGACACCTGGGCCTTCGCGCTGCGCGCGATGGCCGGCGAGCCGCTCGCGCCCGACGACCACTTCGAGGGCCAGCCCGACCCCCGCTTCGCCGGCGAGGCGTGGTCGAAGTGGCCCTTCAACGTCTACGCGCGCGCGTACCAGAACAACGCCGCGCTGATGCACGACGCCGTGCAGGGCGTGGGCGGCGTCACCGACTACCACGAGCAGCTGATGGAGTTCGCGGTGCGCATGCTGCTGGACGCCAGCTCGCCGGCCAACTACGTCGGCACCAACCCCGAGCTGCTGGCGCTGACCGAGGCCGAGAAGGGCCAGAACCTCGTGCGCGGCCTGCAGCACTGGGTGGACGACCTGCGCCGCACGCTGGAAGGCGGCGCCCCCGCGGGCAGCGAGGCCTTCGAGGTCGGCCGCAACGTCGCCGTGACGCCGGGCAAGGTGGTCTTCCGCAACGAGCTGATCGAGCTGATCCAGTACACGCCGACGACGAAGACCACGCACGCCGAGCCGCTGCTGATCGTGCCGGCGTGGATCATGAAGTACTACATCCTCGACCTGAGCCCGCGCAACTCGCTGGTGAAGTACCTCGTCGACCAGGGACACACGGTCTTCATGCTGTCGTGGAAGAACCCGGACGAGCGCGACCGCGAGGTCGGCATGGACGACTACGTGGACAAGGGCTTCCGGGCCGCGCTGGACGCGGTGACCGCCATCGTCCCGAAGCGCAAGGTGCACGCCGTGGGCTACTGCATCGGCGGCACGCTGCTGGCCATCGGCGCGGCGGCACTGGCGCGCGACAAGGACGAGCGGCTCGCCTCCGTCACGCTGTTCGCGGCGCAGACCGACTTCTCCGAACCCGGCGAGCTCGCCTTCTTCATCAACCCCAGCCAGCTGGCGCTGCTGGAGGCGACGATGCACAAGAAGGGCGTGCTCGAGAGCCGCCAGATGGGCGGCGCGTTCGCACTGCTGCGCTCGCAGGACCTGGTGTGGCGCCCCATCGTCGAGAACTACCTCAAGGGCCGGCGCGAGCCGATGATCGACCTGATGGCGTGGAACGCCGACGGCACGCGCATGCCCTGGCGCATGCACACCGAGTACCTGTACCGCCTGTACCTCGACAACGAACTGGCGACGAACCGCTTCCCGGTCGGCGGCCAGCGGGTGCGGCTGTCGGACATCCAGGTGCCGATGTTCGTCGTGGGCACCGAGAGCGACCACGTCGCGCCGTGGAAGTCGGTCTACAAGACCGACAACCTCGTGCGCTCGGACGACTTCACCTTCCTGCTCACCAGCGGCGGGCACAACGCCGGCATCGTCTGCGGGCCGGTGCACCCCAAGCGCCACTACCGCATGAAGACCAGGCGGCTGAAGGATCCCTACCTCGCCCCCGAGGACTGGCTGGAAGCCGCCACGAAGCACGAGGGTTCGTGGTGGCCGGCCTGGCAGCAGTGGCTGGCGCGGCATTCCGGCGGCCAGGTCAAGCCGCCGGCGACGGGTGCGGCGAGCAAGGGCTATGGCGTCATCGAAGACGCGCCAGGCAGGTACGTGCGGCAGCGCTGAAGGGCGCGGCCTCGACAGGCCGGGGGCCCCGCGCCTGCGCTGCGGGCGCCTCGGCCCGGATGTCAGTCCTCGAACCGCCCCAGCCTCACCGCCGTGCCGCCCGGCTTGAGGTTGTTGGTGCCGGGCATCACCAGCACCGTGTCGTCGTAGGGCGTCACGAAGGTGTGCTCGCCGTCCTGCGCGATCGGCGTGCCGGCCTTCGGGATGACCGAGAGGCCGACGGTGGGCACGAGGAACCGGAAGTCCTTGCTGCGTGCCACCACCGGCTCGGTCACGCGCACGAGGCGCTGCCGCTTCGGCAGCGGCTGGCGCACGTTCGCCTGCACCCAGGCGGCACCGGCCAGGCCCGTGAGGCCGAGGAAGCGCACCATCGCGTCGTGCGCCACGTCGGCGGCGGCGGCCTCCCAGTGCTGGCCGCACTCGATGAGCAGCGCGCGGTGCTTCAGGTCGTGCGGGTCGCCGAACCCGCCACGCTCGACCATGCGCAGCCCGGCGGGGTGGCCGGTGTCGATCAGCAGGATCTCGGGCAGGCCGAGCTCGCGCGCATAGGCCGCGTTCTTGTCCTGCGTGCCGCACACCATCAGCGGCGCGCAGGGCTCGCTCATGCTGTGGATGTCGAGCATCAGCTCGGTGGCGTCGACGAACGGGCGCAGCTCGCGCGCACGGCGAAGCTCGGCACTGTCGCGCGCGCCCAGCAGCACGTCGTCGCCCCAGACGCGGTTCAGGTCCTCGTCGATGCAGCGGCTGGCGAACGGGTGCGCGGGATCGAAGCGCTGGTAGGCCGCCACGTTGGCGAACGCGCACACGAGGCGGCCGCGCGCGGGACGCCAGCCCCCGTCGGCGATCTGGTCGAGCAGCCAGTCCAGCGCGATGGCGCCGCAGATCTCGTTGCCGTGCGTCAGCGCCTGGATCATCACGCGCGGGCCGGGGCGGCCGGTGTCCCAGGCGTGAACGAAGTCGACGCCGGT
>Ga0073934_10001304_pt1 | contig 60972 bp, 85 predicted proteins | sample LarsenN4metaG_FD_76834 | JGI IMG/M metagenome (GOLD analysis project Ga0073934, IMG submission 76834) | Hot spring sediment bacterial and archeal communities from British Columbia, Canada, to study Microbial Dark Matter (Phase II) - Larsen... ... | reverse complement strand
TGGCGGCACGTCATGCTGGCCGTGCTGGCGCTCGGGGTCCTCCTCGCCCTCCTCTGGCGCCTCACCGCGCGCCCGGCACCCGTCCCTGCCAACCTCGCCGCGCCCCCGGGCGCCACCCCTCGCACCCAGGACCCCCCGGGCGCCTGACGCCCGCTGTGGGTAGGAGCGAGGTGACGCGGCAGCGCGGCCTAACCCCCCGGCCCCCTTCCCTACGAGGGAAGGGGGAGCCTGGGGTCAAAGCCGTCGCAGCGATGCCGGGATGCCCTTGTTCACCGCAGGCGCTCTGACACCGTCCTGCCCAACGGGCTCCAGTCTTCCACGCCGCACGCCGGAAATAGCCTCGGCACGACCTGGGACGCGACCGGGGAGAGGCCCGGCATCGTCGTTTGGCTGCCGCACACTGGGGAACGATGCCAGGACGACCGGAAGATCGGGCGCGCGAGGCGATCGACGGCAGGCTGCGCGAGGCGGGATGGGTGATCCAGGACCGCGGCGAGCTGAACCTCGCCGCCGGGCGGGGGATCGCGGTCCGCGAGTTCCCGCTCCTGCGCGGGCACGGCGCCGCGGACTATCTCCTCTACGTGGATCGCCAGGCGGCGGGCGTCGTCGAGGCGAAGCAGGAGGGGGAGACCCTCACCGGCGTAGAAGTGCAGAGCGAGAAGTACAGCACGGGGCTGCCGGAGCGTCTGCCCGCGTGGCACCGGCCCCTGCCGTTCCTCTACCAGTCCACCGGCGTGGAGACGCACTTCACGAACCTGCTCGACCCCGACCCCAGGAGCCGTGATGTTTTCACCTTTCACCGGCCGGCCACACTGCGCGAGTGGGTCGAGGGAACCGCGGCGGCGACCGGAAGCGGCGCCGCGCGCGACCTGCGCGCCGGCTATCCGGCGCCGGCCACGCTGCTGCGCCGCCTGCGCGGGATGCCGCCGCTCGACACGCGGGGAATGCGCCCGGCGCAGGTGGAGGCGATCCACAACCTGGAGCGGTCGCTGGCGGAGAACCGCCCGCGAGCCCTGGTGCAGATGGCGACCGGCAGCGGTAAGACCTACACCGCCGTTGCCCTCATCTACCGCCTGATCAAGTTCGCGAGCGCGCGGCGCGTCCTCTTTCTTGTCGATCGCGGCAACCTGGCGCGGCAGACGCTCAAGGAGTTCCAGCAGTACGCCGCCCCCGACGACGGGCGCGAGTTCACCGAGCTGTACAATGTGCAGCACCTCCAGTCGAACCGGATCGACGCCGTCAGCCGCGTCTGCATCACGACGATCCAGCGGCTCTACTCGATCCTCAAAGGGGACCCCGAGTTCGACCCCGAGGCGGAGGAAGTGGGCGCCGCGCACGTCCTTCCCATCTTGCCGAAAGCGCCGCTGCCGGTCGTCTACAACTCCGCCGTCCCGATCGAGCCGTTCGACATCGTCATCACCGACGAGTGCCACCGCTCCATCTTAAGTGGAGCATCCGGTAAGTCCATGTGACAGGGAGGCAATCGCATGCTACAAACGACTCTCTGTCCATTAGCCTGCGAAACCTCACTTCCGAGGAGCGGGCCGCCCTCCAGCGGCTGGCTCGCTCCCGCACCGCCTCCGCTCGCCTCGTCGAGCGGGCACAGATCCTTTGGGCGGCCAGCCAGGGGGAACCCGTCCCGGCGATCGCCCGCCGTCTTCGCCTCGATCCCCGCACCGTGGCACTCCGTCTCCGGCGCTTCAATGAGCAGGGCCTGGCCGCTCTGGAGGATGCTCCCCGCTCCGCTCGTCCTCCCACCTACACCCAGGAACAGGTCGGCGCGGTCCTCGCCACCGCCCTCACCAGGCCGTCGTCCCTCGGCCTCCCCTTCGCCTGCTGGACCTTGGACCGCCTCCAGGCCTATCTCAACGCGGAGAAAGGCATCGGCATCAAGCGCAGCCGCATCGACGAGATCCTGCTGGCCGAGGGGCTGCGCCGGCGCACCCAGGAAACCTGGTTCGGCGAGCGGGTCGATCCCGACTTCGCCGAAAAAAGGGGAAGATCGAGCGGCTTTACACGGCCCCGCCCGAAGGCAGCATAACCGTCTGCTTGGATCAGATGGGGCCGACCTCGGCCAAGAGCTACCCCGGGACGCAGATCGTGCGCGAACGGGTGGCGAGGGCTACTGAGGAACGAGCGGTGCGCGCCCAACAAGAGATCGACTACGGGAGACGGGGCAAGGGCTACATCTATGGGGCACTGCTGCCCGCCACGGGAGAGGCGTTCACCCAGCCGTATGCGAGGCGAAGGACCGTCCACTGGATGGCGTTTCTGGAGCAGGTAGAGGCGTGGCTGCCACCCGAGACCGAGCGGGTCTACGCGATTCTCGACAACGTGCAGAGGCATCGCGCCCCCGATGTGTTGCTGTTCAGTCTGGCACACCCGCGGTGGGAGTTCGTGTTCCAGCCGAAGTATGCGGCGGGGCTGGAGCGGGCGGAGCGGCTGCGGCAGGCGATCTTGAAGCGGGCGTTCGAGGGGCGGCTCGCGCCGCAGGACCCGAACGACGAGCCGGCGAGCGTGCTGCTGGCGCGCATCCGCGCCGAGCGCGCGGTCGCGGCGGCGAACGGCGCGGGGCGGGCGCGGAAGAGCGGCGTCCGCCGGGGGCGGAAGGAGGCGCCGCAGCCCGCGTTCGATCTGGACGGGACCGGGCCAATGTGCGAAGATAGGGGAGAAGCCGTAGGGGGTGATTGGTAGAAGGGAGGCGCCGGATAGAAGCTCCGCGTACTGATCTGGTTGAGACGAACTCTACGCCGGAGACGGCGCCGCCGCCAGAGCGCGTCATCGTCACCGGCTGGTTGGACTCGCTCACGGCAAGTAAACGCACGTTCCAGTTGAAACTCTCGTCCGGACGGACACTGAGGGCAATCCTGCCGCCAGGCGAGCCGGGCGATTTCGCGCCCTGTTCGCCAAGCGCGTCGTCGTGGATGGGGTCGCAGACTTCCGAGCGTCCGGGGCGGTCGCCACGATCCTTGCGAGCCACATCCAGCCTGCGTCTCCGAAGGATGACCAAATAGAACCCGCCGCAAGCCTCACCGCTTCAGCGGTCGTGGTTAGGCGGGTTTCTCGTCCCGGTTTCAACCAGAAGTTGTGCCTGCGCTGTTGATTTTTGGCACGCAATGTGATACAGTATCGACAGCTATGGACTACCAACGCGACGAACATCGAGTGCATCTGATCGTCTACCACATCATCTTCTGCCCCAAGCGTCGGAAGGCGGTGCTGGGTGGTGATATCGCGCGCGACTGCGAACGGCTCGTCCGGCAGAAGTGTGCGGAGAAAGGCTGGCACGTGCTCCAGCTTGCCATTCAGCCGGACCACGTGCACCTCTTCGTTCGCGTCTTCCCCACCACATCGGCCGCCGAGGTCGTCAAGGAAGTGAAGGGCCTCACGTCGCACGAACTGCGGCAGAAGTATCCTGTCCTGCATCGGCTGCCGTCGATGTGGACGCGCTCCTACTTCGCCGCCACTGCCGGCAATGTCTCTGAAGAGACGATCCGGCGCTATATCGAAGCACAGAAGGGCGTGTAGGCCGTGAAGACCTTCGTCTACCGACTGTATCCCAGCAAGGCGCAACGAAAACTCCTGGAAGAGACGCGGGAGACGTGCCGGCGCTTCTATAACGACTGCCTCGCTGAACGGAAAGACGCCTACGAGAACGAGAAGCGGACGGTCGGGAAGTTCGAGCAGTTGCGCCACGTCAAAGAGCGGAAGGCGACGAACCCCTACGCCGCGAAGGTCCATAGCCACATTCTGCAGGTAGTCGTCACCGACCTGGACAAAGCCTTCGCCGCCTTCTTCCGCCGCGTGAAAGCCGGCGAGACACCCGGCTATCCGCGCTTCAAGGGACGGCACCGGTTCGATAGCTTCGGTCTGAAGGAATACGGCAACGGGTTCAAGATCGACGGACGGCGGCTGAAGGTCTCCGGCATCGGGCGGATTGTCGTTCGCTGGCACCGGCCCATTGAAGGCACCGTGAAGACGGTTCGGATCATCAAGAAGGCTGATGGCTGGTATGCGTGTTTCTCGTGCGAAGTCGATCCGAAGCCGCTTCCCCCAACCGGCGCGGCGGTTGGCGTTGATGTAGGGATTGCGTCTCTCATCACGACCAGCGAGGGCGAGAAGACCCCGCACCCCGCGTTCTACCGGGAAGGCCAGAAGAAGCTGCGTCGGCTTCAGCGATCCGTTTCCCGCAAGAAGAAGGGTGGCAGCAACCGGCGCAAATGCGTCAAGGCACTGCAGATCCATCACCAGCGCGTGAACCGTCGCCGCGAAGACTTCCTGGACAAGCTGGCTCACGGCCTGGTTCAGCGGTGCGACATCATTGGCCTTGAAGATCTCCGGATCCCGAATATGGTGCGGAACCACCACCTCGCCAAGAGCATTTTGGACGCGGGTTGGGGATACCTGGTTGCCCATCTCACGCACAAAGCGGCAGAAGCTGGTCGTGAGCTGGTCCTGGTGAACCCCGCCTACACGTCCAAGACGTGTTCCGGCTGCGGTGCGATGTTTGAAAACCTCACGCTGGCGGATCGGCATGTTTCCTGTTCCTGCGGTCTATCGCTGGATCGGGACCACAATGCCGCGATCAACATCCTGAAAGCCGCTTTGATCCTGTTGGACCGGGCGGGACGCGCCCGTTGGGGCATAACGTGGCCGGTTGCGGCGTGCGTGCTCCAAGAAGCTGCGCGACTTTAGTCGCTGCAGAGCGTCACCATGAGGCGAGGCGTCTCTCCGCTCAGGAGCCGCTCCACGTCCTCAGACTTCGTACTGTCGCCACAGAGGAGCCGGTGCCGACCGAGCGCCCACAGGTCCCCCGGCGTCGTCCTGGGCTCCACCTCCTCCGGGATCGCGTCGGGGCCCGCGCCCTCCAGGAGCCCGGAAGGCTCCGTGAGCCCCGCGAGCAGCTCCTCCAGCTCGTCGCCCGTCCAGAGCGACGAGAGGTCGATCCCATCGGCCAGCGCCTCGGAGAGGATCGCCGGATCGTAGGAGAGATCGAGCTCCCCCACGCGGTTGTCCGCCAGGGCCAACGCGCGACCCTCGGGACTCTCCCCGTCCAGGTCGACCCGCTTCACGGCGACGAGCTTCGATCCGTCCGTCTCGACCACGATCAAACTCTCGTGACCGAGGAGCGCCGCCTGCTCGGCAGTCTTGTTCCCGGCGAGGATCCGGCCGTTTTTGTCGAGGAGGATCGAACGCCCCGCGCCGTAGGAGGAGAGCGAGTGCCGGAGTGCCTCCCGCCCGCGGTCGGTGCCCCGATTGGCGTTCCTGGGATCGAACTCCAGCTCCGCCAGGCTCGTCTCCCGGACCGTCGCGCCCCTCTGGACAATGACCTCACTCTCCGGGTAGACTGTATCCATGGAACGCATCTATTCCGTGACCGAGGCCGCCCGGTATCTGGGTCTTTCCGTGGCGACGCTGCGGGGTTACATTCACAAGGGCCGGATCACCCCGGACGTGCGCCTGCCGCGCGCGCACGGGTTCCTGCGCTCCACGCTGGAGGCGTTCAAGCACCGCCCCCGCGGCGCCGGCCGGCACTCCCGGAGGCTGGACCACGCGGCGATCCTGCGCCGCTACCAGGCGGGGGAGAAAGCCCGGGCCATCGCCGCCGACGTGGGCTGCACGACGGAGTACGTCTATCGTCTCGTGGGGCGGGCGCGTCGCGAGGCCGCCTGACGCGGCCGGGGGCGGGAAAGGTCCTTTCCCGCCCCCGGCCGCGTTCTCATCGGACGTCGGAATCCCTGAGCACCAGCACCCGCCGCAACTCCGCCAGTACCTGCTCCTGAAACACCAGCACGTCGCGAGCGTCGATTTTTCGCACCGCCTCCAGGATCTCCAGGTAGGCGCGCCGGCGCACGCTGACCGGCAGCCAGGAGAGACGGAGGGTGAGTTTCACCTGGGGTCTCCCGGGCCGGCCAGCCGGCGCGCCGCGGCGTCCACCACGGCGCGGACGATGGGCTGGGAGAGCTTGCGGATCGCCGGTCGGCCCGCCAGGCCGACCGCCAGGCCGATGGTGCAGGCGTGCTCCGGCACGGTGCCGTAGACCATCCCCAGGTAGCCGCCGGCCAGAGTGATCGCCAGCGCTCCGGGGTCAAAATGCTCGTGGGTGAGCCGGGGCCGGGAAAGCGGGCCGCGGGCCATCGAGCCCGCCAGCGCCCCCCCGAACGCCCAGCCGAACTGCTCCGCGAGGAACCACGCCCCCGCCGTGGGGTCCATCATCTCGTTCCCTCCATCCCTGAACAAGCGGCGCCAGGACGCGTGCTGTCGCGTCACTGTTCGCCGGGCGCACTGTCCGGGGTCTCCCGGATGGCACTCTACTCCTCGTCTCTCGTGCGACGAAGGAGGGCGGGGAGGGAAGCCAGGATTCGGCCGGGCTCGGTCGCGAGATCCTCGGGACACTCGCCCTCCGGCCGGGGCCGAAGGGTCACCGGATCGCGCTCCCAGCCGAAGGAGCGTTCCCGGTAGAGCAGCACGCGGGCCGGCCGGGTGTCCCGGACGTTCCGCATGCAGTCCAGCAGGACTTTGATCTCACGGGTCAGTCGCGAAATCAACCACGGGTGCGCCTCGATCAGTTTTCCCTCGGCTTTGCGCGCCGCGTTCCGGCACGCCGTGTAGGAAAGCCCGAGGCACCCCGCGATCTCCCCATAAGTATACTTTCTCGCGGCGAGTTTGGCAACGTCGGCCTGAACCCTGGTCAGGCGCGCCCTGCGAAAGAGCCACGCCATTTCCCTCCGTACTTCTTCATCACCGGGTTCGTAACGGGTGCTCACTCTCACAGTAACAATATTGGTCCTTTTGGGTCTTGCGTACATCGATCGATTGAGGGAGAATGAGGCTGTATCGACCGGATGAATGAGTATTGATGAGTTCACAGGAGGGACGGTGAGGAATGACGAACCGTGCTGATGAAAGGGGAGGGGAGATGTCCACCTTTTTGACGATCCGCGAGACGGCCGACCTCCTGAAGATGAATCACCAGTGGGTGCAGCACCTCTGCCGGGCGGGGAAGCTGCCGGCGGCGAAGATTGCCGGGCGGTGGCGCGTACGCCGGGCGGAGCTGCTCGCGCAGATGGGCGTGCGGGAGCGGTAGGGATGAGAAAATCGAGAGAGTTCCCGGTCGGCGTCGTCTACACGCTGCTTTCCGGCCGTGCGTTCTGCTCCGTGGACGAGGCGCACGGCGCGATCGAGTTCGTGCTGGGCTCGCCGGTCTGGACGCATCAGCTCGCGATGCAGTCCGTGTGGGATGCGGTCGCCGACGCGGTGCGGCGAGCCGTGCCCGCGGCTCGCCGCCTACGACGCGGGGCCGGCTCCCGACGACCGCGACCCCGTCGCCCTCGATGTCTGGGCGACGGATCGGATCGCCCGCATGGAGGCGCTCGTCGGCAGCCGGACGGTCGCCCTCGTGCCGGGCACGGATTGGCGGCCCCTTCATCCCCTGGAGGGGATCCCGGAGGGGAAGGGAATCCTGGTGGAGGTGGGTCCGGACGCCGCGGAAGGTCTGGAGCACGCCGCGCGCCTTTCTCCAGCACATCAACGACACGAGGGAGGGTAAGGGATCCCACACCCTTTAGGGGTGTGGGCATTGAGCCCAACCCGAGAGCCGGTGGGTCGACGTCTGGAGTGTGCGGGTGCTGGAGGAGGGGGAGTATTGATGCTCTGGAGGAGTGGCGGTGCAAGGAGAATCGATGAGCGTTTTTTTGGGCTGGTCCATCGTCGAAATGCTCGGACATCGCGTGATCGCCGGCTTCGTCTCTGAAGTGGAGATCGCCGGCGCCGGCTTCCTGCGCGTCGACCTCTGGAGCGAAGAGGGGGCACCGAAGACCACGCAATTCGTCGCGCCCGCGTCCGTCTACTGCATAACCCCGACGACTGAAGAAATCGTGCGGGAACGGATGCAGCCCCGCCCCATCGCGCGGCTGGCGCTTCCGGTTGCCGACCCACCCGAGGGCCCCGTTTGGGAGGCCATGGAAGAGGAGGAGGAAAAGGATCCCTTCGGATGATTGCCGTTGCGACCGACGTAAGACCCATTATCGGAAGTTGCAGTTAGGGGAAGTCCGCGACCGGCCCCTCCCGATTGAGCGGGGGGATTTCCAGGGACCGAAGGCCCAGCGCGTGCCGCCCCACGCGCAGACTGTTCAGGGCAGCATTCCGGTGACCCTCCAGTTCCAGACGGCAGGGGGATGAGGCGGGGGCGACAAGCGCCCGCACGGGTGGCGGGCGCGCCCCGGTCCCGCCACGAAATAATGCCCGCGGCATCGTTGGGGGGAGGCCGCGGGCGCGATCAGGGAAAGCAGGCGAAAGGGAATCACCCGCTCACCGGCTCGTTCGCCGCTGCTCGTCGATCATCCTGCGGAGGACCGGCCGCTTCGCAGACTCCGGGGCCGGCTCGCTCTGCACGCGTTTGAGCTCGACCTCGACGCGCTCCCGCACAGCCTCCCCCATCCGCCCCCGGTACGCCTCCGGGTGCTCCTGGATGTGGACCGCGAGAATCGAGAGGAGCGCGACCATCCGCGCGAGCAGATCCGCGTAACACTCCCAGGCCAGCGCCTCCTCCTCGGTCACCGGCAGGTCCCTCCGAAGGAGTGATTCCCGATACACCAGGCTCGCTCCTTTCGGGCAGGCGACCCCTCCCCCTCCAGAGGAGCGCCGGGCAGCCAAGGAAAAAAGCGAAAAAACATTTAGTTGATGGCTCGAAAAACTGGACGGTTGACTAAGTATCGCGGTAAAATAGTAGTGTCAGCGATCAGGGGGAGCATGACGAAAGGGGATACCCATGGCACGCACGATTGAGGGGTCGTTCGGGATGGAGCAGGAGAAGCGGATCGCGCGGGCGATCGCCGAGGGACCGGAGTACCGCTGGACGAAGGCGCCGCAGGGATGGGTCTGCGAGACTGCCGGGGGCTGTTACCTGGTGCACCGGAATTCCTGCACCTGCCGGGATTTTACCGAGCGGTGCTCGGGGACGGAGATGCGCTGCAAGCACGTGATTGCCCTCGCTCACAAGCTCCTCGCGGAGCAGGCGCCCTCGACCTGCCCGGTGGAGCGGGCGGAGGAGACGGCGCGGGCGGCGGCGCGGGCGGCCGCCCGCGCCGCGATCTTCGAGGAGTAGGGACCGGGGGAGGGCTTCCCCTCCCCTTCTCATCACTTTCGGCGGAGGCGTTGTGAGATGGAATATCTGGCGATCGATGAATACGAGGGCGACGGCCCGGTTCACCTGCTGCCGTACTGGGACGACGGGGAGTGGGCCTTTACCTCCCTCTGCGGCTCCATGCCGGAGGGCGATTGGGCCGCGCATAACCCGGAGCTCTCTCGCATTTTTGAGGAGATGAACCCGGAGGAGATGTGTCCGGAGTGCCTCCGCATCCGCGCCGAACAGGAGGCCGCGGCGGCGAGGGTGACACACGTTCCAGGCGGAAGCCAGGGCGTGACGGGTGCGGAGTTGGAGATGTGCCGGCAGGCACTCTATGCGGCGTGGCGTGCGGCTCAGGAGCGCGACGGGGAGCGGTGCGGGGATCCGGACGATTGGGAACCAAAGCCTTTGCGCTGACGGAGACGCGGAGGCTGCCCCCTCCCCCAGGAGAGACCCATGGCAATCGGACGCGAATGGACGGTAGATCGAAAGCTCCTGCCGGGCGAGGTGCTCATGGCCTTCCCCCGGTCGGCGCTCTACCAGGTTCCGGGACTGGAGAGGTTGCTTCGGCTCCGGCATCTGGACGAGTGGAGCGACGGCGTGACCTGTTACGTGGTGCTGGACGCGCGGGACGCCGAGGAGGCCCGGCTTCTGGTCCGCCGCGCCGCGGAGGCGCATGCCCGCGGAGGGGAGCAATAAGGAGAAGCCACCGATGACTCGAATCCATGGCAGGTGGTTTTCCATCGACTCCGAGCGCCTGGAGGCGCTCGCCGCGGCAACGGGACTGACTCTGGAGGGATGTCGTCAGCTACTCATCGACACTCCCTGGATAGAAGCCCGGGACCATCAGCGGTGGCTGGACACCGCGGATCTGATGGACATCGGAAACTGGCTGCTGGTATTCGCCGGGTCCGATCGATAGCGATCCACGTTCCGCACGGAAAGGGGAGGTCATGGACAGCAAGTACATCGTACCGTTGCAGGGACGGGAGTACCCGCTCTACGCGGGGGTGCTGGCGGAAGCGCACGCGCTCGGTCTCCAGTCGATCGAGACCCAGCTCATCCAGATCCCGAGCGACGAGAACGGGCAGACGGCGATCGTCAAGGCGGTCGTCCTGATGAAGGACGGGACCATGTTCCAGGGCTACGGAGATGCCTCGCCCCGGAACGTCAACCCCCGGATCGCCACCGCGCTCCTGCGGATGGCAGAGACCCGGGCGAAGGGCCGGGCGCTGCGGGATGCCTGCAACATCGGTCAGACGATGCTCGAGGAGCTGCCCGACCTGGAGGAGGGTGGCGCGGCGAACGACCCGGCCCGGAACGGGCACGCGAAGCCCGCGGGAAAGGAGCGCGCGGCGGCCGCGGTCGCGAGCGGCGAGCGGCCCCTCGTGGAGAAGGCGCCGGAGGGGAACGGCGCGGCCGGGTGCGAGGTGTGCGGCGTCGCCCTTACGCCCGGGCAGGTGAAGGTCTCGAAGGCGAACTTTGCCGGCCGGTTGTTCTGTCCCGCCCATCAGAAGGAGCAGCTCGCGGCGCGGAAGGCAGGCTAACGCAGTGAACACGACGACTGACGGCGACCCTGGCGACGGCGGCCGCCGATAGCGCCGCCGTCGCTCCTCAAGGAGGCAACGATGACCCCGATGGACCCCATCTGCCGCACGCTGGGCATCAGCGTCGATGAGTTCAACGCTCTCGCCGCGGAGGGCGGACAGAGCGTTGCACAGAGGATCCGCAATCGCTACGGGATCGAGGATGATGAGGACCTCGCAACCGGACTTTTTGAGCGGCGGGTTCTCGGATGGGCCGAGGCGAGGATCCTCCGGGATGACGCGATCTGGGTTCCAGACCCTGACGCCGAAGCGGACCTCCAGGAACTGCTGGCGAACCCGCCGGGCAGTACGGCGGTGGGCCGATACGTGTTCCCGGAGCCGCGAGACATCCCGGACGATGACGAGCGAGCGCACGAGTGCGAGACGGTGGACCTCCTCGTTTTCGAGGCCGTCCACCAGTGGCTGCGGGAGCGTGGAGCCCCGCAGTGCGAGGTGCGGCTGGGCGAGCTGGCGCCCGGCGAAGTCCGAGTCTATGTTGACCGTTAGAGCCCGGCGTTAGCCGGTTGGCTGATCGCCGCCGACACAGAGAGGAAACAACGATGGAACGGATCCTCATCACGCGACACCCGGCGCTGATCGAATACCTGCGCGAGCGCGGGATCGTCGATCCCGATACTCCCGTCCTCGCGCACGTCGGCGAGGACGACGTGCGCGGCAAGCACGTCATCGGCATCCTGCCGCTGCGCCTGGCGGCGCTGGCCGCAAGCGTCACCGAGGTGCCGCTCGACATCCCCGCGGAGTTGCGGGGAGTGGAGTTGTCTCTGGACCAGGTTCGCCGGGCCGCCGGCGAACCGGTGACCTACCGGGTGACCCGGCTCAAAGGACAATGAAAACCGCCGCGCCGCTGATCTGTCAGGGTCACGTCCTCCTGTGCGATCGGTGCGCGACAGTGGCGAGAGCCTCGAGCGCACCGCGAAGCTACTCACAGATGCCGTTGCCATCGGCACGCGGGTCCGCTACTGGACCGGGGCGAAGGAAGGGCCGGGCAAACGCGGGCGCATCCGCCACGGCTTCACGGTGGTCGGATCATCGGTGGTCGGCTGGGTCGACACGCACCCGGCGTGCATCGCCGCTACGCAGAGTGAGTGGGACGTGGAGGGCGGGACGGATGCCGGATCTTGACGGCTACCTGACGGAGAACGAGGTGCTTGTGGGCGGCCAGGTGTGGGAGGTCGAAGACTGCGAGGGTAAGGGCTACGCCTGCGAGGAAGAGGCGTGCGACCGGCTGGCCGTCTACGAGGTGAGAACGGGCGACGAAGAGGACTTCGCGAGCGCGTGCTTCTGCGAGGCGCATTTCGAGGCGTGGAAACGTGAGGGAAGAGCATGACCCTCCGCACAATGCCCAACGAACGGCCCGATGTCGGCATGTCCGAGCGGCACCGCCTCCGTCTTGATCTCCCCGGCTGCTGTCCGGTCTCAGGCAATCCTCGGCCGGGCAGCACGCTCACGCTCTCCTACCGGCCGGGAGAGACGGTGCTGGAGGTGTTCAGCCTCCACGCCTATGTGGAGAGCTTCATCGGCGGGCGTGGGGAAGTGCGGAGCATGGAGGCGATGATCCAGACGATCACGGCCGAGGCGGCAAAGGCCCTCGGCGTTCCGGTCGTGGGAATCGCCGATCTCGTGCTCTTTCCCTCGCAGGAGATGCGCCTTGTCTGCCGCGCCCGTCCCTGACAGTCCGATTCTCTACATCGGAGGCGACGTGGACACCGTACAGCGCCGGCGCGTGGACCTGACGGGGACGCGCTGCTTCACGGCGGCCAACAAGGTCAACAGCCGGTTCCGGAAGGAGGAAGTTCCACGCTTGCGCGTCCTGCTGGATTCGGGCGCCTTCTCCGATTCGCCCGAGGAGCGGCTCTCGCCGGCGGAAGCCCTTTCGCGGCAGCTCGCCTGGGAGCAAAAGGCGTCCGGCTTCTGGGGTGCTCCGTTTCATGCGGAGGCCCTTGTCTCCTACGATCGACTGATCGACGAGACGTGGGTAGCTCCCGATTCGAGCGGGGGAATTCGACGACGCCGTGAGAAACAACGCTGGAGTGCCAAAGCCGCGGAGGATGCCGTCTGCGAGACGGTGGCGGCGGCGGCATACCTCGCGAGCACCCGGGAGACGCTCGTTCCCCGCAGGCTGGTGCTCTCCGTCCAGGGAGTGACGGCCGCGCAGTACGAGGAGTGCACGGCGGGCGTGCTGTCCTCGGCGAGTCCCGCCGACTGGATCGGTTTCGGCGGCTGGTGTATTCTGGGGAGGAACCGGAAGTGGCTCCCGGTCTTCTGGGATGCGATGTGGCGCGTGGTTCCCATGATCGCCGAGGCCAACATCTCCCGCGTCCATCTCTTCGGCTGCCTCTGGAGCCGGGCGCTCGCCGGTCTCCTCTGGATAACCGACGCGCATGGCCTTTCCCTGTCGGTGGATTCTGCATCCCCGCTGCTCGCCGTGACCTGGGGAGACCTGAAGAAGTCGGGTGCGCGGCGTCCGACGTGGGAGGAGAACTGTGCCTGGTGGCAGTCGCACGTGGCAAATCTGCGTTGCCACCCGGATTACCGGCGTCCCCCGCACCCGAAAACAGAGGAACAGCTCTCCCTCTGGTCATTTCCTGCAAAGGAGGAACCGATGTCGCTCCGCATGAAACCTGCCACGACCTCCACGTGTCTCGGCTGCGGCACCGATCGGAACGTGGGGGAGGATCGGCTCTGCCCGGCCGACCGCAAGATCCGGGAGATGGCGGCGGCGAAGGGCAATCGGAGAAAACCGGACCGGGAGACGGTCCTGATCGCGGCCGATCAGGGTACGGCGCCCCCGGACCCGGAGACCGCGCGCTGGCTCGCGGAGACCGCCGCGCCCAACTGGCGTCTCCAGTTCGGCGCGGCGCTCCATCGCCGGAAGATCAGCGCCCGCGGCTTCGCTCGCGAAGCCGGGGTGCTCCCGGAGACCGTGAACAAGATTCTGTCCGGTCGCTGGCAGGGCTACATCCCGCGCGAGGTCTGGGAGACGGCGAATCGCCTGGAGCTGCTGGCGACGCCGACGAGCCCGTCGGTGCCGGCCGGGCGGTGCGTGGTGTGTTCCGGCGAAACAGGCGAGGGTCACGTCCTCCTGTGCGATCGGTGCGCGGCGGAGGGCGAGGCAACGGCCCCGTCGGGAGATTCCGGGCCTGCTGTCGGCTGCCATGCCGCGCGCGCGGCCGCGGCCCGCGCGGCCGCGAAACCATCCCCCAACCGGACCGAAACCCCACCCTCTGCCGGCCGGGCGTCGGAGCCCGCGGGCCTGCGCGAGCTGCCCGTCGCGCGAATCGACCCGGACCCCCGGAACGCCCGGCGGACGGTCTCCGGGATCGAGGAGCTTGGCGCGAGCATGGAGCAGCACGGCCTGCTGGAGCCGATCCTCGTTCGCCGGGAGGGCGATCGGTTCCGCCTGATCGCCGGGGAGCGACGGTGGCGGGCGGCCAGGCTGCTGGGATGGGAGCGGATCCCGGCCATCGTGCGGGAGGGCCCGGAGGACGTCGACCGGCTGCTCTCCCTCATTGAGAACCTCCAGCGCCAGGACCTCTCGCCGATGGAGGAGGCCCGCGGCCTCGTCGCGCTCGTCGACTCCGGGATGACGCCGACCCAGATCGCCAGGCGGCTGGGCAAAAAGCTCCCCACGATCAGCAACAGCCTCCGGCTCCTGAAACTCCCCGCCGAGGTGCAGGAGATGGCGGATCGGGGCGAGATCCCGGGCGCCACCGCCCGCGCGCTCCTGCCGTTCGCCGCCGACGAGACGCGGTGCGTGGAGCTGGCGCGCACCGCCGCCGATCCCAGGAGCTGCCTGACGAGCCGGCGACTGGAGACCATGTGGCGGCAAGAGCGGGAGAAGGCGCGGAGTGGCGCGCACCCGGTACCGGCAGGAACCGGGGCGGCCGGACCTTCCGACCCCACTCCCGCGGCCACGAACGGCGCCCCCCTGATCGATGAGGAGGTGCGCGCCGAATGGGCGGCCGCCGAGGAGCAAAGGCGCGAGAAGCAGCGCGCGGCCGACCGGGGGTTCCGGCGGCGGCAGAAGGAGTGGGCGGCGGAGGCGGAGGAGCTGGAGACCGCCATCCGCGCCTTCTGGTCCTCCTGCCCCGTCGAGCAGGATACGCGCCTGGCCGCCCTCATCGCCGTCTCCGCGCTGGTCTCGGTGCCGGGGGCGGTGCTGGCACCCGTGCTCCGGGCCTGGGGGCGCGAGCACCTGACGGAGGTGCTGTCCGGCTGGGACGAGACGGCGGCGCTGGAGGCGCTCCTGGAGATGAGCCCGACGGCGATCTGGAAGCTCACGGGAGCGGCCCTCCTCGCGCGGGACCTGGACGACTGCCGGGCCGGACAGATCCCGAAGCGGGCGCGGTGGTATCTGGGGCGGTGGAAGGAGGAGGAGCAGGCATGAGCGCCTTCGATGACCTGTTCGCCGAGACGATCCCCTGCGGCTGGAGCAAGCCGCTGGAGTGCGCGTATCTCTCCCGCGAGCGGTATCCCGGCCGGAGAGAAGCAGCGCGCGTGATGACGGAGGAACTGATCGCGATGGGCTACCTGGATCCGGGCGACGTGATCGAGCCGTGGGAGCTATGCGCCGAGTGGGTGCGCTACCGCTGGCCGGGCGAGGAGGACTGCCGGGATCTGGAGCCGGGCCGGCACTACTGGCTGCCGAGCGCGGCGGGACCGGGCGCGAAGCCGGTGTGGGTGTGGGAGTAGCCATGAGACGCGAGAGACCTTCGCCTGAGCACCTCTCGGCCCTGGTGTCCTACGGGCTCTCCCTGGGCGAGATGGCCGTGCGAACGGGCGGGAGCGTTCCCACGCTGCGCGGCTGGCTCCGGGAGGCAGGGATCACGCGGCGGAGGCGGGGCAAGCGCATCGGCGCGTGGGGCGACGGCGCGAAGGGTGCGCTGCCCCGGCTGGGAGAGCGGCCATGAGCGTGACGAGGGAGCAGTGCGCTACCGCCGCCGACGTGCTCCGCGGACTCGAGGAGTGGTGCCGCGAGTTCGATGAGAGCGCAAAGCGGCACCCGGAGTGCTGGGGCCCCGCCGTCGATCAACACATGTCGGATGCCCTGCGGGTGACGGGGGACTGCCGGCGGCACCGGCTGCTGCGGGCGGCGGCGCTCGTGCGGGCGGCACGGTGGGTGCTGGAGAGGGAGGAGCGATGAAACCGTTATCCGAGATGTTTGTGGATGTCGAAGCGCGCAGGCAAGAGGACGCGAAGCGGTACGCAGAGCACGACGGAGATAGCTGCCAGCTCTGCGGCGCGAACGGTCATAAGTGGGTCGAGGGCTGGGTACGGCGGGGACAGGAGATGACCCCATGATCGCGCTCTCTGTGCGCCAACCCTGGGCCTACGCCATCCTCTCTCTCGGCAAGACGATCGAAAACCGCACATGGTCTACCTCCTACCGCGGTCCCGTCCTCATCCACGCCGGGAAGAAGATCGATGAGGAGGGCCGCGAGTGGCTCCGCTCCTGCGGCTTCTACGTCCCCGCCTCCCTCGTCACGGGCGCCTATGTCGGGCGCGTCACGATCACCGGCTGCCGTCGGGCGCTCGTTGCGGAGCGGGAGCGGAGATCCGGGTGCGGGAGCCCGACGATGGGCGGGAATTTTTGGGCGTTTGGCCCCTGGTGCTTCGAGCTTCGCGAGCCGGTGGCCTTCGCGCGGCCGATCCCGGGCCCGGGCCGGCTGGGACTCTATGAGGTCGAACGGGAGCAGGAGCCGGCACCGCTTTCGCCGGTCCTGCTCCTGTAGTCCCGCCCCCGCCCCCGGATCCGGGGGCGGGGCGAAGCGCCATAACGCCCACGATCGCCACCAGGACCGCAAGCACCGCCACCAGCGCCGTCACCACCCGCACCCTTCGGCCCATCCCCTCCCCGACCCGCTCCAGCGCCACAACCTGTCGCGCGAGCGCCGTCACCTCCCTGCGGACCTCGGCCGTCCCCTCCGCGATCAGCGCGGGGATCCGGTCCCGGAGGGCCTGCTCCAGCGTCCCTACCCGGTGGATGAGCTGGAGGTTCTCCCGGCGCAGTTGTTCCTTCTCCTCGCGCTCCGCCGCGAACTGCTCGCGGATGAGCGCCAGGATCGCCGCCTCGCCCTCCTCTCCCGGACCCACCCCCGGATCCACCCCCGGATCCACCTCCGGATCCGGGGGTGGATCCGGTGCCGGTTTCCGTGCGGAAATCCTGGACCGGCAGCCCGGATCCGGCCCCGGGCCCGCCCCCGGATCCGGGGGCGGGACGAGCGCGCCGGCGCCGATCCAGACCCGCCAGGTGAGGGAGCCGAACTGCTCGACCTTCCGCCCCCGGACCCGGCCGTCTTTCAGCCACTCGCGGACGGTGCGCTCGTTGCGTCTAAAATGCCGCGCGGCCTCCGGCAGAGAGACCCAGAGAGACTCCGGATCCGGATCCGGGCCCGGATCCGGATCCGGGTGCGATCCCGGCGAGGACATCGGTTCGGAACAGGGGTGTCGCATGAATGTCTCCTGCAGCCGGCCAGGAGGGAGTGCGGCCGCGGCGGCAGGAATCTACCACCGTCTCGTCCTGGCTCGGCAGGTCGGGACAGTCGCCCCCGCGGTGCGTGACGCCGCGGGGGCTTTTCTCTGATTGTCGGCGATCGGAAAAAAAACCGGGAATATTCGAGATATCGTTGACATCGTTGATATTGGATAGTATACTGATGATAACGGTGCTGTTGAGGACGGGGAGAGGGGAGATGGAGCGAGCGGTCTACCAGTTGACGGAGCGGGACCGGCGGAACGCGGAGCGCAAGGCGCAGATGCGGGACGCCGCCATGGCGGAGATCGAAAGCCGGCGTGGTGACGCCGGCTACTGGAAGCGGCGCCGGACGACGTTCGGTCTGGCGAAACGCGAGGCGGCGGCGCTCTCCCTCCAGGGGCAGCCGGAGTGGCATCAGGGGCGCGGCCAGGCGCTTCTCGACCGGCTCACGGGTCACCCGTATGGTGAGGAGCGACCGAACCCGGCCTACAACGCCGGCTATTACGAGGGCTGGCACGCCAGTCTGCACGGCCTCAAGGATTTCCTGGCAACGAATCCGAATTTCGCCGGTCTGGTGGACGCGGCCGGCCGGCCGGTGACGAACGCGGAGGTGGCGGCGTGAGCGAGCGGATGGTGGCGGTCACGGGCAACACCTTTCCTGTGAGGGACCAGCTCAAGGCGCTCGGCGGGCGGTGGGATGCCGACGCCCGGGTGTGGCAGGTGCCGGAGAGCCAGGCCGAGGCGGCGCGGGCGCTCGTGGCGAACGCGCCGGCCGCCCCCCGCCGCGGGGGTATCCGAGACTCCCACGCTCCTTCGCCCCTCCCCGAGGGGTGGATCGAGGTGACGATCGGATCGGGCTACCTGCTCGACGACGCCGGGGAGGGCTCGGTGATCCTGGCGAAATCCGGGCGCGGCGGCGGCCTCGCGCACAGGCTGCCGGGGGCAGCCCCCGGCTCCTGCTGGGTCGTGGCGGCGGTCCGGAAGCAATGGGTCCGCGAGGACGGCATGAGTTTTGGGGTCGGGGACGAATCGGGCTTCCTTTACACGTTTCGCCTCCGCCCGGCGACGGAGGAGGAAGCGGCGCCCGTGCGAGAGGCGGAGGCCGCGGCCGCCCGGCGGGCCGAGGCGCGCCGCGAGCTCGCCGCCCTCTTCGACCAGGTGGACCGCGACGGGACGTATGAACCCGGCTCGCACGTCCTCTCCGGTGAGGAGATCGAGATCCCGGCGTCGGGCCAGCGGATCTACGGCGGGGGGCGCTGGTTCGTGATCGAGGAGGCGGACGGCCGGATCTGGGCCGTCCGAAACAACGGGAGGGACGGCGACGACTGGGGCGCAAACAACGTCCGCACGGGCGGCGCCGGCGCCATCGGACGATTCGTGCCCTACGATGGGGAGCTCGCGGCGCGCATCCGTGCGACCGCGGGGAGGGCGAAATGATCTTCCGAGACGTGACGATCTCAGGCGGCGCCGTCCTCTCCCGCCGCGTGGTCGACGCCCGCGAGCTGGCGGCGCCCGCCGTCTCCCTCTGCGCCGGGCTGCTCTCCCGCCTGCGCTCGGGAGCCCTCGAGATCCCCCACGGTGTCGAGGGGCTCCCGACGTTTACCGTCCGCCTCGGGATGCCGGCCGGGTACGGGGAGGCGCCCGGCAATCGCCTCATTTTCTGCGTCGGCGCGCCGGGGGAGACGGCGTTTCAGTACAACTGCGTCATCCATGAGACGACGGAGCCGGAACCGGGGATCTACGGAATCGCCTCGATCCTGGGTGTCTCCGGCGCGCACGGGATGACGGCGACGGCGCTGGCAGAGATCGTGATGCCGCTCTACGAGGAGCGGCCGATCGTGGTGGCGACGGTGCTGCCCACGCCGGGCGCCGATCCGGAGCGGGTCATGATCGCGGCGGATTTCGCGACCTGCTTTGCCGCCGCCTGGCTGGAGGAGGGTCAGCGTGTCTGAGGATGTGCAAATTACACTGGTGCTTCCCGCCGGGCTGCTGGCGGAGCTGGACGATCTCCGCTGGCGTCTCCGCATGAGCCGGCGGGAACTGTTGCGGCAGATCGTGGCGGAGGGCGTTCGGCGCCGCAAGGAATCCCTCGCCGGCGGACAAAACACGGAGGCGCCATGACGATCTCGCGACGCACTCTCATCCGGATCACGGCGTGCGCCTGGATTCCGGAGAGGGACGCGGACCGCTGCTGGTGCGCCGTCCAGACCGATCGGACGGGAGAGCACTGGTTTCGCCTGCTGGGCGTCCCGTCCCTCTACGCGCGGTCGGAGGCGCCGGCGGCCTTCCTGCGGTCGCCGCTCGGCCCCGCCTGGCGGGGGCTGCGACTGGGGGAGGAGGCGCCGCTTTCCGCGCTGCGCGCGGTGCCCCGGAACGACAATCTCCTGGCGATCATCCGCCCGGGCGTGCACTGGTCCCTCGGGATTCAGAACGACGGGCTGAACCGGTTTTGCGGGCCGGTGATCTACGCGTACGCGACCGATTTTCACTGGCAGGCCGCGGGCCCCGAGCGGTACGAGGACCCCGAGCCGGCGCGGGCCAGGGCCGTCTGGGAGACGCTCGCCGAGTGGGTCTCCAGCCCGCTGCCGCCGGACGGCGCGCGGCGTCAGGCGATCCGCCGCCTCCTGGCGACGGGTCTGTTCGGGCGCGACGAGCCGTCGAACGCCCGCGTTTTCCCCTGGGCCGGCGGAGCGCCGGCCGATAGCCCCCATCGGATCGAATGGCACCACCGGGAGGGCCCCCGGTGATGGTCCACGCTCTCGTGGTGGAAGCCATCGGCGCCGACGGCCCGCACCGCCTGACGCGCCTGTATCGACGCCTCCTCTCCGGGCACCCGGTGGCCTACCGGCGGGTGCTGTTTCCCGAGCCCTGGGTCGCCCGGATCGTGGGGATCTGCCCGCGGTACGGGCTGGAGCGGGAGTTTTTGCGCTCGCAGACGGATTACACGCACGCGAACTCCACGGGATCCCGGGGGGTTCGCAAGACCTTCTGGCTGCACTCGGGGGAGGTCTACGAGGTCTGTCATCGCCTCACCTGGAGGCGCGTCGAGCGGTACTTTTGCCGTGTGGACGCGGCGGGGGAGAGAGTGCTGATGACGCGGGAGGAGGTTCTCGAATGGCTCGACGGGAGGGAGGCGGGGGCAAACGCCGCCTGGGAATCGACGTCCTGACGGCGGCGCGGCAACGCGTCGCCTGGGCCTTCGAGACCTTTCCCCGGCTCTACGTGTCGTTCTCGGCGGGGAAGGACTCGACGGTGATGCTCCATCTCGTCGGCGAGGAGGCGACGCGGCGGGGACGGCGGGTCGGGGTGCTGTTCATCGACCTGGAGGCGCAGTACCGGCTGACCATCGAGCACGCGCGGGAGATGCTGGCCCGCTACGCCGGCTGCGTCGAGTGTTTCTGGGTGGCGCTGCCGCTGAACCTCCGCAACGCGGTCAGCGTTTTCGAGACGCACTGGCTCTGTTGGGACCCGGGGGCGCGGCCGCTCTGGGTGCGGGAACCGCCGCCCGAGGCGATCGTAGACGAGGGATTTTTCCCCTTTTTCCGGCGGGGGATGGAGTTCGAGGAGTTCGTGCCGGCGTTCGCGGACTGGTATGCCGGAGGCAGGGCGTGCGGCTGTTTCGTCGGGATTCGCGCCGATGAGAGCCTCAATCGTTACCGGACCGTCGTGCGGGACAAAAGCCGCTTCGAGGGACGCGGCTACACCACGTGGAAAGGCGGCACCGTGGTGAACATTTATCCGCTCTACGACTGGAAAACGGAGGACGTCTGGGTCTATCACGGGACGACGGGCCTGCCGTATAACCGGATTTACGACCGGATGTACCAGGCGGGCCTCTCCATCCACCAGGCGCGCATCTGTCAGCCGTACGGGGACGATCAGCGGCGCGGTCTGTGGCTGTTTCACGCCATCGAGCCCGAAACGTGGGGACGGGTGGTCGCGCGGGTGGCGGGGGCCAACGGCGGCGCTCTCTACGCGCGCGAGACAGGAAACGTCAACGGGATGATCCGCGTCTCTCGCCCCCCCGGGCACACCTGGGAGAGCTTCGCCCGGCTTCTGCTCGCCAGCCTCCCGGAGCGCACCCGCGAGCATTACGAGAACAAAATCGCCGTTTTCTGCCGCTGGTGGATGCTCCGCGGCTACCCGAACGGGATCCCCGAGGAATCGGACCCGGCACTGGAGGCGGCACGGAAGGCCCCCTCCTGGCGCCGGATCGTGAAAGCCTTGCTGCGAAACGACTACTGGTGTAAAGGCCTGTCGTTCACGCAGCACAAATCGACGGCCTACGAGCAGTATCGCCGCGTCATGCAAAACCGGAGGCGCGAATGGGGAATCTGACGGTCGACATCCGCCGGCAGACGGAGGAGCGCACGATGGAGGCCCTGATCGACACGATTTGCGACCGGATCGAACGGTTGCCCGTGCCGGAGCGAATCGCGGCGCTCAACCGGGTGCGGCGCCGTCTCCAGGCCGTCAGCCCCCTGGCGGCCGAACCCGTGGACTGCGTGCTCTGGCTGCCGGCCGAGGCCGTCGAGGCGAACGACTACAATCCCAACACGGTGGCGAAACCGGAGCTGAAACTCCTGGAGCACAGTATCGCCGCGGACGGGTACACGCAGCCCGTCGTCACGTTCCTGGAGGAGACACGCCGGGAGGTGGTGGACGGCTTTCATCGCCGCCAGGTCGGGATGACGAGCCGGACGGTGCGGGCGCGCACGGGAGGCTATCTGCCCGTGGTCACGATCAATCCGGATCGCGGGCAGCGGGCGGACCGGATCGCGGCGACGATCCGCCACAACCGGGCGCGCGGCGTCCATCAGGTGGCCGGGATGAGCGAGATCGTGGTGGAGCTCGCGCGGCGCAACTGGTCGGACGCCCGCATCGCCCGCGAGCTGGGGATGGACGCCGACGAGGTGCTGCGGTTGAAACAGGTCTCGGGCCTGGCGCAACTCTTCGCCGACGGGGTTTTTTCCGAGGCGTGGGAGTAGCCCGTGTACCGGACGGCCTGTTTCAAGCTCCGCGTGCACCCTCACGATCGCCGGCGGCTGGCGACGGCGCTGGCGCGCTGGTCGGCGGGGATGGGGGAGGCGCTGGACCGCGCCCGCGCCGACCAGCGGGCGCTTCTGCGGACGCTTAGGCCGCGCGGAGCCGGCCGGTCGGCGCCCCCCGGGGACGGGATGGGAAGCGACCGTCCGGCGCGGTTTGAGGTGGATTCCCGCGCCCTGCACGCCCGGGTTCTGGGCTACTGCCGGGGCCTGCCGCGGGATCTGCACAGCGCGCTCGCCATGGCGCTGATCGTCGCCGTGGAGGGCCTGCTGGGTTCCTGGCTGGCGCTTTATGCGGAGTGGCTGACGAGCGGCAAGCCCGCGGGACGCAAACCCGGGTTCCCGACGGTCGCTGCGGGCACGGCGCGGGGGGCGCGGGAGCGGTGGGAAGCCGCCCTGGACGCCAGTCGTACCGTCCTCACGCGGGCCGAGGAGGACCGCTGGCGGGCGGCGGTGACGCGTGAGGCGCGAGAGCGGCGCATGCCGCTCTACTTTGGCGCGGCGCAGTCGGGCGTGCGGCCCGGCCATCTGGCGCATTGCGGCCTGATCCGCCGCGCCGACCGCAAGTGGTTCGCGGCGCTGACCCTCTGGCCGAAAGGGGACCCCCTGGGAGAGACGCCCCGCCGGGCGGGGAACCGCGCGAACCGCGGCCCCCTGGCGAACGTCCGCTCCCGGGAGGAGTATCTCCCCGGCCGCGCTACCTCGACGATGCTGGTGCCCATCGAGATGGGCACGGGGCCGGGGCGGCGGCGCAAGCGCTGGGAGCGCCTGTTTCCGGGCCGGGGCACGCCCAAATCGGCGTTGCTCGTAGAACGCGACGGAGAGTATTACCTGCACGTAGAGTTCGAGTATCCACGGCGGGAGCCCCGCCCGACGAGCGGCGCGGTGCTGGCGCTCCTCCGCGGCGTACACACGCTCGTCGCGGGCGTGCTGCTGGACGCGCGCGGCCGGCGGCTGGCGACGACGGCCATCGATGGCCGGGACCTCATGCGGACGATCAGCGCCCTGACACGGCTGCGGGCGATCCGCCAGCGGAAGGGCCGGTCCCTCGCCGGAGACCGGCGCGCGGCGCGCGTGGCGGAGCATGTGCTCTATTCCGCGGGGCACCAGATCATCGATCTCGCCTGCCGCCACGGCGCGGAGATCGTGCTCCTGGAGGACCCGGGCCGGCGCAGGCCGACGCCGTTGCTGCGCTACAAGCATTTTTCCCGGCTGGCCGAGATCCTCGTCCAGTTGACGGAGGAGGCCGGGTTACCCCCCGCGCGCGTGCGGCGCATCTACGGCCCCTCCCTCACCTGTACCGCCTGCGGTTGGGCGCCCGGCGAGCCCGTGCGCGTGGAGGAGGCCCCGGCGCCCGCGTGCCCGGGCTGCGGACGCGACCGGGAGCTGCCGTTTCACGCCGCGGAGCTGCTGGCGCTGGATACCCTGCGTCTCCGGACGGGGCGAAAGGAGACGCGGCCGACGCTGCCGAACTACGTCAAAAGCGTGCGTCGAAACGTTCCTTGAAAAATCCCAGATGTCCCGGCCCCGTGCCGGGGCACCGGCCCCGTCCTCCTTCAGGGAGGAGAATGAGTAGCCTCAGGGCCGGGATCTCCTCCCGCGGCCTATGACCGGGCCTCCCCCGGCTTACCGCGGCGGCAGCGCGCAAGCGCGGGGATCGAACCCTCTTCCGGTAACGGCGGCGGGAGATACGCCAACCACAGCGATCAAAACAAGCACCGTCGCCCTATGGACCCCGTTCTCCGGACATGCGCTGGGCAGAGAAAGAACACCTGTTTGAGGTCGCGCCCGCGCGCGTGGGGGTGAGGCGACAGCTTCTCGAGGAGCGCGACGACCTTGGTCGTCGCGCCCGCGCGCGTGGGGGTGAGGCGAAGGCCTGTGGTCTCCTCGCAGGCGATAGGACGTCGCGCCCGCGCGCGTGGGGGTGAGGCGATCGCCGCCGAAGTCGATGGTGGCCCAGAGGTGTCGCGCCCGCGCGCGTGGGGGTGAGGCGAGCGAAGGTGGCTGAAAGACGCCAGGCTCAAGGTCGCGCCCGCGCGCGTGGGGGTGAGGCGGGCTTGCACAAGCTGAAGCCTTTCCGCAACGAGTCGCGCCCCGGCGCGTGGGGGTGAGGCGAGGTCATGGTGTTCCTCATGCCAGCCACGCGAGTCGCGCGCGCGCGCGTGAGGATGAGGCGGGCCGCCCATCGCCGAAGAGCCTTAGGCTCCCGGTTGCGCCCGCGCGCGGGGATCCCGTCAGGCATCTCGCGGGATCGGATGCCCGGCGTCCGTGAGGGCGTCGGAGAATTTCCCGCCGCCGATCTCCAGAAAACGGTCCGCGCCGCGAACGAGCGCCTCCAGCAGGGCCGGCTCCGTCTGCCAGGCGAGCGCCTCCATCGTGATCGCCGCCATCCGCAATTCCCGCGCCGCCTCCCGCACGCGCTCCTGCGTCTCGGGCGAGAGAATCGCCGTCGCGATCGGCCGCTGCGCCGGCTGCTCTTCCTGCTCGCGCCGGGCCATTTCGGCGAGGGCCTCGTGATCGAAGGGGCAAAGGGTCTTTAGCTCGGTGCTCATGGGGTCTCCTTCAGCAGCAGCGCCACGCGGGCGCGCAATTCCTCGCCCGGCGACATCCCCGCCCAGTCGCCGCGGTCGAACGGCAGGCGCTCGATGTCCCACTTCCCCGCCTGGGGACGGCCGAGCTGCGCCTCCACCTCGCAGTGCATGAGCACCACGCCCGGCTCGGGGGAGAGCGCGTAGCGCCGGCAGAGATCGGCGAGGACGAGGAGGCATGAGTTCCACTGCGGGCGCGTCAAGGGATAGGGCCCCGCCCTGAACGGCTTCCGCACGGCGCCGGCCATGCCGCACAGGGCCACCCCGACCGCGCCCGTGTTGCAGCCCCGGGTGTGCGCCGCGTAATCATCATCGGCGCAGGAGTCGTTGTCGGCAATCGCGTGCTCGCCGCGCGTGAGCCTGCCCGTCGAGTGAACGAGGATGTGGTAGTGCTCGACATCGACCGCGGAGGGAGCAGGGCCGCCGGCCGTCCAGTGGACGATGATTCGGCGGGGGCTGCCATTCATCCAGGAAGCGGGCACCAGGCGGCTCATGCGGGCATTTTCGCCGCCCGAGAAAAAAAAGTCAAGAAGGCCGGGGGAAGTGAAAGGATATTCCTCACCCGCGAATAACATGCTCCATGAGGAGGAACCATGGCGGCGGCAGACCCCGAGAATGACGCGCGATTACCCGATCACCTGAGAGAGGTGCCCGTTCCGCTCGTGCTGGCGGCGAAAATCGTCGGACGGCCGATCAACACGATGTGGAAACACTGCAACTCCGGACGGCTGCCCGCCACGCCGTTTCCGGCAGGCAAGGGACAGACGCATTGGCAGGTAAAACTCGGGGACCTGGCGGAGTATACCGGAAAACCCCTGTCAGCCGAGTGGTTACAGGTCGTCGAGGATTGCCTCAACTGGTCGCCGGGAGAGGAGGTCAGGCGTGTCGCGTAAATTCGTACGTTAGAACGGCTGTCTCCCCACAGAGACAGCCGTTCCCAACATGAACGGGCGCTAAAACACCAGTTTGATTTTACCATTTAGCGCCCTTGTCTGTCAACAGAACAGAACCCAGTTTGCTGCTACAGTCTGCCGCCTGCGTTGTCACTGGAACGAGTCGCTGACGCTCGCGGCCGCTGGCATGACGCGTCGCGTGACGACCCCGGAGGTGACGCCTGATGAAGGGTAGGGACGTGGAGACCACTCCCGGCGGCTTGGGTCGAGAGTCCGCTCCATTTCGCGGCGGCGGGTACCATGGAGAGCGAGCATGCAGGATGGTGTCTTCCGGTGACGCGGCGCGAGGCACCGCCGGTTGCCCCGAGCGGTCGCAAGGGTGGGGCATACCGGGCGGGCGACGGGCCTCCCCCTCCGAACGAGGAGCTCCTGGTCCCCGTGCCGCGGGGACTGTTTCTGCGCCTGCGCCGCATGAACGCCGAGACCGCCCTGGTCATGTTCTACCTGATTTTTCTCCTCTGGCGCGCGGGACGGCCGGGGAGCTGGTTTCGACTGCGAGAGATCGCGGAGGGAGCCGGGCTGTCGCAGGAGAAAACGCGGCTTATTCTGATCGCTCTCAAACTGCAACACTGGGTGGAGGAGGACCGGCGGGGCTGGCGGCTGGCCTCCTTTGTTGCCGAGGATTTCGAGCCGGACGAGAGCTGAGCGGTGCGGCCGCCGGAGAGACGACCCATGGCGGCGCATGACGGACCGGACCCCAGGGTGACGATCCTCCAGATCGCCCAGTCGTGCCGCGTCCTCGTCGCGTTGCCCCGGCCGGCGGTGCGGATCGCGCTCGGCGCCATCGCCGAGCGCATGGAGGGACGGGAGGAGAGCCTCTCCGAGCTGGAGATCGCCCGCCTCACGGGGATGAGCCGCCGCCACGTGCAGCGCGGCATCCCACCCCTGGAACGCGGCAGTGTCCTGGCGCGTTCCAAGGGGAATCACGCGCGCCATGAGGAGGACCGCTTCCTGCTCATCCTGCCCGACGATCCGGCGCCCGCTCTGCCGCCCGCGCGCGCCGGGCCGGGCCAAAGAAAAAGCCGGGCCACATGGGCCCGGCCCATCGCGGAAGGCTGGAGGCTCCTGTTCCGCCGGATTCCCCCGGCAGGGGATCGGTGGAACACGAAGCCACGGGGCGACACTCCTGTCATCCCGAAAAGCCCAACCAGGCGCAGAAATCGTTCTCGTCTCCAGCTTACCCGAAATGACACCGGGGTGTCAATCCTGTCACCCCGACGGACCAAAAAAAACCTCCGCGCCGTGCCGGCGACGTGGACCGTTCACGTGTGGAGGTACCGAGATGTCCCGTCATCCGGCGCTCTCCGGCAAGAGGGCGCAGAGGACGTCGGTTAGGAACCGACGAGAGGTTGTTCGCCGCCCGACCGGGTTTTCCCTCCCGGCGGGACGGGATCGGATGGGCGGAGGCGCCCGATGAGCCGGAGCGCCCCGTTTTCTCTGCCGGACTGGCGTGACCTGACGCCGGAGCGACTGCGCGAGCTGTACCAGGAGCGCGAGTGGTCGATCCGGCAGATCGCCGTCCTCTACGGGTTCGCGGAGTCCTCGATCTGGAAGCGGCTCGTCACGTACGGCATCCCGCGCCGCGCGCCGTCGCGCACCCTGACCAGCCGCCGCGTGCCCGTCGACGTGGCCCGCGCCGTCGCCGACCTGCGCCGGGGCCTATCCCTCTCCGAGATCGCTCTGGCGCAGTGGGTGAGTGCCCAGACCCTGCGCCGCCGCCTGGCGGAGGCGGGCGTGATCCCCGCTCGCCGGCGCGGCTACGACCGCGGCCCGGAGGAGGCCTCCCGATGATCGCCGCACAGGCCGTCGCCTCGCGGCGCGAGGACCTGCTCCGCCGCGTCGTCGCGCTCTCCCAAAATGCCCGGGGCGCCTGCTACGCCGGGAACCGCTATCTCGCCGGCGAGCTCGGCTGCACGGAGCGCCACCTGGAACGCCTCATCGCCGCGCTGCGCGATGAGGGCTACCTCCGCGTCGCCATCCAGGGCAAACGGGGGGCTCGCGGCAACAAGTTGCGTCTGTTGATCCCCACCGAGCCCCCGCCTGCTCGTGTCGGGACTGATGTCGCGTCTGATGTCGGGATCGGGAGGGATGCCTGTCGGGACCGGCGGTGCCCCGCGTGCGGAGCCCGTGTCGGGACTGATGTCGGGACTGATGTCGCGTCTGATGTCGGGACTGATGTCGCGTCTGATGTCGGGACTGATGTCGGGACTGATGTCGGGACTGATGTCGGGACTGATGTCGGGACTCAATATGATCATGGCATGGATCTCGGAGAGATAGCAGCAGTAGATCCGGATCTCTCTCGCGCGCGCGCGGAGCGGGGATCGAGCGAGAGGCGCGATTCTGCTGCTGCTGTTTTTTCGACTCCCAATCCGGCCGGGGAGGCGGCGGTTCCCCGGGCGGCAGGTCAGGGCGGAGGGGCTGCGGCCTCCTCATCCGGAGGCTCCGCGCCGCCCGAGGGGGACACGCCGCCCGCGGGGGACACGCCGCATCCGGATGAGGAGCCGGCGTGCCGGGCGTTGCGTGCCCGGGGCGTGGACGGACCGGCGCCGGAGTACTGGGTGCGGGTGAAAGGGGCGGCGCGGGTGCTGGAGGTGTGCCGCTGGGCAGATTCGCAGCCATGGGCCACGGATCCCCGCAGGCGGCCGCGCCAGATCGTCGCGGCGCTGAAAAACGGCTACGGCGCGCTCCCGGAAGCGCTCGCCCCGCCGGCGCCGGGCCCGGCTCCCATCCCCGACCGCGCCGGGCAGCGGCAACATCTGGTCCAGGTAGCCCGAAAACGGCTCGATCTCTACGGCAAATCGTTCGCCCTGGAGAACCCGCCCTGGTGTCCGAGCCGGGGGGGGCCTGTGCCCCGCGACGAATGGCGAGAGGTGCTGGAGGAGGCGGCGCGTCTCACCCTCTCGCCGGAACAGGAAAACGCCCGTATCGCCCGCGAGATGCTGGCCGCCGCCGTGCGCGGCTGGAGGACGCCGGCATGAGCCCCGCGGACTTTCTCGTGGACCAGGTCGCCCGGGCCGGCCAGGGCGACGACGGGGCGTTCCGGTGGGTCGAGGCGCGCATGCGGCGGATCCTGGCCCACGGGGTCGCCTATTTCGCGCCCACGCCCATGGAGTACCCCGATCGCTGGCAGATCGCCCGCATCGCCCTTTTCCGGGCGTGCCAGAGCTACGATTGGCGTCTGGGCTCCCGGTTTACGGACTACCTCCGGACCGCTCTCCGGCACGCGTATCGCGCCGAGCGAAAAAAATACAGCTATCGCCTCGGGAGGGCGCGCTTTGTCAGCCTCGAGTACCTGGAGAGCGAGACGGATGCGGAGGGGGTCGCCGATCCCGGCCCGGACCGGTTCGCGCCGATTTTCGCGCGCGCCATGCTCGCCGCCGTCTACCGCGTCGCGCCCCCGGACGCGCGGGTCAGGGCGCGGCTGGAATCCATCGCCGCCGGCAGCTCGATCGCTACCGCCTGCCGGGGCCGGGGGATTGCGCCGCGGGCGGCGCAGACCGCGTTTCTCCGCTGGAAACAACGCGTCCGGCAACGGGCGCCGCACCTGTTTGGCGAGGGGTGACATGCGACTGACGATTCCGCGGCGCGCGCTGCATCACGGGCTCGCCGTCGTCACGCGCGCGATCGCCGGCGGCCGGACGCTGCCCGTCCTGGGCAACGTGCTGCTGGAGAGCGAGGGGGCCGGGGATCTACGCCTGCGGGCTACCGACCTTCAGATGGACATCGAGCATCGCGCCTCGGGCGCGATCGTGCGCGAGCCGGGCGCCGTGACCCTACCGGCCAAAACACTGGCCGAGATCGTCGCCGCCATGCCGGAGCGGGACGTCGCCCTGGAGAGCGACGACGCCGAGACCGTCACCCTGGCCTGCGACCGCGCTCGCTATCGCCTCCCCGGCATCCCCGCGGGAGAGTTCCCGGCGCTCTGGAACGACGGCGCCGCCCCGACGATCTCCCTGGCCGTCGACCTCCTGCGGCGCGGCATGGGCGCCACACTCGCCGCCGCCGGCCGGGACGAGACGCGCCCCATGCTGACCGGCGTCCACGTCCGGTGCGACGCACAGGGGATGGTCTTCTCGGCGACCGACACGCACCGCCTCCACCGGATATGCCTGCCGCCGGTGGCCGGGTACGAGGGTTCCTGTCTCCTGCCCCGCCGTGCCGTGGTCGAACTGCTGCGCCTGCTCGACGAGGGCGAGGACGCGCGATTGGGCCTGGGGGAGAGGAGCGCCGTGTTCCAGGTCCACGGTACGATCCTCGCCACCCGCCTGATCGATAGATCCTTTCCCTCCGTGGACCGCGTCATTCCGAAAACGAGCCGCACGCTCCTCACGCTGGAGTGGGAGCCGTTTCAACGCGCCGTAAAGCGCGCCCGGGTCATTGCCCGGGAAGACGGCGGCCGCCTCACCCTCCGCGCGTCCGGCGGGGCCCTGATGATCGCTGCGGGCGGCGCGGACGCCGGCTCGGCGATGGAAGAAATCGACCTCGTCGATCGTCAGGGAGAAACGGCCCCGTTTTGCCTGGCCGCGGATTATCTCCTCGACGCGGCGGAAGCGCTGGACGCCGAGAGGTTCACCATGGGGATCACCGAGCCCCTCGCGCCCGTGATCATGCGCCCGCGGGACGACGAGCGCGCGCTTGTCGTCCTCATGCCCATGCGCCCGGCGGAGGAGACGGGCACGCCCATCCCGGAGTAACTCGCCATGAACACCCATCCAACTCCCCCATGCCCCACCAGCCAGGAACGGCTGGAGTACGCGATGGCGCTCGCCCACCGCACGGCGCGGCTGTGGCCGCTCTCCAGCGGCGCGGCGGGCGTTGACGCCGACGACCTCCTGCAGGAGGCGCGGATCGCCGCCTGGCGCGCCCTGGAAAAGTTTCGCGAGGGCGCGGGGATGTCTCTCAAATCCTGGATCGTCCTGCATTGCCGGGGGGCCATCCGGGAGCGGTTTCGCCGGGCGGATTTCCTCTCCCGCGCCGAGCGAAACGGCCATCGCCGGATGCTGGAGACGGACCCTGCCGCCCGGCCCCCTCGCCAGATCCTCTCGCTGGAGCACCTGCTTTCGGGCATGCCGGAGGAGAGCCCGGGGCGGCTCGCGGAGCGATTGGGTCGCGTGGACCGGAACCTGGAGGCGGTCGAGGATCGGATGGTGCTGGAGGCCGCGTTCGCCGCCCTGCGCGGCCGCGTCTCCCGCGCCGCCGAAGCGGTGGCGCGCTGGTACTACCTGGAGCACCATGGCCTCTCGCAGTGCGCCCGCCGCCTCCACGTTTGCGAGGCGCGCGGCTGGCAGTACCTGCATGCCGCGCGCCGGGTGCTCCGGGCCGTCCTCCGGGACGAGCCGCTGCCCCGGCGGAGACGGCGGCGCCCGGGCCGCTGGCGGTCGGAATTTCTCCGCGCGCTGGAGGACGGCGCCACGGTCTCCGCCGCGGCGCTGCGCGCCGACGTGGCGCCGTCGACGCCCTATACCACGCGGCGGAGCGACGGTGCGTTTGATCGCGCCTGGCGCGAGATCGACCGGCGCCGGAGGATGCGGGAGGACAGAGGATGAGCCGCGTGACGCTCCACTGCCGCTAAAGCGGCGTGGCTTCTTGGGCTACGCACGGCCTAACAGCGCCCACGTTAACGCCCAACGGCTGCGTCCCAGCCGACCTGCCGGACACGAGGTCCGACAAGCTGTTTTTGTTGTGCGGACTTTCCGCTCGGCGCGACCAGTAGCGTCTGCCGCCCTCGCAGCGCGGCACGCCCCGCGTTTCAAACGGAAGAACGGCGTGGCTCACGACGCGGCTCCTTGGACACGGTTCATCTGCCGAACGGGAGTAGGTTCCTCGCCCGGCCGGCAAATTCCTCCCCGCTGCTGAAGCCGGGCGAGCCGCCGGAGGCGGACGTGGGACGCGCAGCGTCCCTCACCCCGCCTGACCACTGGGGCTGGAAGCCCCGTGGCTTGCGGCGGGTTCTATTCTGTCAGCGACCGCCCCGCTGAAACGGGAGGCATGACCACCGATGGCGCGGCGGCCCCCTCCCGGCGGGACGGCTTGCCGAACCCACAGCGCCGGCGTGCGGCCGGCTTACGGCGGCAAAAGCCCCGAACGGGCACACTGATGTCTGGAACCTTAGCTTTCGGGAACGTGCTGTGCCCCCGCCGCCACCGGAGGGTGCCGGTGGGAGAGAGGCCGCTCTTACCGGGCGAGGAGCGGCTCGTGCGGGAGCTGCTGGAGGGGGCGGAGGGATGAAGGGGTCTTACTACAACGAGATCGACCCCTTCGCCGCCGAGTGGCTCCGGCAACTCATCGCCAGGGGATTGATCGCACCGGGAGAGGTCGATGAGCGAGACATTTGCGCTGTGCAGCCCGACGACGTCCGCGCCTTCGCGCAGTGCCACTTCTTCGCCGGCATCGGCGCCTGGAGCCACGCGCTACGCCTCGCCGGTTGGGCAGATGATGCTCCCGTTTGGACCGGTTCCTGTCCCTGCCAGCCCTTCAGTATCGCCGGGAGGCGCGGAGGAACGAACGACGAGCGGCACCTCTGGCCGGAGTGGTTCCGGCTTATCCGCGAGTGCCGCCCTTTCGTTTGCTTTGGAGAACAGGTTGCGAGCGCGGACGGCCTTTACTGGTTCGATCTTGTTTCGGCTGATCTGGAGGGCGAGGCGTACGCCGTCGCGGCGGCGGATCTGTGCGCTGCGGGCATCGGAGCGCCGCACAAAAGGCAGCGGCTGTTTTTCGTGGCCCACGCCGACGGCGGCGTTGGCCGACAAGGGGGTGCGGGCCTCGGAGGGCGGGATCCGGGAGGCGCTGAGGGCACACGGGCCGGATCTGGCGGCGGTCGCCGCGCTGTCGGCGTCGCCCTGGGCGACGCCGACAGCACGGGACCTGAAGGACGGCGCCGGGGGGAGCGTGCCGATCAACGGCCACCTGGGCCGTCAGGTCTGGCTGGTTTCTGGCGAGACGCCGGGTGGCTCCCGTGCCGGGACGGAAAAGTCCGGTCAGTTGAACCCGGCTCATTCCCGCTGGCTCATGGCGCTGCCGCCCGAGTGGGACGATTGCGCGCTTACGGCAATGCGCTCGTTGCGCCACTCGCGGCAGAGTTCATCGCCGCCTATCTCGAAGCCCGAGGAGACCTCTGATGCGTAACGTGGAGCTGTACGCGATCGGCGCGGCCGCCGAAGCCGGCGCCGCCGTCCCGATCGACCTGATCCTCCGGCGCCATCTAGCCCAGCACCGTCACCAGCGCATTCGTCCCCCGGATCGAGTTCGCGGCGTCCGCCGTCTGCCAGTCCGCGGTGAGGTCCAGGGCCTGCGCCGTCGTCGTGTCGACGGTCACCGCGGCCGTTACCCCCATCTCCCACTGCACGGCGTTGCCCGCGCCCCCCCCCGCGGTGGTCCGGTAGAACCCCTGCACGAATACCGTCCCGCTCCCCCCGATCGTGCGGCAGGTGATGACGAGATCGACCTCCCAGACGTTGTCGGTGAGGGAGGCTTCCGGGGTCTGGGCGCCCGTCGAGGCGAGGGTCGTAGCGCCCAGCTTGCCCGCGAGGGTCAGCGTCCCCGGCACGGCGGCGGTGGAGATCAGGCCCCGGGCCAGGAGCCGGAGCGACCGCCCCGGCACGAGGAAATTCGCCGGGAGGGTCAGGCTCCCCACGCCCGCGCCGATCAGCGTGCCCTCCGTCGTGGTGTTGGCGACGGTCGCGGTCGCCGTGGCGGCGAACAGGGGGCCGGCGGGGAGGGCGGAGGGCAGCGCGTCGGGGGTCAGGCGACTAAAATTCGTGCCGTCGCACCGCACGCGCGCCGCGGCGCCGCTCGCGATCGTAACGCCCGTCCCCGAGGAGCCTTTGACGGTGATCGACTGGCCCCCCGTCGTGGCGTTGACGACAAACCACTCCTTGTCCGCCTGGAGGGGCAGGATGAGGTTCCGGGCGGCGGTGAGGGAGACGGACGAGGTGACGCGGAGGGTCGAGGCGAGGAACGCCGGGTGGGCCGGGGTGAAATCGGCGTCGGAGGGAAACGTCGCCGTCGCCGCCCGCGTGTAGGCCCGCGTGGGCACGCGGATCACCGAACCGGCACTGTTGACGGCGAACAGTTGCACCTCGCCGGGGAGGAGATGGTTGTTCGCCTCGTCCCCGGAGGCGCCGTTGGTGTGCACGTCCAGGAGATCGACGGCGTCGCCGTTCTCCACAATAAAGTGATGCCCGACGTTCCCGCCCGCCCCCGCCGTCGGCAAGAGCGCCGTCGCGTCCGAGGAGAGCTCGAAATTCAGATAGTCACATTTGACCTCCTCGAACTGCGAGTAGCTCGTGCTCCCACCGATGGTAAAATCGATCCCCTCCAGGAAATGGGCGCCGTGGGCCAGGTCGCGCAGCTCCGTGCCGTCAAACCAGACGTGCGTGACCATCCCCTCCAGCCCGCTCTGGAGGTAGACCGCTTTCGATCCGCCCTGCGCGACGAGCCGCGCGCCCTCCTGCGTCAGGTTGCGTACCGCCCACCGCTGCCCCGCGGTGATCGACGCCGTCGGGAACGTCACCACGAACGAACTTGCGACCCCGTCGTCCGTCAAGGTCAAGGAGCCCGAGCGGGCCTGGCTGTCGGAGAGGGTCAGGCTTCCGGAGACGGGAACGCTCGTGTGGCTGGCGGCGAGCAGGGCGGACGCTGAGCCGACGGCACGCCACGTCGCCCCCGTCCAGAGCCAGAGGGAGTTGTCGCCGGTCAGGATCTGGAAAAACGAGATGTTGGCGGGCGGGGTGCCGGTCGGCGTGCCGGAGCCCGTGTTGAACCGGAAGGCGTTCTGACCCTGGAGGTAGACGACGCCGGAGAAATCGACGCTCGTGATCGCGCCGCCCGCGGTCACCGCAGAGCCGAGGAGCACGTGCGCGCCCGCGGGCGGGGTCGTGGAGTTGTTCACCGGGACGATGGCGCCAGCCTGGGACAGCCAGATCCAGATCCGGGCGATATTGTCCGTGAGGATCACGCTCCCGCCCGGGTAGTAGACCGCTCCGTCCACCATCGCCAGGCCCTCGGCGATGTTGAGCGTGAGGCCGGAGCCCGCGGAGAGGTTCAGGTCGGCGCCCGAGGAGCCCGGGACCACCCCCCAGATGCCGGCGCCGATCCGCGCCGTCACGTCCGCCCGGGCGCCCATCCGGTTCGCCTTGGAGGTGCCCGCCGCGGTGTCGCCGGTGGCGATCTGGGGCGACGTCAGGCTCCCATCGGTGTCGGGATCGTGGACTCCCGAATAGGCTTTCGGGACGGGACAGGACGAAATGGCGAGCGTGGGGGTGGGGGGAAAGGCCATGGCTTACGCTTCCTCGTTCGGCGCTACGGCGCCAGGCGCTGCCAGGTGGCGCCGAAATCGGCGCTCCCGTGCTCGGAGGGCAGCGTCTCTCCCGACAGCACGGCGGCCAGAATCAGGCGGGCCGCTCCTTCCACGCCCGGGGTTATCGAGAAGGGCTGATCGACAAAGGCGAGATCCGCCGCGGCGTCGTTTCGCATCACGAGCGGCGTCGACCAGTTCTCATCCCCCGGATGCCGGCGCGTGAGGTGTCCTTTCCCCGCCACGCAGGCCCAGGCGACGAGCCCTCCCGCCGTATCCACGCAGATCCCCGGATGGGTGCCCCCGCTGATCCCGGTCACGCTCCCCGAGGTCGTCGACCAGGTCGCCCCATCGTCGCCGGAGTAGAGAAGGACCGTGGCCGGGTCGCCGGCGAGCCGGACGTGCAGCCACCACAAGCCGTTCGGCGCCGCGACGATCCGGAAGGAGTCATCGCGGATCGACAGATCGACCCCGAGGGCGTTTTTCGCCGGAAAGGCCGCGCCCGGCGCCGTATCTCCCGGGTTCCGGCGCGTGAGTTTCAGGGCGCCGGCGGCGTAACAGGCGCGCAGAATGAGCCCCGAGGGCGCGGCGGCGATGTCCGGGTGGGCCGCGCCGGTAAAGCGGTCCTCCGCGGCGTTCCAGGTGTAGCCGTCGTCGTCGGAGGCCCGCTCCTCGATGGTACCGTCGTTGTTGCAGACGAGAAGGATCCGGCTCGTCGTCTCGTCCCAGCAGAATCTCGGCTCGGAGCAGCCGGCCGCCACACTCGTGTCATGCTCGAACGGGGGCGTGCCGTACGGGCTCCAGGCAAAATAGGGGCTCCCCAGCCGCTCACTCGCGCGGGCGTAACTGCCCACGCCCGGCCGCGTCAGGTTAAAGACCCCTCCCAGATTGGCGGTGATCACCGCCGAAAGCCGCACCCGCTGGCCGGTTCGTCCCCGGCGGATGCGGGTACGGATGTATCTGAAGGAGGAGAGAACGGCCACGGCTTACGGATCGATCTGTTCCAGCGCGGCACGGGCAATAGACTGAAACGTCGAGGGCAGCTCGGCCCACGGGTAGACGCGCAGACGCCGGTACAAGGCTTCGCCCAGGATCGCCCGGAGCTTCGTGTCGAATGCCCGGCCCCGCGCCTGGCAGATGCGGCGGTACTGGTCGGGGGAGAGGTAGACGGTCATGGCCTTTATCTGTCTCCGGTAGCGATGGAGCAGCCGCCCCAGGCAGGCGAGCTGCTTCTCCGTGGGCGCGAACTCAGGATCCTGGGCTCGGAGCATCATGTCCTTCGCGAACCGCTTGTCCCAGGAGCCCGGCAGGAACGAGACTCCGGCGAGCCGGGCGGCCCCCTCTCGCCAGTTCTCCGGCGTAACGCCGTGTGTGGGATCGTGCCCCGTCGGTGTCATCAATCGAAGAAGGTCTCCGTGTCCTGGCAGTGGCCGCGGAGGAGCTGGATGCAGAACAGCGCCTCTTCCGAGTCCTCGAACTCGTCCCAGATTTCGTTCTTCGCGTCCTCGGCGTCGATCCGGCCAAGCAGCATCCGGTCGTGGAGGCGCGCAGCGACCCGCTCACACCGCTTCCGGTCCATCGTCCTCGTCCTCGTCGTCCCAGTCCCACGAGCGCCGGTCCTCCTCCCCGTACTCGGGATCCGGGTGGAAACTGTCCGGACCGTACAGCTCCTCATGCGCCCAGAGCATCATCGCGTAGCAGTAGGCGCACGGCTCAGGCGCATCCGGCTCGCAGGTGCATTCGCCCTCGGGAACGGGGTTAGGTGAGGTAATGGTTGATGTCCTGTCCACCGATCGTCCCCGTACGAACGCCCATCCACGCGTACCCGCTCGCGTCCGTCGTGTCCGTGCCGAGCAGAGGGTCGCCTTCCGCCGGCGCCCCGCCCGTGTACCCTCGTGCCGTCACCGTAACCCCGGCCCCGTGCCGGAAAAAATCGGCGTCCACGGCGAGCGCCTCCAGACTCATCCCCAGCCGGTTGCGCTGAAAGAGCACCATCTGCGCGGGGGAAAGCCCCGGCGGGATGACGACCCCCGCCGCCACGACCTGGGCGCGCACGTCGTAGGGGGTGTTCGCCGAAACCCGCGCGGGCGGCGCCACGGGCAAAAACCAGTCCGCGGCCCGGACGACGGGAGAGGCGAGCCCGTTCTCATCGATCCCGAGGGTGTTCCCGTCGGCGTCCGTCAGCGCCGCGTCAAGGGCTGATGCGGAGGAGCTCGCGGTGATTCCCTCCATCCGGGAGAGCTCCTCCAGCGTGGCGGCAAGCGTCCCGGCCTGCATCCCCGGCGCCCGGCCCGTGGTCTCGATCGTCACGCCGTCGATCAGCATTTTGCCGTTCTGGTGGTCCCCCCGGAAGTCCGGGAACCCGTCCCCGTCCCCGTCGCCCGCCCCCGGCGGGGACACCGCCGTGTCCCTCCCCCAGAGGAGCGCGGGCGCCGTACCGTCCTGGGCGAGGACGATTCCCGTAAAGACCTCCGTCCCGTCCCCGGTCTGATGTTTCCGCCCGGAAAGCGTCAGGTACGCGTCCTGGTCCGTGACGAGGGTGATCGCGTGGAGGGTCGTTACCCCCACCTTCAGGCCCAGGATCCGGATCTCGTCGACCCGCTCGCCGTAGAAGGGCCGGGAGCCCTGCTCCACGGGCATCATCAGGTCGATCCGGCGCGTGCTCCTCATCCCGGCGGGGAAGGTGAGGGGATTGCCCTGCCAGTCCAGAGAATAAGTGGTCTCGATCGTGTCCACCGGCCCCTCGCCGGCGCCGCCCAGGGGAACGGCCCAGGTCAGCGTGACGGCGAGCGGCGTGTCGTCCCCGGCCGGGACGGTCAGGTCCAGCTCCAGATAGCTGTAGAGTCCCCATCCCCAGGCGTCGTCGCCCGCGCCCGAGGGGTAGAAATCGTGCTTCGTCGTGGTGTAATTGTCGTCGCTCTCGAAATCGGGATCGGCGGGGTTGTTCCACCGCCGCCAGGCGGCGGCGAGCGTCCGGATCACCCGCACCGGCTCGCTCGTCACCGTGAACACCGGCACCGTGGGCGTCCCCCCGATAGCGACGCCGCCCAGGTCGCTCGTCCAGGCGGTCGTGGAGTTCAGCACGTTCACCGGCGAGGCGATCGTGATCGTCCCCACGCTGTAGTGGGAGGGCGCCGTGTTGCCGGGATGGCGGGGCGCCTGTCCCTCGAACCGGAACGGGAGATCGGCGTCGTAGGGCCGCACCGTCTGCGCGGAGAGCCAGGGATCGGCCAGTTGCGCCGCCGTCACGACGTGCCCGAGGGCGGCCCCCGAGTAGCCGGAGCCGTCGAAGAGATCCGTTCGCGCGGTGGGAGTGGCGGGCGTCGTGCCCGCGCCCGCCTCGTCGTGCGCGTAGCCCGCCGCCGCGGCGCTGCCGTCGGCGTCGACGACCGCCAGATCCAGGGTCGCCCGGTAGGGCGCGCCGAACATGTGCGCCATGCGACGGAAAGGGTCGTCGCTGGAGACGGTGGCGAGCTTGAAGCTCGCGGCAAACGGGGGTGTGAGCGCCACGCCCGCGCCCACGAACGACCCGAAGCGGACGTGATCGAACCGCGTCTGCCCGGAAATCTCGGGGAAGAGGGCATTCACGACCGGCGCCGCCTCGAAGCTGATGATCGGTCCCTGGCCGGGGAAAGGGGTCAGCGTGCCGAACGCGATCCCCTGCCAGCCGTCGGCGGTGAGCGAGGGGGGATCGGCGCCGGGGAACGTGGCGACCGCGGAGCCGCCGACGGTGTAGGTCACGACACTCGCCGCGTCCTCGAACCATGCGTAGCGCAGCGCCCCCTCCTGGATCGTGACGCCCAGGCGCAGGTTCGACCACGATTTCTCGATGGCGATCGCCGGCAGCCAGCCCGGCTCGCCCGAGGCGCTGCCCGCCCCCGAGATGCCGGCGAGGGTCGTCGTGATCCCCGTGAGGCGGTCGGTCATCTCCACCTCGACGGTGGACCAGGAGGCGGCGCCCGACCCCGTCCCGTCCCAGAGGTCCGGGTTCGAGAGGTCCGTGGCGCCCGCGGCCGCCACCGTCTGAAACTCCAGATGATCGACCCGGGCGTCCACGGTCCCCACGACCGTCTGCGCCTTCAGCTCCAGCGCGAGGGAGAGGGTCACGGTGCCCGTGATGCTCGTCGAACACCAGCCCGGCGGCAGTGCGGCCATCGATTTTCGTGCGGCTTACGGACGGTCGCTGAACAGCGACAGCGGAAGCCCCAGTCCTCTTTGCTCAGATGACACAGCGAGCGCTTTCTCCACGCCCGTCGTTTTGCCGGCTGCCGCTTCCCTCTGGTACAATCGAGGTATGGGACCTCGACCTGAAAGCTCGCTCTTCCACCGGCGGCACTTCCGCACGGCCTTAGCCCTCGCCGGCTTCTTCCTGTTGCTCTGCGTCTACGCCGGTCTGCACGCCCGCTCCCAGCCCTACGCCACGCCGGGCGACATGCTGATGGCCGCGCGGATCCACGCGGCCAGGCACGCGGACGGCGGAGAGTGGGAAACCTCCTGGTGCGACGAGGGATCCATCACCCACCTCGGCGCCGATCGCTACTACGCAACGGGATGCGTCGAGGGGCGATGGGGCGGCGTCCGGCGGCCCAGGCGCTTTGAGGCGGTCGTCCTCCGGCGGCAGGTGCTCTCCGTTACGCAGTTGCCGGTGGTGGAGTTCCGCTTCCTGGATTAGCCGTGCGGGTCGTCACCGCCCCAGGCGCTGAAGCCGTGAACGAATGTGAGGGTGCCCGTCGCCACGTCCTGGATCGGATCGAGCTCGTCCACCGTCTGCGGAAGGGCCAGCAGCTCCGGCCCCAGCGCCGCGCCGCGGGCCTGCGGCACGATGAGGCGACCGCCGAAGGGCGGCAGCCCCATCGCCCGTCGCGCCTGCCGCCGCTGAAACTCCCGGTCCACTCTCAGACTTCTCATAGGAAGGTGACATTCCCCCGGAACAGCTCGACCTCGTAGAACGCCCGGCAGAACGCGTCGTTCTCCCAGGAGGGCGAGCACTGATGGACGACACAGGTCGTGCCGTCGACGGTGACCAGGTCTCCCGGCCGGATCAACCGCCGCCGGCGCTGGGTGTAAACCCCTTCCTCGTAGGCGGGCGAGGACGGGTCCTCGACGTCCAGGAGGACGGCGGACGCCTCGAACTCTAAAAAGCGCCGGCCGCGGAGCGCGATGGAGTAGACGCGGCGCGCGACGAAGTCGCAAGTGGCCTGGTCGCGGATCGTCGGATCGATGTAGAGCACCTCGCGCGCTTCGCCCCACCAGTCGAGGTCGGTGTCGTCCGCGATCGAATGGGTCGGCCCGTCGAAGGAGAAGGGGTTCACGAGCGTGCGCCGCACGACCTCCCCCGTCTGGGGATCGGCGCCTCCGACGACGTGCAGGATGTTCCCCTCGCTTCGGACCACGTAGGAGCGCAGGAAGGTTTCGATGCGCGAGGTCCGGACGCCGTACGCGGCGTCGAGGTGGGCGAGCTTCGGGCCTCCCGTGGGCGCCGTGTTGACGAAGTTCCATACGGGAGTCTCGGTGCCGACAGGCGGCAGAAGGACCCGGAAAGCGCCGGACGCCCCCGCGTTCGCGTCGAAGATGATCCAGCCGCCCAGGTAGTCGCGGACGATCGAGGAGAGGTACTCCGTCACGCTCATCCCCGGCATGACGATCATCGTTCCGGCCGCCTCCTGGCCGACCGGAGCAAAAATCCGGATGTCGGAGTCGGGTGTGAGGATCTGATCGTCGGGCACCCCGTTGATGTTGAGGCAGAATCTCACGATGTCCACGATTTTCCATGGACACTTGCGGTTTTCGGTGCTGCCCGAGGGGGAGTCGGAATCGTCCGTGAACGGGATCACGTCCGTGAAGAACCGATCGGAGAGTTTGTCCCACTTCCCCAGGCACTCGACCCTCATGTCGTGCCAGGAGGGGGAGGGGTAGACCTGCCCCAGCTTCCCCTCCAGGGTGCTCGTCACGCGGCCGACGTAGCCCTCGAAGAGCACGCAGCGATCCGTCAGGCCGGAATCGAAGGTCGTCTCTACCCGGACGGTCGCCCGGCCGCGCGCCCGCAGGAAGGAGAGGGAGTTCGTGAGGTCGCGGATCTCGAAAGTCGCCGTCGCCTGGTCCGGCTCGTAGGCGTCCCCGGCGATGGAGGCGCCCGTCACGTGGAAGTGGTTGACGACCTTCTCGCCGGGGGAGACGGTGTCCAGGTGGGCGTTCCGCACCGCCGAATAGCCGGTGAAGTAGGGCGTGTGGACGCGCTGCCCCTCCGCCTCCAGCGTCCGGAGGGTGAACGTCGCCCGCAGCGCGTTCTCTCCGCCCGGGCCCGCGACCTGCCAGCCGCTGAAAGTCCGCTGCTCGCCCGCGTAGGTGAACGTCTCCTCCGCTTCGACGAGCGGGCTGCCGTCCGCGGCCGTCAGATCCGCCGCCATCTCCGTGTTCGCCGGGCTTTCGGCCTCGGGGATGTGGTTGTACCCCTTGATGTTCACCCGGACGATGTGCTCCGTCCCGACCGCGCCGCGGAGGGCGAACCCGCGATCCTCGATCAGCCCCTCGTCGGGGAACCCTAATTTGTTGATCTGGATGAGCGGGCGCAAATCCTGCCGGACCCAGAGAGAAAACGGCCCTCGGCCCACGATCGGCGCGAGCCATCCCGGGCCGTTCGCGACCGCCTGCTCCCCGCGGTTCGTGGTCTCGTAGACGAAGGTGTTGTTGGCGAAGTCGCCGCGGGCCGCGAGCGCCGCGACCTCGGCGATCTGGGCGAGCTGGTCGATCAGGCGGGGCAGCGGCTCCCGCGCCGGGCTGGGCGAGATCTCCAGGAACCGCGGCCAGGCCGGGACGATCCGGACGATCAACCCCTCTTGCAGCGTCTTCGGGCCGTCAAAGCCCCGCCAGCGGCCGGCCTCCTGCCACTCCTCGTCGATCCACTCGTAAAGGCTCATCTGTCCGTCGCCGGCGATCCCCAGACAGAACTTCCCAAAACCGGAGTGGGCATGGCCCGAGCCGTACAGCTCGCCCCCGAACACGCACGCAACGGCGAAATCCGGTGTCGCAAGGGCCCCGCCCGGCACGGCGATTTTGAGCAACCAACCGACCATCCCGTCGACCGTCTCGATGGTTTTCGCGACGTTTTCGAGGGGGTGGGTGAGGTCGCCGGCCAGCTCGTCGGGAAGGACCCCGGGGCCGGCGATGACGTTCGACCAGGTCTCGCCGGCCGTGATGCGCTTCGTCAGGAAATAGTCGCCCGTGGTGGGAACGTCGCTGCCGGTCGTGAGGCCGGGCAATTCGGTAGGGTTGCGGAAGTGGGGGACCTCGACCAGCACGTCGGCGGCGGAGAGGTCCGCCAGGCGAACCGTGTAGGCCTGGGCCGCCTGGCTCTCGTGCGCCCAGGAGAGCCCCTGGAGGGGGGTCAGAATGTAGACCCCGCACTTGAGCAGCGTGCAGTCGAGGACCTGGAGGGGCCGCATCTGCCGCGCTTCCCGGTGGACCAGGTTGAACGGCTCCTGGAGGGCGACGTCGGCGGTGTCGAACGTGATTCTTGTCTGCCGGTACCTGCCGTCGCCGGCGCCCGCGAGGATGGCGAGTTCTTTGGGATCGGTGGTGAGCGGCATGGATCAGAGGGAGACGGCGTAGGCGCCGAGCCGGATCGTCCCCGCGCGCACGGCCTCGGAGAGGAAGGCGCCGTTCCCCGGCCCAAAAGCGGCGGGCAGAGCGCCGCGGGCGCGGCGGCCGCCGCCGTAGATCCCGATCATCTGCTCGATGGTGCGCGTGTTGGCGTTCAGGGCGCGCGTGTTGGCGTTCAAGGCAGCGTCGATGTCCTGCTGACGGACGCCGGAGCCGGGGATGGCCGAGAGGAGCCGGAGGAATCCGATCAGGCCGTTGGTGACGGCCTCCAGGGCGGGGACAAGGGCGGAGAGTAAGAGGGTTTTTAGAAATTCCCACTTCTCGGACAGCCGGGAGAGCGCCAGGTTCAACTGCACCGCGCGGCTCTGGTGCTCCGGCCCCAGGAGCCGCTGCGTCTCCTGGGCGTCCCGGAGGATCTGCGCCCACATCTCATCCGAGATCCGGACGACCTGGATCGCGTCCTCCAGGCCCAGGTTTCGCGCGTCGGCAAGCGCCGCTGAGAAGCCCCGGGTTTTGTGGGTCTGCCGGAGGCCCGAGAGGGCGCGCAGCAGGATCTCGCCCTCATTGGCGGCCGATCCCACGTCGAGGGGGGAGATCGGCAGGCCGAACCGGGAGGCGGCTTCGGCGCCCAGGCCCCCGAGAGACGCGCGCCGCACGTTCCCCGCCAGTCCCCGGATGTTCCCGAGGCCGAGCGCCCCGCCGATGACGCGGAGCGCCGCCGTCTCTCCCGTGGTTGCCCCGAGGGTGTCCTTCAACTGCCCGAAGGCGAACATCGCCTCCGCCGCGCGCTTCGTCGCGTTCGTCAGTCCGGCGAAGGCGGCGCCAAGGGCGGCAATGCCGGCGATCAGCGGCGCGCGGAAAAGGGCAAACTGAACTCCGGAGGTTGCGGCGTGCCCCACGGCCTGGCCGACCGGCCCCTGTGCCGAGAGGTGCTCCAGCGCCCCGCCGATCGTGCCGAGCTTCCGGAGCGTCTCCTCGACGTTCTTGATCTGGAGATCGATCGTGAGCTGTTCATCGGCCATTTCGGGCTTCCTCCACGGCCTCCTGGATCTGCTTCGCCTTGTGCTCCGCGGTCACCAGGATCTCCTCCAGATAAAAATCATCGAGCGGCTCGACGTCGGCGCCGGCATCCTCGCACCGGAACCGCCGGCACAGGGCCCCCAGGCGCTCGTTGATCGACCAGAGGAGATCGGAGTGGTTGCGGAGGACCCGCGGGCTGTGACCGGCCCGCATGTCGAGCGCGGCCCGCAGGATTACTCCTTCGGGCCGCTCGGAAAATTTGCCAGGCTCTCCGTGAGCCCCAGGGTCAGCTCGGTAAACCAGGCGAGCACGGCCGCCCAGTTGTTCGGCTGATCCTCGGAGAGGCGCATCAGCGCGAACCGATCCAGCCGCTCGGCCGGATCTTTGGGGCACTGCATCTGCTCCAGGAGGGTGACGATGCGGAACAGGGTGCGGGAGGGCGGGATGTCGAGCCACGGCATGGGCGCCGGCCCCCGGACGTCCGTGCCGGTGATGTAGGTCGCCACCAGCTCCTGCGCGGCTTCCTCCGCCGCGGCGCCCCCCGCGAACCCCACCGGCTTGAGGGTGAGCGCCAGAGGCTTCCCCTCGTCCAGGTCGAACTCCCGCCGCTCCGGCGCGCGCCGGGCCGCGGGTCGGGAGGGCGGTCTATCGGTCAGCGCCATCACTCTCCTCACGCGTAGATTGGATTGGGCTCCGGCTCGTCGGGGGTGGGCGTGTTGTCGAACACGTCGGCGAAGCCCGCCTCCAGCGTCCAGACGCTCTTGCCCTGGCGGATCGACTCCCGGAGCTCGCCCATGGTCATCACCGCGGACACCGAGTTCCCGGAGCGCGTCATGGCGATCAGGATCTGCTCGGCCCCCTCGGCGTTGTTTTTCAGGCGGGGAAGAAAGTTGTAGTTCGCGTTGTTGCCCGCGATCTCCACCAGCCGGTAACGGTCGTTGACCGCGATCGCCACCGTGTTCTCGTAGCGGGAGGTGAGAGGTGAAATCTCCTCCTCGATGTCCTCCCCCGTGTACTCGATCGCGTCGATCACGCCGGTGAGGGTGAAGAGCGACCCCGCGCCGTCTCCGAGCACCCCGGAGGCGTCGGCGAGCTGGTAGCGGGCGGTGACGCTCGTCACGTCCCACCCCATGAGGAAGACGGGGAGAACCAGGGCCATGGGAGCCTCCTAGGCCGGCCGCATTCCGGCGGCGAACGCCGGCGCCGTCGCGGCGTCGATCAGCACGAACTCGGCGACGTCTACGTTCCTGGTCCGCTGGGGATTCATCCGGAAGGAGCGCATTCGCATATACACGGTATAGCCGTGGCCCATCCGGTAATAGTCGATTTTGGCATAGCGGGACGGCCCCTCAAACCAGCAGGCGGCGAGCTGCGCCACATCCGTGCCCTTCCGGACGAGCTCCGCCAGAGTGATCGAGGCGCCGATCGTGGTCGGCACCATGTGGACCCGGTTGCGGGTGATCGACTGGATCGCCTCCAGATTCTTCCGGATCACGAACTCCACGTCGTCGGAGAGGTTCGCCGTGTGGATCAGATCGATATTGATCGTGCCGGTGGAGGAGACGAGGGTCGCGACGGGGGTGGAGTCGGAGAGGGTGCCGTTCGCCAGGTTCACCGCCTGCATCGTCACCACCAGGTGCGTGAGGTGCCGGCCGAGCCCGACCGGATGGATCGCTGCCACGCTCTATCCTCCCGTGTGGATCGCTTTGAGCGCCGCCCGGTGCCGCCGCGCTCTCGCGGCCGCCGTCCGCGCTCGGACGCGGGCTCCGATCGGCCGCGCCATCATCCGGCGCGTGCCCCGATCGAGAAACCGCGCGTGCGGGGCGTCATTCCGAACCGTCGCCTGAAGCCCTCCGGCGACCTTCCTGGGCCCGGTCAGCCGCCACGCCGAATAGAATCGCCCCGACTGGAGGTTGATCGGCAGTGCGGGGCCGGGCCCCCCCACGCGGTAGGGATGCCCCCGATGCCGCAGGTCCCGCTGGTCGAGACCGCCCGTGGAGAGACCGCGCGCGAGCGCCAGCGCCTCCCGCGCCGAGGCCGCCTCCGCCTCCCGTACGGCGCGCTCCAGCGCCCGCGCTTTCCTCCGGAATACCACGGCGACCTCGTGCGGCGTGCCTCTCATCCCCCGTCCTCCAGAACCACCGCCAGAATCTGGCCGTACAGCAACAGGATCAACCGCCCCTCGCCCGTCCATTCTTTCCGCCCGGAAACAAACTGCCCCGTGACGTAGCAGCCGCGGTCGTCCCACCGCTCGAACCGGCCCGCGGCCAGCGCCCCGCCCGCGAGGTAGACCGTGATGAGGTCGCCGGACCGGACGCCCGCCGGCGCGAGCGACGTCCCGCTGTTTTCCATCGAAAGGTTCCTCCCGGTACCGCCTCAGAGGGCACTCTCTCCCACCAGGAACCGCGCCGTGAGACTCCCCGCCAGATAGTCCACGCCTTTCTGCAGGAATACGGCGTTCGCCGGGTGCTCGCGCGTCCAGTCCAGCCGCACCACGTCCAGCAGGGCCCCGGCGCTGAAGGGGGTGCCGTAGAGGCTCGATTTGAGCGCCTCCAGCTTTTCACGCACCGTCGCCATTCCCACGGGGAAGGGCGCCAGGTAGTGGACGGTGACGAGGGGCTCGTAGGCGATGTTGACCAGGCCCCACTCCCCGGGCTCGGGCGCGTCCGTCTGCCAGACGGCATAGCGAAAAGTCTCGATCTCCTCCCAGGAGATCCGCGCGATCTCGTCCAGCTCCCAGATCCCGGAGCCGCCGTTGTTGGGAATCACCTCGGGCCACGTGGCGCCGATCACCGTCGTGATCTCGTCGATCAGCGCGCTCCAATCGTAGGCCATGCGTCACACCAGATCCAGCCCCTCGGGTTTGCGCGAGACCTGGATCGCCTCCACGCTGCGCTTGCGGGCCGTCCGTCGACCCCGGTTGGAGACCGATTTGGGCTGGCCCTGGACGATCCAGTAGCGGCCGTAGTTACGGGAGGGCGCCCCGTCCGCGTCCAGGGTGCGGTTCACGAGCACCCATCCGGAATCGATCTCCTGCTCCCCGTCCAGATGGACCGTGTCCACGGTAAACATGTTGTCTCCCTCGATCCGTCCGAAAAGCTGCGCCGTCTCCACCGAGGAGCGGACCTCAAAATAGCAGGGCACGGCGAGAGCCTCCGGCTCGTACCGTTTGCCCCGGTAGGTGCCGCTCGTGGGGTCGCGGTCGTGCACGGGCCGGTAGAGGTCGGCCCGGTCGGTGTAAAAGAGTTCCTGCCGGCGGGTGAGGGCCACGGGAGGCTCAAAGGCGCCTGTCACAGCGTCACGCGCCGGTAGCGGCCGGCGGCGCGGCGGAACGCCTCCTCCCAGGCGCGCCGGGAGGACTCCAGGAAGTTTTCGCCGTAACGCTCGGAGACATCCGCCTCCTTCCATTCCACCAGGCCCGCGGAGGCGCGCTCGCGCAGCGCGGCGAAGGTCACCGCGGCGCTTTTCTGCAGCACGCACTGCCAGACGTCGTCAGGCAGGGTCTCGGCGAAGCCAAAGCGGCCCGTTACCGCGATGGAGCGGCGCGCTCCCCACCGGCGGACGACGAACAGCACCGCCGTGTACGGCAGGCCCATCACCGCCGCGTTGTAGGGGTCCAGCCAGAAATCCTCGCCCGAGACGAGCGTCGTGCCCGGGCTCTCGGCATCGACGTCCACGATCACCGAGGTGAGGGCGATCAGGCCCGCCTCCAGATCCAGCCGGTAGCCGCCGCCGACCGTGTGGGGTCGGAAATTGGGGCCCTGGGGATCGTAGTAGCGGGTTACGGGCGAGGCGTCCGCCAGAAACGGCCGCCAGCCCGTCTCGCTCTCCCACTCCGACCGCGCCGCGGCGGTCGCCTCCTCCAGCGACAGGAAGGAGAGCAGGGCGGCCATCTGGACGTCGGTCAGGATGCCGAGGGCGCGCAGGTAGCTCTCCAGGTCCGCGGCCTGAGGATAATTCGCGTGCGCCGGCATGGGCTACGGCTCCACCTCCGACCAGGTCGGCGTGGCCGGCGAGAGGGACGTCTGCTCGTAGAGCACGCCGTTCGTGGTGTCGCAGAGCAGTTGCCCGTAACGGGCGCCGCGGTAGCTGCCCCGCACGCCCGGCGTCACGGTGCTGACGGCCACCGCCGGGCTGACCCCCCCGGTGAGGGCCGAGGCCGCCGTCATCTCCGTCAGATTCAGGCCGCCGAGATCGTTTTGAAACCGCACGTCGATCGCCGTGGTGGGAAAGGGCCCGCCGGAGCAGGCGACGTCGCCGGCGGCGATGGCCGCCAGCGCCTCCAGCGCCGCCTGCACCTGGGCGGCGGTGGCGTTGTAGGGGATGGCCGCCGTCGTCTGCCCGGCGTAGGTGAGGGTGATCGAACCCCCCGTGGGCCCGCCGGTGATCGTCACCCGCTGCACCTCGTCCACCCCGCTCGCGGGCACGCCCGCGAGCGGCAACGGTTGTGCGAGCGCCGGCACCGCCACCTACGGCCTCGCTCTCTGAAAACGCGTCGCGTGCCCCTGGTTCTGAAGCCAGCGCGAGAGCGCCTGGGCGCTGGCGACCACCTCGGCGAACACCTGGCCGCTGGCGTGACCGAGCTCCCGGCTCGCGGCGATGGCCGCCTCCGCCTCCGGTCCCGTGAGATCGATCTCGCATGCCGCGAGCTGCGCGTGGACCTGCTCGATCTCCGCCAGGCTCCGCATGATCGCATCCGATGCCAGGGCCAGACGCCGGCAGAGGAGCAGGATTTTGCCCTCGTCAGGCATCGGATTTGTCCTTTTCCGGTCCTTTGACCGCCTTGTGACGGGGCGGGCGTCCCGGTTTCCGCCGGGACGCCGTTTTACCCGTCGCCGCGGAATCCTCCTCGCTCTCCGCGGTCGCGGGCGGCGGGGGCGCCGCGGCGGGCGCGTCCTCCCGGGCGGGCACGTCCTCCCGGGCGGGTGCGTCTTCCGGGGCGGGGGCGGGAGGCGCTTTTGCCGCGGCCGCCCGGACGTTCCGCTCGTCCACGGTGACCGTGGCGCCGCTCTCCAGGAGCACGCGATAGGCGCGTCGCGTCGCGTCGCGCTCCGTGACCACCCCCGCGCCCCATCCCGGCACGATCACCGCGTCTCCCGGCCACAGGTCGCTTTTCATGCGATTCTCGGGCTTCTCCGCCTCACCGGCCGGCCCCCCGGAGCCCGCGGTCTCCACCGGGGCCGGGGGCTCCACCGGGGCCGGCGGCTCCGGGGCCGCGGTCTCCACCGGGGCCGGGGGCTCCACCGGGGCCGGGGGCTCCGGGGCCGGCGTCTCTCCCGGGGCCGGGGGCTCGTCGGCCCCTCCCTCGCGGCACACCTGTTCGGCCAGAACGGCCAGTACGGAGCCGCTGTCGAGCTGGACGGCGCAGGTCTCGATGGCGACGATCCTGCCCCGTCCCGCCCCTTCCACGCGCACGCGCGTTCCGGGCGGCAGTTTTTCCATGGGGATCCCTTCCGTGGCGCCCCGGACGACCCGGCCGGGAGACGCGGCCCGCGGCCGGGGCGGGAGGATAATGGTGAGGGCCCGGGGCGAAGTCCCACCGGCGCGCGCGCGCCGGTGCAGGGCCGCCGTCGCCTCCCGCATGGAAATCTCCGCTCCCTTAGCCGCCCAGGCGGACAGAGAGAGTACCCGAGGGCCCGTCATGGAGTCGGGGCCTCGTTGCCCGAGACGGCTCCCGGAAGCCCGTTCCCGGGAGCCGTCTCGGGCGACGTCCGAAGGATCCCTCCCTCGGCGTCAAAGCGGTCCCCCGGCTCCATCCCGTATCGGGGACGGACGAGCGCCTGAAAGAGCGCCCAGAGCTCCTGGGCGTGGGCCATCTCCCGCTCCGCGGCCGTCATCCGGGCGCAGAGGAGGCGGAAAGCGGCGAGTTCGGGCTCGTCGAGCCGGGCAGGGAGCTCGGCCTCCCGCGGGACCGGCGCCGGGCCCGCCCCGTTCCCGGACGTTCCCGGGCCCGCGATGTTCGGCATGTCTCTCGTCGTTCCCATCAGTTGAGCGCCTCGATGGCGGCATTGGTCGCCGTGATCGTGTTGCCGGCGTCGGCCGTCCCCCACTGCACGGTCAGGTCTATCGCCTGCTGCGCCGTCGTGTCGATCGTCGTGGCGGCGGTCGCGAGAACGGCGATGATCTTCCAGTTCGTCGCCCCCGCCGTGCCGTACCGGAGATGGCCCTGGGCGAACACGCTGCCCGTCACACCCGTCGTGCGACAGGTGATCGTGCCCCAGAACTCCCATCCGGTGTCCGTGACGGCGGCGTTGGCGACAGCGCCGCTCGTCGCCACCGTCGCCCCCCCCAGCTTGAGGCGAAAGGTGAGGTTCGGCGTGCCGGTGATGGACAGAAACCCCGACGCGTACACGCGGATCGTCTTCCCGGCCACCAGGTAGTTGCCGCCGAACTGGCCGAGCGTCCTCTGGCCGACCCCCGTCGAAAAGAGGGTCGTCTCGGTGGTCGAATTGGCGACGGTCTGGCTGGCCGTCTGGGTGAACAGCACCATCGGCACCGTGTGGACGGTCGAGCCCACAAAGCACTGCCAGGCGTTGCGCGCCGACTCGCGCCAGAAATCGCCGGAGTTGAGCTGCCCCCCCAGGGGGTGCGTGATCGCGGCGAAGTTGGTCATCCCGCCGTCCCGCACGAGAAAGACGGCCGAGCCGGCGTCCCAGCAGCGGAGGATGTCGCTCGTCGTCGCGCCGTTACTCGCCCCCAGGGCGCAGGACGCGGTCAGGCCGTCCGGCGCCTGGCCGAGGCCAAAAAAGCCGCCCATGTTCAGGCCGGTGCCGCTCGCGGCGTTGCCCACCACGCCAAAGCACCGGGTCGCGGCGCCCGTGGCCGAGCCCCAGACGGCATAGGCGCTCCCCGAGTGGGCGGAGGACATCTGGCTGGCGATCCCGCGTACGGGGGAGCTGCCGGTGTAACCCGCCGCCCAGTCCACGCGGAACCCCTGCTGCTCGAAAGCGGAAGAGCCGGCCCCCGTAACCCCGAGAGTGACCGCGAAGCGGTTCGCGGTGAGGACGGAGGGCATGGTCGTCGTGATCGCGAGCGCCGGCCGGCTTTCGGTGAGCTGAAGCGGGACCATCTGCACCTCGCCGCGGGCGAACACGTTGAACACGTTCGTCCCGGCCGCGCCGGTGTCGACATCGTCCAGCCACTCGGCGTAGAAATGCGTGCCCGTCGTGCCCGTCTTCTGGCTGCCGAAACTGTTGCCGATCCGGGTGCGGCAAAAGATCGGTCCGTAGGCGTCCTGGCTGTAACTGCCCGTCTGGGGATCGCTCGTCAGCAGGGTCACGTCGTGGGGGTTCCCCGCGCGATCGGGATGCGTCCGCCAGAATTTGACGTCCTGGTTGACCTCGCACTCGTAGAGGATCGAGCTGTCCGCTCCCGAATGCGCCGCGCCCTCCGCGCCGTCGGCGGTGTTATCGTCCCAGGTGGACTGGTGATAGCCACCGGCGCCGCCGAAATCGTGGACGAGCCGGAAGGTGGTCGAGGGCAGCTTGCGCCGGTACAGCTTGCGGGAGGAGGTGCCGCTCCGGGCGTAGGGCACGACGACGCGCACGGTGTTGTTCGTCGCCACGACCTGCGCTTCCGGGGAGAGGGAGGACTCCCCCGTGGAGGCCGTTTCCGAGTAGGCGTAGGCGTAGGTACCGTTCAGCACGCCGGCGCCGTTGGTGCTCGGCGTCGGCGCCGCCGCGGGCGCCCCCAGCGCCAGTCCCCGCCCGGCGCGCAGGGGCGTGGCGGCCGTTGCCGCCCCGATCGTGACGGCGCCGGCGATCTCCGTCGTCCCGCCCGACGCCACGCGGAACACGCGGGTGCCGTCGGAGTGGAACCGGAGGAAATCGTAGGTGGACTGCCCGGAATCGTCCGAGATCGACAGGTAGGTGCCGCCCGCGCCGATGACGTGGCTGCCCCCGCCCATCGTCAGATAGGCCGTCCCGTCGGGCACGTTGGCGTCGTAGTTGGCCGAGCCCGCCAGGGGCGTGTAGGCGCTGCCCTCGACGCTGATTTTGAGCTGGCCCGCGAGGGTGTCGTAGTAGAGCCGGCTCTCCCCCGGCCGGGCGGGATCGGGAGCCGTTCCTCCCGGGTGGGAGAAGGCGAGATACCCGTTGCGGACCTCGACCTGTTTGGTGACGATTCGCTGGCTCATGGAGAGGGACCGTTTTTCAAAGCCGTTGCCCCACGGCGCGGCGCCGGCACGGTCTCCCGCGGACACGGGGCGCCGCCGTCAGTTGAGCAGTTCAAAAAGGGCGTTCGTGGCGGTCATCGTGTTTCCCGCGTCCGCCACCGACCACTGCGCGGTGGCGTCGAGGACCTGCGCCGCCGTGGTGTCCACCGTCACCGCGGCCGTCGCCGCCAGCGGCACGAGGTTGGCCCCGTAGCGAAAGCATCCCTGCGCGAAAACGCTTCCCGAGGCCCCCGTCGTGCGACAGGTCAGGATGCCGTCCAGCTCCCACCCCGCCTGGCTGGGCGTGCCGACCTGGGCGACGGCGCCCGTCGTCGCCACGACCGTGCTTCCCAGTTTCACCCGGACCGTCAGGTTCGGGTTTCCGGTGGAGGAGAGCACGCCCCAGGCCCGGACGCGGAGAGATTTCCCCACGACCAGGCTGCCTGCGGCCAGCGTTTTGCCCCCGGTGATCGTGCCGAGCAGGCTCGTCTCGCTCGTGCTGTTCGCCACGGTCGCCGAGGCGGTCATCGTGCCCAGCACCCGGGCCAGCGCCGCGTAGGCGTCGCCGTCGAGGGACAGGGAGACCCGCCGCCCCGCCGTGTCGTAATAGGCCCGCGCCCGCCCGGCCGGCGCCACGGACGGCGCCGCGCCGGACAGCATGAGCTCCAGGGCGTTTCTGAGGGAGAGAATCTGACGCAGGATCGCCACGGCTGTTCACGGCGGCTCCTGACGGTCGCTCCGGGCTCCTTTTGTCCGGGGCCAAAAGGAGCCTGGAGTGACCGTCAGGAGCGGCCTTCCCGCTAGGCCGGTAAGGCCAGGTATCCGCCCAACCCGCGCTCCGCCGTGGTGTCCGGCGCCTCCTCCGGCCGGGAGAGGATGGCAAGAATCGTCAGGAACGTCCCGTTCGTGCCGTCTCCGGCCGTCGCGCTGACGTCGATGTACTGCTTGCGGCCCTTGAGGTCCACCTGAAAGGCGAAAATCTTGTTGTCGTCGTCATCCTGGGGCAGGCGGCCGTCTCCCGTCGTGCCGGAGGCGATCAGGCCCGTGATGTCGGTGTGCCCGGAGCCCGACGTGTCCGACTCCGTCAGCTTCCAGGCGACCATATCCACGTCCGTGGCGCCCAGCAGGCCGAGCACCGTCAGCCAGCGAAACCCCCGCGTGTCGATCTCGGTCGTCGTGAACGCCGCGTTGTCAACGATCGCCGCCGGGGGCGTGACGAGCACGAATTTACAATCCGCAAGAGGGATCATGGTCACTCCTTGAGGACGGCTCCAGGGCTTCCGGCTCTTTAAGCAGGGGCTCAAAGAGGAGCCGGAAGCCCTGGAGCCGTCCGTCTCTAGCTGGCCGCGGTGGCGATGGCGACGATGGGGCCCGGCTCGCGCTCCGCGGCGACGGCGGAGGCGTTGCCGACGTCGTGGACGTTCACGTCAAACCGCTCCGTCGCCCGGATGACGAGCAGATCGTTGGCGAAATCCGAGTGCTCGGAGAGCGCCAGCGTCATCCCGCGCCGGTCGCCGAAGGACGCCGCCTGGTCCAGGTCCCCAAAGAAAACGGGGATCGAATCGTTGCTCTCCACCCGCGGCATCGCCTGGGAGATCGCCACGGGATAACCCAGGAACATCGGCGTCCGCACCCCCGCGATCACCTCGGCGCCGGGCGAGCCGCCCTGTTCCAGGATCAGGCGGAGCATCGTGGAGAAATAAAACGTCCGCGAGCAGAACCAGGCGGTCCGCATCGTGTTGGCGTACTCGGGCAGCCGGGCCAGCGCCTGGGTGAAATCGGTGAGCTGCCACTCGCTCCAGAGGTTGCCGCTGGCGACGACGAGGCCGGCGATGTTGGCGCGGGTCGAGGAAAGGCCCAGGATTTTCTGGGTGACCCCCGTCATGCCGTGGAAGGTCGAACCGCCGTCGCCGGTAAAACCGCATTCGTCCTCTTTTTTCGCCAGAGCCCAGGCGATGTCCTCGACCAGGCGATCGGCGAGCATGATCGCGTTGTCCTCGTCCAGCTCCGTGCTGCGCTTGGTCAGCGCCGCCCATTTTTTGGCGACCAGGTTGATCTGGTCAAACGTCATGTCCGAGGGCGTGATCGCCTGGCCTTCTCCCACGGGATAGACCGTGATGTGGCCCGCGCGGCGGGGGATGGTTTTGGCGTCGGAGGACATCGGCTCCGTGCGGGCGTAACGGCGAAAAACGCCGTACCGCTCGCGGAGGTCGATCAGCGTCGGCTCAAATTCCGGGGGGACGATATAGCCGCCGCGCTCCGCCACGCCCTCGTAGGCGACCTTGACCTCCGGGGGCAGGAACTCCCAGCCGATCCCCCGCGCCTCGCAATAGGCCCGCGCCTTGAGGTTGGGTTCATGGGGATTGGAGAACTTCCAGCAGAGCCACATCCCGAACCGCTCCGCCTGCTCGGCGGCGGAGAACTCCTTGACCTCGCCGCTCGCCGTCACCAGCTCGCGGGGCACGAAATTTTTGACGGTGTAGCCGGCGGCGCGGGCACGAACGGGATGGAAGGGGGTCTTCTTCTCCCCCGGGGGCGCGCCCTGGCCGGAGGGGTGGGGGATGGCCGTCGCGGCCGTGGCGAGCAGGGAGGCGCGGGCGGCCGCCCGTGCCTCGATCTCGGCGTGTTTTTTCTGTTTCTCGATGTCCGCGACGAGGGCGTCGAGCTCGCCGTCGAGCGCGAGCAGCCGCGCCTCTTCGTCGGCGGTGAGCTCGCCGCTCTTTCGCTTCTCGATCAGCGCGGCGAGCTCCGACTGTTTCGTCTGGAGCGTCTCCAGAAGCTCTTTCAGCCTGGGGTCCATACTCAGTTTTCTCCGATCGCCCCGACGAGCGCGAGCGCGCGGGAGCGGGATTTCATTTTCAGTTCCAGGAGGGTGACATCCAGGGCGGTCCTGGGGGCGGTTTTTTCCACGAGGGCGCCCCACGCCCGGTAGACCGCGCGGAGCTGCTCGTGGCGCTCCCTGGAGAACGGGGAGCGCCCCTGTTCCATGCGGAGCGCCCGGATGCTCTCGGCGCGGGGGATGCAGTTCTCGGCGTCTGTAAGCAGTCGGAGAAGCTGCTGATCGAACCGGGCGGCCGTAAGCGCCGGCCCCGGCTCGGGAAAAAGCTGCTTGTACTGGGCCTCCATTTCGGCCCGGGCGTCCTCGTCGCCGGCGAGGGCGGCGAGCATGGCGCCCAGCGCCCGGACGCAGAGCGCGTGAAACTCCATGATTGCGGCGTCGATCTCCGCGACCTTCTCCTCCGTCGTCCGGTCCACGCCGTCGTGGCTGAAGAGAATGGTATAGATCGCCCGGTAGAAGAGGGAGTCGCAGGCGTCCCGCAGGGCGGCGAGGGTCATCTCCTCCTCGGCGTACTCCCCCAGGTAGCGCGATTTGGCGCGCTCCGGCGTGGGGGGAGCGCCGGACTTGACCGAGAGGACGGCGGTGGCGGGGTTCATGCCCCAGAGGACGGGGCTCCACTCATACAGGGTGGCGCGCACCAGCTCGTTGGCCCCGTCCCGGGCGCGGCGCTCCTCCTCGGGCGCGTAGCCGATGGAGAACTGGTCCAGGATGCCGGCCTTGATATTGGAATAGGCTTCCCGGCCGTCTTGCGTCTCCAGGTTGAACCGGCCCTTGACGTAGAGCCCGCCGTAGTCCCGGATCGAGGGGGGCAGGAGGGGGTCTCCGGGGGCCAGCTCGCGCGCCTCCAGCGTCCGGGCCACGGGCCGCGTCCAGTCGTGGTGGAGGCAGCCGTACGGCTTGCGGCGGGCGAGGGAATCGGCAAAGGCCCCCAGGCAGACGCGGTCGCCGCCGTGGTCCACGATTCCGAAAACGTTGACGATCGCCTCGATGACCCCCTGGTCCTCCAGGGTTTTCACGTCGGTGACCGGGCATGTGAGGTGCTTGCGTTTCATGGCCGCCTTGAAAAGCCGCCGTTATCGTGCGGAAAAAATGGGGGCCGCGCATCCCATGGAGGCGCGGCCCCGTCAGCCCGCAGGATAGGAGTTTGATGCATCCGACAAAAGACGCGCCTTTCGCGCGGGGAGAACCCGCGCGGGCGGCACGTCGCCCGCCGGATGCCGGGGAGAGGGGTCGAGCCTCGCGGGCGCCTCACTCGACTTACGCGCCCGCCGCGCCTTCACGGTGTTCCGGTCCACCGCGCGTCCCCGGCATTTGCGCGTCACGGCGCGGGGAGGTGAAACCCCTCCAGCCCGCTCTCCGTGCGCTCGCGACAGCGACAGTTGACGAGACACTGCGTGGCGTTCATGCCCACGTGAAACGGTATCTCCGAGATCAGCCAGGGAGACGCCGCTTCCATCTCGGGACAGTCGGGACAGCTCGCCTCGTCCTCCAGGCACTCCCACCAGAGAAGCGTGTCCTGGGGAAGGGTGAGAAAAAACGCCTCGTTGGCCGTTCCCACCAGGCGGCTGCTGTAGGACGCGGCGCGGCGCGCCGCGCGCCCCCCCTGCCGCACGCCGTCCGCCCCGGTGTAGACCCCGGCCTCCAACTGCTGCCGGAAGGGTGCAAGGTGCCCGTGCTCGCCCTGCACGACGATCTCGGCAAAGCGCCGGTCGTCGTCGTCCTCCGGCGCGTCGTCGCCGCCGTGCGTGCGGCCGATCACGACGGCACGGGTGTGGGCGGCGAGGAGGACCTCGTCCATCGCCTCGGTGAAGGATCGCGCGGAGAGGAGCCCCTCGCCCCACTGCTCGCCCAGATCGAGGAGTATCATCCGCGTCTGCACGTAGAGGTCCGCGAAATCGGCATGGGCTCCCACAGGCGTGTCGCCCCGTTGATCGGCGGAACGTTCCATGCCGGGGTCATACCCCGCCTCCGGCCGTCAGCGCATGGCGCCGCACCTCCGCCTCCCGGGCGCGGTCCCGCCATTTTGCCCCGATGGCCGCTTTCAGAGCGATGGGCTCCAGGCCGGCGGCTCCGGCCTCCGGGCCCGAACCGGAACCCCGGAGCCCGGAGCCGGGATCCATGCCGGCCGCGCGGGTGGGGGAGGCCGGCTCGTTCCCCAGCGCGCCCGCCTCCCCGCCGCGCGACGGATAGAGTGTGTCCCCGCCCTCGATCGGCTCCAGGCCGACCTGCCGGCGCGCCTCATTGGCCGTCAGCCACGGCCCGCCCACCGCCCGGGCCAGCCGCTCGTAACGCTCCTTGACCGCCTCCTGCAGGCAGCCCACCTCGCCATAGTCGCGAGCGAACGCATCGTCGGGACGCGCCCCCAGGACGTCCGCCATCAACTGATGGGTCAACTGGCTGTTGATCGACTTCTGCAGGGGGATGAGGGTGTTCTCGTAGGCGGCTTTGCGCGCCTGTTCGTAGTTGGCATAGGTGCGCGTCTCCGAGGGCAGCCCGACCGCCATGGGATCGATGCCCATGGCGGCGCAGATGCGCGAGATGTTCAGCCGCGACAGGGAGTCCGTTTTCAACTGCTCCGGGGAGAACGACAGGAGCGTCACGTCGATCGGGATCGTGCTCGCCAGCGGCTCGCCCCGCCGGTCGCCCGTAAATCGCTCGCGCCAGAGCTTCTTGAGCGCGTCCGATTGGTCGGGCGTGAACCCCGTGCCGGCGTCCCGCGGCGAGAACACGGCGCCGGGAATCCCCATGTTGCGGAGCAGGCTCGCGGAGAAGTTCCGCTCCTCATTGTCGTTGCAGATCGAGCGGAGCTCCCCCGCCAGGGGATGGATCGCCTTGCGGGGGTTGGCGGGATCGAGCGGCCAGCGGGGATTTCTGAGGTGGACGATCTCCTCCCCGGCATAATCCGTCGTGCCGGCGTCGTGCCAGTAGCGATACCCGGAGATAAAGTCCGACCCATCGACGGGCCACAGGGGCGTCATCTGAAAGTGCGGCACATAGACCAGGCCGACGACGTTGCCCGCGGGCGCCCGCTGCTTGAACCAGTAGGCGTTGCCGTCTCCCGCGAGCAGGGAGAGGAGGGTGCCGCCCCAGAGAACCGTATCGTCGTAGTGGGTGTTCGGCCGTGCCAGCAGAGAGAGCGCCGGGTGCTGCTTGAGTATCTCCGGTGGCCCGGCCCGGCGGGGCCGGGCCACCACCATCTCCGCCTCCGGCCAGGTGCCGCAGACCCAGCCGAGGACCGTCATCACGACGCCCGAGAGCCAGGTGATGCCCGCCTCTCGCGCGTAGTCGTAGCGCGTGCCGGGCAACAGGCCCAGCGGGCCCCAGAATCCGGGAAAGGTTCCGCCCCAGCCCGAGCCCCCGTAGCCGGGAAAACGGAACTGTTTGGCGACCCCGCGGGCGATGGAGCGCCGCAGCCTAGCGAGAGCGGGCACCCGTGTCCCTCGTCCCCAGGAGGGCGAACCAGAGCGCGGCGAGGAGCAGCAGCGCCAGCCCCACGGCGATGACCCCGCCGGCGATCCCCAGTCCCCAGCCGAGGAGCGTCCAGCCCGTGACGGGATCGTACCGCTCCACTACAGAAACGCCCCCTCGATTTTGCCCGCGAGTTTGTTAAACGCCAGCGCCGCCGCGTCCACCATGTCGTCGTATTTGCCCGCGGGAAAGGTCAGGAGCTGCGCCTCAAACTCGGCGCGCCAGGGGGTGGGCTGACCGGAGGCGTCGGTCGCCAGGATGCGGACGTTGCCCGCCTCGAACTGCGCGGCGAGCGGCTCGGCGCGCAGCACTTTATCCCCCGTGGGGCGCTCCGTGTGGACGGAGAACCCGGCGAGCAGGCGGCGAAAGGCGTCCCGGTCGGCGACCCCCGCCGCCCCCGGCTCCTGCTCGCCCCAGATCCGCACGGCGGGGCCGTCCTTCTCCGCGGTGGCGCGGAGGATACGGTTGACCCCGTCCGGCGTCGCGCGCACGCGCACCACGTCCTCGATGGTAAAAATCCCCTCCCGCGTGCGGCTCATGAGCACCCCCGCCGTCCAGTCGCCGTCCAGGGTGGCCGCCTTATCCCAGGCGCGCACGCGCTCCGCCACCGCGGGGACGGCGGGGGTGCCGAGGAACCACTCGGCCTTGAAAATCGCCCCCTGCCGCGGTGCCGGCCGCTGCTGCAACTGTCCCGCCACCCGCAGGGGAGAGGCCAGCGCCGCTTTCAGCGCCTCCATCTCCCGCGGGCCGAACCGCTCCGGGCAGAGCAGTTCCCCCTCCCCGCGGCGGGGGTCCTCCCAGCCGATCGCCGTCACGCGCCGAAACGGGTGGTCCGGCTCGTACTCCGCCGGCAGGCAGAGGTGCTCATAGCCCTCGCGCGCCAGGACGTGGCCGCAGAGGTCGTTTTCGTGGACACGCTGGGCGATGATGACGCGGGCGACGGTCTTGGGATCATTGCCCCGCGTGGACATCGCCCCGTCCCACCAGTCCAGCACCTCCTGCCGCCGCACCTCCGACTCCACCGAAAGAACATTGTGCGGGTCGTCCACCAGAAGGCGGTCCCCCCCTTCTCCCGTGACCTGCCCCGTGACGGAAGTCGCGATCCGGTAGCCGCCGCGGTCGTTATCGAACCGGATCTTGGCATTCTGGTCCGCCATCAGGCGGAACCGATCTCCCCAGCGCTCCTGATACCAGGGAGAGAGCAGGAGCCGGCGCATCTTGACCGAATCGCGGATGGAGAGATTGTGGGCGTACGAGGCGCACAGCCAGCGGGTCTGGGGATGGTCGATCCACCGCCAGGCCGGCCAGAGCACGCCGCAGATCGTCGATTTGGAGTGCCGGGGCGGCACGTTGATGACCAGATTGCGGATCTCCCCCCGGTCCACGGCCTCCAGGTGCGCGCAGATCGCCTCGATGTGCACGCCGTCCACGAACGGGTCCGGGTCCACCTGCGCCCAGGCCTGGCGCACGAACTCATGCAGGCTTCGCCTTGCCCGCTCCGTTTGGACCGACTGCCGGAGGCGTGAGAGCACCTCCGGCCGCGCGCTCCAGGATCGCGTCGAGGGTCGCGAGCTCTTCGTCGGAGAGGAGAGTGACATCGAGCGTGCCGGTCACGTTCAGGTCCAGGGAGCCGTTCACCGTCTGGGTGACGTCGAGCTTTTCCCCGTAGACCTCGGGCTTGAGATGCGCGAGCACCCACCGCAGGTGCGCGTTCTCCAGCTCCTGGATCGTGTCGATCTTCTTGCCCTGGTAGTACACGGGTTTGGGCGTACCGACCATCGCCCGCTGCATGGAGAGGGCTTCCAGCCGCCCGACAAACGTTCCCTTCGCCTCCGCCCAGTCGGCGCGGAACCTCGGGTCCTTCTCTCTCGCCTCGTAGGCCGTCCGGACGTGGACCCCGGCGACGTGTGCCGCATGCTCCACCACGCCCCACTTCTCCAGCTCGGCGAGGAAGATCGGCTTCCATCCCGGCTTGTGGTGGCGCTTCTCCCTGGGGTTTGTTGGGGTTCGGTGCTTACCTGCCATACAAGAGTGCCCCAGGAAACCCCAGGGAGGCGGCGGGGGATCAGAGCCGCCGCGCGGTCTCGCCGGTGGCGGTTTCCCAGCGGGCGAGGATCACGTCGCAGTAATGAGGCTCAAGCTCGATCGCGTAGCAGCGGCGTCCCTCCATCTCGGCGGCGATGAGCGTGGAGCCGGAGCCGACGAAGGGGTCGTAGACGTCGCCCTTGTGATTCTTGATCGGGCGGCGCATGCACTCGACCGGCTTCTGGCAGCCGTGATCCGTCCTCTCGCCGTCCGTCGTCAGCGGGATCTCCCAGAGGGTCGTCTGCGAGCGGTCCCCGCACCAGTGGGCGGCGGCGCCTTTGCGAACGGCGTACCAGCACGGCTCATGCTGCCAGTGGTAGTGGCCCCGGCTGATCACGAAACGGGGCTTGGCCCAGATGATCTGATTGCGGATCTCGAAGCCGGAGCCGAGAAGGTCGGATGCCACCTCGCTGGCATGCCGGTCGGCATGCCAGCAGTAGACGACGTCGCCTGGGAAGAGCGACCAGGCTTCGGTCCATGAGACGCGATCGTCGTTGGCGACTTTGCCTTCGCGGCTCGCCGCGAAGGCGATCCGTCCCGCGGCAGCGGCTTCGTTGCGCCATCCCGGATCGTAGTCGACGCCGTAGGGGGGATCGGTGACCATGAGGCGAGGCGTCTCTCCGCTCAGGAGCCGCTCCACGTCCTCAGACTTCGTACTGTCGCCACAGAGGAGCCGGTGCCGACCGAGCGCCCACAGGTCCCCCGGCGTCGTCCTG
>Ga0073934_10001302_pt1 | contig 60984 bp, 57 predicted proteins | sample LarsenN4metaG_FD_76834 | JGI IMG/M metagenome (GOLD analysis project Ga0073934, IMG submission 76834) | Hot spring sediment bacterial and archeal communities from British Columbia, Canada, to study Microbial Dark Matter (Phase II) - Larsen... ... | reverse complement strand
CTAGCAAGGCGCCTTCCACGATCGACAGGGGCGACGCGGTCTGGTATTCGAATGTGAAGTCCATGGACGGCTTGGGGCCGATGTCAGCCATGGCTGGCGAGGCCGGCAGCAGCAGCGCAAAAAGCAGTACGACGAGCCATCCCAATCTCGTCACAAATCCCAGGCAATGGTTGCCGGGTCTCATGAAAGTCCCTCCATTGTAAATCGATTAGAGTGGGAGCGCTCAAATGGCGTTATCGCCTTTCTGGGGCTTGAGCGGCGCTCTCCGCTCACAACCCAGAAAGCCAAAATATTACAACAGCATTTGATCATATCACTCAACCCATTCGGTCAGCAAAGCCGCCAGCAGGGCGGCGCGCGTCGCCAGGCTGGCGATGCGCACGTGTTCATGGATGGCATGCGCCCCATCTCCATCGGCACCCAATCCATCCAGCGTAGGAACCCCCAAGGCGGAGGTAAAGTTTGCATCCGAGGCGCCGCCGCTGGCACCCTCCTGCAAGGCAAGCCCATGCCGGGTAGCGATCCGGCGGGCTGCCGCGAAGGTGTGCGCCATGCGCTCGTCGCGCGGCATCGGCGGGCGATTGAGGTCTCCCTCCACTTCCAATGATGTTCCCGGCAGTCGCGGGCTCAAGGATCGGATGGCCTGGCGGAGACGGTCAGCCTCGCCCGGGTCCATCACCCGGAAATCGACCTCGGCTTCGCACAGATCGGGGACCACGTTGGAGGCCAGCCCGCCGCGTATCAGGCCGACGTTCACGGTGGTTTCCTTCTCGTATTCGGTCAGCGCCTGCAAGGCCAGTACCTGATAGGCCATCTCTTCGATGGCATTGACCCCTTTCTCGTGGTTTCCGCCGGCGTGAGCAGCCCGCCCGCGCACCCGGATCGAATACCCACCCACGCCCTTGCGGGCCGTCTTGAGGGCCCCTCCGGGCAAGGCCGGCTCCAGACACAACACCAGGCGGCTGGCGCGCGCCAATACCTCGATGAGCGGGCGGGATTGGGGGCTGCCTATCTCTTCGTCGCTGGTGCACAGCCAGGTGAGCGGGGCCACTGGCTGAAGGCCAATTTCGTTCAATCCCTGCAAGGCTGCCAGGGCGATCACGATGCCAGCCTTCATGTCATAGGCGCCAGGGGCGTAAAACTTCCCCCCTTCCACTCTGGGTGGTCGCTCTGCCAGCGTGCCTGCCGGCCAGATGGTGTCCATGTGGCACAACAACATGAACCCAGGACGCTGGGCGGCTCCCGGCCAGCGGCCGATCACCAGATCGCCGATCTCGGCCTGGGGGACAATCTCGACCTCCCCCCCAGCGGCGCGCATCCACCCAGAGACCAGCTCACCTACCCGGTCTACCGCCGCCTTATCGCGGGAGGGCGATTCGATCTTCACCAACTTCTCCAGGTTGGCCAGCAAGGATGTCTCGCGGGATTTATAGTGGTCGATCATCTGAGACACGGGATTTTTGCCTCTCATCAGGATTTCCATGCATTCGTATCCAGGTGAAGCTGTGCAGGCCGCAATACCTTGAATCGCTCGCCAACCACAAAGCCAGCTTCTGCTCCAGCTTTTTTTTCTGCAGCCTCCAGTCTTTCCAGAAGGCGGGCCATTTCTGCGGTGGTGAACTGCGCCTGATAGCAGGCCACCGCCTGGTGCTTGCGTTCGAACGTAGAGCCGATATCCACGCTGGTATTGGCTGCCTGGGAGAAGTAGAAAGCTACCCCTGCCAGCTCATACGGCTGGTAGGCTGCGTCGACCAGCGGATCACTCTTCAGGCGGGGCATGGCGTGCAGGTAGGAGGCTTCCGCAACCGCCAGGCCGGTCTGGATGTGGTCACGATGGGCTTCGTAGGGCAGCCACGGGTCACAGGTAAACAGGAAATCGGGGCGGTAAAGCCGGATGGCGCGGATTACCTGGCGCCGCAATTCGAAGTAGTTGTAATCCCCGGCGTCTGGGAAACCGAGCCACTCCTGCTGCCGGATGCCAATGATCCGGGCGGCGGCCATCTGTTCATGTTTTAACTGGGCAGCCGCCTGGTCATCAGGCAGGTGCGGATCGACCACGCCCACCAGGTCATCGGTGACGGTGAGGTAAATCAGATCGGCACCAGCATCAGCCAGGGCAGCCAGGGTGCCGCCAGCAGCAATGTCGTTGTCATCGTAATGCGGCTGCACGCTGAGCACCCGCCTGGCTTGCCGCAGGTCCGGCGCATCGAAAAGGGTGAATAACTGTAACCCGATGGTCAATCGATCACCTCCACAGGCACTCCCGCCAGCCGGCAGAAGGCTTCCACCTCTGCCAGGACGTCCCCATAGGCCATTATCCAATGCTGGGTCGAGCCGACCTGGGCAACGCGGGGCAAGAATTCCTCCAGGGGAGCGTCCAGACGGATCACGGCATGGGGATATCCCTCCAGCCGGGGAGCCGAAGCGAGCGCCTCTCCACCAGCCAGGAGAGCCTGCCATCCCTGTGTGGTGCCGCGCAGTTGAAACAGGGTCACCCGCCCTGGGCGAGCGACAAATTGCAGATGGGCACCTGTGGTGGAGTCGCTCTGGGCATACTCGTAATCCAGGCTGATCCAGGCCCCACCCGGGTGCGCCAGGCGTGGATCTTGCGGCCCGGCGTGGCCGCCCACCAGCAGGTTTTCCTCCATATCCCAGAACCAAAATTCGACGAACAGCAATGGCGAGCCGACCAGGCGGTGGAGCACAAACAGGGCGGCAGCCGCCCCCAGGTCGCCTTCCAACCCGAGCGGGATATTCGCCTGGTAGAGCATGGGCGGGTAGAGGCAGGGACGCAGGCCAAAAGTTGCGTGCAGCTCGGTCGAAATATCGTTGATAGAGAGCACGTCCAGGTGGTGATCCACCGCCAGATGGGCCAGTCCCAGGGAAGCGCGCGCCGCCAGAGCCAGGGTCTCATCTGAGACCCCGTGGCGCGGGTATTCCTGGCGCAGGTGCTCCAGGTAATCCATGACTTCTCTCTCCGGCAGGCAATCGGCTGCGCTTTTGAGCTCGGCCACGGAGAGCATCTGCACCTGCGGGCCAATGTCGGCCATCAGGCGGAACTCATCTACGAAGGTGCTCTGCATCTGCTCATTGCGGGATGGCAGCAACCCGAAGCGAGCCGACCGCAAGGCCCTCCACACCTGGGCTCCGCGCGCTGCCACCAGCAGGTCTTCGATGACCCGGCCATCGGCCGGCGAGCCGTAGGTGAAAAAGTACGGCGCAGCAAGATTGCGCAGCGTCCCCAGCCCCTCGAACGTGCCCACCGGCCCTGAGCCGCGCAGCACCTCGATAAACGAAATCTTCTCAGGCAGCCGCTGCCAGGGCTGATAGCACCATACCGCCAGCGGACGGCCGGCGATCGAGCGCAGCAACGGCAGCAGGTAGGCGTCTTCCGCCCATACCTGAAAGACCAACACGAACAGGTCCACCTGGCTGGAGCGAATCTCCTTGGCAGAGCGGTCGAGGCTGGGTGTGGAATTAATCACCCAGGTATGGTCCAATTCGAAATTGTCTTGAAAAAGCGCGACAATGGCATCCTGGTCCGATTGAACGGCCTGCACCAGGGCAGGGAGGGCCACCACCGTGTCGAACCATTCAGCGCGCAGAAGGATGAGTCCAATGGAGGGCCTGGATTTCATTACACATCACCTCTCGGTCGACTGAGCAGGATTAACCTTTAATGGCACCGCGCGACAGGCCGCGCACCAGGTAGCGCTGTGCCAGCAGGGCGAAAGCCAGCACCGGAACCAACACCAGCGAACCCGAGGCCGCGATGCGGCCCCACAGGATGGCCTTGTTGGTCATGTAGCTGGTAATGGTCACCGGCAGGGTGCGAGCATCACGGCCGGTCAGGATGACGGCGTATAAGAACTCGTTCCAGCAGTAAATAAAGCTGAGGATGGCGGTGGCTGCCAGTCCAGGCGCCACGATGGGCAGGCTCACACGGATCAAGGCGCCCAGGCGAGTGCAACCATCGATCATGGCCGATTCCTCCAGCTCGCGCGGCACGTCGGCAAAGAAGCTGGTCATCATCCAAATCGAGAGCGGGATGGAAAAAGTCAAATAAGAGACGATCAGAGCCCACAGGGTATCGATCAGCCTGAAAGAATTGAACAACACGTAGAGTGGAACGATGATGGTGATGGGGGGGAGCATCTGGGGCACCAGGGAGCCCAGGCGCATCCAGGTGGTCCCACGAAACTGGAACCTGGCGAATCCGTAGCCAGCGAAGGTGCCAAAAAGCAGGGCGACGGAGGTCGTAACCAGGGCAATGGTCAGGCTATTAAGGAAATAGCGGGTGAATGTGCCGCCGGCGAACACATCGGCGTAGTTCTGCAGGGTCGGATTAAAGGCCCACACCGGAGGGATGGCAAAGGTCAGCTCAGGTGGCTTGAAGGAGGTGATCAATAGATAGGCGATCGGGAAAAAGGAGAGCAACAGGGCCAGGATGACCGCAAAGTAGGTAAGGCCAGCGTTGATGGTCCGTCGCAGCTTCAACTTGTTACTCCTGGATCCTGCCGATGGCCCTCGCCAGCAGTGCAGCAAGCACCAACATGATCAGGATCATCAGGTAGGAGGCCGCCGAAGCGAAGCCCAGATTAAAGGACTGGAAGCCATAGCGGTAGATATAGATGCTTACCGTCTCGGTGGCGCGCGCCGGTCCACCAGCGGTGAGCAGGTAGACCACATCGAAGATGCGGAAGGTGTCGATCAACCGCCAGAGCAGGGCAATCAGGATGGTCTGGCGCAGCAGCGGCAGGGTGATATAAATAAAGAGCTGCCAGCTGGAAGCCCCATCAATGCGGGCAGCTTCAAAAGGCTCATCGGGCAGCGATTGAAGGCCTGCGAGCAGCAGCAGCGCCACGAAGGAGGTGGTATTCCACACATCCACCAGAATCACCGCCGGCATGGCCACGGCAGGCTTGCTCAACCACTCCACCCGGTCTATCCCAAGTTGGCTAAGGTAATAATTGATCAGCCCGAATTCGTAGTTTAAGAGCAGCCGCCAAGTCAGCCCAATTACCACGTTGGTGCACATCATCGGCAACAGGATGATGGAGCGGATGAGGCCTTTGCCGCGCAGGTCGTGGTGGAGCAGGAGCGCCAGGCCCATCCCTAAAATGAACTCGATCGTAATTGCCGAGATCACGAACGTAAAGGTGATACGGAGGGAATTCAGGAATTCCGGACTAGCCAACAGGCTGCGATAGTTCTCCAGCCCAACCCAAGGCACCCCCTGCCGGAAGCCGCGCAGAGTCCATTCGTGGAAGCTCAACCAGAGCGAGTAGCCCAGAGGATAGACCAGGATGATGGCGATGACCAGGAACGCCGGGCCGATATACAGGGCTGGCTCGGCGCGTTTGAAGAAACGGCGCCATGCAACTGCGCCGGGTACGGCTTGAACGGCGCTCGTGCCTCCTTCAATCCAATCCATCTCTCGGAACCAGATCCAAAGCCGGGCGGCAGAAGGGATTGCCTGATTCCGCCGCCCGGTCCGTTAAACCGTTCGAATGCCTGCCGGCGTCATTCGGCTATGCGAAAAAGCGATCTTAATAGCCGGCCTGCTGCAGCAGCTCGCTGATCCTGGCGGCTGCGTCATCCAACGCCTGCTGCGGGGCCTTCGTGCCGGTCACCGCCGCGCCGATGGCCTCGTTCAGCGTAGTAACCATGTCGGAGGTGATGGTCAGGGATGGCACCAGACTGCGGAACGGCATCACCTCTGCCAGCAGCTCGAATTGCGGAACCTGGGCTACCACCTCCGGATCGCTCAAGGCTTCCGTATTGGAGGGGATGCCGCCATTCAAGGCCCACAGCTTGGCGCCTTCCTTGCCGGTCAGCCATTCAATGAACTTGTAGGCTGCCTCGGGGTTCTTGGAACCCGCCGGGATCACCCAACCCCACTGGCTGCCGCCGGTGTGGCGCTCAATCGTGCCATCCTCCTTGCGAATTCCAGGGGGCATGGTGTACTGCAGCAAGGGTTGCCCATCCTTGCACACCTTGGGACTCTGGCTGCAGTCCTGCAGGGTCTGGGTGGCAGCCATCCATTGGATGCCCATGGCAACCTTGCCCTCCTGCAAGACCGTCAGGATTTCGTTATAGCCATAGGTGGCCACATCCGGCGGGACCACTTTCTCCTTCTGCAGCAGGTCGGCATAGAATGTCAGCGCCCTGACCCCGGCCTCATTGTTGATCACCACGTTGTTGTTCTCGTCCAGGATCCTGCCGCCGAAGCCAAACAGGTAGTACATGAAATCCCACATGGCTTCATCGGGCTTGGCCCCGATCACTGTGCCATAGACATCCGGTGGGTTGTTCAGGGCCCTGGCGGCTTCCAGGTATTCGTCCCAGGTTTGGGGCACCTGCAATCCTTTTTCTTCCAGCAAGTCCTGGCGATACCACAACCAGGCCGTGTCGCCTTCGGATGGAAAGGCGTACACCTTCCCTTCGAAGCGGAATACCGAGATAGCCGGCTCGAACACGGCAATATTGAAATCCGGGCTGGCCACATTGGGGTCGTTGATGAAGGTATCCAGGTCTTTTAGCGCGCTGGCCTGCACCCAGGCTGGAGGCCAGTCCGAACTGATGTAGGCGGCATCGTAGTCGCTGCCGCCGCCAATGAAGGTGGTGGTCAACTTATCGAAATAGGCTTCGCGGGCAATCTCTTCGATGATCACATCGTTGCCGGTCTGCTGCTTGTAGACCTCAGCGACCTTCACTGCATTATCGTGTTCCGGGCCACTCCACACAGCCACCACGATCTGCGGATATTTGCCCGCCGCCGGTGGGGCTTCGGTTTCGACCGGGGGTTGTTCCGCCGTTGGGGTTGGAGCCGGCTGGCAGGCAGCCAGCAGCACCACGATCAACAAGGCGGATATGACGACAACAAAGGATTTCCTTTTCATCTCATCTTCTCCTGGCACAAGGCGAATATGGCCGATCGTCCAACCAAAGCTGGAGAGCAGAGCACGCTCGATAGGATCACCTCCTTTATCTTATTCAGATTGAAGCCGGTCTGAACGGCCGTGCAGCAGCCAGGATGGCAGGTTGGCGCGCAACTGTCCCAACTCCTCCGGGGTCATCCGGCGCAACTGGGTGTCTTTGAGATGAGTGTCCCGGTTCTCCACGATCACCCAGGCAGCCTCACGGGTGGCCAACAAGTTATGCCAGACCCCACGCGGCACATTGTAGATCACACCCGGCTGCATGTCCTGCGCCTGTAATTTCTCTCCATCAGAGACAAACAACAAGCCCTGTCCACGCAGCAGCACGAAAACCTCGTCGGTAAGGTTGTGGCGTTCGATCTCGCCGGCGTTTTGCAGGTCAAACAGCGGCTCCCAGTTCAACCTGGCCACCTGCCATCCGTTGAAAAACACCAGGGGTCGATAGCCGTTCTCCTTCCAGGTGTATGATTCGAGGGTTGATGGGGTGTTCAGCATGGCGACCTCAATCTTCAGCCAATCTATATGGCCAGCCCATCTTCAAACGGCTGAACAGTTCAATCCTGAGCGGATCAGGACAGCTCTTTTGCGTGCACCTGGATCTTGCGGGCTGCCTCGACAACCTGCTGCATATCTTCTTCGCTGCCCAGCAGCACCGGTTGGGGCAGCCAGACCGTCTCCCAGGCGCCCTTGTGGGTGTTGGGGAATTCAGCCTTCATGAAGGCGTGATCTGCCTCCTGGTGGTAGGGACAAAGCCGTTTGCGGTATTCTCCGCTCTGGAAGACCGCCAATTGATGCACGGGCGGGTAGCTGGCCTGGGTGGGGATGCCCTCGGCGTTGAAGGCCTCGATGAACCGCTCGATCGGCAGGCCGGAGAAAGCCTTCTGGTCGTAATGGAAGATGTAGGCATAATGCCCATTGCAGGTTACCCGTTCATCGCGCTTTTGCGGAGTCAGGCCACGGATCTCAGACAGGGCCTGGTCCAGGTAGGCTGCGTTGCGGTTGCGCAGTGCGGTCTGGGCTGGCAGACGCTTGAGCTGCTGGCCCAGGATTGCGCCCTGCCACTCACTCAGCCGGTAGTTGGAGCCGTACATGAAGTGCGAATAAAACCATTCCCCAGGCAGGCGCCCACAGTCGTGGACCGATCGAGCCTTGCGCTCCAACTCTTCGTCGTTGGTGAGCAGGATGCCGCCCTCGCCGGCGGTCATCAGCTTGCTCTGTTGAAAGCTGAAGGTGCCGATATCGCCGATGGAACCGATTCTATGTCCTCTCCACTCGCTGCCGTGGGCATGGGAACTGTCTTCTACCAGGAACAGGTTATGCCGGCGGGCGATCTCCGGCAGCCGGTCCATATCGGCCGGATGCCCGGCCATGTGGACGGCGATGATAGCCCTGGTGCGCTCGTTGATGGCGGCTTCAACCAGGTCGGGGTCCAGGCAGTAGGTATCGGGGGTTACATCTATCAGGACCGGCAGCGCTCCAGCGAACAGCACCGCACTGGCTGTGGCGACGAAGGTGAAATCGGGCAGGATGACCTCGTCGCCAGACCCGATCCCCAGGGCAGCCATGGCCACCTCCAGGGCGGCGGTGCCGTTGGTGACGGCGATGCCATATTTCGCCTGGTGATAGGCTGCGAAGTCCTGTTCGAACTGCAGGGCGCGCGAGCCCGGTGTTCGCCACCAGATTCCGCTTTCGAGCACTTCCAGCAAGGCCTGGCGCTCGTGATCGTCGTACTGAGGCCAGGCTGGAAAGGGCGTCTTCTTGACCGCTTCACCGCCAAGTAGTGCTGGTTTTTCCATCAGATGGTCTCCTTGGGTTGTTTGAGATACGCTGCAGTATCCGGGAAGGTGATCTTTTTATCGATATTCAATAATAATCCATCTTGCCCCCACGCGACAAGATATTTCCTCATGGGGGAAAATCAAATGTGGTTGCCAGCATTTTTAGTTGCGAGCGACTGCTGCTACTCATAGCCTGAAATGCCGAATATTTACTCCAATCACTCTTTTGTTCTCCACCTCTTCAGAACCCGCAATGCCCTCAAAGTTACCCACTTGCTCGGTTGGCCATTCAGCTCAACATCGCTCCAGGTCTTCCCATTATAGGTGTATTCCATCTTCCAGCGGCCGCGGGCATCTCTCCTGGCGAGCAGCATCTCGAGCGCTCTAGCCAGGCGGGGATCTTTACCATAGCCCAGCGAGGTAAGCACCTCCAGGTTCTGCAGCATGTCGGTAACGTAGCCGATGGGAGAGCCAAAGGTAAACCAGCTGCGAGACGGCTTATCGGAATAGCCTATGGGGTAATCGGCGACGGAAGGATTGCGGCTCAACAGAAATTCCACCCCGGTACTGATAGCTGCCCGCACCGCCAGGGTGCGTCTCTCTTCGGGGACTTTGCTCAAGGCCAGCATGACCTTCACCGCCCCCCAGGCGCAGGGTAAATGGTTGTTGACCGAGCAGGCAAATCCTGGTGCGCTGTTGCCGCTACGCAGGTAGCGCACTTCAGCCTGGCAGTCGTCGATGGGGGCGATACCCTCTCCGGTGATGTTGTGCGCCAGCCAATCGATGGCCTGCTCCAGGCGTTCGTCTACCAACCAGCCCAGGTCGATCAGCACAGCCCCCAGATTGCCCTGCAGGCAGTGGATCAAGCCTGTCGCAGAGCCGTCGATTGAAAGTCCGCCTTGCCTGGCGGGGCTGTGTACCAGGGCATATTCGCAGCCAGCCTGCACACGCCCATCCCGTCCATCGGTGCCCAACTGCGCCAGAAAGATGACCTGCCAGACGGTGCCGGTGTATTTGGGGTAGTAGACCGGGCCAGGCTGAACCCAGAATCCCTGCGGGGACTGGGCCGCCAGGATGGCCGACACCGGTCCGCTCTCCATGACCGCCTGCCTGGCAGCCTGTATCTGCGGGTTGCCGTGTGGCAGCTCCAGCAGATCGGTCAGGGCGAAGCAGCGCACACCCGGGACAGCGGGGTCTGGATCCAACAGCCAGGCAAGAGCATCTCCCTGTGAATATTCTATCCATTCCATGCCGGCCTCCTGGGATTCGGTATGAACGGCCAGTCTGGTCAAGAATTAGCAGGCAACGATTCGAGTCTATATCATCCAGCCGATAAAATCAAGTGCCCATCAGCGGTGATCGGTTGGAGGTAAATCCACCTTCTATCACAGTGACGGGCACCAGGGCGCTATGTGTGGACCCGATCAGTAATTGTTCAGCGATCCCCGGCTCAGCGCACGAACAGCGGACCAAGCTGGTCGCCGGGCTCGCGCTTGAAGTTACCCTTGCCCTTGACGCCATTCAAGGCCTGGGTGTTCATGCCCCAGCTCAGGATTGCGAAGGCGGCCGCATCGGAGTTCTGGTCCAACGCCACCAGGCTGATATTATCGAAGGTGTCGCAGGCCTGGTGGTAACATGGGTCATACTGGATGCCGGCTGTGCCGCCATAGACCGCCACCTGGGCCGGGGTTTTAATGCCCTCAGCGCCGGTGAACAGGCCTCCGATGGGAATGCCGGCGTCACGAAAGGCGGCGTGGTCAGAGCGGCTGCCGATCTCGGTGGGCTCGATGGGCAATCCGCGGGCGTTGAAGTAATCCAGGAATAACTGTTCAAGCACACCCGAACCCGGTGGATTGGTACCAGCGGTATCCGAATTGTCCCCATCGTACACGAAGCGCACGAAGTTCGGCGAGCCGATCATGTCGAAGTTCAAGTACAGGGCGATGCGGGGTAATTCGTCCGGGCTGAGTGAATTGACGTAGAAGGTCGATCCTACCAGGCCGGCTTCCTCCGCACCCCACCAGGCGAAGCGCACCATGTTGCGCGGCTTGACCTTGGCCAGCTGGCGAGCGATCTCGATCAAGGCTGCGCTGCCTGAGCCGTTATCCTGGATGCCAGGCCCAGTGTCCACCGAGTCCAGGTGCGCTCCGGCCATTACCACGTTGTTCGGGTTGCCGGAAGTAGTTTCCGCCAGGACGTTGTAGGTGGTTGCCTGGCCGCGGAAGGTATCGGCGAACATGTGCAGCACCAATCCGGCTGTGCCAGCCCATTCCACACCCCGGTCATATGGGGCAGAGAAGACCGGGATGCCGCCGGTGTAGGCGGCGGTGAGGGTTCCGACGAACAGCGCCTTGCGGCCTTCTGTGTTGCCCTGGTTGAAGACGATGGCCCCGACGGCGCCGGCCGCGGCGGCGTTCTCAGCTTTTAGCTGGAACGTGCAAGTCCCGCGCTGCATCAAGGCGATATTCCCGGCCGGAAAGCCGACGAAATCGCCGGCCTCGCAGCCGCTGGTGGAGTTATTTCCCAGGAAAAGCTGCAGATCAACCGGTGTAACGGTTGCGGTCACGTCCCCGGCGTCCGTCTGGTCCATCAAGGCATAATCGACGCCTTCAACGTAGGTCACCGCGCCCGGAGCGGTCTGCTCCAGGGTAGAAGGCCCCAGGCGGATGAAGGCCAGGTAATCGAAGGGCTGTACCGTCACCCGGTAGCCAGCCGCTTCCATCTGGTCGACGACGTAATCAACCGAAGCGTCGTAGCCGGGCGTGCCAGAAGTGCGGATGCCGCCATTGGCATCGGCAATGGCCTGCAGAGCCGCCTGGTGGGCGCGCACTCCTTCCACGGCAACGCATTCCAACAATTTCCTGGGGTTGTCATTTACCCGCACGTCACACGGGACAGCCGCAGCAGCCTGCAGAACTCCAACCAGCAAGAGCAGCAGCCCGGCCAACGAAACCTGAACTACCAACCATTTCTTGCTCATCGATATTACCTCCTAAATTGAAGCAATATAGTACGAGGGGAGCCATGCGACTTCCCTGTCAACGGGGGGCCAATCAACTGATTGTGGATATTATAGAGGAAAAATGATATATATTCAATGGGAATTAAGGTTGAGGAATTCACTAAATCACAATTAGCTTTCTGGAGTGGGAGCAATGCGTACCGCTCACACCCCAGAAAGCCGGACAATATTCAACAACCTTCCTATAAGAAGGCGGGAAATATTCTAATAGCGGTGGAAGCCGCCTCCGCCTCTGCGGTCTCGCCCTCCAGGCCCGCCTCTGCCGCGTCCACCACCGCCACCATAGCCGCCGCGCCGTCCGCCATATTCACCTGGGGAACGTTCTTCGCGCGGCCGGGCAATGTTCACTTTCAGCTCGCGATCGTCCAAGGTATAACCATTGAACATGTGGATGGCGTTTTCTGCTTCCGAGGGACTGCTCATCTCCACGAAGCCAAATCCCCTCGACCTGCCCGTGTCTCGGTCGCGGATCAAATTGACCGAGTTCACTGTCCCAGCCTGGGCGAATAGCGTGCGCAAATCGTCTTCTGTGGTGGTAAAAGAAAGATTTCCGACAAAAACTCTGTTCTCCATCTATGGTCTCCTTGGACGTTCAAATAAAAAGGCCGCCACTCCTTCGTCAGCTTTGGCGGCAATTCCAGTCACAAATCTCACGGCAGGATGGCCTTTATTCTAACACAAAAGCCACCTCCCGACCGGGCAGCACCTAAACGCGGGAGCAATTGAACGCTGTTACCTCATCTAGATTATGATTCCTGACCACCGCCGGAAATGATGTTGAAGGAGTTGATGATCTTCTCGCTCCTGGAAACGCAGGTCCTTTCCCACTTCACGGTCTATGGGAAACTATTTATTATAAGACGATCACAAACCTTTCTGAGCCGGCCAAAGGGAGCCAGGCAGCGTGCGCTGGTATCTCAGGCAATTTCGTCGAGACTGTAGAGGATATCGATGGAAACGGTTATTACGACTACCTACGGGATAGACACCAAACAGAACGGTCTCTTCGAACTGCTGGCGGTGGATGTCGAAGTGAAGGCAAAATCTGCTGCTGACTACACGATCCACGCCGTGCTCAGGGACACCGATGGGCAGCTCATCGGTCGTATGGACCGAGCTGAGACTCTGGTCGTAGGTCAACAGATCATTGCATTGAATTTCGACGGCCGCACTATTTACCGGCGAAAGGGATACGGGCCTTCTCGCCTGGAGCTGGTGATCGCCGACCAGGTAGGGATTGAGCAGCACCACCTGCAGGCAGAAACGCGGCCCAGCGTATGAATTTGCCCTGCCTTCCGCCGGCCTTTACGGGGTGGTGATCAACGCTCCCGGCTATCCAGACACCTGGCAGATCTGGGTCAACGGGGTGCGCCAAAATAACGGCGCTGCCATCCAGGTGCTGGCGCCACCGGGCGGAAGCGTGCGGGTGGATTTCGTCCAGCCAGGAAAGGTGTACCTGCAGAGATTGAGAAATTGGAGGCAATTTCCCAGCAAGGAAAGACTCAATCCGTCTGCGACGAGGTCAAGTCCGAAAAATCCACCAATTTACCGGAATCAGTCTCCAACGCCTCCCGGAGCTGAGGGTCGAGCACGACAGCCAGCTCGGCTGCTCTCTGTTCCACATAACATCCCTCTAGTCTGCGGAGCTGCTCGTCCACCATCGCTACGTGCACCGGCACCTCGCTGACTCCGGGAGGCCACTGCCGGAGTATCGACATGAAGTTCTCCACACTGGCCCTCCCGATGTAGCCATCGATGAACCAGTCCGGCGCCAGGACTCCCTGCTCTCTGAGCAGGGCCGCCCTGGCCCTGAACCCGGCCGGTGTCATTTCATATTTCAGGCGGAGTCCAGTCGCTGATGGCGCACATATTCATCTGCCTAACAATACTGAAATTCATAAATATCAGTAAAACACTTATAATTTTACTAGATAATAAAATCACTCAATATTATTTGCCTATTAAATCATGCAGGCACTCTATGCAGGTAAAAACGGATTTCCGGCACGAACAAGCTGTCCAGATTCGACCCATCACCTCTCGTGACGGGATGGAACGCGGCGCTGCCGAGGACTTCTGGACGATCGATGAGGTCGCAGTCACGCGACCCAGCCCCGGCTTCTATTACGTGATATCGGTAGACGAGTTCTTTAACGCCCGGCATTACATAGCATTTGACGGCCGGGCAGGACCGGCGCATTCGCACTCCTACCATGTCCAGGCGAGGTGTGCCACCTCTATTACCTCGCATGACAACCAGATCCTCATCGGATTCCAGGAACTGCGCAGCCGTTTGATCAAGGTCTTGCAGGCCTATAACGGCTTTTTATTGAACCAACTGCCGCCCTTTCGAAAGATCCAGCCGACCACCGAAAACCTGGTGGGAGTGCTTTTTCAACAATTCGAAAAGACGATCGCCGATTTACCGGTTACCCTGATCGGCCTAACCATCTGGGAATCGCCGACCAAAGCAGTATCCCTGCAGCGGGACCTTACATCATTGGATCGGTAACATGAGAGACTCCGCCCGGCGATTCTTGCACCATCCGATGATGTGGTCCATTTTTTTTTATGGCTTTCTTTGCATACCTTGTATTCAGGCCGATCCTGACTCCACCGGCAGCGGAGCTCCGGTATCCCTGGGGATCGGACACGCTCGGACATCTATTCAAAGCTGAATACCTGCGCCAAGAGATTAACGCCCACAGCTTCTATCCACAACTGATGCCCGACTGGTACCTGGGCATCCAATTCATGCGCTACTACCCACCGCTCCCCTACTACCTGCTGGTCCTCCTGGATAAACCGGCGCCCAATCCATTCAGCACGGTCAACTGGTTTATCGCCCTGTGTGGCCTGTGGGGGGGGATTGGATGGCTGCTGTACCGGCGTTGGATTGGATGGCTGCCCGCCATCGCCGGGGGAATGCTGTTCATTTTCTTGCCGGACAACCTGCGCGTGGCGCTGGCGGAGGGCAACCTGCCGCGGGTGCTGACGACAGCGCTGCTTCCATGGTCATTCTATGCCCTGCTGCGAGTCCTGGAAAAAGATGGGACGAAGTGGAACCTGCTCGGTCTGAGCCTGTCTTTTACCGGGATCGTCTTGAGCCACGCCATGATGACTGCCATCTACGCCGTGTGCGACGGGTTGTTCTGCGTCCTTTATTGGCTGCTAGGGGGCGTTTCTTTTAAAAGGGCAGGCGCGACGATTGCTGGCATCGCCCTGGGAATGGCGTTGGCCGGATGGTGGCTGCTCCCCAGGTCTGGTGGGCGGAATCAGCGCCTTGAACCCGGGCGCGATGACCGAAGCCATCACTTCCATACCGCTAGCGGACTATTTCCAACCTCTCGAGCGCGGCAGGAATCCCGAGTCGATCTACGTTGGTGTCATGCTGTTGATCCTGGCAGCCGGAACGATGCTGGTGCGGCGCGGTGGCAATCCCATCACGATTGCTTTAACCCTCACCGGGCTGCTGGGTGTCTCGATCACCCTGGACGGCATCAACCAGCTCTTCAACCAGCTCCCCATGCACCACCTGCTGTGGCCGCTGCGGTTTTTGGGCGTCGCCAGCTTCATGCTGCTCCTGGCGCTGCTGTGGCGGGTCCAGGGCTGGAGGCACGCCTATCCGCTATTCGTGCTGCCGGCGTTGCTCCTGCTCGGCCTGGACAATGCCGGATCGTTGCAGTTGGTCCACCTGCGAGAACCCCGCCAGAATATTATCGGGGCCAGCCATTCCCTGGCTCGCAGCACAGGCTGGCGGGTAGCTACCCTGGATCTCAGCCGCTGGGGTTCGACGCCAACCTATCTATTTTCGAGCCTGGGAGGACGTGAGCAGGTCTTCGGCTGGGCCTATCAGGGCGCCAGCACGGCGCGCACCGTGGCGGCCTTGAATGAGGCGATAGAGATGGGCGACATCAACTATCTCATAGACCGACTGGACCTGTTAGGCGTTGATGACGTAGCCATACACCCTGACCTGCCGAACGGTAAAGCCATCGCCCAGAGCCTGGCTGCGGGTGGTTTTCAGCAGACTTATTCCTCCGCCGAGCTATCCCTCTATCATCGCGACGGCGGGCCGCGCGCCCTTGCTGTCGACAGGACAGCCATAGGGATTGGCAACGGAGCCCAGAACCTGGCCTATCTCTTTCCCCAGATCATCCTGGGCACATCGGCGAAGATTGACGAGTATGACCTCCGGGACCTGACGAAATACAGGCTGCTGGTGCTATCCGGCTTTACCTGGCGGGACCGGGAAAAGGCTGAAGACCTTGTCAAGGAAGTGATGGCAGCCGGAGTCAGGGTGGTGATCGACCTGACCGGAGTACAGGAAGACCCGGTGGCAAGGATTCCGCGCTTCTTAGGCGTCTGGGGTGAGCGGATCATCCTGGCGAAGGAATCCATCCGGATCAGCGGTTCGAACAAGACCTATGCGCTGCGCCCGTTCGAAGGCGAGGACGAGCTGTGGTACACGATTACTCCGCAGAACCTGAGCGGCGAAACCCTTTCGATGAACTACCTGGGAGAAGAGACCAGCGTCCTGGGGTATATCGAGCAGCAGGGGTATAAAGCCTGGTTCCTGGGTCTCAACCTCCCCTACCTGGCCCGGCTCAATCACGATCCGACCGCGATAGATCTGCTGGCAGAGGTGCTGCAATTAGAGCCCGGGCGAAGGCAGGATTATCGCTCGATCCCGCTCACGGACTATCAGGCGGATCAAGATGGTTACCGCTTCGAGTACCAGATGGATGCCCCCGAAACGTTGCTGGTGCCGCTAGCCTATCACGATGGGGCATATGTCACGATCGATGGCCTCGAAGGCAGGCTGCAGTCCTTCGAGCACCTGGTGGCCTTTGAGGCGCCCGCCGGGGAGCACACGGTAGAGGTACGCCTGGCGCCCAGCAGGTATCACATGTCGGGATGGGGGATCTGCGGATTATCGCTGGCAATCCTCCTGTTCAGTCATGTAAGGAGGAAGCGATGAACCACAGGATAAGGGTGTTTGCCCGCCTGTTAGCCGTGGTAGGGATTGCTCTGGCCACTCCCAATTCTGTATCTGCAGCCGGCCCGATCGTCCTCGACGGGCTATTCGACGATTGGGCTGGCCAGATGCACCTGGACGATCCGCCAGGGGACGCCAAGAATGAAAAGACCGATATGAGCGCCTTCTATTTTGGCACCAATCCGGACGACAGCAATCTCTATTTTATGGCTGGTCGCTGGGGAGGCGGAGCTCAGCCACTTAGGCTGCGCTTGAAGATCGATACCGACAACAACAGGGTGTTCACCGAGCCGCAGGATCGGATCCTGGACATCCGCTACCAACCCAGTAAAGAAGCCTCGCAGGTAGATGTCGAAATGCTCGATGGCAATGGCCTGTTCCTCGCTCCGGTAATATATTCCGCCGATTGGGGGGATTCAGCCAATGAGGGTGGTTTAAGGGTCGAGTGGGGGATTGCCTTTGCCCAGCTCGGAATCTCGCCACAGCAGGCCATCCGGATGGTGCTTGAATCGGCAGATGGCAATGATTTTTCCGACCAAATCCCAAATAGCGGGGATATCCAATGGAGCCCAGCCAGCGCCCTTGGAATACCGCTGCTGGCAGTCTTGCTGATAGCCGGGATTGGCTGGCTGGTCTATCAGAGAAGAAGGCCGCCTTGGCGCTCCCGATCTTAGCCTTACTGGTCGCCGCCTGGGGTGTTGTGGTAGCCTTTCTGCGTTACTACCGGGTCTGGCTGTTGTATTACGTCATCGCCACCGTAGGCCTGGTCTATTTCCTGATCATCATTCTCGGCGGCCATCTGGGAGTGGAGCCATACCTAGCGCACTCGGTGGCCTATGCGGTGCACAAAGTCGCAGCGCTGTTCAACATCCCAACCCGCATCTTTGAAAACGCCCCGGGGGCATTGCTGGTATTGGTGGTGGTGCAAAGTGTAGGCTGGACCGTGCTGCAAATCGGGGTCGAATCGTCGGGACTGCTGGAGATCAGCGTGCTGGTCAGCCTGCTGTGCTTCTATCCCCTGTGGTCGATCCATCGCCGGGCAGGATTTATCCTGGTGGGAGGGATGGCAATCTGGATCGCCAACATCCTGAGGATGTTATTGATCGTGGTCCTGCTCCACCTGGTAGGAAAAGAAGCCCTGTTCTTCGCTCACACAATTGTCGGGAGAGTGGTGTTCTTTTTTCTGACGATCGTGATCTTTTGGTACCTGTTCACCAACGCCACGATAAGAGTCATCCAGAGTAAGCGCTGGTCCGGGCGCCGGGCTGATACTATCCGATGGAACATCTGATAGAGTTCATCGTTTTTTGGGGGGTATGGCTGATGGTGCCCTTCCTGATCGACGGGATGAGCACGCTGGCCAGCCTGCTCGTGGTGCTGATCACGCGCCTGCGCCGCCCGGTGAGCGGGAGTCGCCGGCTGGATTACTTCCCCCTGGTCACGATCATTGTGCCGGTGTACAACAGCACGGCTACTTTAGAAGCCTGTTTACGATCCATTACCGCACAGACTTACCCTCAGAATCAGATGGAAGTGCTGTTAATCGATAACGGGAGCACCGATAGCTCGTTCGAGGTGTTCAATCGTCTGCAGGCCGGCCAGCCCTACACGATAAACTGGCACTCGATCATCAACCAGGGTAAGGCGTGGGCATTGAATGCCGGCATCCACCTGGCCCATGGAAAATATATCCTCAACGTCGACAGCGACGTGGTCCTGGCAGAAGATGCAATCGAGCAAATGGTCCTGGCCATGGAAGCGGACAGCGAGCTGGTTGCCGCCACGGGCGGCATCGAAATCCTGCTGCCAGCAGAGGGAGAGCCCAGCTTCGATCGCGTCCTTGCTACTTGCGAATTCTTCGAGTACGTGACGGCGTTTCACCTGGGCCGCGACTACCAGACGTTCATGAACAACTTATACACGCTTTCAGGAGCGTTTACAGGTTTCCGTCGCGAAGCCATCTCCAACACCTTCATGTACAACCAGGAAACCGTGACCGGGGACACCGACCTGACGTTCGACCTGTACGAGTTTTTCGTAGACAAGCACATTGGCTGCGTGAGCCACGCCTTGGCCTATGTCCATCCCAGCGAATCCATACGGGCGCTATATTCTCAACGCGTGCGCTGGCAGCGGGGGCAGATCGAGGTGAGCGCCCGTCATGAGCGCCTGATGCGGCGATCGATGTGGCGCCTGCGCGGCTTCTCTCCGGCGCGGGTGCTGCTGGTCGACCACACGCTGGCGTTTCCACGGATGATCTGGACGTTCCTCTTGCCGGTCTTGGTGATGTTTGGGTATCCGCCTGCGATGATCCTGATGGCGTTTATCGTATTGTACTTTTTCTACACCCTGATCGATATCCTGTGGTTTGCAGTGACCTTGCTCGGCGCTTCCCCGACGACCAGGGAGACGATGCGCCGTAACATGGGGTACATAGCGGCCATGCCGCTCTATCGCCTGGTAATCTTTTGGTTCCGGATGAGCGGGTTCTTGCACGCCATCGCAGAGCCGGGCCTGTGGCGCGTGTCCGATCCCGGGCAGTTGATACAAACAGGCCTGTCCGACCTCAGGTCACGCCTGGAGGGGGCGTTGGCTGATCTGAGAGTGGTTGAGAAGAAACCTAGCAAGCAGGACATTTAGATAATAAACGGAGAAAGGGCCAGGCTGAAGCTTTGGGCCTTCTCTTTGCCATCTACCTGCCAGATCAGCCATAGGACCAGGTCCTTGTTCAGGATGCCCTCGGCCGGTGTATACAGGGAGGAGAAGTTATCTAACGCGGGGTCTTCTTCCCCGGCCTTGTTCAAGACGACCGTCACGAAGAGCTTCTCTTTCTCCGGCACGAGCTGCTTGCCAGCGCTTGCCAGGGGCACGAAGGGCGGCCAGTACCAGTGGAAGTGAAAGCAATTCGCCCAGGTGGTCAGAAAGGTCAGATTGCCGGCGATCAGGACCGGATGCTTCACAGGGATGGTGCAGCCTGGGATGACGATCTCGCCCTCGCCGACCTGGTGATAATTGTCATACCCGAAGGGATGCAAGTCGGTGGAGGTGGAATGCTCCTTATCGACCGGATTCCTGCTCCATTACACCACATTCTTGCCCATGGTCTTGATCCCCTTCACCACGGCGCGGGCATAGTTCTCGTGGTCCTTCACGTAAGCCGCCCGGTTGGGCTCGCTCCGGTCGATGTCGAGATCAAGCCGATAATAAAAGATGACCCTCCTCAGTTGATTGTCGCTACTGCCAACGTAGGTATATTCGACGCGCGGCTGGATGCGACTGCAGCTCAGGCCCTCAGGCTCACAGTCGGTCTGGGTGGCGTGCAGCATGAAGCGCAGAGTCACGATCAACGCGCCCGGCCTGTCATTCGGCAGGTTGTAGATCTGGTAGCTGGCGACGATCGATAGTGCAGAGCCAGGCTTGTCCTCCACTTTGAACTCGTAGGCGCCGCCCAAACAAGGCTGGGTTGGATCTCCGGCGGGAGGATGGTGATACAGATCGCACTCGGTGGGCGGCAGGTTATCGGTGTGCACCAGGTACTTGGGAATGTTGATCCTGCTCGCCACCAGGTCCCCGAAGTAGCTCACGTTGCGCAGCTCCAGCCCATCGTCGTCGCTGACCAAGGCCTCGCCCACTCGCCAATCTGTGCGGCTGCGAATATTGGCTTCGCTGCTCTTGGGGAGATGGGCCAGGGGGCCGATCTTCTCAAAATCCTGCTCAACACGGGCAGATCCCTCGACCTCTCGCGGGAGATCGATGGCCACCGGCTCCAGCCCGGTGATGACTACCTGGGCACGGCTGGTCTGCGAGTAGGCATCGGTGACCTGCAGGACCACCGTCTCGCTGCCGAGGGTGGCAGTGAGCACGGCGGTGGCCGCCTCCCCCAGCGGATTACTGGTAGATTGATCTGTAAACCAGGCGTACTTATAGGGCGGCGTACCACACTGAACGATGGCCGTCGGAGTGATGACGGTGCCGGCAGCCACCTCAGTGGAGGAGATCTCGATGTATGCCAGTGGCGTGAACGTTGTGGCGGGGATCAGGCCGATCTCCTGCTGGAGGCCCTCTTCCCACAGGTGGTAGTACGGCGAAACGTACTGCTGGTCCAGGTCGGGGTTTTCCAGCCGGTAGACCAGGCGCGAGCGCATCAGGTCGAGGCCGGCGAAGCCGGCGTTGCGGGCCAAGTCCGCCGCCTCATCATCCCCCAGCAGGTTCAGGCGACTATCGAATTCTAACTCGTACCAGTGGCGCGCCAGGCTAATGACCTCTCCTCCTTCACCGATGCGCACGTCCAACCTGGCCCCTTCGAGCGGAATCACGACCGGTTTGCCGGAAGCGTAGCCTGCAAGCAGCGTGAAGCCAAAGCGCCCCAGCCAGTGGTTGTCCTGAAGCATCCCGCTGGCGGATGCCACCCGCTGCAGGCGGACACCGCTCACCACGGCCTGAGCCGGCAGCAGGCCCTAGGTGGAAAGGAAATCCAGGGCTGCCAGGCGAGCTTCCTCTGATGTGGGAAGTAGCGGCTGGTAATTGGGATTCCACAGCCGGGCGTCATCACTGAAGAGCAGGGCGCCCCTGCCCTTTCATACGACCAGGCTCTTATCTCCCTGGACAACATGGAAGCTCCACTCGTCTTCGCCGGGCGTAGCGTCTGCAAGCCCGAACTTACTCGCCAGGTCCTGCACCTTCGCCGCATCGATCGCAGGCGGCAGGGCGCGTTACAGGCGCGTCCTGGCCAGGGGCACAGGCAGCGGCGTCGGCAGGTCTGCCTGCACTTCCAGAGAGGTGAAATCGAGCTGAAACGCCGCGCCTCCCACCAGCGGCAGGCCAGCCGGAAGGCTGCCGGTCACCGTGCCGGTGAGCGCGGGCCCGTCCAGCCTGCCCTCCAGGGTGGCGGAAAAGACCGCGGTTCTACCCAGATCTACCATGTCCAATTGCAGGTTGGAGCCAATCGAGATCTTCGTACCGCTATCTGCTGGACCGAGGCGTGACCTCCCTGCCGGGCCTGGATATCTCGAGGCTGGGTTTACTCGACCGGTGAAATCCACACCGGTTGCCGGTTTCATGTCTTTGTCCTTCAACTTAGCCGGGGTGGCGGGGAGCCCTTGATAAAGGACCAGAGGCATGAAGCTGCCCCCACCCAGGCTGCCGGTAGCGGTCATCACCAGTGAAAACGCCAGCAAGCCGCTGCTATCACCTGCGACATCGAAGGGTAGACCGTGCACACCGAAAAGCACCAAGCTGGCGAGCGGCGCCCGCAGGTTGAATGACAGGTATCCACCTGCAGGAGTGGTATAGGCATTCCCAGGCATAACCAGGGTAATCTGATTGCCTGGGCTGGCGGGCAGTTGGCAGACGAAATCCGGGGTATTTTCCTGTGCCGGGCCATTCTGGGCCGGGGCTGGATTGGAGGAGAGTAAGAAGCCACCCAAAAGAACGGCGACGAGCAGGATGTGATGGACTGCCTGGCGCATGCTCACACTCCTTACAGATGGCACTCTCCCCCATTTCAAATTATTATGACAATATTACTCCTAATACAGTCTCCTGTCCAGCATTGTTCTTACAGGGAGTGCCCAAAGGTTGGGATCGGCTAAAACCTTTTATCCGAATACGGAACCTTTCTCATTGATCATGTTCCGTTTATTACCGATTTTCCTGTTATAGTCAAAATTGAGGCAATATAGATCGAACATATTGACTTTTTAGCCAATCTGAAATATACTCGCACAATCCATGCGGTAGAGGGGCATTTTGGCTGGTCTAGATTTCCTGGATTATCAGATCGTAGCCCTGCTGAATCGCAACGCCCGGTTCTCAAGCGTCCAACTGGCCCGCAAGCTGAACCACTCCCCACGCACCGTACGCAACCGCATCCGACGCCTGATCGACAAAAACCTCATACAGCCTATCGCGGTGGTAAATCCACAGGCCTTCGGCTATCACCTGGGGGTAGACATCTTCTGCGAGGTCGAGGTAGGCGAGATGGATAACGTGGTGCAGGCCCTGGCACAGATGCCCGAGATCACCTACCTGGCTTACTCCACCGGGGAACAGGACCTGAGCGCACAGGCCGTCTTTAAAGACAGCGATGAAATGCAAAGTTTTATAACCCGCCGCCTGCACCTGGTGCCCGGCATTCGCCGAACCCGCACCGTGCTGGTGCCGCGCATCGTCAAAGACACCTATCAATGGGTTCCACCGAAAGAGGCGTTTGAATCTCCCTCCAGACGGTCCCGGGGGCGAGGTCATTCCGCGTCCCGAGCCCGGTCAGGACGCCGTTGAGAGGGCTGCTGGAGGATAGCTCGCATGAAGGGAGGTGATGATACTGGCTCGAGAACGCCAAGTTAGATCATATCGATGAGCCCTGTAACTCTATTTCCAAAGGAGGAGTGATATGAAAATCCAGAGATATGCAAGTCGCTTCGCTTTCTCGTTGATTGTGGGCAGCCTGGTCCTGGCAGCCTGCGCACCGCGCCAGGCGGCCGAGCCGGGCGGGCCCATGCAATCCGTGGGCGAGGGGGAAGGGGAGGTATCCATCGTCGCCTGGGCCGGCTACATCGAAAGGGGCGAAACCGACCCGAATTACGACTGGGTGACCGATTTCGAAGAGCAAACCGGCTGCAAGGTGAATGTCAAGGTGGCGGCCACCTCAGACGAGATGGTGGCCTTGATGACCGAAGGCGGATTCGACCTGGTCACCGCTTCCGGGGATGCCAGCCTGCGGCTGGTGCGCGGTAAGCTGGTCCAGCAGGTGAACACCGACCTGGTGCCTTCGTGGAAAAACGTCGACCCACGCCTGCAGGATGCCCCCTGGCATACCGTCGACACCGACGGGGATGGCGAAAAAGAGCACTACGGCATCCCGTATCAATGGGGTTCCAACGTATTGATGTACAACTCGGAGGTGTTTGCCGACACGCCGCCCACCAGTTGGAACGTGGTATTCGAGGAGATGACCCTGCCAGACGGGAACTCCAACAAAGGGCGCGTCGAGGCCTACGACGGACCGATCTACATCGCCGACGCTGCCCTCTACCTGATGACCCACCAGCCCGAGTTGGGCATACGCGATCCCTACGAGCTGACCCGTGAGCAGTTCGACGCTGCACTCAACCTGCTGCGCCAGCAACGCGAGCTGGTAAACCGCTACTGGCACGATGCCTTCATCCAGATCGACGACTTCATCAACGAGGGCGTGGCTGCCTCCAGCTCCTGGCCATTCCAGGTGAACCTGCTCAAGTTCGAAGGCCACCCGATCACCAGCGTGGTCCCCCAGGAAGGCGCCACCGGATGGGCCGACACCAGCATGATGCACATCAACGCCCCGCATCCCAACTGCGCATACAAGTGGCTGGAGCATTCCCTCAATCCCAAGTTGCAGGGCGATCTGGCGGCCTGGTTTGGCTCCGTGCCGGTGGTCCTGGATGCCTGCAAGGGCAACGCCCTTCTCGGAGACACAGGTTGTGAGACCAATGGACTCAACGACTTCGAGAAGATCTGGTTCTGGAGGACTCCTGAAGCCAACTGCGGATATGACGGCCGCACCGACTGCGTGCCTTACCATGAGTGGGTGACCAACTACATCGCCGTCATCGGCGGGCGATAAGCTAGATACAAGACATCCTATGGGGGTTGTTCCGTCCAGGAAGACCCCCATAGATGGGCTTGTGGGCCGAAACAGCAAGAAGATAGCAACAGGAGGGGAACTGGGTCTCCAAATGAACACTTCTGCAATGCCTGCGGTACGCCTGATAGACATCCAACGCCTGTTCGGGGATGTGCGGGCGGTGGATGGAGTGACTCTGGATATCCAGGATGGCGAATTTTTCACCCTGTTGGGTCCATCTGGCTCGGGGAAGACCACCCTGCTGCGCCTGATCGCCGGTTTCGAGCAGCCGAGCACGGGGGGCATCCTGCTGTTTGGCAAGGAGGTGTCCGAATTGCCGCCCTACGAACGCGACGTGAACACGGTCTTCCAGGACTACGCCCTCTTCCCCCACATGACGGTGGAGGAGAACATCACCTATGGCTTAATGATCAAGAAAGTGGGCAGGCCAGAGCGCACCCGGCGCATGAAGGAGATGCTGGACCTAGTGCGGCTGCCTGGCCTGGAGCGACGCAAACCTTCCCAGCTCTCTGGCGGTCAGCGCCAGCGAGTGGCGCTGGCCCGGGCACTGGTGAACCGACCGCGCGTCCTGCTGCTCGACGAGCCGCTGGGAGCCCTGGATCTCAAGCTGCGCCAGGAGATGCAGATCGAGCTCAAGTCCATCCAGGAGAAGGTAGGGATCACTTTTATATACGTGACGCACGACCAGGAAGAAGCCCTTACCATGAGCGACCGGATCGCGGTGATGAACCACGGCAGGGTAGAGCAAGTCGGCTCGCCAGCCGAACTGTATGAGACTCCCGCAACCACGTTCGTGGCCGGCTTCATTGGCACCTCCAATCTGGTGTATGGCGAGCTGGCGCGGCAGATCACCGGCAGGCAGGAGATGTTCACCATCCGCCCCGAGAAGATTCGCCTGATAGACCCGCAAAATCCCCATCCGGAAGGCATGTGCAGCGTGGTGGGCACTGTGCGCGACGTGATCTACCTGGGGATGTACACACGCTACCTGGTGGAGCTGGAGAAAGATACCCTGCTCACCGTGGTGCAGCAAAACCTGGATACCACCTCCATGGACGTGCTGGCGGTGCGCGGCCGCCAAGTCCGGCTGGCATGGCACCCCAGCCACAATCGGGTAGTCGCCCAGCACAGTTGAGTCATGGGAATCGACGAAGCATTTCCTTCCCAGGTCAGCCCAGGCCTTGCGACCCGTTCCTGGGCACAGCGGCTTTCGACCGCCCTCTACCGACGACCCTGGCTGACCTTGAGCCTGCTGTTGGGGCCGCCCCTGGTCTACCTGCTGGTAGTCTACGTTGGCTCGCTATTTGCCCTGATGGTGCAGTCCTTTTATTCGATGGATCCTTTCACCGGGCAGGTGCGGCGGGTGTTCACCCTGGCTACCTACCGCGACCTGCTCACCCCGGCTAACGTCGAGATCTTCTTGCGCACCTGCAGCATGGCGGCAGCGGTGACGTTGGCCTGTGCCCTGCTGGCCTTTCCGCTGGCCTACTACATGGCGCGCCGGGCTTCCATCCGGGCGAAATCAGCCCTTTTCCTGGCGGTGCTGCTGCCGCTGTGGTCCAGCTACCTGGTGCGGGTGTACGCCTGGCGCCTGATCCTGGCCAAGGAAGGCATCATCCACTGGTTCTCTACCCGCGTTGGGCTGGATGGGCTGCTGGAGGCAGTGCTGGGCTTGCCGGTGATCGGCGGGCCATCGCTCTCGGTATCCTTCCTGGGGATGTTCATCGTCTTCGTCTACACCTGGCTGCCCTACATGATCCTGCCGATCCAGGCTGCCCTGGAGCGGGTGCCCCGCTCCCTGCTGGAAGCCTCCGCCGACCTGGGGGCAAACCCTGGGGAGACCTTCCGACACGTGACGCTGCCACTGGCTTTCCCCGGCGTGGTCGCCGGGTCGATCTTCACCTTTTCGCTCACCCTGGGGGACTTCGTGGTCCCTTATTCTTTGGGGAACTCGTCCTACTTCATCGGCCAGGCGGTGCTGTCGTTCCAGGGGACGGCCTTCAACATCCCACTGGCAGCCGCCTTTACGGTGGTGCCGATGTCGATCATGGCAATCTATTTATACGTCGCCCGCCAGTTGGGGGCATTCGAGGCGCTGTGAGATGAGCAGACATCCCAAGGACCGCACCGTCTGGCTGAAGCTCGGCGCCCTGGCTGCTGTGCTCTATTTGCACCTGCCTCTCCTGATCGTGCTGCTCTACGCCTTCACAACAGACGACTCGACATTTACCTTTCCACCCCCGGGATTGACGTTGAACTGGTTTGCAGTGGCATGGAAGCGGGTGGACGTATGGCGGGCCTTGTTCCTCTCAGCGCGGGTAGCAACGATGGCGACCTTCGTGGCCCTGATCCTGGGGACGCTGGCTTCGGCTGCCATCTACCGCAGCAAGTTCTTCGGGCGCGAGCTGGTCTCCTTCCTGCTGGTGCTGCCGATCGCCCTGCCGGGAATCGTCACCGGTGTTGCTATTCGCTCGGCGCTGGGGTTGATGGAGATTCCCTTCAGCTACTGGACCATCGTGATCGGGCACGCCACCTTCTGCATCGTGATCGTGTACAACAACGTGCTGGCGCGCTTCCGGCGCATGTCTCGCTCGCTGGTGGAGGCCTCGATGGACCTGGGGGCCAACGCCTTTCAGACCTTCCGCTACGTGGTGCTGCCGGAGATCGCCACCGCCCTGCTGGCCGGCGGCATGCTGGCCTTCGCACTGTCCTTCGACGAGATCATCGTCACTACCTTCACCGCCGGGCAGCAGGAGACTCTGCCGATCTGGATCTTCAGCCAGCTCACCAGGCCGCGCCAGCGCCCGGTAACCAACGTGGTAGCGATCTTCGTGGTGCTGCTCACCACCCTGCCGATCCTGCTGGCCCACAGGCTGACACAGGAGACCACGGGGGAAAGAAAGAGCGGGGGGTAAATCGTTCTTCTTCTTTCGTCAATTTTGTAAGCCAGCCGGTTGACAGAATCATGTAATTAAGCACCTGGAGAGGTGACGGATGTCAGTATATTTGCAGGACATGAATTGCTATACTTTTACATAATGAAAAGATATTTCATATAATGAAATATCCAGGGAAAACCCAGTGAAAAATCGCCTCCCACCAGGGGACAAGTATAACCTGAGGACCATCGAGCGGGCCCTCTCGGTATTCAAAGTGTTCCTGGCGCAGAATGCCCCCAGCGAGATGACCCTTAACCAGCTCAGCCAGGGCGTCGGGCTTTCGCCAAGCACGACTTTCCGCCTGCTGCATTCGCTGCGCGCCTCGGGCTTCATCGAACAGAACCAGGAGAATGGCCGCTATCGATTGGGCGTGGCCTGCCTGGCCCTGGGGGACGCCTTCCTCAAGAGCAACGACCTGCGCCAGCGGGCCTACGCTGCGCTGATGGACCTGCGCGACCAATGCGGCGAGACGGTCCACCTGGCCTTCCGGGAAGGCGGGGAGGTGGTCTACCTGGATAAGCTGGCGGGCCTGCACCCGATCGGCCTGATGTCATCGCGGGTGGGCGGGCGCGCCCCAACGCACTGCACTGCGCTGGGCAAGGCGCTGCTATCCCACCTGCCTGAGCAGGAGCTGCGCGCCTTGCTGGCGAAGATGCCTCTCACCCGGTATACAAACAAGACCATCACCCAGGTCGACCAGCTCCTGGAGGAGCTCAGGCAGGTGCGCATCCAGGGATTTGCGATCGACAACGAGGAGCACGAGGCGGGGGCAGGCTGTATTGCCTGTCCCATATTCGACCATCGTGGAGTGGTAGCCGCCATCAGCGTCTCGGGGCCGGTGGATCGAATCCTGAAAGGCAGGGAGAACCTGGTCCGGCTGATCAAAGAAACTGCCAGGGAGGTCTCGGCTCAGATGGGGGGAAGATTGTTGCACGGCGATGGCTGAGCGCTTGCGGCGAGCGACGCAAAAGTTCCGAAGGATTAAGTGGATAACATCATGGACCAGATTCCAGAGTTCAACATCCTCAAAGACGACCTGGGCTGCTTGGCTGGCGAGCGCCCGGCGTGCGTGACGTTCGGGGAAGTGATGGTGCGCGATACCCCCGCCGACGCCCAGCGCCCCGAGTGCACCCGTCTGGTGCACCTCTCGCTGGCGGGCAGCGAGTTCACCCTGGCGGTACTGCTGGCGCGCTTCGGCATTCACTCGGCCTATATCACCCGCCTGCCGGACAATCCCTACGGCTGGCTGGTGCGCGACACCGCCCGCAGCCACGGCGTGAACACGGATTACATCGCCTGGGCGCCTAAGGCGGAGCCGATCGGGCGCTTCATCTACGAGATCGGGCGCACGCCGCGCAAGGACGTCGGCTGGTACCAGCGCATGCACTCGGCTGCCAGCCGGCTGGCGCCCGGCATGGTCGATTGGCAGGCCGCACTGGGGGGCTGCCGTCTGTTTCACACCTCGGGCATCAATTTTGGCCTGGCCTACCACAGCGGCTATGAGCGCAATTACTTACTGGAATGTTTCCAGGAAGCGCTGGCTCACAAGCCGGCCGACTGCCTGGTGGGCTGTGACTTCAACTATCGCGCCACTCTGTGGAGCGTGGAGCAGTGCCGGCAGGCGATGACGCCTATCTTAAGGGAGAACGTAGACCTGCTGATCACCACCATCGAAGACATGGCGAAACTGTATGGAATCGGCTGCGGCCGTTACAGCGCCGAGCAGATCGATAAAGGTGATTTCGGGGAGCTGGAAGACGAAGACCTGCAGGCCTTCACCGGCCAGGTCATCGAGCGCTTTGATACCCAGGTGGTCGCCATTACCATCCGTTATCCCGACAGCTTCGAGCAGCACCGTTGGGAATCGGCCGCCATGGACAGGGAGGGCAACTTCGCCCGCTCGCCGGCTGTCAGGTCCATCACCCTGGGCGACCGCCTGGGCGGCGGCGATACCTGGAATGGCGGCTTCTATTATGGACTGCTGACGGGCGGCCCGGGACTGGCCGGACTGCACAAGGGTATCCTGGTGGGCGACGCCGCTACCCGCATCAAGCAGACCCTGATGTTCGACCTGCCGATCGTCACCCGGGCCGAAGTGCAGGACCTGCTGAAAACCGACCTGCGGGGTGGCGGCAAGCGCACTGCCCGCTAGAGAAGATCGGACTAATGATTGAGAGCATCTAATATTCAGGAGCAGGGTTATGTCGCTGAAGACGAATCTGCGGGTGATCGAGGAGACGGGCGTCATCGCCATCGTGCGCTTCGATCGCTCAGAAGACCTGATCCAGGTCGCCAGGGCTATCGCCGGCGGCGGGGTCAAGGCCATTGAGTTCACTATGACCACTCCCAACGCCCTGGAGATCATCGCTGCCGCCCGGCGAGAGTTCGGAGAAGAGATCATCCTGGGGGCGGGAACAGTGCTGGACGCGGAGACCGCCCGGGCAGCTATCCTGGCAGGGGCGGCGTTCATCGTGGCCCCCACATTGAACCGGCGGGTGATCGAGGTCTGCCGGCGCTACAGCATTGTCGCCATCCCCGGCGCCTACACCCCCAGCGAGATCTTGAGCGCCTGGGAATGGGGCGCCGACCTGGTGAAGGTGTTCCCCGCCGAGATCGGTGGGCCGGCCTATCTCAAGGCAGTGCGGGCGCCCCTGCCCCAGATCAAGCTCGTCCCGGTGGGGGGCGTCACGCTCGAGAACACGCCTGAATTTATCCGGGCTGGCGCAAGCGCAGTGGCAGTGGGCAGCAACCTGGTCAACAAGAAGCTGGTGGCCGAGCGCAGGTACGATCAGCTTCAAGAGTTAGCGGCCGGGTTCATCCGCGCCGTGCAGGCCGGGCGCAATCCCTGAGGGACGTAGAATATGATCGAACGCCACGTCACGTTTAACCTGCACGCTGGCCTGAACCAGGATTTCGAGAAATTCATGCTGGAGCGCTACCTGCCGGCCATCAAGGCCAGGCCAGGCGCGTTCGGCGCCTGGCTGATGCGCGAGATGCAGGACCCCAGCCGCTACCACCTGGTGCTGGGCTTCGAGACCCTGCAGTCAGCGCAAGATTGGAAAGCGAGCGACTCCCACCGGGAGCTATCTCCAATCTTGAAGACCTTCTATGCCACCAGCGAGGTGGTGGTCTACGAGCTGGTAGCCCAATGATCGGACCATCAGACAAGGGAGGGAAGAAGCCGCGATCTTCTTGGGGAGGTGAAAGCAAATCTACCGCATGAAACGAGCCCTTCACCGGACATAACTTATCCTGAATTCTGACACCTGAGACAGGAAGGAAGTGTAATAATGAACAAACGCAATCTCCTCACCATCCTGCCCGGCCTGCTGATGATAGTTTCGCTGCTGGCAGCCTGCGCTGCGCCCACGCCCGAAGCGACCGAGGCGCCGCCTGTCGTCACCGAAGAAGAGGTCCCATTGATCAAACGCTTCGCCGGGGAGACCATCCGCATCCTGATGTACGAGCAGGTGCCGACCTACAGCACCCTCGACCGGCTGGCCGAGTTCGAAGAGGCCACCGGCATCAAGGTAGAATACGAGCTGCTGGCGGAAGCCGAGATGATCAAGAAGGAAATGCTGGACTTCTCCTCTCACACCGGCACATACGACGTGACCAACGTCCACTTCTGGTATATCCCGCAGTTCGCCAAGCTGGGTTATTTGGAACCCCTTGAGAGCTACGTCCAGGACCTGTCCGTCGCCGAGTGGGATTCGATGGCCGATTTCGTGCCCTCCTACCTGGAATCGCAGAAATACGAAGGCAAGCTGTATGGACTGCCGTTCCAGGGCATCGTGCAGATCCTGTATTACCGCCAGGACCTGATCGACCAGTACTGCGACGGGAAGCCGCCAGCCACCATGGACGAGCTGATGGCCTGCTCGAAGGCCATCACCGAAAATGGCGGCGGGGAGGTCTTCGGCTATACCGACCGCGGCTCGGCCGACGCTGCTACCTTCATGAGCCCGGCTGGCTGGATCTACGCCTGGGGCGTCACCTTCCTGGACGACCAATACCGCCCGCAATTGACCACCCCCGAAGCCATCGCCGCCATGAAGCATTATGTGACGCTGCTGCACGACTACGGCCCCAAGGGCCAGGCTGGCATGGGTTGGGCGGAAGCAGAGCAGGCGATCCTGAACGGCGTGGCAGCCATGCACGCCGACACCCACGACCTGGGCCCCGACATGGTGAACCCGGAACGCTCGCAGTTCCCCGACCAGATTGCCTTCGCCATGCCGCCCAAGGGAGCGCGCTACTCCCAGGACTTCTTCGCCAGTGGATTGAGCATCAACGCCGATTCCAAGCACAAAGAGGCCGCCTGGCTGTTCGTCCAATGGGCCACCGCCACAGTCACCCAGCTTGAGCAGTTGGCCGAACGCAGCGACTTCACTGTCAGCTCGATCCTGCAGAGCGATGATTACAAAACCAACGTTCCTGGTGGAGGGGTGATCCTGGAAGCCGCCAAGGTGGCCGATCCACTGTACTTCCCGGCGATCCCCGAGTTCGGCGCCCTGTCGGACGTGTTCTCCGCAGCAGTCTCGCGCATGGTGGCCGAAGGCCCGGACAGCGTCGAAGCCGAGATGGAGAAGGCCAACGCCGAGATCGAGAAGCTGCTGCAGGAAGCCGGTTATTACGACTGACGACCGGACGAGAGACTTTGGGCAGGCAATGGAAAAGAGCGCTGACGTGCGGATAGACCATAGCCTGGCAGCCAGGGCTACCAGGCCACAGCCCCTGAAGCGACTGGCGGGCGCATTCCCCGGCCTGGTCGATTGGGAAGCGGGTTTCCTGCTGCCGGCGGTGATGACCATGCTCTTGCTGGTGATCTTCCCGACGCTCTTCGCGCTGTACATCAGCCTGACCCGCTGGAACCTGACAGAGGCAGAGACGCGCACGTTCATCGGGCTGGCCAATTACCTCAACCTGCTGCGCGAGCTGCGCTTCTGGGAGGCGCTGGGCAGGACGGCGGCCTTCATGACCGTCTCCACCCTGGCAACCCTGGCGCTGGGCATGGTGCTGGCCCTGTTGCTCAACCGTCCATTGCCTGTCAAGAATCTCTTCCGTACGCTGTTAATCGTGCCCATGATCATCACACCGGTCGTGGTCGGCCTGACCTGGCGCTTCATGTACAATCCCGAGCTGGGCATGATCAACTACCTGATCAGCGAGCTGGGTTTCGAAAAGATCGCTTTCCTGGGCAAGACCGCCACTTCGCTGCCGGCGGTGATCCTGACCGACATCTGGCAGTACACGCCCTTCGCCCTGCTGATTCTGCTGGCAGGGCTGGAGAGCCTGCCCAACGAGCCTTTCGAGGCTGCCCAGTTGGACGGCGCTTCGGAGTGGCAGACCTTCTGGGGAATCACCCTGCCGATGATGAAAGGCCCCCTGCTGGTGGCGGTCTTATTCCGGGTGATGTTCAGCTTCAACACCTTCGATACGATCTACGTGATGACCGGCGGTGGGCCGGGGCGCAGCTCGGAGACGCTGATCATGTACGCCTACCGGCTGGGTTTTGAGCAGTGGCACATGGGCGAGAGTGCCGCCATCGCGCTGATCATGCTCGTGCTGGTGACGTTGGTATCGCGCGCAATCGTTCGGGCGCTCATGCCCGAGGTAGAAGGGAACAACGGGAGGTAGCCAGTTGAAGCGCCGCACGCGCATCAAGACCGCCGTCAGCCTGGTGCTGCTGAGCATCGCCACCTTCATCAGCGTGTTCCCGCTGTATTGGGTGATCACCACCTCGCTCAAGGCACCGGTGGACGTGTTCCGCATGCCGCCGGTGTGGTTGTTCAAACCCACCCTGGAGAACTACCAGCTCCTTCTCGCCAGCCGCTTCCCCGGCTACTTCCTGAACAGCCTGATCATCAGCCTGGGCACCGTGATCACTTCCCTGGTCATCGGCGTGCCAGCGGCTTATGGCCTGGCGCGCTTCCAGTTGCGCCGCAAGCAAGACATCGACTTCTTCATCCTGTCGACCCGCATGGCCCCGCCAATTGCATTCATCGTCCCGTTTTATCTGATGTGGAGCCGGTTCGACCTGGTGGACACCTACCAGGGGATGGTGATGGTGTACGTGCTGTTCACCACCGCCTTCGTGGTGTGGATGATGCGAGCCTTCTTCGAGGAGGTCAGCCGCGAGCTGGACGAGGCCGCCTGGGTGGATGGATGCAGCAAGTGGGGCGCCTTCTTCCGGGTGGCGCTGCCCTGCGTACGCGGCGGGCTGGCGGCAACCACCATCCTGGCGATCCTGCTGACGTGGAACGAGTTCTTCTACGCGCTGATCCTGACCAGCTTCAACGCCAAGACCATCCCGGTGGCCCTGCCCGGGTTCATAGGTTTCGTCCGCCTGCGCTGGGGGGAGCTGACCGCGGCGGCCACGATCGTGGTGGCGCCGGTGCTCATCTTCGCCACGCTGGTGCAGAGGCACCTGATGCGCGGCCTGGCCGGGGGATATAGTTACAAATGAGGAGGTCAAGAATGTCCCGCAGACTGGAGGGCAAGAATGCGCTCATCACCGGCGCTGCCAGCGGCATTGGCCGGGCGAGCGCAGAATTATTCGTACAGGAAGGCGCCCGGGTCGTCCTGGCCGACCTGGACACCCGGCAAGGCGAGGAGCTGGCCGCTGCACTGGGCGCGGAAAAGGCGAAATTCATCCCGGTCGACGTGGCCGACGACAGCCGCGTCCAGGGCATGGTGGCGGAGGCCATCGGCTGGCTGGCTGTCCTGGATATCCTGGTGAACAACGCCGGGGTGGGCGGCGTAGGCCCTCCCAGGCGCCTGCATGAACTCACGCTGGAGACCTGGGAGCGCACAATCGATACCAACCTGCGCGGCACCTACCTGGTGAGCAAGCACTGCCTGCCGCACATGCAAGCGCGCGGCGGGGCGATCATCAACCTGGTCTCTACCTATTCCGTCGTCGGCGGCCCGCAGCTCGGCGCCTACTGCGCCTCCAAAGGTGGAATCCTGGCGCTTACCCGCAGCATGGCGCTGGATTACGCCCCCTACAAGATACGAGTGAACGCACTGGCGCCTGGCTTCGTCGATACCCCCATGCTGCGCGCAGACATCAACAAGGACCCTGACCCGGCCAAGACCCTGGCCGACATCCTGGCGCGCATCCCACAAGGCGAGCTGATGACCGCCGAGCAGGTAGCCAGGGTGATCCTGTTCCTGGCCTCGGACGACGCGGCCATAATGACAGGGTCGTTGGTGGTCGCGGATGGCGGCTACACTGCCCGGTAAGCGAGAGCAGGCATGCGCGCCAGAAACCTGCGCTGCGTCAACTGTGGGGAGCAATATGACCTGGGCCTGAGATACCACTGCCCGGCCTGCCATTTCCCGTTGGAAGTGGTCTACAGCCCTCCCGATCCCGGCCAGCCTTACCGGCAGGATGGGCCAGGCATCTGGCGTTACCCGGGCCTGCTGTCCCTGGTGCCGGAGGCGCAACGAGTCTCCCTGGGCGAAGGCGACACTCCCCTGGTGCACTCCCGTCGTCTGGGGCGTGAGCTGGGCTTGCCGAACCTGTACATCAAGAACGAAGGCCAGAACCCGACCGGATCTTTCAAGGACCGGCCGACTGCAGTGGGGGTGAGCGCGGCCAGCATGTTGGGCATAGATACTCTGGTGGTCTCCTCGACGGGCAACGCCGGGGCAGCGCTGGCCGCCTACGCCGCCCGGGCCGGCATGCGGGCGCTGATCTTCGTCCGTGAGGGCACACCGCCCGCCAAGCTGACGCAGATGGCCGTGCACGCCGCCCAGATCGTGCCGGTGCGGGGCACGCTCAGCGATGCCTTCTGGCTGGCCTACAACGCCGCCCTCGAGTGGGGATGGATGGACCTGACCTCCACCTTCCTGTGCCCCTACACCGTGGAGGGCGACCGGACAGTGGCCTACGAGCTGTATGCGCAGTTGGGTCGCGCGCCGGATTGGATCGTGGTGCCGGTGAGCGTCGGGCCGCTGCTGGTGGGCATTTACAAGGGCTTCCTCGAGCTGCAAGAGAGAGGATTGGTGGCTACATTGCCCAGGATGGTGGCAGCCCAGGCGGCTGGCTGCGCGCCGATCGCCAGCGCCTACCGGGCGGGGGCAGATTCCGTCCAGGCCTGGGAAGCGCCTGCCGAGACGGTCGCCGGGGGCATCGCCGATCCGCTGCGCGGCTACGAGCAAGATGGGACCTACGCCCTGCGCGTCACGCGCGCCTCGGGAGGCTGCGCCACAGCCTCGAGCGATGAAGAGATATTGGCTGCTGCGCACAGCCTGGCCAGCTTCGAGGGGATCTTTGCCGAGCCGAGCGGGGCTGTCTCCCTGGCTGCACTGAAGCAACTGCGCGCCCAGCCCGGATTCTCGCCCGATCAGCTCATCGTGTGCCTGGTCACCGGGCACGGGTTGAAACAGGTGCGCAGCTTCGAAGACCAGGTGCACCTCCCGGCAGGAATCGAGCCACGCCTGGAAGACCTGGAGAATTTCCTGGAAACCCAGGCCAATTTATAGCTCCCCATTGGAGGTTCCCAATGCAATGGATGGATGTGACACTGCCCATGCGGGCCGAGACCGTGCACTGGCCCGGTCACCCGCTGTACACGGTCAGCGAGATGATGTCCTTTGAGCGCGGAGACCCGATGAACGTGACGGCGGTATCGATGTGCTCCCACTTCGGGACGCACATCGATGCGCCGCGCCATTACTTCGCTACTGGCACAGCCGTCGACGAGCTCTCGCTGCAGGTGCTGGTCGGGCCGTGCAGGCTGGTGATCTACCCTGGCAGGGAGCACATCCCGGCCAGCTTCATTCAGGACCTGGACCTGGAGGGCGTGGAGCGTCTTTTTATTCGTACGATGAACAGCCCACGGCTGGTGAAACCCGAGTTCTACCCGGATTACGTCGCCCTGACGATCCCAGCCGCCCAACTGCTGGTGGAGAAGGGGGTCAAGCTGCTGGGCGTAGATGGCTACTCGATCGGCCCCTTCGAGCCGGAGCTGGGCATGCCGGTGCACCGCGCGTTCCTGGGAGGCGGGCCGCAGCAGGTAGCCATCGAAGAGGTCAGCCTGCTGGGGGTGCCTCCCGGGGAGTACCAGCTCATCGCCCTGCCCATGCGCCTGAGCGGCCTGGAAGCGGCGCCGGCGCGCGTGCTGCTGGGAAGCGAGGGGTGAGAGAAAAGGGCATTAGGACAGCGCCTGAGCCGGATATTGCGGTACACTAGGGTTTGAAAGAAAAAGCCCAATCCATGGATGGAGGCACTCATGAAACAAACGTCGATCACTGCACCCGGCGCGCCTGCGCCCGTCGGCCCCTACTCGCCGGCAATCCTTTGGGACAACCTGGTTTTTATCTCCGGGCAGGGGCCACTGGACCCGCAGAGCGGGACGCCCCTGCGCGGCGACATCGCCGACCAAACGCGTCAGGTGTTCGCCAACCTGGATGCCCTGCTCACGGCAACCGGCAGCTCGCGCCAGCAGGTGCTCAAGGTCAACGTGTACCTGGCAGACATGGCTGATTTCCAGAAGATGAATGCCGTGTATGCCGAATATTTCCAGGGGGCCACTTACCCCGCCAGGACCACCATCCAGGCCGCGGCGTTGCCGTTGAACATCGGCGTGGAGATCGACGTCATCGCCTACCGGTAAGCATGAAACGGAATCGAAGTGGAGGGCCTGGGATGAGCGCAGCGCAAGCATTAGAGAACCTGTTGCACGCGTTGGATACGACTCGCATGGTGGACCTGTCTCACACCATCGAGCAGGGGATGCCGGTCTACCCTACCCATCCCCAATACTTCCACATGGAATGGAACACCGGCGACCCGGCCAACCTGTACCAACTGCTGATCAGCGAACACGCCGGCACCCACCTGGACTGCCCAGCCCACTTCTACGGTAATCCGGCCGATCCACGAAGCGTGCCTCTCGAAGCTGTGCCGGTCGAGCGCTTCATCAACCGAGCGGTGAAGCTGGAATTCCTCGACCTGCCCGGCAATAGAGAGCTAGACGCCGGCGATCTACGCCGCTGGGAGGAGCAGCACGCCCTCCTGCAGGGCAGCACGGCGGCGGTCTTCTACTTCGGCTGGGACAGGAAGTGGGCCAACCTGCCGCAGGGCCGGGCCTTCCTGGAGGCATGGCCCGGCCTCAACCGCCAGGCCGCCGAGTACCTGGCGGAGCGCCGGGTGCGCCTGGTGGGCACCGACTGCCTGGGGATCGACGGCTCGTCCACCAGCGACCTGGGGGCACATTATGTCTTGCTGGAAAACGGCATCCTGATCGTGGAGAACCTGAAGAACCTGGGCCAGTTGCCCGGAGAATTCCTGCTGCTGACCCTGCCGCTCAAGATCAAGAATGGGACCGGCTGCCCGGTGAGGGCGGTGGCAATTTATTGAACCTGCGCCGCAGCCATTTCTCTACCCTCTCTACCAACTGCATGATGCCGCCGGGGAAGAACAGGATGATGCCGCAGATCAGGGCGCCCAGCAGGGCCAAGCGCAGGGTGCCGGCCAGGCGCAGGAACTCGTTGCCGAACACGATCACCGCAGAGCCCAGGATCGGCCCGGCGAAGGTGCCTATGCCGCCCAACTCCATCATAGCGATGCCCAGCAGGAAAGGCTCGATGCCCAGGGTGGTGGGGGAGATATCACCCAGGCTGTGCACGTACACCCCGCCGGCCACGCCGGTCAGGAAGGAAGAGAGGGCGAATACCTTGAGGCGCTCCTTGAAGCGGTTGACGCCCAGCGTGGTGGCCAGGTGCTCGGAATCGCGCAGCGCCACGAAGGCCAGGCCGGTGCTGGAACGCACCGTGCGGTACAGTATGTACTGGATGGCCAGGAAGAAGGCCAGGCTGATGTAGTAGGCGTGCACCTTCTCCATCCCGGGGAGGAAGCCGGGAATCTCGTGCAGGCCCATGGCGCCGCCGGTGATGCCGCGCGTCTGGGTGAGGAGCGAGGGCAGCGAATCGGCGAAGATCAGCGAGAGCAGGGCGATATAGATGCCGCTCAGACGCAGGGCCGGCAGGCCAAGGAACAGCGTCACCAGCAGGCTGGCAGCCAGCCCGCCGATGGGAATGGTGACCCAGGGACTGAGGCCGAAGGACTTGGCCAGGATGCCCGAGGTGTAGCCGCCGATCGCCAGGAAGCCGATGTTGCCCAGCGAGGTGATCCCGGCGTAGCCCATCAGCAGGTTCCAGTTGGCTGCCACCACACTCCAGATGAAGAACAGGATGAACAGGTGCTTCAGGTAGCTGCTGGCCCCCAGCCAGGGATAGGCCAGGAGGAACAGCAGCGCCAGGCCCATCAAGGCGCTCTTCCATGAGAGGACCTTAGTCGCCTGCATCGTGGCCTCCCGGCGAGCGCGCCGTTGAGTCACGGGGGGAGTGCTCCATGGCTATAACCTCCCCCCCAGGATGCCCTGCGGCCTGAGCAGCAGCAGCACCATGAACAGGACGAACCAGATCGGCCAGACCCAGATGGCGCTCAGGTAGAGCACAGCGATGGCTTCCACCACCCCCAGGATCACCGCGGCGTAGATGGCGCCGCTGGTGCTGCCCAGCCCCCCGAAAGACACGATCACGAAGCCCTTCACCATCCACTCCCAGCCGATATGCGGGTTGAGGTAATACTTGGTGCCCAGCAGGATTCCGCTGAAGCCGGTCACGGCAAAGGCCAGCCCAAAGGTCAGGCCATAGATGCGGTCGATGTCGATGCCCACCACCTGTGCGCCGGGGATGGATTGGGCCACCGAGCGCATAGCCTGCCCGGTGCGGGTGCGCTTGAAGAAGGCATTCAGCGCGGCGATGGCGGCCAGCACGATCACAACCAGGCTGAGCTCGTGCCAGTTGACCTGCACCGCACCCAGGCGCAACCCGCCCGGCAGGAAGCTGGGGATGGACTTGACCCGCGGGCCGAAGACCTGCAGCAAAACATTTTCCAACAGGATGCCGGCCCCCAGCAGGAAGAGCACCGTTGAGGTCTCCCAGCCCGGCTTCTTGAGCAGGGGATTGATGGTGAAGCGGTACACCAGCAGCCCGAACAGGAACATGGCCACCAGCGAGACCAGCGTGCCCGCCAGCAGGCCCCCTGTCATCTGCCCCAGGAACAGCCAGGCGATATATGCCCCCAGCAGCGCCACGATGCCGTGACCGAAGTTGAACACTCGGCTCACGCCGTAGATGATGGTCAGGCCGAGGGCCATGGCGGCGTAGAGCGATCCGGCTATCAGTCCGCTGACGATGGCGTTGATCAGGTTTGCCATGTTGTCTCCTCCGCAATCCAACCATCAGGCTCAGAAGTATGCCTTTTCGATCTCAGCCACGTCCACCTCGTCCGCTGGACGCTCGAACAACACCTGGCCTTTCTTGAACATATAGATGCGGCCAGCCAGCTTCAAGGCGTGGCGGATCTCCTGCTCCACGATCAGTATGGTGATGCCCTTCTCACGGTTGATCTGGCCGATGGCCTCGAACACGGCGCTGCGCAGCCCGGGAGAGAGGCCGATGGAAGGCTCGTCTACCAGCAGCAGGGCTGGCTCGCTCATCAATCCGCGGGCAATGGCCACCATGCGGCTCTCGCCGCCGCTCAGAGTTGAGCACATCTGGTCCCTGCGCTCGGCCAGGCGGGGGAATATGGAGAACACGAATTCCAGGTTGGAGGCCATCTTGGGGCGCGCCCGCATGTTATAGGCGCCCATGTTCAGGTTCTCGTAGACCGTCAGGTCGCGGAACAGGTGCCGCTCCTCCGGGATGTAGGCAATACCCAACTCCACGATCCTGTGCGCCGGCAAAGCGGTGATGTCCTGGCCGTTGAAACCCACCTTGCCGGCCGCCGGCGGGTGCAGGCCGGATAACACCTTGAGCAGCGTGCTCTTTCCATGCCCGTTGGGGCCGAAGAGCGCCACCACCTCGCCCTCGCCCACCCTGAGGGTGACGCCGCGCAGCACCTGCAGGTCGCCGTAGCGGGCTTCGAGCTGGCGGACCTCAAGCATCGCCCACCTCCAGCCCGGCACCCAGGTACACCTCGACGACCCGCCGGTCTTGCGTCACCCCTTGGGATGGGCCCAGGTAGAGCAACTCGCCATCGTGCAGGATCATCATGCGACCGGTGATGCCTATCAGGATATCCAGCAGGTGTTCGATGATTACAATAGTCATGCCCCATGCCTGGTGGATGTCGCGCAGAAGCTCCAGGAAGCGGTTGATCTCCACGATGGAAAAGCCGGCCATCGGCTCGTCGAGCATCAGCAGCCGGCAGCCGCTGGCCAGCACCGCGCCCAGCATCACCAGCTTGGTGGAATACAGGTCCAGGTTGTGGGCCGGGGTGTCGGCCTTGTCCGCCAGGCCCAGGTACTCCAGCACCTCCCCCACCGGGCGTCGGTCGCGCTTGCCAAAGGTGGCCCCTACCAGCAGGTTGTCGTGCACGCTCAGGGTGGGGAAGGTAGCCGGCACCTGGTAGGTGCGCCCGATCCCCAGGTGGCATACCCGGTGGGGGCGCAGGCGGGTGATCTCGTGCTCCTGGAAGAACACCCGGCCAGAAGAGGGCGGGTAGATGCCGGTGATGACGTTGAACAGGGTCGATTTGCCGGCCCCGTTCGGCCCGGCGATACCGAATATCTCGCCCTCTTCCACCCGGAAGCTGACCTCTCTCAGGGCTGCCAGTCGGCCGAAGTTCTTGGAAACGCGGCGCGTTTCAAGCATCCGTCACCTCGCAGCGGCTAATCGTTGGGTACGCCGCGTACGGCAATCCGGGCAGTCGGAAGGCGGTCACAGTCCGGCTCATCGGATCCAGGCTGGTAGCTGGAAGTCGAATTGCTTGTATTTCTCCGGCCCGACGATCTGGTTGGCTCCGTTCCAGATCTGGTACCAGATGGTGGGAAGCTGGTCTGGATCCGAGAGGGCCTGTTGATCGGTGGGGCTGAACTGGTAAACCCCGCCCATGCCATCGTAGGTCATGCCGCGTATGGCCTCCACGACCTTGTCGTAGCAGTCGACGCAGCCCACCTGCTCCACCGCCTTGAACCACATCTCGAAGGCGTCTCGGGTGATGTAGGCGTAGGTAGACTTAGGTTCCTGGTTGAATTTCTCCACCCAGCGCTGGCGATATTCCTCGACGCCGGCGCCGACCGGGGCCACGCTGGAGGTCCATAGCAGGCCTTCAGCAGATTCACCGGCCAGCTCCAGGAACTCGGGGATGTTGGGCGTGTACTGCATGTAGACCAACGCCCCCAGGCCGGGCTCATCGAAGGTCTCTCGGAATTGGATCATGAAGCGGGCTGCGTCGGTGGGGTCCAGGTTCCAGAAGGTGACGAAGGACGGCTGAGCGGCGGCGATCTTGCTCAGGATCGGGCCCCACTCCACCACACCGAACTGGGTGACCTCGTCCACCACGATCTCGTAACCCTGCTCCTGGGCCAGCTCCTTGAACTTATCGGCGGCCAGGATGTTATAGCTGTAGTCCACCTTGATGATGGCGACCTTCTTGTTGGGCGGCTCCCAGCCCAGGGCCTGTGGGATTTTGAACAGGTTTTCGGCGGTGTCGAAGCCATAAGAGACCTCGCTGGGACAATACTGGAAGACGTTGCCGTACTTCTCCAGGTCGGAGGCCACCACTTCGGTGTCCAGGGTCATGGCGTCGGCGTGCAAATAAGGCACGTCGTACTCGCCGAAGACGCGCGCATCCACGCCAGAATCGGCGTAGCCGGTGATCAGCACGTCCACGCCCTCGCCCATCAGGCGCTCGCCAACGGCCTTGATTTTTTCGGCTTCCAGGGCGCCCACATCGCCCGGAATCAATGTAAGCTGGCGACCCAGCAGGCCTCCCGAAGCGTTGTGCTCGTCGATCGCCATCTGCAAGGCCATCTGCATCTGCTCGCCGTCGCTGGCGTAGGGGCCGGTGAGCGGCATGGGAGCGCCGATCTTGATGTCCTCCTTACCGCCCCCACACCCGGCGATGGCTAAACTGGCCAGCCCAATCAGGATCAACATGCCGACGGACTTGTACAGGCTTTTGGTTTTCATCACTGCCTCCTTCATATGATATGGACTAGGAAATTGTGGTTCGAGATGCGATTGCAGGCCATGGAGTGAGCTCGGGGATCGTTCGCAACGCTCAAGATGATCAATGCGGCGCTCTCACGCTTCATAGACGATCCGCCCGCCGCAGACCGTCATCACTGGGGTTGTTTGGGACATATCTTCGATAGGCACACTCTCCAGGTCGTCAGAAAGCAGCACCAGGTCGGCCAGCATGGCAGGGCGAATGCGACCCTTGCGACTTTCCTGGAATTCGGCGAAGGCTGCGTCGCAGGTATAGGCCGCCAGGGCTTGCGCCAGATCCTGGCGTTGGTCTGGGAGGCCGCTTGCCCAGGGTCGGCGGCCGAGGGCGGTTTGAATGCCCAGCAAGGGGTTGGGCTTGACCACGGGCCAATCGCTGCCAAAGACCAGCCGCGCCCCTGCCCGGCGCAGCGATTCCCAGGCGAAGCTGTGGCCCCAGCGCGCTTGGCCGGCGCGCTGGCGCCAGGGATCGCTCTCCCGGGTAGGGAGGTGCAGCGGTTGCATCGAAGCGATCACTCCCAGACGGGCGAAGCGCGGCAGGTCATCCGGGTGGACCAGCTCGATGTGCTCGATGCGGTGGCGAGAGTCTCGCCGCCCATTCTGGTTCTGGACGGCCTCGAATCCGTCCAGGGCGCGGCGAACGGCGCCATCGCCGATGGCGTGAACGGCGACCTGCAGCCCACGCCGGTCACATTCGGCCACCAGGCGAGTGAAATCTTCCAGGCTGAAGAGGGATTCACCGGACCAGCCAGGCCGGTCGGCGTAGTCCTGCAGCAGCAGGGCGGTCCACGATTCCAGCACCCCATCCATGAAGAGCTTGACGAATCCGGAGCGCAGCCGCGAGCCGTGCTGCTCGCGGCGCATGGCCTCGGCCTCCTCCAAGGCTTCGAATGGCGCCTCGGGGCCCAGGCTGAGCGGCAGGTAGAGGCGGACGATGAGCTCGCTGGCCTCTTCCATGGCGGTCAACAGGGCCATCTGCCGGCTGTCTCCGTCCATGTTGTGCAGGCTGGTGATCCCATGGCGCGCCGCCAACGCCAGGCCGGTGCGGAGCAGGGCGCGGTCCTCGGCCAGCTCAGCCGGCCCAGGCGAGGTGGCCGGTACGCCGATCAGGCTGCTCGCCGCCCGACCCCAGGCGCCGGTCAGGGCCAGCACCCGTCCATAGGCGGCCGGCTCGCGCAGTTCGCCGCTGGCCAGCCCATCGGCGGCCATCACGATCTGGCTGTTCGGCCCGGTGCGCCCTCCATGGAGGGCGCCCGCCATCTCCAGCGCCCGGCTGTTGGCCCACAGGGTATGGTAATCGTAGGCCATCAGGGCCACGGGCCTGTCCGCAATGATGTCATCCAGGTGCTGGCGGGTGGGGTTGCCCCCGCCGGGCAGGATGGCGTAGCGCAGGTGCGAGCCGCAGATCCAGGGCGCGGCGGGATTCTCCCGGGCGAAGCGCTGCAGGGCCTGCTTCAGGTCCTCCAGGGACTCGACTTCTTCCAGGGGAGCATTAGCCAGCTCGGCAGCCGCCATGCGCAGGTGGCAGTGGCTGTCGATGAAGCCGGGCAGCAGGCTGCCGCCCTGGGCATCCACCACCCGGGTGTCCGGGCCGCAGAACGCGGCGGCGCCAGGCGCCTCGCCAACGTAAATGATTCCCTCCCCCGCGACGGCCACCGCCGCGGCGCGCGGTTGAGTCTGATCCATGGTCAGGACTCGGGCGTTGGTGATCAGCAGGTTGGCGGGACTGGGCATTGGAGTCACTCCCACTGACGCTGATTGTGCAGGGCAGTCTGAATCCGGCTGGCGTAGTCGGCGCGCACTGCCTCGGAGGGGCGCGCGAGGCGCGGGTAGAGCAGCCAGACCAGGAGGCCCTTCTCGGTGTGCAGACGGTTCTCCGATTGGTCGTAGATGATAGAACGCGGCGAATCCATCACCTCGTCTGTGGCTTCCACCCCACGCGAGGCCGGCAGGCAGTGCATGAACTTACAGTGAACAGGCGCCTGCTGGAGCAGGTCCATGTTCACCTGATAGCGGGGCATGAAGGCTGCGTAGCGCTCGGGGATCTGCTCTTCCTGGCCGATCCACCACCACAGGTCGGTGTACAGGAAGTCAGCCTCCCGGACGGCCTCTTCTACGTCAGCAGTGACGCGCAGGCTGCCGCCCGAGGCGCGGCAATTACCATCGGCGATTGCCAGCCAGCCGGCGGGCGGCTGGTAGGGCGGCGGAGCGGCGTGGGTGAAGTGCATCCCCATCTGGGTACAGATGAACATCAACGAGCTGAGCACGTTGGTGGCATCTCCGATGAAGGTGATGTGCAGGTCCTCCAGGCGCTTGCTCGGCGGAAGGTGCTCCAGCATGGTGAACAGGTCGCACACCACCTGGGTGGGGTGGTTGTAGTCGGTCAGGCCGTTGATCACCGGCACCGTGGCGGCTGCAGCCAGGTCCACCACCGTCTGGTGCTTGAGGGCTCTGACCATGATGCCATCCACCATGCGCGAGATCACCCGGGCTGTATCGTAGATCGACTCGCGGTCGCCGAGGTGGATTTCGCCCGGCTTGAGATACAGGGCATGGCCGCCCAACTCGGTCATCGCCACTTCGAAGGAGATGCGTGTACGTGTTGATGGCTCTTCGAAGATCATCGCCAGAGAGGCGTCAGGCAGCAGCCTGGGGGTAGCTCCCAGGCGGTCGGCGTCCTTGATCAGGCGGACCAGCTCGATCAGCTCCAGCAGCTCGGCCTTGGAGTAGTCCTGCGTATCCAGGAAGTGGCGCAGGTACATGCGAAGAACCTCCTAAATAAGGTCGAATATGTAAGAAAAATGGCAGCGTGCACTTGGCGCGCTGCCACAGGCCTGGAGAGGCAGGTAGAGCCTATGGAACGGGCAGGGATTCGACCGGGAGAGCGAAGTCCTCTTCACAGGGCAGCCATTCATCGATGTTCTTGAGGATCTGGGGCACCAGGGTGTGGCGGATGGCCTTGACGCCGGGGATGTTGGGCAGGATGTGCACCAGGAATTCACGCAGCTCGGCGTTGTTTTTGAAGCGTACTTCCAAAGAAATCTCGCCGGAGCCGGCGCCGTAGGCCACGTAAGAGATCTCGCGCATGGCCAGGAAGCGCTCGGTCAGCTCGGACTCGCACCCGGGGTCCACTTCCAGGAAGATGTCGGCGGCGGTCTGGTAGTTGAAGGCAGAGGGCTCGGCGATGGCGGTGATGCGAATGGCGCCCAGCTCGACCAGGCGAGCGATGCGATTGCGCACGGTGCGCACGTCCGCGCCCACCCGACGGGCGATCTCTGTGGCCGGGACGCGCCCGTTTCGATGCAGCTCCAGGACGATCCGGTAATCCAGCGGGTCAAACACGGGTTTGATTGGTTTATCGGGCATCAAGATTTCCGTATCGGAAATTAGTATTTCCGCTTTGTACATAGAATACAGAAAAAAAAGCCACTTGTCAAGTGGATGCCGGGTTTCTAATCGTATTTATGGGTGTGGGCGAGAGGCGCTGCTCACACCCATAAATCCGTTGCGGAACTATCGCCGGATCAATTATCGAAAAGACATGAACTGGTCGAAGAAATAGCTGCCGCGTGTGCCGCTATCCAGGCCAGCCACAGCGCCCAGCCTGGCCCGGTCGATGCGGAAGGTGTCGTTGTCCAACCCGATGCGCCGGATCAGCACCGCGCCGTCGAGCTTCAGCTTCAGCTTGCCGTCATTCTTACCTGTGGTAGCGGCGTCCCATTCGACTTCGATTTGGTGCTCGGCGTCGCTCAGGTTGAACCAGCCGGTGGAGTTCCAGGACAGGTTGTCGTTTCTCGATCTGGCCCGCACCTGGTAGGAGCCATTGATAAAGCGCAGCTCGACCTGCAGGGCGGGCACGAACCGGTCCTGTTGGTCGAAGGCCAGGAAGATGGTGTGCTGGTCCAGGTTCGCCATACGGATCGTGTTGGGGTCGAAGTGGAAATTGATGTCGTAGACGACTTCGTTGTTCGGGGTATCGTCCTGGACGTACAGGACATGGTTGTCGTCGATCAGGGCGCGCATGCCTCGGTTGCCCACCAGCGCCGCCACAGCCATCACCGACAGGCCACCGCCATCCTTCACGCTGGCATCCCAGGCCGAGAAGTTGCCGCTCTCGAAGCCATCTGAGAAGATCGGCGTCCCGCCTTTGAAGGATTGCCTGGTGAAGGAATACCCGCTTTGGAAAGACATCAGGGCAAGGCTGAGCAGGGAGACCAGGAAGAACGCTTTTCGGATCATTTGGGAGTCCACCTTTAATTGGGAATGGTTTTCGTAAATAATTACGTTTTAAGGCAATGAGCAGATTTATAAAAGGAGGTCATCCTTTGCGCTTTACTGTGGCCGTCGTATCCGCACTTGACGTTTCCCCACCACGCGGGTACAATTGCGGACTAATCAGGTCGAAATCAGACCAGCCGAGCGATCGATTTCATTGGACGAGCCAGATGAGCAGCGTAGAGAGCTTTCAGATATAGATTTCCCGTACCCCATCGCTCTCTAAAGGCGCATCTGGTCTCAATCGAAATGTCGAAATATCCAAGGGCATGCCCAGGCGTGCCTGTTTATTTTTAATTCCAGGATTTGAGGATGCCGCCAGCCAGCCGCTACCATATCCCCGTCCAGCCCGCACCCCCTCCGGCCTTCGGCTACCCTGCCCGGTTCCACCTGGAGGAAGGCGGGACCTACGTCAAATATGGCCATCCCGTCTTCCAGGGGAGCGCACAGCGCGGCGACGACTACTGGACGGCGGAGATCATCACCCAGACCTGGTACATGGCAGAGAGCGGGCGCATCCCCATCTCGGGGGCCGGCTACGGAGGCAAGTTTGCCGGACCGGGCTTCGAGGGCATCTGGCTGGACATGAGCGAGATCGTACGCCCCACCCGCGACGGCATCCACGGGCGGGAATACATCTCCACCCAGGTAGACCTGGGCGCAGGCCTGGAGGCGCTGGCCTTCGACGCACAGGGTCGCCTGCGTACTGGCCTACCGCCGACTATCGGCCTGCCGCTGCCGGTGATATTCAATCCCTGCCCGCTGCCTGGGCCGGCGGCGCTGCGCGCCCTGGCCCTGGCAGCCGATTGCCTGCGCACTCTGGCCCTGCTGGAGCCGGAGGCACTCGATGATGGGGGCCTGCCGGGCAATGCCGGCCGGCTGGCGCTGCGCCTGACCTTCGCGGCGCTGGACAGCCTGCCCGCCGACATTCGGCCTGCCTACGTCGAGATCGAACAGGAAGACCCCATCCTGGCGCTGGGCCTGGTGAGGGAAGCCAGCCGGCGCTGGCCGCAGGCCGTAATAGGCGCCCGCCTGGCGCTGGGCGAGAACAGCGCCGAGACCGCCCTGCAGTGGGCGCGAGCGGGCATCGCGGTCATCCACCTGCACGCCGACGAAGCCGGCCAGGACCGGCAGGGCCGCCCGCTGCCCGAGGCGCTACGCCCAGTACACATCAAACTGGTGGAACATGCCCTGCGCGACCGGGTGCGCCTGGTTGCCAGCGGGGGCATCGCTGCGGCCGAGCACGTCGCCAAGGCCATCGCCTGCGGAGCAGACCTGGTGGCGGTCGATTTCATCCTGCAGGTGGCCTGGGGCTGTTCGCTGTGGGCCGACCGCAGCCGCTGCCCGGCAGAAACCGGGGCCTTCGAACCGGACTGGGGCGCCCAGCGGGTGATCAACCTGATGAACGCCTGGCGCGACCAGCTCCTGGAAGCCCTGGGGGCCATGGGGATGCGCGAGGTGCGCCGCTTGCGGGGCGAGGTGAGCCGCACCATCTGGCACACGACCGAGGAGAGCGCCTTTCGCCAGGTCCTGGGCGGCAGCGCCCCGTGGGCGCGCTACCCGCGCCTGCCCCAACCGCCGGGCGGGGAGGGAGACTTCCGCTGGCCCACCGCCCTGCTGCTGGCGACCCAGCAGCAGGCCCGCACGGGTAAGCCTCCCACTGGTGAGCTGGAGTACCGCATTGGCGCCTCCGAGGGCGGCTTCGACCGGCTGGCCTTCGCCTTCGAACTGGACATGGACCCGCGCCAGCCGCCGGCAGCCGACCCGGCAGGCTTCGACCTGGGCCTGGAGCTGAACCGGCGCGACCCAACCCGGCCCGGCCTGCGCCTGCCGCTGCCGTGGTATGGGGCGGGGATGTCCTACGGGAGCGTGGGCCTCCCGGTGATGCTGGCGCGCGCCCAGGCCGCTTCGATGCTGGACACCTTCACCTCCACCGGCGAGGGCGGCTACCCCGAAGAGTTGATCCCCTACGCCGACCACATCATCACCCAGGTGGCGACCGGCCTGTTCGGCGTCTCGGAAGCCAGCCTGCAGCGCGCCCGGCTGCTGGAGATCAAGTACGCCCAGGGCGCCAAGCCGGGCTTGGGCGGGCACCTGTTGGGCAACAAGAACACCGAGAGCGTGGCCCGCCTGCGGGAAGCCGTGGAAGGCACCACCCTGTTCTCGCCTTTCCCCTTCCATTCGGTCTACTCGGTGGAAGACCACAAGAAGCACGTCGACTGGCTCAAGCAGATCAATCCGCAGGCGCTGATCAGCGTGAAGGTCTCCACCCCCACCGACGTGGACATGGTGGCGGTGGGCTCGTACTACGCCGGGGCGCACATCCTCCACCTGGATGGAGCCTATGGCGGCACCGGGGCTGCACCAGAGATCGCCAAGAAGAACATTGCCATGCCCACCGAATACGCTCTGCCAAAGGTGCACCGCTTTTTAGTGGAGGAGGGCATCCGCGATCAGATGACCCTGATGGCTTCGGGCGGCCTGCGCAGCGCCTGGGACGTGGCCAAGGCCATCGCCCTGGGGGCGGATGGAGTAATCCTGGGCACAGCCGAGCTGGTTGCGCTGGGCTGCATCCGCATCGCCCAGTGCGAGAAGGGCCTGGGCTGCCCGTTCGGCATCACCACCACCGACCCTGAGCATGCCAGGAAGATCGACGCCGGCCTGGGCAGCCGGCAGATCGTGAACCTGTACACTGCCTGGCTGTGGCAGTTGGCGGGCATCCTGCAGGCGCTGGGGATGAGGACTATTGCCGAGCTGCGCGGCCGGAGTGAGGTATTAATCTATCTCGACTAGCGGGAAGAATTTGTTATCATGTTCCAATACACGTTTAGCAAGAATCGGGTGGCGAGATCGCCTGGAAGCGCCGATAATTCTGCAAAGTGTTCCCGGGCAATGCAACCAGCCTGGGATGTATAGCGAATTATGATCCCAAAGGAGTGAAAGATGGTTGACTTTACCAGCATGGCAGAAGATTACCGGCGCATAGAGCAGGCGTTGTACTTCCTGGAGCGCAACCTGCATAGCCAGCCGAGCCTGGAAGAGGTGGCATCCAGCGTGAACCTGAGCGAATACCACTTCCAGCGCCTGTTCACCCGCTGGGTGGGCGTCAGCCCCAAGCGCTTCCTGCAGTACCTGACCAAGGAGCGCGCCAAGCTTTTGCTGGAACGCTCGGCAGACCTACTGGAAGCAACCTACGCCAGCGGACTGTCTGGTCCCGGTCGCCTGCACGATTTGTTCGTCACCTGCGAGGCCGTTACCCCGGGGGAGTACAAACGCCATGGGGCCGGGTTGAACATTCGTTATGGCTTCCACCCCACGCCTTTCGGCGAGTGCCTGCTGGCCGCCACCGAGCGTGGCATCTGCCACCTGGCCTTCGCGCCCGACGACGATCGCGATGCGTCCTTCCATGACCTCAGCCGTCGTTGGCGACTGGCGCGCCTGTTCCATGACAACGCCGCCACCCGCGACCCCGTGGAGCAGATCTTCGAGCGGCTGAGCGGCGCCGCCGGTCAGCCTCTGCAGCTCTTCCTGAGCGGCACCAACTTCCAGCTCAAGGTGTGGGAAGCGCTGCTGCAAATCCCCCCCGGTCACCTGACTTCCTACGAGGCCATCGCCGGCCGCCTGGGCCAGCCGGGCGCAAGCCGGGCTGTAGGCCGGGCGGTGGGACAGAACCCGGTGGCGGTGCTGATTCCCTGCCACCGCGTGATCCGCAAGATGGGTGAATTCGGTGGGTATCGCTGGGGCGCGCCGCGCAAGAAGGCCATCCTGGGCTGGGAGCTGGCCCACCTGGAGCTTTCCGGTGTACCCACGTATTGATAAAGATTCAACGCGAATTTCACGAATAAGGCAAATTACGCGAACAGCGAAGATTAGCGGTTTCCCCCCATGACAACGCTTACAAGAAAGACCTCTCATAGATCGTCCTCCCTGCACATCTGGCTGCGCTTGATGGCCGTCTACCTGGCCTGGGGCACCACCTACCTGGCGATCCGCTTTGCGGTGGAGACCCTGCCGCCTTTCCTGATGGCCGGCACGCGCTTCCTGATCGCCGGCGCGCTGCTCTACGCCTACCGCCGCCTGGCGGCCGGCGACCCGCCCCCCAGGCGGGTGGAGTGGCGCTCGGCGCTCGTGGTGGGCATCCTGCTCCTGGCGGGGGGCAACGGCCTGGTGAGCTGGGCCGAGCAGCGGGTGGCTTCCGGGGTGGCGGCGCTGTTGGTGGGCTCGGCCCCCTTGTGGATGGTGCTGATCGACGCCCTGCTGCCGGCCGGCCGCGCCCGTCGCCCGGGCTGGGGGGCCTTCGCCGGGGTGGGGCTGGGGCTTTTGGGCATCGCCCTGCTGGTGGGGCCGCAGCAACTGGCCGGCAACGGCCTGCAGGTCGACCCATTGGGGGCGGGGGCGCTGCTGCTGGCCGGCTTCTCCTGGGCGGTGGGCTCGATCGCCGGGCGGGAAGCGCGCCTGCCGGCCTCCCCGCTGCTGGCCACCTCCATGGAGATGCTGGCGGGCAGCCTCTCGCTTCTCCTGATCGGCGCGCTGCTGGGGGAGTGGGGGAGGTTAGAATTGGCTGCGGTCTCGGCCCGCTCGCTCCTGGGGCTGGGCTACCTGGTGGTGTTCGGCTCGCTGGTGGGCTTCGCCGCCTACACCTGGCTGTTGCGGGCGGCGCCCACCCCGCTGGTGGCCACCTACGCCTACGTCAACCCGCTGGTGGCCATCCTGCTGGGCAGCCTGCTGGCGGGGGAAGCGCTCAGCCCCCGCCTGCTGCTGGCGGCCGGGGTGATCCTGTGCTCGGTGGCGCTGATCAACTCCACCCGCAACCGGGTGGGCAGGGTAAAAAAAGCGCAACGCGAATTGCCCGAATTAGGCGAAGCGCGCTGACCATTAACAGCGGGGTAGGGGCGAGACGGTAAAGCGCGAACGCTGCGTGCGACATCCGCACCTGCCTGTAGGGGCGAGCCATGGCTTACCCTGGCTGCACCGCCGAGATCGCCGAGATAAGCCTAATGCTTGCTCAGCGCACCCCGCGCTCTCCGCGGTATATTTCCTCTACATTGCTCGTAAAAACCCCTGACTTTCTGATAAAAAAGGGCAAAATGGGTTTATAATCAGCCCATTGATTTAAGACGACCCGGTTTCTGGTGGGTGAGGCCAAGTGGGCATGCTGGGCAACGACGTTCAGGGCAGGGTGCGCCTGGTTTTCCTGGCGTTTTTCTCCCTGGTCACGTTATCGGTAATCGCCACCTTCTGGGGCATCCAGGCGCAGACCAAGGACGCCCAGGTGATCAACCTGGCCGGGCGCCAGCGCATGCTGACGCAGCGGATGACCTGGCTGGCGCTCTACCAGGCGCAAAGCCCCGAACTGGAAGCTTCCATCCGGCTCTTCGAACAAATCCTATCCGCCCTGCGCGACGGCGGGATCGCTCAATACCGCCTGGGCGACGCGGTGCATGCCGTGACCCTGCCCCCTGCGCCGGACGCAGAGCTGCGTGCTGCGCTGGAGCAGGCCGCCCGGCTGTGGACCGAATTCCGCTACCATCTGAATGCGGCCGCAGAGAACGCTTCCGCTGCGGCGATGAAAGATACTGCGGCGCCGGATGCCGCCGCGGCGCAAGATGCCGCCGCGCTGCAGTCCGCTTCGTCCGAACTGCTGGCAGAGCTGGACCGGATCGTCATGCAGTACGAGGAGCGGGCCGACGCCAAGATCGCCCGCCTGCAGGCCATCCAGTTGACCTCCTTCGCCGCCGCCCTGTTCCTGCTGGGCTGGGGCTACTGGCTGGCGCGCCGGCGCATCTTCCAGCCCCTTGCCAGGCTGGGGGAGGCCGCCGCCCGCATGGCTGCCGGCGAGCTCGACCGGCCAGTCCTGCAGGCAGACTCTTCTCCCCACACCGACGAGTTGAGCGACCTGTACCTGACCTTCGAGAATCTGCGCCTCCAGGTGGCCCTGGCGCAGCAGGAGCTGGAAGACCGCGTCGCCCGGCGGACGCGCGAGCTGGCGGCGGCCTTTGAGTTCAGCCAGCAAATCGTGGCCCAATTGGACCGCGACCGCCTGCTGCGCTCGGTCCCCGAGAACGCTCGCTCGCTGACCAGCGCCCGCGCCTCTGCCCTGTGCCTGCTGCTCGAGGGGAGCTCCACCCTGACCCTGGTGGCCTCCAGCGGAGACGGCGGCGCCTGCCTGAACCTGCGCCAGCCGCTGCACCAGGACCCGGCATTCCAGGTGGTGGGCGGCGGCGAAACCGTGGTCGCTCAAGCCGGCTGCGTCAAGTGCGGCTTTCTCAGGGCCTATGCCCCCGGAGAATGCGCCGTCGCGCCGCTGCGCGCCGGCGACGCCATCCTGGGCGGGCTGTGTGTCGTGCGGCCTGAAAGGCAGGCCTTCGACGAAGATGAGAAACGCGCCCTGACCCTGCTGTCCAACGCCGCCGCCGTCGCCATTGCCAACGCTCGGCTCGTGGAAAGCGGGCGGCGCCAGGCCGCCCAGGCTGCCGTCCTGGCGGAGCGCGAGCGACTGTCTGCGGAGCTGCATGACAACCTGGCGCAGACGCTCAGCTTCACGATCGTCAAAGTCGAACAAATCAAGCGACTGCTGGCCCGCGGTTCGCCGGGGGATGGAGAGCTGGAGCAGATGAAGACTGCCCTCCTGGGGGCCTACGAGCAGGTGCGCGCCGCCCTGGTCGGCCTGAGCGATCCCCCATTCCCGCCAGGCGACTTTACCCGTCGCCTGGCTGCCTGTATCGAAGACGCCAGGCAGTTTGGAGACCAGTGCCTCGAGCTGCAGGTGGCGGACCCGGCAGCGCTCGATCTGCCCCGCCTGGCGCAGGCCCAGGCGCTCCACGTGGTGCGCGAAGCGCTGGCGAACGCCCGGCGCCACGCCGCCGCGCAGCACGTGTGGGTAAACGTCGAGCGCGCCGGCGATCAGGCCCTCTTCAGGATCGAAGACGACGGCTGTGGATTCGATCCGCAGGCCGTGCTGGGCAGCCATCACCTGGGGCTGCGCCTGATGCGCGCCCGCGCCGAGCGCTCCGGCGGCAGCCTGACGATCGAATCAACCCCCGGCGCAGGGACGCGCGTGCTGGCCTGCTTCCCGCTTTTAGACGGTAAACCGGACCCGGAGTGATCGCATGTCCCCTCATACCGTACTGCTCGCCGACGACCATGACCTGTTTCGCGCAGGCCTGGCCAGCCTGATCGACGCCCAGCCCGATCTTAAGGTGACCGGACAGGCGATGGACGGCCTGGGCGCCCTGGAATTGGCGCTGCGCCTGCGTCCAGACCTGGTGGTGATGGACATCAATATGCCGCTCTGCGACGGGCTGGAAGCCACGCGCCTGATCCGCAGCGAATGGCCTGCGGCGCGCATCCTGATCCTCACCGTCCACGATGAGGACGCCAAGCTGTTCGAGGCCGTAAAGGCCGGCGCCTGCGGGTACGTGCTCAAGAGCGCCATCTCTGCCGAATTCTTGCGCGCCGTGCGCGGGGCGCTGGCCGGCGAAGCGCCCCTGCCTCCCCGGCTGGCCGCTCGCCTGCTGGAGGAGTTCGCCCGCCTCGCACAGCGGCCTGCCCGCCAGTATCCGGCCGGCGAAGACCCTGGCCTGACCAACCGTGAGCGCCAGGTGCTCGAAGCGCTGGCCGACGGCGCCAGCGACAAGGAGATCGCCGCCAGCCTTTCGCTAAGCCTGCACACGGTCAAGACTCACGTGCGCAACATCCTCAGCAAGCTGCACGCCGCCAACCGCCGCCAGGCCGCCGCCCTGGCCTCTCGCGAGGGGTGGATAAGAAGTAAGTCTAAATCGACCTAATTCTTCTCAATTAAGAACGTTCTTCCAATCGCTCTTTTTTCATTCTTAATCCCCGTCCAGGGTCGATGGACATCTCGAACCGCATCCGCTATGCTTGGGTCGTGGGTGCGCGTTTTATCTTCATCGTCGGGGATACCCTGTTTGCCGATGCGCTGGCGCAACTGCTGGGCAGCAGCCCGGGCCTGCAGGTGTGCGGCTCTGCGCCGACGATCGCTGCCGCCCTGCCCCGCCTGGAGGCCTCCAACCCGGACGCCGTCATCCTGGCGGGGGTCGTCTCGCCTCACGATGCCTTGCTGGCCCGCTTCATGGCCACACACCCCGCCGCGCCGGTCATCCGCACCGACCCGGATTCCAACGCCGTGGAAGTGATCTTTAGCCAGCGGATCGCCGTGCATTCCACCACCGACCTGCTGGCGATCATCGACGCCCTGCCCGGGCGACAACCGTAAATGGGAGAGATGCCTATGCCGAGATTGTCTCGCCGTGAATTTCTCAAGCTATCCGGGGCCGCCTCGCTGGGCCTGGCGCTGTCTGGCGTGCAGCCGCAGCTCCTGGACCCGGTCGACGTGGCCAACCCCCTGGCCGCCTACCCGCAGCGGGATTGGGAGAGCATCTATCGCGACCAGTACCGCTACGGTTCGTCCTTCACCTTCGTCTGCTCGCCCAACGACACCCACGCCTGCCGCCTGCGGGCCTTCGTGCGCAACGGCGTCATCCTGCGCGCCGAGACCAACTACGACGTGGAGCGCTATAGCGACCTGTATGGCAACCACGCCACGCCTCACTGGCACCCACGCGGCTGCAAGAAAGGCCAGACCTTCCACCGCCGGCTTTACGGCCCCCACCGCCTCAAGGGTCCCTTGATGCGCAAGGGCTGGAAAGAGTGGGCCGACGCCGGCTTCCCCGAGCTGGATGCCGCCAACAAGAGCAGGTACAGGTTCGACGCCCGCGGCCTGGACGAGCTGCTGCCCGTATCCTGGGAGACGGCTTACGATTACATCGCCCGCGGCATGATCGCCATCGCCCGGCGCTACTCCGGAGAAGCCGGGGCCGGGCTGCTGCGCGCCCAGGGCTACCCGGAGGAGATGATCGCCGCCCTGAACGGCGCCGGCACGCGCACCTTCAAATGCCGCGGCGGTATGGGGCTGCTTGGCGTGATCGGCAAGTACGGAATGTACCGCTTCGCCAATATGCTGGCCTTGCTGGATGTCCACCTGCGCGGCGTCGAGCCCGAGCAGGCGCTGGGCGGGCGCACCTGGTCCAACTACACCTGGCACGGCGACCAGGCTCCCGGGCACCCCTTCGTGCACGGGCTGCAGGCCTCCGACGAGGACTTCAACGACCTGCGTAATTCGCGCCTTCACATCCAGTGCGGCAAGAATCTGGTGGAAAACAAGATGCCCGAATCGCATTTCTTCATCGAAGCCATGGAGCGCGGGGCCAAGATCGTCGCCATCACCCCCGAATATTCTCCCCCCGCCACCAAGTCCGACTACTGGATTCCCATCCGCCCGGCCACCGACGCCGCCCTGTTCCTGGGCGTCTCCCGCTGGCTGATGGACAACGAAAAGTACGACGCCGCCTTCGTCAAGCGCTTCACCGACCTGCCCCTGCTGGTGCGCGCCGATAACCTCAAGCGGCTGCGCGCCGCCGAGGTCTTCCTGGGCTACCGACCCGGCCTGGATCCACAGGGCCCCAGCTTCGCCCTGCAGGGCCTCAAGGAAGAGCAGTACCAGGCCCTGGGCGATTTCGTGGTGATCGATGCCCACACGCAGGCCCCCGCTCCCCTCACCCGCGACGACGTGGGTCAGGCGCTGGACGGCAAGGGAATCGACCCGCTGCTGGACTGGTCGGGCACGCTCGAGCTGGCGGACGGCAGCCGGGTGGAAGCGCTGACCCTGTGGGCCATGTACCGCGAACACCTGCAGGACTACGACCTGGACAGCGTGGCGGAGATCACCCACGCTCCCCGGCAATTGATTGAGCGCCTGGCGAACGACATCGCCACCCTGCGCCCGGCGGCCATCCACATCGGGGAGGGCATCAACCACTGGTTCCACGCCACGTTGGCCAATCGGGCGCAGTACCTGCCGCTGATGCTCACCGGCGACATCGGACGGCCGGGCGCGGGCTGCTACACCTGGGCAGGCAATTACAAGGCGGCCCTCTTCCAGGGCTCGCCGCGCACCGGGCCGGGCTTCAAGGGTTGGGTGGCCGAGGACCCTTTCCAGCCCAACCTGGACCCCCAGGCCTCCGGCAAGGACATCGTGGCGCACGCCTACACCAAGGACGAAGAGCCGGCCTATTGGAACCATTCCGAGCGCCCGTTGATCGTGGAGACGCCCAAATATGGACGCAAGGTGTTCACCGGGCAGACCCACATGCCCACCCCCACCAAGGTGCAGTTCTTCACCAACGTGAACCTGCTGAACAACGCCAAGCACCATTACGAGATGATCAAGAACGTCAACCCCAACGTCGAGCTGATCATCTCGGTGGACATCGAGATGACCGCTACGGTGGAGTACGCCGATTTCGCCCTGGCGGCCAACTCCTGGGCCGAGTTCCAGACGCACGAGATCACCGCCTCCTGCTCCAATCCCTTCCTGCAGGTCTGGAAGGGCGGCATCCCCCCGCTGTACGACACGCGCGACGACGCCCGCATCCTGGCCGAGCTGGCGGCGGCCCTGGGCGATCGGCTCGGCGATGAGCGCTTCCGGGACTACTGGAAGTTCGTCCACGCCAGCCAGCCCGAGGTCTACATCCAGCGACTGCTGGATTCGTCGCTCACCACCAGCGGCTATCGCCTGCAAGACATCCTGGAGGGCAAGTACGGCGAGCCGGGCGCCGCCCTGATGCTGTTCCGCACCTACCCGCGCATCCCCTTCTGGGAGCAGGTGCACGATTCGATCCCCTTCTACACAGACACCGGCCGGCTGAACGCCTACTGCGACATCCCCGAGGCCATCGAATACGGCGAGAACCTGATCAGCCATCGCGAGAGCCCCGAGGCCACCCCCTACCTGCCCAACGTGATCGTCTCCTCCAGTCGTTTCGTGCGCCCGGACGACTACGGCATCCCGCCGCAGGCCATGGGCTGGGAGGAGCGCACCGTGCGCAACCTGGCAATGAGCTGGGAGCAGGCAAAAAAGACCCGCAATCCCCTGTGGGAGGCCGGTTTCCAGTTCTACTGCTTCACCCCCAAGACCCGCCACCGCGTGCACTCCTCCTGGAGCACGGTGGACTGGACCATCCTCCTGGACTCGAATTTCGGAGACCCGTATCGCCTGGATAAGCGCCTGCCGGGCGTGGGCGATCACCAGCTCCACATGAACCCCCAGGCCGCCAAGGACCTCGGCCTGGAGGACGGCGACTACGTGTACGTGGACGCCAACCCTGCCGACCGCCCCTACATCGGCTGGAAGCCGGACGACCCGTTTTACAAGGTGGCGCGCCTGATGCTGCGCCTGAAGTACAACCCGGCCTACCCCTACCACGTGGTCATGCTCAAGCACGGGCCCTTCATGGCCACCGAGAAATCGGTCCTGGCCCACGAGACTCGCCCGGACGGGCTGGCCCGCTCGGCCGGCACCGGCTACCAGGCCAACCTGCGCTACGGCTCGCAGCAGTCGCTCACCCGCGACTGGTCGATGCCCATGCACCAGACCGACACCCTCTTCCACAAGCAGAAGACCGGAATGCAGTTCATCTTCGGCGGCGAGGCCGATAACCACGCCCTGAACACCGTGCCCAAAGAGACCCTGGTCAGGATCAGCAAGGCGGAGGACGGCGGCCTGGGCGCTTCGAGCGCCTGGGAGCCGACCAGGACCGGCTTCACCCCCGGCCACGAGAGCGACTTCATGAGCCGGTACCTGGATGGCGGGTTGGTAGAGGTGAATTCAGGAGAATAGAAGGTGCCTGATGCCGATGGATGAATTCGATCCGCAAGACCCCCTGGACCTGGTCGGGATGGTGCTGCCCGGCGAGCGAGGCCAGTTGGAGCGCATGGCGGAGTGTCTGGTGGAAGAATACGTGCGCCTGGGCTGGGACGAGGCGCGCCTGATGACGCTGTTCGCCAACCCGCTGTTCATGGCGACGCACCGCATCTACCGCCAGAAGGGCCCGGAGTACGTGCGCGCGTTGATCCGCAAGATCTCTCAGAAGTGGGTGATCAGAGGCATGGTTGGGTGATGTCTGCCTGGGATCTGGACGACCTTTTCCGTCGTTGTATTGCGGGGATCGACATCAGCGGGAATCGGGCGCAGACAGGGCAGGCCATCCTCGATCGCCCCCTCGAGGTGCAGGGCCAGCGCTTCGAGCAACATGGCGCGGGCTTCTTCTGGGGTGTTCCCGGCAGAAGCCACGTCCAATTCGGGGCAGAGCGAGCTATAACCCCCATCTTCCTGGATCACGATCCCGGTAAAAGGGAACAAGGTCATCAGCAATTCCTCTTCATAGTGCGTAAGTGTTTCCAATTTATCACAATCCATCCCGAAGGAGCTGGCTATGCCTGAGGTCTACAACTGGCAGCTCGGCCGCAAGATGAGCTACGCCTTCGATGAGACGCATCCCCACATGCAGTTCGTCGCCGTCTTCAACATCAACCGCTGCATCGGCTGTCAGACCTGCACGGGCGCCTGCAAGGCCACCTGGACCTTCTCCAAGGGCCAGGAGTACATGTGGTGGAACAACGTGGAGACCAAGCCCTATGGGGGCTATCCCCAGCACTGGGACATCAAGATCCTGCAGATGTTGGATGAAGCCCATCGGTCCGCCGGGTTGCGGGCCGCCTGGGATACCTCCCAGGCCGGCGATGGAGCGCCCTACGGGGTCTACAACGGCCTGACCATCGCCGAGGCCGGCGGCGCCGACCAGCAGTCCCTGGGCTACCTGCCGCCGGACAGCGAGTGGCGCGCCCCCAATTTCTACGAAGACACCGCCACCGCTTACACCGGCGACCGCCTGGGGATCAGCCTGGAGGGGGCTTCCCTTCCGGAACACCAGACCTGGTTCTTCTACCTGCAGCGCCTGTGCAACCACTGCACCTACCCGGCCTGCGCGGCTGCCTGCCCGCGCAAGGCGATCTACAAGCGCCCGGAAGACGGCATCGTCTTGATCGACCAGGGGCGCTGCCGCGGCTATCGCAAGTGTGTGGAGCAGTGCCCCTACAAGAAGTCGATGTACCGCGGCACCACCCGCACCTCCGAGAAATGCGTGGCCTGTTACCCGCGCGTGGAGGGCAGCGATCCCCTTTCGGACGGCGCGCCGATGGAGGCGCGCTGCATGGCGGTCTGCCCGGGCAAGATTCGCCTGAACGGGCTGGTGGAGATCGCCGCCGATGGCTCCTGGGTGGAGGACCCCGAACATCCCCTGTATTACCTGGTCAAGGTGGAGCAGGTGGCCCTGCCGCTCTACCCCCAGTTCGGCACCGAGCCGAACATCTATTACATCCCGCCGCGTTGGGCGCCGCGCCCCTACCTGCGCCAGATGTTCGGCCCCGGCGTGGACGCCGCCCTGGCGCGCTACGCCGCCCCTTCCCGCCGGTTGCTGGCGGTCTTGCAGCTCTTCCGCACCACCCAGAGGATGATCTTCCGCTACGCCATCGAAGAAGGGCCGCTGGCGCTGGAGACCGAGATCGAGGGCCGCCCCTGGCAGATGTACAACGACACTGTAATCGGTTTCGACGCCCGCGGCCGGGAAGCGACCCGCCTGAGCGTGGTCGAGCCGCTCCACGAGCGCCCAACAGAGCGCCTTAACTCCATCTGACGATGAGGCAAAGCATCAGCCATGTCCATGGGAAATGATCATCACGAATTTGCGTTCGATGGCTTGCAGGCGATCGGCAGCCAGCAATTGCCAGATATAGAGGAGCGCTCTGCATTCTCCGGCGCCGCTGACCCAGGCGCCGCCAGCCCGGGAAGAGCCATCTCCGGCGCCGCTGACCCAGGCGCCGCCAGCCCGGGAAGAGCCATCTCCGGCGCCGCTGACCCAGGCGCCGCCAGCCCGGGAAGAGCCATCTCCGGCGCCGCTGACCCAGGCGCCGCGCAGGCACAGCTCTGCCTGCGCCGCTCGCAGGCCTATCGCTTCCTGGTCGATGCGCTGCTCTACCCGCAGGAGAACTGGCTGGAAGACCTACCGCTCCTGCGTCCGGCCCTGGACGAGATCGGGTTGCAGGGCTTCTCGCTCCCCGGTTTCGACCTGGACCTGGCGACGTTGCAGGCCGGGCACCGCCGCGCCTTCGGCTTGACCGGCTCGCTGTGCTACGAGACCGAATATGGCTTGCCTAATGAATATCGCCAGAGCCAGGAGCTGGCCGACCTCGCCGGCTTCTACCGCGCCTTCGGCTTCCAGGTGGGCGGGGAGCGGCGCGAGCGCCCCGATCACCTGGCGGTGGAGCTGGAGTTCATGCACCTGCTGGCGCTCAAGGAAGCCCTGGCTGCCGCCAGGGGGGACCTGCAACGCGTGCAAATCTGCCAGGAAGCCCAGCGCAGCTTCCTGCGCGACCACCTGGGGCGCTGGGTTGGCTGGTTCAGCGCCGCGCTGCAGGCGACCGCCGCGCTGCAGGCGACCGCCGCGCTGCAGGCGACCG
>Ga0073934_10001301_pt1 | contig 61010 bp, 54 predicted proteins | sample LarsenN4metaG_FD_76834 | JGI IMG/M metagenome (GOLD analysis project Ga0073934, IMG submission 76834) | Hot spring sediment bacterial and archeal communities from British Columbia, Canada, to study Microbial Dark Matter (Phase II) - Larsen... ... | reverse complement strand
CCTTCGTCTTGATCACTTTATCTGCCGTCGTCATTTTCTCCTCGCTTCCTTTCTGCAGCTACTCGCTGCTCTTGGACTACGAGGACTTTATCACTACTGTCAGATTTAGTCTTAGCACTTACATTTTACTCTTCTTTCTATATTATGTCTGGTCTATGTGTTGTCTGCTATCTCTTGCTTTTCCTGTGCGGCATTGACTTTATACGTCAGAGAATTCGGTTCGTCTGGCTCTTCATTTCAGTGCTCGTGTTCGAGTTGGTGTACTTCTTGAGCATGGTTTTTTTTCCTTTGGCCGATGCCTGAGATCGGTCATAGCGTCGGCGCGGCTTCCGGTGTCGCAAACGGCGGACTGATGTTCCAGCTCATCATTTTGTTTCCCATATGGGGAGGTATCCTTGGATTTTGGACGAAGCGAAAATCTCGATCGCCTCGCGGTCAATCTAACGTAAGCATTACGCAAATGAACAAATCGCCATTGTCGAACTTCGCTGCCGCTGTATCCATTCTTTTGACAGTAGGCCTTTCGATTGCTGCAACAGCCAGTTCTGGACCGCTGCCGGTGCTATAGACGTCTCGGACCAGGAGCCGTTCTCCCGACCGAGCGGTTTTTGAGCGGGAATGAGTGATTGTCCCTCGGCCGACCCGATGTCTTCCATCGCCGTGATGGTTCCATCTTGGAATCATTCACCGGCCCGGACTTTGCCACAACTTTGCCAGAACCATTTGTCGCTATCGGTTTTGAACGGAGAATGGACGGGGAGCGCAACGAGTCCAACGCGGTGAATTCATTCAGTTGATCACCGTGGTGTCGCATAGTCCACGGGCCACGGCGGAACTGGGCAGTTCGATTCTGTCCCTGGCCATATTTTGTTCTTGAACGGGTCATCCGCAACTTTGTTTTCGACAAACCTACCCGCTGCGAGACGCCGCGCTTCGCGGGGGCCCAGAGCGCAAGCTTGCAAGATATGTATAATATGCATACACTTGGCTGATGACAGCAACCTTCGACCCGAAGAAGGACGCTGAAAATCTCAAAAAGCATGGTGTTTCGCTCGCCGAAGGTGACGGTGTCTTGAGCGATCCCCTGGCAGTCATGATCGAAGATGAGTCGGCTGAAGGCGAGCAACGGTTCGTTACCCTTGGGGCGAATACATTTGGCACTCTGATGGTTGTGGTTGGGACTCCTCGGAGCGAGGATGTTCGCATCATCTCGGTTCGGAAACCGACACCGAGGGAAAGAAGGAAGGAACTATGAAAAGAGAGTATAACTTTTCCAAAGGAAAACGCGGCGCTGTAATTCCCCAGGTCGGGAAAACGCGCATCACAATCTACCTTGATGACGGAGTTCTGGAACGTTTCAGGATTCAATCCCAAAAAACCGGAAAAGGGTACCAGACCCTGATCAACGACGCGCTGAATTCGTATCTGGGTCTGACGGCGAAGCCCGTTACCGAAGAAATGGTGCGCGAGATTGTGCGCGAAGAACTTGCGAGCCGAAACTGAAAGCAAGGGCCTTGTAGTTTTATGCTTCAGGGCGACCGAAACGGGAGCTGAAGAAGTCGAAATCGTGGATTATCATTGAGAGAGAAAGGCCATGCGCAAACTGAAGCCGGTAACGCCAGGCGAGTTATTGCTGGAAGAATTTTGAAACCGTTGGGAATCAGCCGGTACCGGTTGACAAAGGAAATTTCCGTTCCGGCGCAGCGCATCGAGGACATCGTCGCCGGCAGACGGACGATTACTGCGGATACCGATTTACGTTTGTGCCGGTTTTTTGGTCTTTCAAACCGTATATGATACCGAAGTTGCCAGTCTGAGCGGACTTTTACTTCAGGTGCTGGAGTGCGTCAACGAGGAATTTAGGAAAGCGAGCGCCCCTACCAAATCTGAACCGAAGTCGAACCCATTTCCCGGATGCAAAGCAAAACCGCCCGAGCTGCGTGACACCTGTCACGCTGGCTTGCTCACGTTCGGACGTTCGGGCAACCGAATATCGGAATCAATACCGCTCGATGCCTTTTGCGAATCATAAGAAGGTCTACGTTGCCCGTTGATTACAATCCACACAAGCCGATCGTGACATCGAACACAGCGGCCATTCACCGCTTGAAGCGCGGTGTGACGCTCTAGCTCAAACAGTTTCACGACCATGAATCCGCCGCAGCGGGGACATTGGCGAGCGAACTGGCGTGTCGTTCTTGTACAATATCGCATCGCGAGCGATGTTATTTCTGTTTGAATTAGAGTTTTTTATGCGATCCAGGATGGACGGGAAGCGGGCGAGGAGCTACTCGGTTAACTCGCTATGTCCGCAGTTTTTCTCCTGAAACCCGTTCCTCTCGTCCATCAGTGCCCTCACAAATTCGGCTTTCCGTATAGCACCGCCAATGTGGCGACATACAGCAGGAGCGCGCTGAACGCCGCAAGCCATTGATCGTTATAGAACAGACTTGCTCCCCAACGTAAGAGTTGCAGGCACGATCGGAGCCAGCATAGCGCAGCGGTGTTCTGCAATTGGCTTGCCTGCCCTGAATAGGGACTAATCTTGTCGACAATGACATCTCTTGTCACCGGACGCGATTAGTCCCTGTAGGAAATTACTTCATCTAAAGTGAAGGGAAAGAGAGCTTCTAGCATCGGCTAGCGGCAGTAAAATTTGCGCTGCTGACGCCAGTCGCTTATGATACGTGGCTGCTTTATTATGCTTGGGGGAGATAACCGCGATGTTTTTAATCTCATGCCCTGGATGTCGTAGAGAAATTTCGGGTCGCCCAGAATTGTGCCCGAATTGTGGCGCCCCGTTAGGCGAAGAGATTTTGAAACGATGCAAATTATGGCTTAGGATCGGAAAAATTTTCGCGAGTTTCGGTACCGTCCTGGTGATTGTGAGTCTTCTTGGCGACGCAAGATCGCGGTTCGGGCCCGTAGGATGGCTCCTGGTCGGGGTGGGACTGTTTGTCTCAATTTGGGCGCAATATGCTGCGCGCCAGGACCATAACTGATCGGTAAGGCTCTGGTCTGGTTTAACCGGTGCATGAATTCACGACTCTTCATCGATGCTCCACGATGCAAAGTTTTCGCCGGCAATCGTCCGGATCGAAACAGGCAACTAACCTGCAAGGTCCATGGATATCGTTACAGGTACGTAGGCTTCTGCGTCGGTGTAAACAAATTGCCAGTGCCTGTGAACTTTGGATACGCAACGAGAGCCACCTGATAAACACCTACGGTCATAATGGCGCTATATCGCAGCGCGTTAATCGTCCTTTCCTAGCATCCCCCTCCGTGCTATCTAGCGGCTAAGCCTTCGATCTTGATGCCTTCGCGCCGCTCTCCAGCCGCTTGATCGCGGGTCCGTAAGAGGAAACGGCAAAAATGGAGTGGGGCTCATTCCAACGTGGAAGTTTTCGAGTATTCGCAGCTCTGAGTGAGCAGCGTCCGGAACATATGCAATGGGCGGCGGCTCGTTGATGCTCGTCGACGGCAAGCAGCTCGCCCTTCAAACCGCGAAGCAGATCGGCTGGAGATCCGGCAGTGGATGCTGATGAACGCGGATCGGGTGATTCGATAAAGGGAAGGCGAATTTCGGGGAGATAGCTATGAAGCGAACGAGAAGAATTTTTTTCCTCATCGCGGCAAGCGCTGCGGTGTGGTTAAACAATGTACCCGTTCTGGCTGCGGATGGGGTTATCAGCAGGATCCCGATGGCCGGCACAAATCACTGCCGCTTGCGGTTTCCAGCGATTCGCGAGGACACTCTCTATTCATCGCGGCCGCAGCTTAAAGATCCGAAGGATGGCGATCTGGTCGACTTCTACGGCCCGTGCGATTACGATCCGCTGGGAATTGAAGAGATTCGCCGCCAACGTGCGGATGTACGGCGCGACCGGCGCAACAATGACGACGATTGAACATCTGCCAACGAGAAGAACTCAAGCGTAGCGGGCAATTAAATGCGAGCCGAGCTTCGCGGTCGCGAGAGCCGCAAAGTCTGGAAAATCAATACGGGTGGGTGTCGGCTTTGATTACTTGCTTCTATCGAGCAGTTAACGGGCAACGCTTGAAAACGGTGCGGGAGCGGTAGATTTCTCCATGCTGATCTCGAAAATCAGCCGTGTTAGCTCGTCTGTGATCGGGACGAAATGCGAGGCCAGTTCGCTGTTCTTGTTCTCATTCAGCCACTGGCATATTTCGATCAGTTCCTCGTTAATATGCAACAGCCGAAGAAGTCTTTCGTCATTCATAGCCGTCCCGACCCGGTCTAAGGACGATCACGAGCGTTGTTATATACACCAGCAGTACGATCAAGGCAGAAAGCAATTGGCCCCGGTTGAAAAGCTCGCCGCTCATCAATAGCAGCAGATGGGCAAATACCATTTGAATCAGCATAGATAAGGTACAGGAGGGCAAGAGGTGTGCCCGGCGCTATCATCCCTGGTTGGTTTCGGATTACGGCGGATTCAAGTTGGGGTCGGGCGCGCGTGTGGAAACCAGGGAGATGTCGGGCGTGAGCGCCTCGGCTCGATCCGGGTCTAAAGGCCCATTGCGCTGCGAAACGACGCAGAGCTTCGGCGACAACGATTCCGAACCAGCAAAAAATAGTGCTCCGTCGGGTCGATCCGGTCTACTGGAGCAGGTTCTTAACCATTTTTTCCAGGGCCGATGGCCTGAAAGGTTTGGCTAAAAATGTCACGTCTCTTCCCGATGCGAGAAGGGCTTCTCCCGCTTTGCGAGACAGATAGCCTGACGTGAGGACAACGGGAACCTTCGGAACGCGCCAGCGGATGTAGCGGATGAGCTTTAGCCCATCGATATCGGGCAAAACGAAATCCAAGACTACTACTCGAATTTGGGTAGCATGTACGTCCAGAAGGCGTGCCCCTTCCTCGCCCGTCGCCGCTTGCAACACCTTGTGACCCGAAGTGCGCAGGATTTCGACCATCGCCGTCCGGGTTATCGGTTCGTCTTCGATGAGCAGGATCACTAATTATTTTTAGCAGGGCAACGGGTACGGCTTAAGAGTCATTTTTTGGTTACACTTGTGCTTGGGGGGGGGGGCCCACGCACCACCGAGTTGATCGTTCGCTCCGGATACCGCGCAATCTAATCAATGCCGAACGCGCGTCGAAAACGCACCACCTAGCGCCCGCGCTCTTGTGCGCTAGTGCGAGCCCTAGCCGCCTCTTCGCAGCAGCAGGCGGCCGTCCAATAGCGCTCAGTCTTGGGAGCTGTGAAAAATTCGTTTCCTGTGTCATTGTACGGATATGAAGAAGAGAGCACCGAAAAAGAAAAAACGTGAGCCCAAAGTTACCGAGTGGAACTTCGGTCAGCCGCTGGATTTTCCGCGAAAAGAACACCCGCTTAATGTTGGCCAGCATGCGCTCAATCTAGTGCAGGCCGCTATTGTCAAACCTTTGGTCAAAAAGAAGCGGCCGCGAAAGCAGCGCCGAAAAAAATGACTCACTCGGAAAGCCGAGGGATTTCAGCCGTGCTGCTCACCCAGGTCATGGCTGTGTGATTTTCTTATCATTGCAAAAATCCGGCTTTGCCGCTTCGCAACGATAAGAGGAAATCCCCACCCTGTCGCCAGGTAATTTACCGCGCACGAAGCCGAGCCAGGAAACATCGACTCGCGGGAAAAATCTGGACAATTCATTTTCGATTGATGTAAAAAGATCACAAATTATTCGCCGGAGGGTATTATACTATGCTACGCGGCGCGTCGAGTTGACGCGCCGCGTTCTAGCGTCGTTAGTGAAGAAAGATTACCGTTTAAAAATCGGGGCGGACAACCTCATTTTCCGGGCACGGGAATGCTTTTGCTCTTTTCGGCTACCTTATCTAACTCTTCCGGCGTATAGATGCGCCGCGCCGTTAACGTGATCCCCGCAGTCCGACCCGCGAGAGCGACAGCCCCGAACACATCGCCGCCACCTGCCGGCACCTCGACTATTCCGAAGACATCGGGCCCGTCGTTCTGCGGGCTAAAATACATCTGCTCTAAACGCGCTTCCTGTCGTTTCAGAATCTCTTGCACGGCGGCCGCCCTCTTAGTGCCGCCATCCTCGATAAGGCGCTTTGCGGCCTCTTGATTGAAAGTCGCCTGAATTAAAAACTTGGGCATAAAGCCTCCTTTTTTCGATTAACGTCCCGCTTGCCTTTTCCATAAGCGAAAAAATGAATAGGCCAGCTCGCTCGCGCGAGTCAATCGCCCGAACGGCTGGCCTCTTAGCTCTTCTATGCATATCCCCCTCCGAAAACGCGAGTGCGTTTCTTCGGCTCGGGCCTTGAGATCGGAAAGAAGCCGCTTCAGTGGTTGGGCAAGGCTGTTATGCGGCTTTTATCACGGAAAGAAAGGTTGTCAATATTGGTTATGGCTCACGCGGCGCACCGCTCACTGCTTTAGAGAATAAAACATGTTCCGACACTGGTTGGGATGAATGCGTCGGGAAATTGTCGTGAAATCTGCTGAGTCGCACGCCATCCGGTGCAGTGCTGCGGGACAATTATTTTCGGACTAAATTTCGCGAGGCCTTCTATCGTCGGGCCAATGATTGGCTCAAAGATTTTACCCGTCAGGTGAAAGCCGCCAATTACGGAGTAGATGTCATTGACTTCCGTAACGTCCCTTGAAAATTGCAGCGTGTTAATGAGCCCGGCGTGCCCGCAGCCGGTTAGGACGACCAATCCTTTGTCTTTTACATGAATGACGATGGCTTGATCATCATGGATCCAAGGGTCGGGTTGCCATTGGCCGTTGATCTCGGCGCGGCCGGCCGGAAAGCCTTTTTCGAACGGTGTATTTCGAGGGATCTGACCTGTGATTAAAATCCGATTGTCGATGAGCAGACTCGGACCTCGTTCTTCGATGACATTGATTCCCTCTGCCTCGATATCTCGTTTCTCGGGCGGCGGAAGATCCACTTCGTGACCGTCAGGAAGCACGTTCTTTCGCTTCAAAAAAGCATCCGGGTGCAAAATGATCGGCATGCCGTGGCGGCCAAATCGCTTGAGCATACCAATGAGCCCGAACGTATGGTCGCTATGACCGTGGCTCAGTACCACCGCATGGAGGTCCTTTGGCTTGACTTCCAATACGTCCATATTGTGCAAAGCGCCGTCTCGACTGGTTCCGGCATCAAAGAGAATTACGTCTTTTTTCCCCTCGTAGTGGACGGTAACAAGCATGGAGACGCCGTGCTCCGCTCTTAGGCGAGGGCGGGAAAACGCATCACGACGTAATGGGGCACGGTGAGCGACGGACGTGCTTGCCATGAGCACGTCCACTGAATTGTCCATTACAGTGAGGACTTCCACTTGGTCAACGGGCTTTATTCCGATCGCCGGCACGCTTCACCTCCCGGTCAAAAGATATCGAGTGATCCTGGTGATGAACACGTTGCGGTAATCTGACGGACATATGGCCGGACGAGATTCATTTCCGGCTATTGGACCGTCGTCGGCAGGGTAAAAGTAAACGTCGATCCCTTGCCGATCTGGCTCTCCACCCAAATCGTTCCGCCATGAAGCTCGACAAATTTCTTCGCCAGCGTTAATCCGAGCCCCGTTCCTTCGCTCTTGTGCACTTGATCGGAACCCACCTGCCGGAACTCTTCGAATATCTTCGGCTGGTCTTCCAGGGCAATGCCGACCCCCGTGTCGCTGACCGAGATCTCAACCGCTCCGTTTAGTTGTCTGGCGGTGATGCCGATCCGTCCGCCTTCCGGCGTGAACTTGACGGCGTTAGATAGCAGGTTCAGCAGGATCTGCTTGATCTTCCGCTCATCGCCGACGAAATCGCCCAGCCGCTCGTCAACCTTCACATCGAGTTGAATGCCGTGCCGGACGGCCCGCTCGCGGACAAACGTTCGCGCATTGTCGATCGCCAATGGCAAATCGAACGTCGCCACTTCTAACTCCATGCGGCCGGCCTCGACTTTCGAAAGGTCCAGGATTTCATTGATGAGCGAAAGCAAATGGCGCCCGGAGGTGAGGATGTCGTCGGTGTACTCGGCCTGCTTTTCGTTGAGCTCGCCAAACAGCCGTTCCTGCAAGACCTCCGAGAAGCCGATAATGGCGTTGAGCGGAGTTCTCAGCTCATGGGACATGTTGGCGAGGAACTCGGACTTGTGCCGGTTGGCGGCTTCGATCTGCCGGCTCTTGTCCTCGATCTCACGGAAAAGGCGGGCGTTCTGGATCGCTAAGACCGACTGGGTGGCAAAGGTCTGGAGAAGATTCACCACCTCGGGTGGGAAGGTCCCCGCCGTGCGACGATAGATCGTAAGCCCTCCCATAATTCGCCCCTCACGAAGAAGGGGAACCGCGAGCAATGAACGATAACCAAGACCCCTTAAAACCGTGCGCAATCGAGTGGCACTGAACTCCCGCTCATCGAGAATGTCCGAAACCTCTACCGGTTCACGGGTCGACGCCGCCCGACCCAGAGGCCCCGAGCCGAGCCGGATTGGACTACCGCGTAGTGTTTCGACAAACTCTTTCTCAATCTGGTGAGCGCCTCTAAGGTGAAATTCTTCCAAGTCTTCGTCGTATTCGTAAATGACTCCGGCGGCTGCGCCGGTTAGTTGGACAGCGTGAGAGGCAATGCGAGTGAGCACGGTCCCTAAATCTAAAGTCGAGCTTACTGCTTGACTGACTTCGCCCAATGCTCTTAGTTCCCCAACTGAGCGCGTTAGTTCCTGCGTCCGCGCTTCTAATTCTTGAAACAATCGCACGTTCTCGATCGCTATCGCCGCCTGATCCGCAAAAGTTTTCAGCAGCGATATCTGTTTCTCCGTGAAAGGTCGGATCACGATACGACGGAGCCCAATGACTCCGATCGCGACCCCCTCCCGCAACAACGGTATCGCTAACATCGTGCGAATATCTCGCCCTGGAACATGCACACCAGGAAACTCCGTCTCACTGAGCGGAAGCACATCTTCGATGTGTATGAGTTGACGGTCCACCACCGCTCGTCCCATTACGGATTGCCGGTTAATCGGTCGATTTTGTTCCGCTCCGGCCATAGAAATGGTGCCGCAGTGGGCACCCAGCCGAAGCAGATTCCCGTCAACGAGTCGAATCGACGCGTCTTCTGCAGCGCACAGCCGCACTGCGCTTTCCGCCACGGCATCCAAGACCGGCTGAATATCGGTCGGCGAGCTGGCGATTACACGAAGGATCTCGCTCGTAGCCGTTTGCTGCTCCAATGACTCCTTCAATTCGTTGAACAGACGCACGTTCTCAATGGCAATGACTGCCTGGTCTGCGAAAGTTTCGAGCAGCTTGATTTGCGCCGGAGTGAACGGGCGTACGTCCATCCGGCGTGCGACTAGCTCCCCGGTGAGGTCTCCCTGCTGACGAAGGGGAACGAATAAAAAGGTGCGTGACCCGCTGGTAGAACCTATTTCTGAGAAATCCGTCTGCGCGCGGACATCGGGGATATGGAGTGTGCCGTGCTCGCGTAGCCAATTAAACCGCGGTCCATCGATACTTCCCGCGGAACGCGGATCAGGTAGCGGCCCAAAATGAGCCCGTAGAACCGATTGCTTCCCCTCATAGAGTCGCAGGACCACATCGTCGATCCCGCAGACTCTCACTGCGCTCTCCACGATGGCATCCAGCACCGGCTGGACGTCAGTCGGCGAGCGGCTGATGATGCCGAGCACCTCGGACGTTGCCGTTTGATGTTCTAGTGCTTCTCGCAATTCCGCGTTGCGCTGCTGCAATTCTTTGAACAGGCGGACGTTCTCTATGGCAATCACAGCCTGGGCTGCAAAGGTTTCAAGCAGTTTGATTTGCCTCTCCGTGAACGGCCGGACATCTAGGCGGCGGATATGAATCGTCCCAAGGGGAATTCCCTCGCGCAGCAATGGCGTGGCGAGCACTGTCCGAACGCCAACACTTCTGGCGAACCGCGCGGGGAGGTCATCCTCTGGCACTGCTGCCAAATCATGAATATGAAGAGTTTGCCGATCAATGATAGCTCGGGCGGGTATATGGTCACGGTCTATTGGAATTGATTCCCGACCCCCTCGTCCCGGCAACGGTCCGTAATTAGCCGCTGGTCGGAGATTGTCGCCATCAATGCGGTGAATGACCGCATCGCTTGCATCACATAGTTGGGCCGCAGTCTTTGCAACGATATCAAGCACTGGCTGGATGTCGTTCGGAGAGCTGGCGATGACGCCGAGGATTTCGCTAGTCGCCGTCTGCTGTTCCAGTGATTCTTTTAACTCGTTGAACAATCGTACATTCTCGATCGCAATGACCGCCTGGTCGGCAAAGGTTTCGAGGAGCTTGATCTGTGCTGCTGTGAAAGGGCGCACCGCTGTGCGCCGCGCATTCAACGATCCAATGATTTTCTCTTGCTGGCGAAGAGGAGCCGCTAAGAAAGTGAGAAATCCAGTGCGAGAGCCCAAGGTCGGGAAATCTTTTCTCTGCTCACGAAGGTCGGGAATATGGAGGGTGCCATGTGCGAAGGTCCAACGATATTCCGGTTCGTCAATACTGATGTGCGACGGCGGTACTGCCATAGGCCCGAAATGGGCCTGCAAAACCATGAAGTTCCCCTCGCGCAGCCGAAGCACCACATCATCGACCCCGCAAACCTTTGCCGCGCTTTCCACGATGGCATCCAAGACAGGTTGCACATCAGTCGGCGAGCGGCTGATGATGCCGAGCACCTCGGACGTTGCGGTCTGATGCTCCAGAGCCTCGCGTAATTCCGCATTGCGCTGTTGGATTTCTTTGAATAGCCGGACATTTTCAATCGCAATCACGGCCTGATCAGCGAAACTCTGAAGGAGTGCCACCTGTTTTTCCGTAAATGGACGAACCTCCATTCGGCGAATTAGGATCGCCCCGAGTGCAACACCCTCGCGCAGTAAAGGCATCGCGAGTCTTGTTCTGGCGAGGCTCCCGCCCTGGCTTCCCGTCCTATCGATGTCCGGATAATCGGCTTTGGCGGATTCAGAATCGATGTCATGGATGTGAATCGTTTCACAATCGAGTACCGCTCGGCCAGTAGGCGTGCCCCGAGTGAAGGGTACGGCTCCGCGGATTGGGATCGTTCCGTATATCGCCATTCGCTGAAGGACACCGTTGTCAACACGAAAAATCGCAGAGTCTTTTGCATCACACAGTCGCGCCGCGCTCTGCGCCACGGTATCCAAAACGGGCTGGACGTCCGTAGGTGAACTGGCAATCACTCCTAGAATTTCACTGGTGGCGGTCTGCTGCTGCAAAGCCTCAGTGAGTTCTTGCAACAGGCGCACGTTCTCGATGGCGATAACGGCTTGATCCGCGAAAGTCCTTAGGAGCGCAATCTGCTTTTCCGAAAATGGCTTGACTTCGGTGCGGCGAATTCCGATGACCCCAATGACATTGCCTTACCGTCGCAATGGAGTGGCAAGCATGGTGCGGTAACCGCGCTGCGACGCGTTGCTTTGAGAATAGTCCGCAGCGACTTCCAGGAAGTCGTCAATGTGGACAGTTTCGGCGTCGACGATGGCGCGACCGAGTACCGTATCTCTATTCAGAGGCCTCTCAGTGCCAACGGGGCTTCCTTGGGCAGACCCATAGCTGGCGACGATTCGAAGTGAAGCGGAGCCATTTGACATGGCAATATCGGCATCGGTCGCGCCGCAAACTCGTGCAGCATTCCTAACGACGGTATCCAATACCGGCTGAATATCCGTCGGCGAGCTGGCGATGACGCCGAGAATTTCACTCGTGGCAGTCTGCTGTTCAACGAGGCGCGCGTTCTCGCTGGCTGTAGCGTTCTCCCGCTGCAAAGCTTCGGTGAGCTGGAGCTGACACTCCTCTAGCTCGTTGGCCAACCGGGCGAGCTGCTGGCGCAACTCCGCATGCGTCTGCGTTTTTTTCGCCACAGACGCGGCCGTTTTCCGAGGGCGCGGTTGCGGTTTTTTGCTAGTAGATTTCCTATTCGTTGCCATGCGACTGGCCTGACTTTTACTTCAGGGCCCGGATGGCGTCAACGAGGTTTTTTCGTACTGGCGAGTTGGCTTTCGTGGCTTGACAAGAGGGAGGTCTGGACCCGTTCCCAGCGCAGCGCTAACACCAACAGATCTGGAGTGCGGCGCCGACGAGCAAGCCGGTTCAAAGAGAGACCAATACCACTTAAAGTTGTGGTCCGCGAGCACGGGAGCGGGTGGATACCGATGCGATCATGAAACGTTTGTTTCGTTGGGCGGCGCATCGCGGCCCTTCTACCGTCCAGCCGTTGCGCGCTAATCTACAATTTCGCCTTTGGCCGCTTCGAGAGCATTCAAAGCCGCCTGGAGACTAATAGCCCGATTCACCTTATTGCCGGTTTGGCGCGCAGTCTCGCAATGAACGATGGCATCTTCCAGTACGGCGCGCGCTTCCGGGTGCAGACCATCAATTTTAAAACTGCTCGGTACGTCCCTGAGCACGCGAATGGCATCGCTGATATCGACGATCGCAAGAGCGATAAGTTTATCGATCTGCGGCGGCCGCAAGCCGTCCAAAGCGCCGGCGAGTCTCGCCCCCGCCGAGCGGATGTTCTCCAAGGCGTTGATGACGCGCAGAAAAGCAGCCAGTTGATTGACCGCGACTTGGCCGAGAGCAATCGGTCCGACAACCCCGGCTCCCGGCGAACCGTTAAAATCCGCGGTAGTATAAAATGCCACCGCTTCTTCGATCGTGCGCGCCTGGTTGTTATGGAAAAAAGGCGGCGTATCGGCTGCTTCCACAAGTGACGGCGTGTTAAATGTGCCGTCGCCAAATCCGTTAGTGAGGTTCCCCGCCGTGCCAAAGCCGCCGTCGCGCGGGCGCGGCAGACCGAGCCCATCGGCGGGATGCGTCGCGTTTTCGATGCCGATGTCAAAATTAGCGTTTTCGGAACCGAGCGTAACACCCGGTAAATCCAATCCATGATTGGCGCCCGCGTTGAAGTGGCACATGGCGCACTTGCCGGTCGTTTGACTGTTGAACAGGATCTTTCCTTGATCGGCATCGTAATCTTTTAGAGACAGCGTGCCCAGATCCAGCTCGGCTTGCCGGCCCAAGGACAAAAGGAAAGCCTCGATGGCGTCCAGTTCACTGTCCGTCGGCAGACGAAAATCACGGCCAGGAATTCGATCCAGCGTCCGTGTGAAGTGCTGCGCCACCGCGCCGACGGCAAATTCGCGGAGCGTGCCGCCGCTGCCGAAAGCGCCGCCGCCATCCCAGCCAGTGCGCTGCAATTTCGACGCCGAGGTGCCGTCGAAGGTTGCCGGGGTGATGGAAAGTCCGAGGGCAAAGGTGTGCGGCACGCCGCGCAAGACAAATTTGTTCGCTAAGTCGTCGGTGTCATCGACATTTAGCAGAATCAGACCGAACTGGCGCAGCAACTGCGGAATCTCGAAATGGTTGCCACCGTTGGTTGCAGAGTTCAATTCGCGCTTGAACTCCGCCACGAACAGCGGATCGTTGTTGGGCAATGTCGCGATGTACGCTGGGTCGATGGTGAAATTGTTATCTGCCGGATGACAGGTGCCGCAGGTACGGCCATTGCCGTGGAACTTTTCTTCGAAAAAGAGTCTTTCTCCCCTGGCGATCAAAGCGGCGAGCTGCGGATTGCCGCCATCGTTGGCGTAGGCGAGCGCGGGAACGATAAAGCGAAACGGCGCCGCGAGGGATTGTATCGCGCTCTTTTCAGCCTCCTTCAATGGAGACAAAATCATGCTGCTGGTCTTCGCCTGCGCATAATAAATTTTTTGAAAAACGTTGGGCGAGCCGTAGATCAAACCGCCTTCGGTCGGATCCCGTCCCTCCGGCGTCACCGCCAAAAGATCGAGCTTGAATCCTTCCAACTTTTTCCGATCAAGCAGAGCTTTTAGCCTCGCATGAGCACCCTCGCGCTCCAGGCTACCCAGGCGGATCATCCGATCACCCGGCTCTGGTTTCACGCTGCGCCGGGAGCCCGGCCTGTTTTGCACCAGCCAAACCGCAAACTCACGATCTTCGGGAAGACCGACGATCTCCACAATCAAAGAGCCATCCGACAGGTCGATAAGCGCTTGCCCTGCGGCGCGGCTAAACTCTGAGGACAAGCCTTTGTAGTATCCGAGCGCCATAACCAGCTTGGTTTTCTGGCCGTTTTTCTCGGCGGCTGCCTTCCAGCGCGCGTAGGCGGCTTCGAAAGCGCGAACGCTGCCGATGAGCGGACGGGGGCTATCGCCGAGCGAAAAAGACGGAAGACTGCCGATGACGCATCCCAGACCGACGCCGAGGAGCGTTAAGCCGATCAAACCGAACAGAAAAATTCTCGACCTCATACTTGCTTACCTTTCGACGCTGATGGGAGATTTCTCAATGAAACATTGGGTTCATTGTTTCGCTGCGTAGATCCCTATCTTTGTGGCGCGATTCATTCGCCTTCGGTGCACAGACTCCGAGTCGCCGCACGTTCGTGTGCCGCTGTGGCATCGTCCCGCGCTTCTTCGGCCGTTACTGGAGCGATATTTATCGCGCCAAAGCACGAGATTTGTCAATTAAAAACTACTTGGGCGGTGATTCGCCTGATCGAGAAGTCAATCCCAGCGCAGCGTCAACGATCACCCAGCCGCATTTCTGTGGTGCAATCGCGTTCTGAACGGTTGGAGTTTAAGGGAACTTTAGGGAGCATTCGCGGACGATTTTGACGGAGGCAAAATTAAATTCAAGAAACTCGGCCTGAAAAGTTGACTCGTTCATCCGCATCGCGCTATAGGCCCTTCTTGCAGGCTGCGCAACAAAGCCGAAATGCTTCAGGGTTGAAGAAACTGGAAAGAGCAGGCGGATTCGACAGTCGGCAGTTTTTTTCCGCTCAATAACAGCGGCCGCGTCCGCGCAGGGAGGATTTATGATCAAGTTGCGTTTTTGGTTTGCTGCGATGTTACTGTGCGTCACTGCCCCGCGGGCGCAAGGGTCAACTTTCCTGGCAATGTCTCTGGACGATCTCGTGCGGCAAGCTGACGCGGTGATTCAAGGCGAAGTGATTGACTTGGAGTCATTCTGGACACCGAGCGGCCGCATCATCGCTACCGATGCGACCATAGTGGTTGACGAAAGGTTGGTGGGCACCATGCCGTCCGTTGTGAAGGTGCGTACCTTTGGCGGCAAGGTAGGTGATTTCAGCGTCGAAGCGCATGGCTTTCCAATATTTCAAAAAGGCGAGCGGGTGCTCCTGTTCGCTTACGTAGAGCCGGACGATGGGACGGTCCGTGTCCTAGGATACCAGCAAGGCCACTTTCGGGTGGTCACCCGCCGCGACGGTGTGACTCTGGCCGTCCCGCTCATCGAGGACGGCGCGCGGTTTTTTACGCCGAGCGGCGTCTTGATGCCGGAACCGCGCAGCGTGGAGATCGAACTCTTCAAGGCAAACGTGCGGGCTACGGCTCGCCGTCTCGGCCGTACCGATGTTCAGCAAGGGAGGTAAGATCAATCATGAAAAACCTGCTGACCACGACAAAGCTGGTAATTGGATTGCTGGTGTTGCTAATCGCCGGGAGCATTTCCGCCTACGTACTTTTGAGTCCTGCGCGCACGTGGGACAGCGCTCCGACATACATTGTGGATGAACGAGGACTGGAAACCGTTCTTGATGGGGACGGCGGTGTTGCGGCCGTGGTCAGTGCGATCACGAGTAACCTCGCTTGGAATGGTGCCGGCGCCGGTACCATCATCAAAGCGCAAAAGGGATCGGTAGCTAATTGGCAGTTGGGCGATGGCATACCGATGTTGAATTTTAGCGATCCCGAGCGGGTTTGTAGCGGCAATTGTCTTGCCGCGACTTTTACGGGATTTTACCAACAGCGAGCGGACGGAAGCTATAAGATCTTTGACGCCGACATCGTTACCAATACTCGCCGCATCGACTGGACTTCGACACAGGCGGAGAATTCATGCTCGGGCGAGTTTTATATCGAAGGCGTGATGGTTCATGAAGCGGGCCATGGTTTGGGCCTCGGCCATACCAATGTATCGGGCGCGACGATGTATCCGTCGGTTTCGTCCTGCAATAATGGGCCTGCGACCATAGAGAGTGACGACAGGGCGGCGATCAACGCTCTCTACGGCAGTCAAAATCCGCCGCCGCAATGCACGCTCGGCCAACGCAACGATAGTTGCACGTCCGATGCGGAGTGCTGCTCCGGCAAGTGCCGCGGCAAGGCCGGAAATCTAACCTGCAGATGAACGATTCGCCTAAACCGGCGCGTTATCAACTGCTTGGTCCGAAATCGCACAAGCCAACGTTGCGCGGATGGCGAGTCGCAGTAGCACCATCCGACTTCACAAGCATCAGCCTCCATCGTCGGATGAGATTTTTTTTCATGCCTTGCCATGATTGAACGCAGCTCTTTGCGCCCCTTGTGCGCGAGCATTGCGGAAGTTCATAGCGAACGAATTCCCGAGCGTCATGCTTTCCTAAAATGTTACCGAACCTTCCTTGACATAGATGTGATCTGACGGTACACGCGATCAAGGGGAACAGCTATGGCAAAAACGATGGGCTTATTCATGGCGGGAGCGATTCTGGCGGTGTTTGTGTCGCCCGCGCAGGCCGTGATCAAGATCGAAACAGCGACCGTGAAAAGCGGCGTGGCATTCATCAAGGGGAACGGCGCAGCAAGAGGCGCGCAGATTACCTGGGAAGGTTTCGCGGGAGTCACCGCGGCGAATAAAAACAATGGCGGGTTTTCGTTTTTTGGAGTTCTACCCGCAGATTGTACGGGAACGCTGACGGACGGCGCACAGACGATCCAGGTTAGAATACTCGGCTGTACGACAGAAGCGTCTCCGCTAGCGCGTACCGGGCAGACCGTGCAATTTGCCATCGGCGATGATGGAGATCTAGAAAAAGGGCAGCCTTGGCCGAACCCGCGTTTCACCGACAACCTGAACGGGACGGTTACCGACAATCTCACCGGTCTAGTCTGGCCGAAAGACTTGGACTGCGTTGGCGCGAGCACAACGCAAAACTGGCTGAATGCTCTTGCTGCTGCGAATGCGTTAGCTCACGGCAACGTCGCGTGCGAACTCACGGACGGCAGCGTAGCGGGCGATTGGCGATTGCCGAATCGAAACGAGCTATTGAGTTTGTTGGATCTGGGAACCACCAGTCCGGCATTGCCGGCCAGCCATCCGTTCGTCGACTTCGAGGATGAGTCCGCCTACTGGTCGTCTACCACGGCCGCGTTTGATGGGAACCAGGCCTGGTTCGTGGAATTGACCAACGGTAACGTGGGCAGCGCCCCAAAGGAGGGTCGTGTCTCCGTTACTGCCGTACGCGGCGGCCCATAATCCGTGCTAGGCGTGGCGCTCTGGCGATTGAGTTTGCCCCGGGAGGCCATCGGAACAGAATGTAGGCTGGTTAGATCGCCACTCCCGCGATTTACTCCTCTCCAATATCTTCGTTCCATACCTCTGGATGGCTGCGGATGAAATCAGCCAGCAGGCTTATGCACTCTGGCGACTCCAGGTCAATAACCTCAACTCCGTTCTCCCGCAGCCAGTTCACCCCTCCGGTAAAATTCACCGACTCCCCAACGACGACTGTGCCGATCTTGAACTGAAGGACCAACCCGCTGCAATACCAGCACGGGGCGAGCGTGGTCACCATTAACTTGTCGCGATAGTTCTTTTGCCGGCCAGCTTTGCGGAAAGCATCCGTCTCGGCATGTACGGATGGGTCATTTTCTTGAATCCTTCGATTATGCCCGGCGCCGAGGAGTTCGCCGCTGCGGGTGAAGAGTGCGGCGCCGATGGGTATACCGCCTTCGGCTCGACCCTGGCGCGCTTGTTCCAAAGCCACTTTCAGCATCGCGTTGTAATCGGGTACTCTTGTCATGGTCAACCTCGCTTTCGTACCTACGGCGGTATATCCACATATCAGGCCACGATAGCAAGCTTATCCGTCTGGTTAAAACCCCCCATGTACGGCAGTCGCAGCGTCAAGGACCATCTTGCTGATTTCATTCTCCGGCATAACTTCACGCCTTGGCGCCTTTTATGATATTGGAGCACTCGGAAACGAGAGCGGAGTTGGCCGTCCCGTTCAACCACTAGTCGCATGAAGCCGAGAGATAAAACAACAGCCAGTCTGCGGGCAATGTCGGCGATCGTCTTGGCGTTGATGATGTCGGCGTGCGGCGCGGTAAGCGGATCCAGAGATATCGCAGAAAACTGGGAAATGGCTAAAGCTCGCAGACAGCTTGATGCGCACATGGCCGACTGTACTGAGCGCTACGGCTACAGTCCCGAAGCAGCTGCCGCCACTCTCGGACCGCATGTCCTTGGCGCCGGCGAGCGCGAATGGCGCGGATGTGTCTATGAAGCAATCGAAAAGTATTTGCTACCGCGAGCGCCGAACCCGGAACTATATCGGCGGGCGATTACAGAGGATCGTGAGCTGACCGAGGCCGTGGCCGGCGGCACGATCACGCGCAAGCAGCGTGAGGACCGAATCCGCAGCATGCTTGAAGAGATCGAGCGGAGCGAAGAGGCAAATCGGGCGAAGCTCGAGGCGCAAACACTCAACCGTTTGGAGATGGAAATGCGCCAGGACATGATGCGGCGCTCGCTCAGCCCGCTCCTCCGGTAGGCGGCGGTGACACTCGTACCGCTTCTTTGCAAGCAGCAATGAAGGAAGGCAGCAGATTGGATCTGTAGTCCGGTCGCCGTGAGCGCTAGGACTTACTCGCGGATAAGGTAGGCGTCCCGATAGCGCTCCTGTTGCGCCACGGACTGGCGGGCTAATTCAGCTTCTTCCCGGCCATCGAAAGGTCCGATACGGACGCGAAAAAAAGGTTTTCCGTTTACCTCTGCGGGGACTACGTAGCCCGCGTAACCGTCGGCTTCCAGGCGTTGCACCAAGGTATCGGCAATGTCTCTCGCCGGCGCCGCTGAAATCTGCACCGACCACTTGTTCCTCGCGTTGACGCTCTCGACGGCATGCTCCAGCGGATTTGCTTTCGCTCGAGCGGCGGCCGGCTCAGGCGCACGGTCCACTAGCATGGCGGCGGCCGGAGTGTCGAACTTCGTCAACCCTCTTTCGGTGTTCTGGCTCGCGTTGCTCGCCTGCACGTTGATCCGATAGCCGACCGGCACGCCGAAATAAAAAATCGCCAGCGCGCCCGCGATCAAGATCCAGATCAGGGCGATAGTCAGGGTTCGCTTCTTTGGCCGGGGCCGTCGAACTTTCGGGCGCTCGTCGCGCTCGTGTTCGGGAAATTGCTGATTGCCTCCCAGGGCCAATAGGTTTTCACCGATCAGGTCTCGCTCGTTCACGATCAAGTCATCGGTCAGCAAATAGGGTTCGGTCAATGCTGCTTCGGTTTGCAGCACCGGGCGGTACTTGGCGATCAGCGCAGCGGCCTTAGACTTGCGCACTTCCTCCGGGCAAGGCTCAAAGGTAAAACCGGTCGGCTGCAAGTGTCGCGAATGAAATTCGGTCTCGCTTTCGTGCCGTAACAAGGCTTCTTGAATGTTCGCCGATTCGCCGATGAAAACCTGGCAGTCGCCATTGAAAAGCCCGTAGACCCCTGAAGCCGGCGGCGCACAGGCGAGAATCGCCTCTCTGGTAAACGAGTCCGAACGCCCATCCGGGTACCAAGACAGACTCCAGTTTCTCGAGTCCTGGATGAGATTTGCAGCGCTCGATGTCAAGATGGGCACCCCCACTTAGGAACATCCGAAATTATTTCCTCGCCCCTTGCGGGAGGGCAGGGGTGAGGGGTACGGACATGCCAGCCGATTCAAATTGCTGAACAGTGATTTTAAGCGATTTCGCCCGTGGTTGTCACGAAAATATTTTTCAATGGCTTGGCAAATTGCCGCAGGCGACGTGCTTCGCATTCAGGTATGCCTCGCGGAAGCGCGCCAAGGACGCCAGGGTTCGGAAACAGTCTCTTCGCGCTCCCTTCGGCGGTGCTCGGGGCATGCTTTGGACGAGATAGTTGACGTCTATGCCTCGCAGGGTCTTTGCGGTCGGGCCGCCTAAGAAGCCATCAACTTGATCGCTTTGCGGCCTTGGAATAATCTGCACGGCTATCCAAGAGGGAGGACCTTATGAAAATCGACGGAAGCTGCCACTGCGGCAACATTACTTACACAGCAGAGATCGATCCTGAGACGGTTGGAATCTGCCATTGCACGGATTGTCAGACTTTGTCCGGGACCGCGTTCCGCGTCAGTGTCGCCGCGGCCAAGGACGCTTTTCACTTATCCGGAACCCCGAAGATTTATGTCAAGACCTCCGAGAGCGGCAACAAGCGCGCCCAGGCGTTCTGTCCAGAGTGCGGCACGCAGATCTATGCGGCGAATGCGAGCGATCCGCAGGTGTTCAACATCCGCGTCGGCACGGCTAGGCAGCGCGCCGAGCTGCGGCCTAAATCGCAAGGATGGTGCCGCTCCGCGCGCGATTGGATCAATGACCTGCACTCCATACCGCAGTTTGCTAAGCAACGAGGCGGATGAGTGCGGCGGGTTTCCATTTTTCGTCAAACGAGAGTTTTACGGATACTTAAGAATGTGCTGCCGATTGGGCCATGAATGATTAAGGCGTGTGAGCTTGAAATCATCTTGACAACTCTTTTTCGCGCGATCTTGGTACGCCAGTAAAAGCCTCCCCCTCAACCACTGCAACCACGGTCCGACTCCGTTGGCTCAGCATCAAGCCGATGCGAGTCGGACCTCGTCCTGCGAGCTTTATCTGGCGGATAAGAACGAAATTCCGAGTTCGGCTCTGAGTAATTCGAAATCGGAACCATCGGCGGTAACAAGGGTCGCGCCGTGTCGTCTCGCCGTGAGCGCAATCAAAGCATCGTTTTGAAAGTCGCGGCGTTTATGTATGTCCCAGTTTTGTTTATCGCCGATGCTTAGGACCAGCCGTCCTGCCTCCCACCAATCAGCCACCGAAGGTTCCCATCGGATTGTCGCGATAGCAAAAAGGTTGGCGACGAGGCGCTCCGCGTCTCGCCCGCGAGCGCCACGGCGAAGCTCTGAAAGAACCACTGCCGAATGCCGTACGACGTAGGCTCGCCTGATTTCCTGCAGAGTGTCGTCGTACAAACCGCGTTCCCAATGATCAATATAGATGTTTGTATCGAGTATGGCCCAAGCCATCAGGGTTTCTCCACGCTGCCCGATTTGAGCGACCGGCGAGTTTTTTTCATAAACTGCCAAAACTCCTCCATCTCAGCGACGCGCTCGACGGATAGTCGGATGACTTCCGCCTCGGTGTTTACCCCGAGAGCTTTTTTTGCGCGGTTAAGCGCGCGTTCGTCGACAAAGTAGGATTTACGCTTCAATTTTCCTGGCGCGACCATAACACCTTCGAAACTAGACCAATATGCATACATCATAGGAAAATCAGGCATACATCTCAAGCTTGAGTTGGCTATCGTCAGCTGGGACAGCGTATAGTTGGTCGAATAAAACCGATTACGAGCTGTTTTTAGGGTTCGACCCGAGCCTTGGGGACGGTAACTTTTTGACTACCTCGCGCACCACACAGGTAATTCGAAAGTTACCTTTGATTAACCGGAGTGCTTTTGCGCGAAACTCCCAAAGATAAAATTTCTCGATAAATCCATAGGTTCCTAATATCGTCACGGATTGATTACCATTGGCTTGAGGGTTGCTCTACGTCTGGGTGAAAACAGACGAAAGGAGAACCAAGCCATGAAAAAAATAATTTTGGTGCCGCTCAAGCGGAATGACCGGCCCGAGGACTTTATCCCTTATATCGAAGAAGTCGCTCGCGCCGGAATGACGGCGGTCTTCATGGTGCCCTACCCCATCGATGGCTTTCGCTGGTCCCGTGCAGAGGGCGGCCGGAAAGCGATCGAAGAAGGCATCAGACTGGCGAACTATTACAAGTGGGATACCAACCTGCGCAAAGCCAAAGACTTGATCGCGCGGACGAGAGATTCCTTGTCGGTCAAGGGTATCGACGTAGCGGCGGAGCTATACGCCGGGAATACAAGAAAGGCGGTGCGCGCGGTGGCGGAAAAGGGCAAGGTGCATTTGATCGTGAGCCGCGCGACGATGGCAGAGAGAATTGCCGGCTTATTCAACGGCGCCAACTCGCTTTGGGACTTGTTCAAGCGGCCGAGTCTCTCGCCGGTTTTGCTGATCCATCCGATGAGCGTCGCGTAATCCGAAACTCTTTGTTTCCGACTCGATCTCTCGGAAAGGAAGGATTATGGCCAAACAACTGATTTCACCTCTCGTTGTTGGACGAAGTTTGGGCGCTCGAAAAGTGGGCTTTTCGCCGCCGGCACGATGTTGACAGCGAAGTTGGCGCTTGGATAGGCTCCGAAAATCCGCACGGAGGAATCATGGCAGGAGAAAATCAAACGCTAAGGCAATCCATGATTCGTCTGTTGATGGGATACATCCCCACCCGGGCGATTTACGCGGCGGCCAAGCTGGAGCTCACGGATCATATCGGCGACGACGGAGCGAGCGCGGGAGAGCTCGCACAAAAAATCAAAGTCGATAGCGCGGCTCTGTATCGAGTCATGCGCGTGCTCGCCGGTATGGGCGTGTTGCGCGAAGGTCACAGTGGTCGGTTCTTCGTGACTCCATTCGGAGATACCCTGAGGAAAAACTCGCCTCAATCCGTGCGCGATTTTGCCATTTATAGTCATGAGTTGGTCTACGATTCTTTCAGAGGCATTGCGGATAGTGTCCGTACCGGCAAACCCGTGATCGACGATTTCTTCGCTTTGCTGCGGGCAAATCCGGACCAGGAAGCGGTCTTTCACGCGGCGATGAGCAATCGCGGCCGTAGCGAAACCGCGGCGATTCTCGAAGCGTATAAGTTTTCGGAGCCGCAAACGATCGTCGACGTCGGCGGCGGCAACGGCGGGTTCTTGTCGGCGGTCGCGTCGTCTTATGAACAAGTCGCAGGGGTGCTGGTGGATCAACCGTCTGCGATTGAAGCGGCAAGGGCAGGGCGGGGCGGTCCTTTGCCGCGCTGCCGATTCGTGGCGCAGAACTTTTTTGAGGGCGTCCCGCCTGGCGGCGATACTTACGTTTTGAAGCGGATCCTTTTCGACTGGAACGACGAAGAAGCTCTGCGCATACTCAAAAATTGCCGGTGGGCGATGAATAGCGCCGGGCGCCTGCTGATCATCGAACCATTGATCGGGGCGCCCAATGAGCCTTGTCCGGCGCATCTGTTCGACATGACGTTTCTGGTCATGCTGCACGGCCGGCTCAGAACGGCGGACGAATACTCGGCTCTGCTCGGCCAAGCGGGATTTAGACTGCGATGCGTTGTGCCCACGGAATCCGATGTTTCGATCCTCGAAGCTGTCGTAGCCTAGCGCGGTATATTCGACGTGCGCTGAAATAGCGCAAAGCGACGATCAAACACAGATCGTTTTTCCTTGGTCCCTTGGCTGTGAAAAAATTATGAAGCCCCGCGCAACTCCACAAATCTCCCCTGACCCCTCCCTTCGGTTAAGCTCAGGACATGCTTTTCCAAAGAGGGGGACTCGCACCATAAGTATTCTCGTTTACTCAAAAAGAAGCGCCGCTTCTAGTAGTCCCCCTTGAAAAAGGGGGAAACAGGGGGATTGTTTTGGTTGACGACGACGCTCATGGTCGAATAGGCTCTCGCCACCGCGCCGAGCCGCAACAGCACTACCTCGCGTCTTTGCGCCGTTGCGAGAGATATCCGGAGTTTTAGATGGCCCGAGTCGGGACTAGCAAGAAAAAGAAGACTCCAAGCGGCGCGGAGGTCAGCCGGCTCAAGGAAGAACTACAGCGTAGGGCCGAGCAGCTTGAAGCGCGCGATCGGGAGCTGGCGGACGCCTTGCGGCAGCAGGCGGCGACCGCGGAGGTGCTCGGCATCATCAGCCGCTTTCCCAGTGACCTGCAGCCGGTGTTCGACGCCATCGTCGAAAGCGCGGCGCGAGTCTGCGGCATCGACGACGTCGTGCTGCGCCTGATCGAGGGGGAAAACACAGTTGCGAGGGCTCATTTCGGCTCGATTGGGATAACGCGCGTTCGGATCCCCAAGGATGAACCGGAGCACCGCTGGCTGCGTGAGCACGGCACCCTCTACATCCCCGATATCAGTGCGCAGAGCGATTTCCCGGTTTTAGGCTCGTTTTTCCGCACCTTGTTGGCCGCGCCGTTGCGGCGAAACGGGGATGTGATTGGCGGTCTTTATGCCCGCCACATTGAAGCCCGTCCGTTCACCCCGACTCAGATCAAGCTGCTCGAAACCTTCGCCGATCAAGCGGTCATCGCGATCGAGAACGCCCGCCTGGTTCACGAACTCGACCGCAGAACCACCGAGGTCGAAGCTTCGAACGCTCAACTGACCGAAGCCTTGGAACAGCAGACTGCGACGAGCGATGTCCTGAACATCATCGCGCGCTCGCCCGTCGAGTTGGAGCCGGTGTACCAGACGATCCTGGCCAACACAACGCGTTTGTGCGAGGCCAATATCGCCGCGCTGTTCTTATATGACGGCGAGGCGCTAAGCACGGCGGCGAGCTTCGGCACCACGCCGGAATTTGCGGCTCATCTGCAGCAAAGCCGGCCGCGGCCGAGTCGTGAAACGACAACGCGGTTGGCGGCGTTGGAGCGCCGCACGGTTCACGTCGCCGATTTGTTATCGGATCCTGAATTTACCCCTAGCCCGGGCGAGCTCTACGAAAAAGAAAATGTTCGCACCGTGTTGTCGGTGCCCATGCTGCGAGAAGATAAACTGGTCGGCGTGATCACCACGTGGCGCAGGGAAGTGAGGCCGTTTAGCGATAAGCAGGTGGCGCTGATTAAAACCTTTGCCGACCAGGCTGTCATCGCCATCGAGAATGCCCGTCTGTTCCGAGAACTCAGTGAAGCTTTAGAACGGCAGACGGCGACGAGCGAAATTCTCGGTGTGATCGCCAGCTCGCCGACGGATATCGAGCCGGTGCTGGACGCTGTCGCTAGGAATACCGGACGCTTGTGTAACGCAAAGGACGCGGTGATTCGATTAGTCGAAGGGAATGTACTTCGATTGGGCGCTCATCAAGGACCCATTCCGTTTTTTGGGCCGTCCGAAATACCGATTAACCGAGGTTCAATAACGGGCCGGGCCGTTGTAGAGGGGCAACCAGTCCATATCGAAGATTTGCTTTCTGTAGCTCCGACTGAGTTTCCAGAGATCTTCCCGGCTGGCGTTGAACGAGAAGGCGATCGAACCCAACTTGCTGTCCCACTCATTCGCCAAGGTGTTGCGATTGGAGCGATTCTCGTTCGCCGAACGATAGTCGATCCTTTCACCGAAAAAGAAATCGCTTTGGTCAAAACTTTTGCCGACCAGGCGGTCATTGCTATCGAAAATGTGCGGCTGTTCAAGGAACTGCAGGAACGCAACGCCGAACTGCGCGAAGCGCTGGAGCATCAGACGGCAACATCCGAAGTGCTCGGCATTATCAGCCGCTCGCCGACGGACGTGCAGCCGGTGCTGGATGCAATTGTTGAGAGCGCGGCGCAGGTTTGTGGTGTCGATGATGTGGTGCTACGACTCCGAGAAGGAGAGCAGATGGTTTCTCGGGCCCATTTTGGGCCGATACATATCGCCTATGCGCAGCACAGCATTGATGATCCAAATTATCGCTGGTTGCGGCAAAATGGCACGCTTCATATTCCCGACACCCACGCTGCTCAGGATGATTTTCCCAACTTAGGCTCCGCCGTAGGATTTCGCACGTACCTCGGTGCTCCGCTCCGCCAGCATGGAGAACTCATTGGAGCGCTCAATGCCCGTCGTATGGAAGTGCGGCCTTTTACCCCGGCGCAGATCAAGCTTCTCGAAACTTTCGCCGACCAGGCCGTTATCGCCCTCGAGAACGTGCGGCTCTTCCAAGAGCTCAAAGAGTCATTGGAACAGCAAACGGCGACGAGTGAAATCTTGGGCGTCATCGCCAGCTCGCCGACGGACATTCAGCCGGTGTTAAACGCAGTTGCCGAAAACGCGGCACGGCTTTGCAATGCGACTGACGCCGTAATTCATCGCATGGATGGCGGCAGGCTTCGAACAGTGGCGACTTACGGGCCGCTACCAGGACGGCCCGATGACCGTGAGCCGTCAATGGATCGTCGTTCTATACCGGGCCGAACCGTGATTGACCGGAGGACGCTCCACATTCATGACTTGGGGGCAGAACCAGAAGACGACCTCCAAGCGCCCTTCACTAGGAGTCTTGGTGTGCGGACGGTGCTTGCCACCCCTTTGCTGCGTGAGGGAATTCCCATCGGGTCAATTCTTATCCGTCGCATGGAGGTCCGCCCCTTTTCAGATAAGCAGATTAAGCTACTTGAAACCTTCGCATCCCAAGCGGTTATTGCCATCGAGAACGTCCGGCTATTCAAAGAGATACAGGAACGCAACGCAGAACTGCGTGAGGCGTTGGAGCATCAGACGGCAACCGCTGAGGTGCTGAGCATCATTAGCCGCTCGCCGACGGACGTGCAGCCGGTGCTCGACGCGATCGTCGAGAGCGCGGCGCGGGTTTGCGGCGTTGATGACGTGGGGTTGAGACTTCGCGAAGGGGACGCTTTGGTTGCCCACGCTCATTTTGGTTCGATACCCATTGCTCGTCGCGAAATCGGTATAGGGGAGCGGCATCATTGGATGCGCGAGCACGGCGCGCTCCACATTCCCGACGCCCAAGCGCAAAACGAATTTCCAGATATTGGTCCCGCCAGCAACTTCCGCACCATTTTATCAGCTCCCCTTCTTCAGCAGGGGGAATTTATTGGGGCCCTCTACGCGCGTCGCATTGAGGTGCGTCCCTTTACGCCGGCACAAATCAAACTCTTGGAAACTTTCGCATCGCAGGCGGTCATCGCACTCGAAAACGTAAGGCTGTTCCAAGAGTTGAAGGAATCTTTAGAGCAGCAAACCGCGACGAGCGAGATTCTAGGTGTCATTGCCAGCTCACCCACTGACATCCAGCCCGTGTTGGATGTCGTGGCTCAGAACGCGGCGCGGCTGTGTGATGCAAAGGACGCTCTCATCTATCGTGTGGAGTCAGATCATATTCAGCCGGTAGCGCACAGTGGGCCTGTACCGGCTCTCCAGAACTATTATAGGCCCTTGAGTCGCGCCTTGCCGGTGGGACGAACCATTATCGACCGAAAGACAATCCACATTCATGATGTTGCGGCAGAAATTGAGACTGAATTTCCGGAGGCGAGAGCACTTCAGCGGGACAGTGGTACTCGAACCATGCTGCTCACGCCTTTGATGCGTGAGGATATTCCAATCGGAGCTATTTCGATTCGCCGCACGGAGGTCCGTCCCTTTGCGGAGAAACATATCTCACTTCTAAAAACCTTCGCAGCCCAAGCCGTCATCGCCATCGAGAACGTCCGCTTGTTCAAAGAACTTCAGGAACGCAACGCCGAACTCCGAGAGGCGCTGGAGCATCAAACCGCGACTTCCGAAGTCCTCGGTATTATCAGCCGCTCGCCCACAGACGTGCAGCCAGTATTGGACGCCATTGTTGAAAGCGCTGCTAGAGTTTGTGGAATAGATAACGTGGGGCTACGACTCCGCGAGGGAAACAAGCTGGTTTCACGGGCTCAATTCGGACCCGTTTCGCCGGGTACTGTCGAGATCAGTGTTGAGGCGCCAGCACCCCGCTGGGTACGAGAGCACGGGACGCTTCACATCCGCGATGTCAACGAGCAGAACGATGTTCAGACCTCAAAACTCAGCGGCTCGCGCACTCAGTTGTTCGTTCCCCTTCGCCAGAAGGGCGAGTTTATTGGCACACTAAGTGCGCGTCGCACAGAGGTGCGTCCCTTTACTCCGGCACAGATCAAGCTACTCGAAACCTTCGCCGATCAGGCGGTGATCGCCATTGAGAACGTGCGGTTGTTCAAAGAACTGCAGGAACGCAACACCGAACTGCGCGAGGCGCTGGAGCATCAGACGGCGACTTCCGAAGTTTTGAGCATTATCAGCCGCTCGCCCACGGACGTGCAGCCGGTGCTCGATGCTATCGTCGAGAGCGCTACTCGGGTTTGCGGGATCGATGATGTAACGCTTCGGCTCCGTGAAGGAAGCGCGATGGTTGTGCGGGCTCATTGCGGACCCATACCCGTACCGACTGACCGCGCCGTGATTAATATTGAGGACCCCCGGTTTCTCTGGATACGCGAGCATGGCCCGCTTCACATTCCCGACGTGAGTCAGCAGAACGATTTCCCGATAGTAAATGTCAGCGGTTCGCGCACGTTTCTTATCGTTCCTCTCAGTCAGCACGGGGAAATCATTGGAACGCTAAGCGCACGTCGCCTCGAAGTTCGTCCCTTCACTCCAGCGCAGATCAAACTGCTGGAAACTTTTGCTGATCAGGCCGTAATCGCCATCGGGAACGTGCGATTGCTGCAAGAATTGCAGCGACGGACCCAGGATCTGGTGCGATCGGTGGGGGAATTGAAGGCTCTCGGCGAAGTCGGTCAGGCGGTGAGCTCAACTTTGGATCTCGAGACCGTGCTCACGCGGATTGTGTCCCACGCCGTGCAACTGAGCGGGGCAGACGGCGGCGCGATCTATGAATATGACGAGCAGTCGGAAGAGTTCTTGCTGCGCGCCACCGACCATATGGAAGAAGAGTTGATCCATGCCTTGCGGGCGAATCCGCCGCGGTTGGGCGATGGGGTCGTAGGCCGCGCCGCGTTAAGCCGCGAGCCGATTCAAATTGCCGATATAGCGGATAGCGCCGCCGATGCGCCGCGCATGCGCGTGCTGCTGGCGCGCTTCGGCTTTCGTGCCAGTTTGGCTGTGCCTCTGCTGCGCGAAGACCGCATCATCGGCGGCTTGGTGGTACGGCGAAAATCCGCCGGCGAATTCCGTCCGGAAGTGATCGAGCTGCTCAAAACCTTCGCCACGCAGTCCGCCCTGGCGATCCAAAACGCGCGGCTGTTCCGCGAGATCGAAGACAAGGGGCGGCAAATCGAGGCGGCCAACCGGCACAAGTCGGAGTTTCTCGCCAACATGTCGCACGAGCTGCGCACGCCGCTCAACGCGATCATCGGCTTTTCCGAAGTCCTGCTCGATCCGACCATGGAGGTAAGCGATGAAGAGCGGCTGCAGTTCCTGACCGATGTCTTGAGCAGCGGCAAGCACCTGCTCAGTCTGATCAATGAAATTCTCGATCTCGCCAAGGTCGAAGCCGGCAAGATGGAACTGCAAATCGAGCCGGCGCTTTTGCAGGACGTAGTCGAGGCGGTCTCCAACACGATGCGGCCGCTGGCGGTCAAAAAATCGATCGACCTGCGCGCCGAATGCGACGAATCGTTAGGTTTGATTCCGATGGACGGCGCGCGAATCAAGCAAGTGCTTTTGAACCTCGTGGGCAACGCCGTCAAGTTCACTCCGGAGAGGGGCAAGGTTCGGGTCCGAGCCAACGCCGAAAACGGCGCCGTACAGATCGAGGTGAGCGACACCGGGCCGGGGATCGCGCCGGAGGATCAAGAACGGATTTTTCTCGAATTTCAGCAAGTAGGCAGGGACGCGGCAAGGCCCCAGGGAACGGGGCTCGGGCTCGCGCTGGCGAAGAAGTTTGTCGAAATGCACGGCGGGAAAATTTGGGTGAAGAGCGAAGTGGGGAAAGGCTCCAGCTTCACCTTTACGCTGCCGCTCCACGAGGTGAGGAGTGAGGAGTAAGGGGTTAGGCGCAAGATTTACTTTGCGTCTTGGCGGGAAAAAACGAATCCGGAAGACAGCCGCCAAGCGTTGAGCGAAAACGATATTAGGCGCTGATTTCAGGCGGAATAAGCCGGTGATGGGAGCGGATGCCGCGGTCGGTCGTACAAAAAGAAACCCGGCGAGCAGAGCTATGGGCAACGAGAAGACGATCGAACGGATCGCGAGTCCAGTCGAGTGGCAGAGCATGACGAACTATGGTCGCCAGAGGGATGTCGTCAACTGTAAATCGTGTATCGTCCATCACCGTATTCGTGAACTCAGGGTTACGAACGGAGAGCCGTCCAATCTCAGCGAGGAACTGAATCTCCAAGAAGGAAACCGGCGAGACACCCCAGGGGCGATGGCGATCCAACCATGGGAATTCGGCAAGCCGTTTCGAGCCGAGGACGAGCCAGATCAGAAAATGGGTATCGAGGAGAAGAGTCACCGCTTCGACCGCCGTCGTAAAACGAGACCGCGTTCAGAGCCGCGCCAGTCCCAAGACCATTGGTCCGCCTTGTCGCCGTCCGGTACGTGGAGGAGTCGTTTGTACTGCCCGGAAGCTTTAGTATTCCGAGACTTGGCCACATCCTCCCTGCGCAGCACCAGCCGGTGCCCTTTGCGCTGCACTGCGATGACTTCGCCTTCGAGAGCTTCGTCGAGGAGACGAAACCAATGCTTTCTCGCCTCGGATGCGGTTACCTGCTTCATGTGTACAATGTACAAGAGCGGGTGGCGCGCAGTCAAGGCGAGGCGGGGAGAGACCATTCCGAACGCGGACAAGAATTTTCCCGCAAAGGCGCAGAGGCGCTAAGTTTAAGAGAAAACTCGAAGCACGAATATCGAAATCCGAAACAAATTCCGATGTTCAAAAGGGCAAATTCAAAAACAAGTTGCGCTCGGATTCCGAGTTTTGGTTTTTTCCGGTTTTGGAATTTTTTTGGCCCGTTTGTTTCGGATCTCGTGCTTCGAATTTCGGATTTGCGACAATGGATGAAACTTTAGGAGATTGTTGTGAGTGAAAAGATCGATACGGTGATCATCGGCGGCGGCCATGCCGGCCTGACGATGAGTTACTTCCTCAGCCAACGGGGACTCGAACACGTGATTCTCGAACGCGGCCGAGCGGGCGAGCGCTGGCGCAGCGAACGGTGGGATTCTTTCTGCTTTCAATTCCCTAATTCGACCATCGAGCTGCCTGGCTACAGATATCAAACCGACGATCCCGACGGCTTTGTTCCGGGCCGGGAAATCGTTCGATTCATTCAAGAATATGCCGATTTCATCAAAGCGCCGCTAAAGTCCGGCGCCGATGTTACCGCGTTGGAGTTCTCCTCAAACTCCACGCGCTATTTGCTGCGCACCAACGCGGGCGTTATTGAAGCCAACAATGTGGTGCTTGCGACCGGACAGCGCCAAAAGGGGATCATTCCAGCTATCAGTTCCGATGTGCCGAGCGACATCCGCCAGCTCCATTCGAGCGGATATCGGAATGCTGGCGCACTGCCGTCCGGCGCCGTTCTAGTCGTGGGAAGCGGCGCATCGGGCTTTCAGATCGCCGAAGATTTGCATCAAAATGGCAGACAAGTCTATCTGTGCGTCGGTCGCCATCGGCGCCTGGCGCGCCGCTACCGCGGTCGAGACTTCGCATGGTGGGCGATGGAGCTGGGCATGTACGAGCGTCGACGCGCGGACTTACCAGCGTCCCTCGAGAGCGCTGCCAGTCTTCCGCCCGGGCCGTTGCTAACCGGAGTTAATGGCGGTTATGAGGCCGACATTCGGCAGTTGGGTGCCAAGGGAATTGTTTTGTTGGGCCGCTTAAAAGCTTGCAAAGGGGCAATGCTCGCTTTGGCTCCCGACCTGGAAGACAACCTCGCCAAAGGAGAAGAGTGGCTCACCAATTACAAGAAATCAGTGGACGACTACATTGAAAAAAATAATTTGCATGTTCCGGAAGAACCCAAGCCGGCAAACTCGCCTTCCCTAAACGGGCGCGCGCCAGCGCCGATTCTCGAGCTGGACGTCAGGGACGCGGGCATTACTTCGATTATCTGGGCAACCGGATTCGGCAACGACTACGGCTGGTTGAAACTGCCGCTTCTCGACGAGCGCGGGGAACCCTTGCATGAGCGCGGCGTCACGCAGCTTGCGGGCATTTATTTCCTCGGCTTGCGCTGGCTCTACAAACTGAAATCTGGGTTCCTATCTTTCGGCGGACCTGCGGAAGACGCTGCTTATCTAGCGGAACAGATCGCCGTGAGACAAAACGGACATCCCAATGGGTCTTCTTGATAAATTGGAGTCGAGAGCTTGTCGATATGACAAAATCAAGCGCCGGTACAAAAGTCGGGAAATCTTTTCCGGGGACCGAATCTCCGGCTGAATGATATGGCGAGCAAGAAAAGCTCTGAGAGCAAAAAAGCAAAGCCGCCCCGCAGCGGTGTGAAAACGCCGCCGGTTGCACAAGCGCAGGCGATGGCGGAGCTGCGCCGCCAGCTCGCCGAGGCAGCCAAAGAAGCGCAGGATTGTAAGCGTCAGCTCGCCGAGGCGTTGGAACATCAAGCAGCAACATCTGAAGTACTCGGTATCATCAGCCGCTCGCCGACGAACGTGCAGCCGGTGCTCGACGCCATCGTCGAGAGCGCTGCACGAGTTTGTGGGATTGATGACGTGTCGCTGCGACTCGTTGAAGGAACCACCATGGTTCCACGTGCGCATTTTGGCTCGATACCCGTCGGCCCCGACAATAGTATCGACGCGCCACATTGGCGTTGGATGCGGGAGCATGGCACACACCACGTGCCCAATGTCTCCGCGCAGAAGGATTTCTTCATCGGCTTTACCGGTCGTTGGTGCACATATCTGGGTGTTCCGCTCCGTCAACAGAGGAAATTTATTGGAGCCCTGTACGCACGCCGTATCGAGGTTCGCCCATTCAGCCAAGCTCAGATTAAACTGCTCGAAACCTTTGCGGATCAAGCCGTCATCGCGATCGAGAACGTGCGCTTGTTCCAAGAACTGAAAGAATCATTGGAACAGCAGACTGCGACGAGCGAGATTCTCGGTGTCATCGCCAGCTCGCCGACCGACATTCAGCCGGTGCTGAACACGGTTGCAGAAAACGCCGCCCGGCTCTGTGAAGCGAGCGACGCTCGTATCATGCGTGTTGAAGGAGGCGTTCTGATCCCGGCAGCTCACTTTGGACCGCTGCCAGACCCACCGCACGGGAATGGGACGCCGATCAGCCGTGGCTGGCCCTCCGGCCGGGCGGTGGTTGACCGGCAGACGATTCATATCCATGACTTTGAAGCAGAACTTGAAACGGAATTCCGCGAATCAAAAGAAAGGCAGTCGGTTACCGGCGTGCGGACAATACTAGTTACACCTTTGCTTCGCGAGGGTATTCCGATCGGGGTCATCGTGATTCGCCGCATCGAGCTGCGACCGTTCAGTGAAAAACAGATCGCGCTGCTCAAATCTTTCGCCGACCAGGCCGTGATTGCGATCGAGAACGTGCGGTTGTTCAAGGAACTGCAGGAGCGCAATGCAGAGTTACGCGAGGCGCTAGAGTATCAGACCGCAACGTCCGAGGTGCTTGGCATCATCAGCCGCTCGCCGACCGACGTGCAGCCGGTGCTCGACGCCATCGTCGAGAGCGCGGCCAAGGTTTGCGGGATCGATGATGTGGTACTGCGGCTCCACGAAGGGAACACTTCGTTTCCGCGCGCTCATTTCGGTTCCATACCTGTAGGTCGCGATGAGATCGGCACGGATGCGCCACAAATTCGCTTGATACGCGATTATGGTACGCTCCACGTACATGACGTCCGCGATCGGGAAGATCTCCAAATTGGCCTCATCGTTGGTTTCCGTACCTTTTTGTCCGTGCCCCTTCGTCAACAGGAGCAACTCATCGGATCGCTAAATGCCCGGCGTACTGAGGTACGTCCCTTCACCCCTGCGCAGATAAAGCTGCTTGAAACCTTCGCTGACCAGGCGATCATCGCACTCGAGAACGTGAGGCTGTTCCAAGAGCTCAAGGAGGCATTGGAACAGCAGACTGCTACGAGCGAAATCTTAGCGGCAATCGCAAGCTCGCCGACCGATGTGCAACCCGTGCTTGATGTCGTCGCGGAAAATGCCGCGCGCCTCTGTGATTCAAAGGATGCTCACATCTACTTGCGAGTTGAGGGTGACCTCCTCGAGCTGGTTGCGGTACACGGGCCGATGCCGGTCGCCCCGAGACGGAGACCTATTCTCCCGACTAATATCACCACCCGAGCTGTGATCGATAGAAAAACGATTCATGTAGATGACCTTGCGCGGGTAGTTGAAACAGAGTTCCCGGATTCTAAAGCTATCCAGCAAGCAGCGGGAACTCGTACGATTCTCATCACCCCATTGTTGCGAGAGGGCCAGGCCATCGGGTGCATCGTCGTGCGGCGTACGGAGGTCAGGCCGTTTACGGACAAGCAAATTCAACTGCTCAAGACTTTTTCAGACCAGGCGGTCATCGCGATCGAAAACGTCCGCTTGTTCCATGAGATCCAGGAGCGTAACGCCGAACTGCGCGAAGCGCTGGAGCATCAGACGGCAACTTCCGAAGTGCTCGGCATAATTAGCCGCTCGCCCACTGACGTGCAGCCGGTGCTGGACGCCATCGTCGAGAGCGCCGGTCGAGTTTGTGGAATTGATGATTTAGTGCTGCACCTCCGTGAGGGGAACACTATGGTTGGGCGGGCTCATTTTGGTCCCATACCCCTACCCACTGTCCGCGCTGAGATCAGCATGGATGATTTACAATTTCGCTGGGTGCGCGAGCATGGCACGCTCCACATTCCCGACGTAAACGAGCAGAACGAATTCCAAATCATGAATATCAGCGGCTGGAGGACTTTCTTGACCGCTCCGCTACGCCAGCAGGGGGAACTCATTGGCGGACTGACCGCGCGCCGCATCGAGGTGCGCCCGTTCACCCCGGTGCAGATCAAGCTTCTCGAAACTTTCGCCGACCAGGCGGTCATTGCCCTTGAGAATGTTCGGCTGTTCCAAGAACTCAAAGAATCATTGGAGCAGCAAACGGCGACGAGCGAGATCCTCGGTGTGATCGCCGGCTCGCCGACCGACATTCAACCGGTCCTAGATACCGTGGCAGAGCATGCAGCACGTTTGTGCGACGCCAGTGATGCGCTGATTTTCCGGGTCAACGGCGACCGTCAGGAGAGAGTGGCGAGTTATGGGTCAATGCCCGTTCTTGAATCGACTTCTAATACGACGAGCCGTCTTGGCCCAGTAGGTAGAGCGATCATTGACCGCGAAACAATCCATGTGCACGATCTTGCGGCGGCTGAAGCTGATTTTCCTGATGCCCAAAACCGCGGCATCGCAATGGGAGTTCGGACCGGGTTGGTGGCGCCATTGCTACGCGAAGGCGTGTCGATCGGCGCGATCTATATTCGCCGCAAGGAAGTCCGTCCGTTCAGCGACCGTCAAATAAAATTGCTCGAGACTTTTGCCTCTCAAGCGGTGATTGCCATCGAAAACGTGCGTCTGTTCAAAGAACTCCAGGAGCGTAACCGCGCTCTCAGCGAGGCGCTGGAGCAGCAGACGGCGACGGGTGAAGTGCTGCGTGTTATCGCTTCCTCCCCGACCGAGCTCCAACCGGTGCTCGATACGCTCATCGCCAACGCCGTGCGGCTATCCGGCGCGACGAAAGGACACGTGCGCCAGGTGGACGGCGAATTCTTCCGCGTCGTGGCCCATTTTGGCGAGAGCCCCGAAAGGATCGACTTCTTACGCGCGAACCCGCTCCCAGCGAGCCCGGAGGCGCCGACTGGTCGGGCGATGGCCGCGCGATCGCCCGTTCATGTGCTCGACGTTCAAGCCGAAGCCGGGCCCCATGCTGAGCTGGCGCGGCAGACCGGCGTGCGTACTCTGCTGGCGGTACCGCTGTTGCGCGAAGGAACGCCGGTCGGCGGGCTTGTCATTTGGCGCGAAATCGTCGAGCCGTTCACCGAACGGCAAATCGAGCTGGTCCGGACCTTCGCCGATCAGGCGGTGATCGCTATTGAGAACGTCCGCCTCTTTAATGAACTCAAGGAGTCACTGGAACAGCAAACGGCGACGAGCGAGATTCTCGGTGTCATCGCTAGTTCACCAACGGATGTGCAGCCGGTGTTGGACGTAATCGCCAAAAATGCGGCGCGTGTATGTGGTTCCTACGATGCGGTGATTCGACTGCTTGAGGGGGATGTACTCCGGCTGGCGGCCCACTATGGTCCCGTCGAGCCGGGATGGGGTCGCGAGCGACCTCTTGGTGGCGCGGTCGGTGCGGCCGTGCGCGAGCGTAGGACAGTTCACATTCCAGACATTCAGGCCCAGGTAAGGGAGTTCCCAGAGGACAGACGGAGTCCCAACCCGGCTGTTCGAACTTTTCTTGCGACGCCGCTGCTGCGGGAAGGGGTGGCAATCGGAGTGATCAACATCCGCCGCACCGAGGTCAAGCCCTTTACCGATAAGCAGGTAGCACTGCTGGAGACGTTTGCCTCTCAAGCGGTCATCGCGGTCGAGAATGTGCGGCTGTTCAAAGAGATTCAGGAGCGTAATGCTGAATTGCGTGAAGCTCTGGAGCATCAGACCGCGACTTCGGAAGTGCTCGGTATCATCAGTAGGTCGCCGACGGACGTGCAGCCCGTGTTAGATGCCATTGTCGAAAGCGCGGCGAAAGTTTGCGGGATTGATGACGTCATCCTGCGATTGCGTGAGGGAGTCGTTGTGATTGCCCGAGCTCACTTCGGTCCGGTTCCCATCACTCGCGTTCAGATCAGCGTTGATGAGCCGTATTTTCAGTGGATCCGCGAACATGGGACGCTGCATATACCGGACATTAACGAACAAACCGAAGTGAGCTTGCAGAATTTTAGCGGCAACTGGCGTACAGTCGTGTACGTTCCCCTTCGCCAGCGGGCAGAAGTCATCGGACATCTCACTGCCCGTCGAATACAAGTGTCGCCGTTCAATCCGGCGCAAATCAAGCTTCTCGAGACCTTCGCCGACCAGGCGGTTATTGCGATTGAAAATGTGCGGCTATTCAATGAGCTCAAGGATTCGCTAGAGCAGCAAACGGCGACGAGCGAGATTCTGGGCGTCATCGCCAGCTCGCCTACTGACGTACAGCCGGTGCTGAACGCTATCGCGGAAAATGCTGCAAGATTGTGTGAGGCAAACGATGCATTGATTGTTCAGATTGATGGCGATTCATTGAAGAGAGTCGCGAACTACGGACCTCTGCAGGCGTCCCTGGGTACGGGTCCGCGTTCCATCGACCGAGGTTCGGTGCCCGGCCGGACTATCATCGATCGCCAAACGGTACACATTGCTGATCTTCAGGCGGAGCCCGAAGATGAGTTTCCAGCGCGCTTTCACAGACGGGTTGGCGTTCGCAGCGTTCTTGCCACGCCTTTGATGCGGGAGAGCACGCCAATCGGCGCGATCGTGATCCGCCGGACTGAGATGCGCCCTTTCTACGATAAGCAGATCAAGCTATTAGAGACATTTGCTTCTCAGGCAGTCATCGCCATCGAGAACGTGCGGCTGTTTAAAGAATTGCAGGAGCGCAATCGCGATCTCACCGAAGCGCTCGAGCAGCAGACGGCGACCAGCGAAGTTTTGAAGGTCATCAGCCGCTCGACGTTCGATCTCCAGCCGGTGCTGGATACTCTGGTTGAGAACGCGACCAGGCTTTGCGAGGCTGACCACGGCTCTATCCACCGGGTGGACGGAGAGATGTTGCCGCTCGCGGCTGCGTACGGCCACACGCCTGAGTTGTACGAGTTCATCAAGGAAAATCCTCCACGCGTCGGACGAGAATCGATTTCGGGGCGGGCCGTCCTAGAGCGCAGTGTGGTTCACGTGCCCGACCTGAGAGCGGATCCGGAATATCACTATGTCCCGCAGCTTGTGGATTTCAGAGCGATACTCGGCGTCCCTTTGCTGAGAGAAGGGGTGCCGATCGGTGTCATAGTTATCTTCAGAACCGATGCGAGACCCTTTAACGCAAAGCAGATCGATCTCGTGACAACCTTTGCCGACCAGGCCGTGATCGCCATCGAAAACGTGCGGCTGTTGCAAGAATTGCAGGAGCGCACCGGCGAGCTGGTGCGATCGGTGGGGGAATTGAAGGCTCTCGGCGAAGTCGGGCAGGCGGTTAGCTCGACTTTGGATCTCGAGACTGTGCTCACGCGGATTGTGTCCCACGCGGTGCAACTGAGCGGCACCGATGGCGGGGCGATCTACGAATACAACGAGCAGTCCGAAGAGTTTCTGCTGCGCGCCACCGACCACATGGAAGAAGAATTGATCAGAGCCTTGCGGGAGAATCCACCGCGGCTCGGCGACGGGGTAGTAGGGCGCGCGGCATTGAACCAAACGCCGGTTCAAATTGCCGATATCTCGAAATCGACCAGTTATGTACCGCGCATGCGCTCGTTGCTGGAACGTTATGGATTCCGGGCTAGCCTCGCTATTCCTCTGTTGCGGGAAGACAAGATCATCGGCGCGTTGGTCGTGCGGCGCAAAACCACGGGGGAGTTTCGCCCCGAAATCATCGAGTTGTTAAAGACTTTCGCGACACAATCCTCTCTGGCGATCCACAACGCTCGGCTGTTCCGCGAGATCGAAGACAAGGGCCGGCAGATCGAGGCGGCCAACCGACACAAATCGGAGTTTCTCGCCAATATGTCGCACGAACTGCGCACGCCGCTTAACGCGATCATCGGGTTTTCGGAGGTCTTGCTGGATCCTTCTCTGGAGGTCACACCGGAGGAGCGAACCCAGTTCTTGACCGACGTTTTGAGCAGCGGTAAGCACTTGCTTGGCCTGATCAATGAAGTTCTCGACCTGGCAAAGATCGAAGCCGGCAAAATGGAGCTGCAGATCGAGCCGGCGCTGCTGCAGGACGTGGTCGATGCGGTAGCCAATACGATGCGCTCGCTGGCGGTCAAGAAGTCGCTCGATTTTCGCGCCCGATGCGACGAACAACTGGCGCCCTTCGCGATGGACGGCGCGCGGATCAAACAGGTGCTTTTAAATTTGGTAGGAAACGCGATCAAGTTCACCCCGGAAGGGGGACGCGTGTGGATCAGCGCCGGCGCGGAAAATGGCGGCGTGCGCGTCGAGGTGAGCGATACGGGACCCGGGATCGCGGCTGAAGATCAAGAGAGGATCTTTCTTGAGTTTCAACAGGCCGGCAGCGAGGCCGGAAAACCGCAAGGCACTGGTCTTGGACTCGCGCTCGCGAGAAAGTTCGTTGAATTGCACGGCGGCAGGATTTGGGTGGAGAGCGAACTGGGGAAAGGCTCTACCTTTACCTTTACCCTGCCGATCTGTTCGGCGTAAGGGGTGAAGCGGTAAGGAGTCAGGGGTTTAGGAACGAGGGGGAGTTTTGTTCATAAATGTGGAGGGAAGGCGATGAAAACCTTATTGGCGCTGCTCTTGGGTTTGTTATGCGGATCGGTTTCCTCCCTGGTGCAAGCCGCGGCGGTAGGCGCGGGGCTGGCTCAGGCACAGAAGGAAGCGGAGTCGAAAGGATTTCGCTTCGAGGGCAATCGCGATGAGATTGTCGCCAGGGCCAAGAAGGAGGGCGGCCTGCGCGCCTTGCTCGGCTTCGACAAGCCGGCGGTGGTCGCGCTGCGCGACGGCTTTCGAAAGAAATATCCGTTCATCAACCCGCAGTTCGAAGAACATGGCAACCCGGCGGAGTCGCAGCGGTTCCTTATGGAATTGCAGTCCGGCAGGTCGCCCGATTGGGATATCGCCAACGTGACGACCGAATTTCAACGCGAGTTCGCCGCGCATCATGAAAAGATCGACTTGCGCGGCATGGCCGAACAGGGCGTGCTGCAGATCCCGGCCAAGATGATCAGCCCCGAGAGCCGCAATGTCATCGCGCTATCGTCAACGGTCGATGCCCATGCGTACAACAAAAAACTGTTGCCGGCGGAGTCAGTGCCGAAGAGCTGGGAAGATTTTCTCAAGCCTGAGTACAGCGGACGAAAATTTCTCGCCGACATTCGCACCAACAGTGTCGCGGGCCTGGTGCCGGCGCTTGGGTTGGAATGGGTGGATTCCTACGCGCGCAAGCTCGCCGCGCAGCAGCCGGTCTGGGTGCGCGGCCACACGCGGTTTCTCACTGCGATGGCGGCGGGAGAATACCGCCTGTTTTTCGGCACCTACTACCACGGCGTCATGCGCATGAAAAGGAAAGGCGCGCAGGATCTGGAAGCCTTGATCATCGAGCCGGTGCCGGTGCGCTTGACCGAGACCCACGCGATCATGAAGGGAGCGCGCCGGCCGAACGCAGCCATGCTTTTCTTGGAATACGCCTCCAGCTCGGAGGGACAACAGATCCTGTGGGACGTGGAACCGTTCAAATCCTCGATTTACGCGCCGGGTTCGAAAACCGAAGAACTGGTGCGCGGCAAGAAAACCTCGGTGAGCGATTGGGACCACCTGGCGAAGTTCCAGGGCTACATGGAAAAACTCACCGCCGCCTTCGGTTTTCCGCGCGAAGAGAAGCGCTGAGTGAAACAGTAACGGCTGATTCGCTTCTAAGCAATTAACGAGAAGAGTTTCGGGTTATGAGTTACGGGTTTCGTGTTCCGAACGCCGGGAAGAACCGTTCGGCCAAGCTCATGGGATCGGTCATGTGATGAGCGAAGAGTTTTGGGTTATGAGTTGCGGGTTTCGTGTTCCTCCGAACGCCCGGAAGAACCCTACGGCCAAGCTCAGGGTGATCGGTCAAGTGATGAGCGAAGAGTTTCGGGTTATGAGTTACGGGTTTCGTGTTCCGAACGCCGGGAAGAACCGTTCGGCCAAGCTCATGGGGATCGGTCATGTGATGAGCGAAGAGTTTCGGGGGTTATGAGTCGCGGGTTTCGTGTTCCTCCGAACGCGCGGAAGAACCGTTCGGCCAAGCTCATGCGTACGAGGCGCGTGAAGCATGAGCGGCGATGCTAATAACCCTGACATTATAAAGTACTCGTATCGCGATTCGCTGAAACGTTGATCACGTAACTGAGTTTTCTGCCGTAGTCCTTTCATGGGCTATGATGACGCCTTCGTTGGTGAAGAGCCAGCGGCGCAGCCAGAGCTCCAGCGTGCTCGGCTCTTGCTGAAGCAGCGCCTCGATAAACACATGCCACGGTATCACTGAAATCTTCATCTAGAGCTCCTTTTTTTGGCGATCGGCTCAATGGGGGTTGCGCGCGTGCGATTCGAGATGGACCTTTAAATAGCTGAGAGAGTAGATCCGCGTGCCGCAGCGCTTGCAGATGGTCGCGCGTTGCTTGCTGGTCCGGACCGGCATCTTTTTAAACATCGTGGCGAGTAGCAGTTTCATGTTTTGCTCCTTCAATGGACTTGCTGCTCCCGCGATAGAGCAACCGCGGTGCCAGGTTACCCATTGTTGAAAAAACTGCATTGTTTCCGCTGGTTGCGGTGCGTCATTCGGTTCGGGCAGTGGGTGAAACTTGACTGGACTTGGCCACTTTTGCACCGACTTGGCCAGCTTTGTTCAGTATGCTTGATTCTCGTCAGTGACCCGCCCTTCGCCAGATGCCCTTTATGGCTGTCTGCGCCGAGCGGATCGGAGTGGAGGCGAGCGATGGGTTTCCCTTTAAAATCATGCTTTTCGGCCGATTTGCTTTCTGCTAGAATAGGCCGCCAAAGGCAGGGCGGCGGATATGGGCAAAGCCATCGATTATGTAATGATCAACATCTTCGAACCGAGCTTGAACTGGGCTTTGCAGCACCCTTTCCTCTCCGTCGTGATCGTCGGCGCGCTGATTTTTTTCGCCTGCCGCAACTACCGCATGCTTTGATTTCCTGTCGCGCTCGGGTCCTAATTTTAGGACACTCGCCAGGCGACACACGTCCGGATTTTTCTGACAACGAGCTTTCTTTCAGCAGCCGAGAGTTTCGAAAGCAGATTGCATTTTTACAGGGCCGGGAATAGGATTTCCGCGTTTCGCCGAGGAGTTGTCCTATGCCGCTCGTCGCCGCTCTGTGCGCCAGTCACGCGCCCAATATTCTGCTCGAGCCCGGTCACGAATGGGAAGACTTCATGGACCTGCACTACAGTATGGCGCCGTCCGGGACGGCGCGCCGGCCGACCTTAGAGCAGCAAACCAAACTGCGCCGCGATGCCGAAGCCTCGTTCGCCGTGCTAAGGCGCGATTTGGAAGCGGCGCGGCCGGATGTTCTGATCGTCGTCGCCAACGACCAGTTCGTGAACTTCTTCTGGAACAACATCCCGACATTTTTCGTCGCCATCGGCGACGAAGTCGCGGGACAATTCACCCGCCACAAGTTCAAATACAAAAACCACAAAGAGCTGGGCAAGGCTTTGATTCGCGCCGGCATGGAGAAGAGTATCGACTTTTCCTTCGGCGAGCGCGTCGAGCTGCAACACACGCAAAACGTGCCGCTCTATTTTCTTCTGCCGCAGCCGACCGTTCCCATCTTGCCGGTCTATGTGAACACCTGGGTCGAGCCGGCGCCGTCTCCGCGGCGCTGTTATCAAGTGGGCGAGCTGATCCGCGACGTCGCGGCGCGCTCCGATGAGCGCATCGCGATCCTCGCCACCGGCGGCCTGTCGCATTTTCCCGGTTCGCCGCGCATCGGCGAAATCGATGAGAGGTTTGACCATCAGCTGCTCGAAATCATGCGCAAGGGGGAAGGGCCGAAGCTGGCGGACTACTCGGTGCAGGAGTTATTGCAGGCGGGCGACAGCGAATTTCTCAACTGGATGGTGGTGATCGGCGCGATCGGCGACGCCAAGGCCACTTATACCGCGTACATGCCTGATTTCGTCGCGACCGGGTGGGGCTTTGTGAGTTGGAAATTAGTCTAGTTTTCAACGTTTGAGTTGCGAGTTACGAGTTGCGGGTTTCGAGTTTGAAGGCGATGATTGCAGCGAATTGAGGGCATTATGAGCTGCTATGATTTGAGCCGGCTGCTTTTCGATCTCAAGATGAATGAGTCGATTTACCGCCGCGCGCTGCAGAACTTCGAGAGCGTCATGAATGACTATGATCTATCGGCGGAAGAAAAGGATGCGCTCCGTTCGGGCGATCCGCGCAAGCTGCGCCAACTCGGCGTGCATGGTATGCTCTGCCTCTACATCAAGCGTTTGAATCCGGAGTTTCGCGACAATATTTATTGGCAGCAGAAGTAGCGCCAGAAAAGTCAGTTTGATACTATCCGCGAATCTTAAAGCTGGGAGGATGTAGCGAGATGGATCTCGGGCTGAAAGGGAAAGTGGCCCTGGTCGCGGGGGCGAGCCAGGGGATGGGCAAAGCCGCGGCCATGGGTTTTGCCCGCGAGGGAGCTAGGGTGGCGATTTGCGCGCGCGGCGAAGCGGCTTTGAACGAAGCCGCAGCGCAGATCCGCAAGGAAACCGGCAGCGAGGTGCTTGCCATGGTCGCCGACATGAGCAAGGCCGAAGATATAAAAAAATTCGTCGACAGCAGCGCGAAACATTTCGGCCGCGTCGATATCATCGTTAACAACGCAGGCGGCCCGCCGCCCGGTGAGTTCATGAAATTCACCGACGAGGACTGGCAGAACGCGTTCAATTTGAGCTTCATGAGCACCATGCGCATGACCCGCGAAGCGGTGCCGCACATGCGCAAAGTCGGCGGCGGGAGGGTGATCAATATCACGTCATATTCCGTGAAAGAGCCGATTGCCGGATTGGTGCTTTCCAATGCGGTGCGCAGCGGCGTCATCGGCTGGGCCAAGACGCTGTCGCGGGAACTGGCGCGCGACAATATTCTCATCAATAATGTCTGTCCCGGCCGCATCGACACGGACCGGGCAAAAAAATTGAACAAAGCGAGAGCCGATCGCCTGGGCCGGCCGGTCGAAGAGATCGATCGGGAGATGGCGGCCGAAGTCCCCCTCGGGCGCTACGGCACGGCGGAGGAAGCGGGCGATTTGATCGTTTTTCTCGGCTCGGACCGTGCCAGCTATATCACCGGAACAACCATTGCGGTGGACGGCGGCTTGGTGCGCGCAACTCAATAGGAGAAGACCGCATGGTGCACTTTGTTATTCAGTGGGACCTGCCGGATCAAAAAGCCAACTTGACGATCTATGCGAACAAGGCCAAAAACGATTGGCTGCCGGTCACGCTTGCGCACAAGGGCGTGATCGAGGTGCGCAATTATCGCAATCCGCTGGAAGTGACGCCGCAAGTGGCGATCACCATCGACTTCGAAACTCTGGACAACTGGCGCGACTTCATCGATTCGCAAGATTATATCCGCATCATGCGCGAGCTGCGCATTCTCGGTTGCCGAAATTTTACCGCTAATGTATGGGCCCCCTCCAAATATTTCCCCGAATCGATGAGGCCGTAAGAAGGTTTTAACCACAAAGAGCACACAGATCACAAAAAGGGCGCGATGATCGCGCCTTCGGAATTCGGATTTTTTAACCGCAAAGGGCGCAAAGTACGCACAGGAATAATTCGGAAGTCTCTCCCCGCGCCAAGTTCGGATAAGGGGTTTTCCTTAGACCCTTCGCGTCTTGGCGGGAGCAATACTCCGACTCCCATAGGCGAAATATTCGTTGAAATTCGCTGCGTGACCGTCATCGCTTGACGCCGACGCCGATCTGCGGGCAATACTTGCGCACCGGACACTGGCTGCAAAGAGGAGAAATCGGCCGGCACAGCTGTTGCCCGAAGCTCACCAGCAGGTCGTTGTACTCGATCCAGTACTGCCTGGGCAATTTTTCGCGCAGCGCGAACTCGGTTTTCTCGGGCGTCTTCGTCGCCACGTAGCCCCAGCGATTGGAAATCCGATGGACGTGGGTGTCGACGCAAATGCCCGGCTTGTTGTAACCGAGCGTAACCACGAGATTGGCGGTCTTGCGGCCTACGCCCTTGAGCTTGAGCAGTTCATCGATCTCGTCCGGCACCCTGCCGCCGTATGTGTCGATGAGAGTGCGGCAGATATCAAGAATGTTTTTCGCTTTGGTCTTGTAAAAGCCCACCGGATAAATCAGCTTTTCGATTTTTTTGGCCGACAGCCTGACCATCGCCGGCGCCGAATCAGCGACGGCGAACAGGCGATGCGACGCCTTCGCCGTCGTGGCGTCCTGCGTGCGCAGGCTCAAAATACAGGAGATCAGCACGCGAAAAGGGCTCTCATACGTTTCCGCCATCAGGGTTACGATCGGCGTCTTCCATTTGGGAACCTGGCGGCGCAAGATGCGGATGGCCGAATGAATCTCGCGGTCGTTCACGGATGTGATTGTGACTTTCTCGCAGGCGAATACAGATAACAGCTTATCGCGCCAAGGCGCTAAGCTCACAAAGCAATAAAATTTGTCGTTCCCTTAAGACGGCTGGCAAAGTAATTCATGGTCCTGTCCCCCCTTTGCAAAGGGGGAAAGAGGGGGATTTGCTGTACTCGTTGTCGACCAAAGTAAAAACTATTTTCATAAGAGAAGCTGAAAGATTGGTCGTGGCATCGCCTAACGAGCCCTCCCGCCGGCAGCGGATGCGATTTCTTTTTGCGCGGCGTGCAAGAAGGAGAAATCCAGCAGCGCAGCCGGCTGGACGCGGGCGGATTCCTTTTGGCCGGTGTCCTGCATCATGTCGAGGATTTGGCGCAGCTCCGTCTCGCTGATCTGCCCGTCGGTAGTGAGTATATCGAGGGCATTGGGGAAAACCTTGGCTGCGGTTTTTGGCGAAATCTCGAAATGGCTGGAAAGAAATTCGACGGCGGCGAGCTTGTCGCGGCGATACGCGTGGAGCGCCTTGAGACTCGCGCGCACCATTCGTTTGACTTGATCCGGGCGCGATTTGATCTTTTGTTCGCTCGTGACGATGCCGTTGGAGACGGTGGCGTCGCGCACGGAGTGACCGAGAAAGGTGAGCAAGCTCAGGCCTTTCTCCTCGGCCAGCACGTTGAACGGCGGCGCGAGCACCGCGGCATCGATGGCTCCGCCCAACAGGCTTTGCAAGGCGGTGGGCGAGAACTGGCCGCCGACATAAGTGACGTCGCGGTCGGGATTGAGGCCCTGCTGGCGCAAATAGCGCTTGAGGATGATATGCGGCGTGTCGGCCGGGAAACTAATGCCGATCTTCTTCCCTCGAAGCTGGGCGACGTCTTTAAACTCACGCCGCGCGGCCAACCAAAAGGGCGTCTTGTGATCCAAGGCGAAGACGAGTTTGACCGGAAATCCCTGGGCGGCGGCACGCAAGGCGGCGCCGCCGTGGGCGATGAAATCGACTTCGCCGGCGCCGAGCGCGGCAATCGCCAGGTCCGTACGCATGGTCATAAACTCCAAGTCGATGTTTTCGGCCGTGAATATTCCCTGCTTCGCGCCGAAGTAGAGCGGCGCGTACATGACCGCGATGGTGGGTTGAGCCAAGCGGATTTTTTCCCCGGCCATAGCTGCGGTCGCCAACAGCAGGACCAGTCCCAAGACTGCCCTATTCATGCGCGCCTCCTACGATGAATTTGGGCTTGAACAGCGCGCTCAGAGCAGGCAGCAAGAACAACCCGCCGAGCATGTTCATCGTCAAGATGATCAACAGCTGCGAGCCCATTTCGGCCTGAAAGCGAAGCGGCGAGAAGGACCAGAGGGCGATCCCTGCGGAAATCAGAAAGGCGGTGAACAATACCGCCTTGCCGGCCGTGGTCACGGCATCGACTAAAGCGCAGTTGAGATCGCGGTCGCCGCGCCGTCGGTATTCTTCAATCGCCCGGGAAACGATGTAAATGCCGTAATCCTCGCCAAAGCCGATGCCCAAACTGATCACCGGCAAGGTATTGACGTTCAGCCCGACATCCCAATACGCCATCAACGCCATGCCGAAAGTGTTCGACAAGAGCACCACGCCGACGAACAACAAACCGGCGGCCAGAGAACGAAAGCCGATGGCGCAAAACAGCAGCTGGGCGGCGAGCATCAAACCCAAGGTGAGCTTGTCGGAGCGGGCGATCACCTCGTTGGCGGCGGCCAATACTCCGGCATAGCCGCTGGCGAGCTTGAGCTTGGCGCCTTCGAGCGGGTGGCTGTCGATGAACTGCCGGGCGCGCTCGATCACGTCGCGCAGCGTGTCGCCTTTGTGATCATAAAGAAAGAAGCTGATCCGTCCGTGTTGGAAATTGTAATTGACCCAGCGGTCGAAATCGCCGGGCTCGCTGCCATGTTCGGCCACCATGACGATGCCGCCGACGTCTTCGCTGGAGCGCGGCAACAGCCCCCAGCGCGGATCGTTGTAGTGGAGAACGGTGTTGATCTGACGGGTCAGATCGGCCAGCGAATCGCTGCCCCCGACGTGGGGCGAGCGGAGCATATGGCGCTGGAACGCCTCGATGGTCTCGAGCACCCGGGGCGATTTCATCGTACTTTCCGCCTGCCCCTCGACGATGACGTAAAGGTGATCGGTGCCCTGGAACTTTTCGTTGATATGGCGCACCGCTTGATTGTACTCGGAGTCCGGCCAAAGCAAACTCGAGCCCGGACGGGAGTCGCCGACGGTCAGAAACTGGTACCAATACAGGCTCCAAAGCGCGAGCGCGGCAAACGCGGCGATGACGACGAAGCGCCCGGCGCGGTGCACGCAAAAAGCCGCCGCGGCGCGCAACCAGGCGTCCAGCCACGGCGCCTGAAGGTTTTTGGCCGACGGTCTCGGCGCCGGGAAATAACAACAGAGCACCGGATCGAGTAGCACGACGGTGAAGAGGTTGCTCAGGACCCAAAAACTCCCGGCGACGGCCAACTTGGTGAGGATCGGCATCGGCGCAACCAGCAGCACGGTCAAGCCGATGGCATCGGTGACGATCGAGACGCTGCTCGGCATCATCAACCCCGCGGCGGATTCGATCGCCGCTCGCTGGCGGTCGCCGCAGCGCTCCAGCTCCTCGAAGAAGCGCTCGCGAAACTGAATCGAATGGCTGATCGTGCGCGCCGCTATCAAAAACGGTACGACCAGAATCAGGGGCTCGAAGTTATAGCCGAGCAGGGCGGTGAAACCGGTGCCCCAAATAAATGTCACCAGCGCCGAAATGACCGGAATCATGACCCCGTTCATGCTGCGATAGTACAGAATCAGCACCAGCAGAATGCTCAGGCAGGTGAGCGCGATGATCAGCGAAATGGCGCGCAGATGATGGTACACCCAGCCGTAGAGGATCGGCTCGCCGGCGGCGAACACGCGGGTGTGGTCGTCGGTCAATTCTTTAATCGCCGCCTGAATGCGCTCGAACAGCGCGGCGTAGTTGAGCCGTTCCTCGTGGAAGGCGGCGCTGATGAGGGCAGCCTTGCCGTCCTCGGAGACCAACCGGCCGACCACGGTCGGGTTGGCATAAACAATATTGCGCAGCCGCTCGATCTCTGCGGCGCTCTCCGGCACGTTGGGCCACATGATCGGTTGCACTTCGATGCCCCAGGCGGTGGCGCGCACATCTTTCACTTTCTGACGCGCCAGCGAGAAGATCTGATAATTGTTGGTGCCCGGCGTGCGTTCGATGATCTCGGTGAGTTTTTTGATTTTGCCGAGGGTTGCGGGATTGAAGATGTCGCCGTCGTTCACCTGCACCGAAAGCAGCACGACATTGGCGCCGCCGAACGTTTTCCAGAACCGCTCGTGCACCTGAATATACGGATGGGTCTTCGGCAGGAGATCGGCGAACGCCGTATACATTTCGATTCTCAGGGCGAGGAAAGCGAAAACCAGCGTGAGCAGGGCGATGGCGGCGAGGAGGAGGGCGCGTTGCTTGACGACCCAGACGGCCGCGGACCTCATGGCAAGCGAACCAGCTCGAAGGGTTGGAGCGCGCTCCCCGGCTTGAGTTGTTTCCAGGCGGCGCCCGCATCGTCCGTGCGCAGCACCACGCCGCGGTTGCCGACGGCTAGGCCAAAGCCGTTGCTGCCAAAGGCGATGGCGTTCAAACTGACTCGCGGCACGCCGGCTTTGACCTGCTGCCAGTCCTTGCCGTCGCGGTCGGAGTGAAGCAAAGTGCCGCGTTCCCCCGCGGCCCACAACCGCTCGCCGACCCGAGCGACGGCGAATAAATGATGGGCGCCGTTGGATCCATTTGCGCTGGCGCCCTGGCGGACAATTTTCCAGCTCCCGCCCGGGCCAGCACGGAGCACAACTCCGTCAAGACCGACCGCATAACCCGAATCGGCGCGATCGAATCGCAGCGCAAACAAATTGCGGCTTTCGCCGCTGGCAAAAGAAACCTCGACGGGACTTTTTTGCTTGGACCAAGTCTTGCCGCCGTCAGCGGTATGGAAAATCACGCCAAACTCGCCGGCGATCCAGCCGCGCGATCGATCGATGAAAGACACGCCGCTGAAGGTAAAGTCGCCCGGTACAGGAGAGAGCGACCACGACTGTCCGCCGTTGTCCGTACGCAGAGTCATGCCGCGGCTGCCAACCGCCCAGCCGTGGCTTTGATCGAGCAGCGTCAAACCGAGGAGATGTTCGGCGGTGCCGGAATTTTGCGCGCGCCAGTTCTTACCGCCGTCTACCGTGCTGAGGATCGCGCCGTAGCTGCCGGTGATCCAGCCTTTGTCGCGGTCAACGAATCTGACGGTGAACAGGGCGTTGTTTACGGGGCTGCGTTGGACCTGCCAAGTTTCGCCCCGATTGCGCGTGTGCAGGATCGCGCCGTAATAGCCGACGATCCAGGCTTGGTCGCCGTTTATATCCACGCCGTAGAAATTTTCGCGAAAAGCGGTTTCCCGCAGTTTTCCGTTGCCGAAGGCAGGAAAGCCGTTCGCCAGCGGTAGGATCAGCGACGCGAAAACGATGGCCAGGGCGCGCATGCTCCTAAGCAGTGCGGCAGTATGTGGAAATGCGATACGGCACAACGCCCCCGCCCGCATCTTCGATGACACGCCCCTTAGACCAACCATTGAACTCCTTTAATTTTGAGCGCAGCGCCGGCCCTGGCGCTGCGCTTCGCCTATTCGATGGAGCCGCCCCGCATGACGCTTTGCAGGGTCGCCAGGCTGAACATGCTGGCGGGGTAGCCCTGGTTGTAGGCGCGGGTCGCCGTAACGATCGTGGAGCGGCCGTTCTGCACATTGACGATCACCACGTCCCCCACCGACCAGGCTTCGCGGCCATCGGCGAGCTTCACGGGAGTGAAGAAGCCAAACTGCTCTTTCCAGTATTCGCCGCGCCGATCCCACATGAGGGTCCAGTGAGTGTCGAAGGTGACTTTGTTCAAATGGAGAATTTTCTTGGGATAGCAATAGTTGGGATCCTTGGGCGTGATCTCGAGAACATAGGTGTCCACCACGTGCCACTTCTCGTCCAACGGCAGGTAATCACCCGGCTTGCGATTAAACGGCAGTTGCTCTTGGCCCAAATTGGCGAGGATTTTCTTGTCGCCAAGGTATTTATAATTGAAGTCGGTGATCTTGCCGTTGAAGCTATTGATATCGTCGAGATTGAATTCGCTCGGCGCCAGAGTCTGACAGCGCTGCGTGGTGGTGGCGCGGCGAATGCGCCGGATACTCGGCAGATATATATAAAGGTCGTCGGCGCGAGCCGGATCTTTGTAACGAATCTCCAGGGTGGTGGTGCCGGCGGCGTCGCGCGGGTAACTGTCGACGCGCAGTTGAATATAGTCGATGTGTTCGTATCCCGGAATCGCCGGTTTGGGATTTAAATTGTAGCGCGTGCTCGGGAACAGAAAATACGAAACCAGATCGGCGCGCCGTTCCGAGCCGTCTTTTTCGATGGCGGCGCGAATGATTTTACCGCCTTTGACCGCGCCGCCGGTTTTGTAGTCATCCCCCAGCCAGCGATAGAAAAAATTCCAAGCCAATTTCTGGCCGATTTGCGCGTCGTTCGGGTCTAATTTCGGGAAGGGCTGACCGGCAACGTAGTTGAGCAGTTCGCCGTTGGAACCCAGGGCTACTTTACCAGAGTACTTTTCGGTCGCTTCGACATATTCTTTCAGGGGGCGGTAGACTTTGGGCTCCTTGATCTGAAGCTTGTGCCCGGCTTTGAGACGATTGAGAAAGTTTTCGCCGACCATGCCCTGGATTCTTTGCCAATTTTGCGAGCTGATGACTTCCCCCGGCTTCGGTTCGGGCTCTGCGGCGATGATTGGCGTCGGAGCAGCGGTGAACCCCAAGAGCGATAAAGAAAGGCAAAATGTAATCGCAATGTGGCCGGGGAAATTCGTTTGCGACATGTTGACTCTCATTCAAGCCTCCGAATCAAAACTGGTAACGAAGTTTGAGAAACACCGTATCCTTCTCGGAGAAAAAGCCCAGGCCGCCGTATTTGTTGTGCCCGCCGTAAATGGCGCTGGTGAGGGTGATTCTGATTTTTTCGTTCCAAGGGGGCTGGTAACTAACCCCCGGATTCACCGAGTAATAGCCTGCGGGATCGTAGGCCAAAAAAACGTCGGGAAGAATGGTGTCGCCGAGATAGCCGGTACCGACGCGAAACGTCAACAACGTCGAAACTTTTCTGATCTTGCTGGCGTGGCCGAAGGCACGAATACCATCCTCATGGCCGAGAATGATGCTCTGAAAGATTTGAAAAGTCATTCGAAACGCGCGCCAGGGATCATCCTGCAAAAAAGGAATGAACGTGGAACGGTCAAAACCGAGCGCATAGCGGATGGTATTTTTTTCAACCAGGTTATCGGAATGCTTGCAACTCGGACCGGCGCGCGCGGCGAGAGCGCCCGTCAGAACCTGTCCGGTAGCGCAGTTCCTGGCGGGGAACTCGCTGATGTTGTAAGGCTTACTTGGATAAAAGGCGAACTCGCCGCGGAGAGCGGTTTTGATCGGAATCCCAAGCGGCTCGCCGATCGGATAATTCAAGTGAGCGGCGAAGATGTTGGTTCGGTCGTTGACCAGGCTGGCACGAACAGTGGTAGGGGTGAATGCCGGTAGGGCGCCGATACGGCATTGGGGACCTGCGCCTGGGGCGATACAGCCTAACCCTTTGGTCTTAAACACCATGTCCCCGGCTTGCGGATTATAGCCCCAAATGTAGCCGATGCCGGCGCTCAACTCGCCAAAATTGTGCATCAGTCTGGTACCGATCTTCCAGTTATCGCCGGCATCGGGATAATCGCGCGAAAAGTTCGGCACCACCACCGGCGCGGGCCCTAACGGGTTGGCAAACAGCCGGGCGACAGATTGTCGGTCCTCAGGATGCGACGACCAACGGCCGAACCGCAGATCACCGTCCGCTTTGCCGTCGCCGATGTCGTTCGTCGGCATGAATTCATCGACTCTCTGTTTTTTTGGTTCGAATCCTGGATTGGCAAAGAACTCGAAAATGGTGTTGCTGACCGGCCGTATCGTGTAGAGCATCCTCATGCCCCACTGCGGCACTCGCGTCTCATCGAGATCGAAAAGGTTCACGGCGCCCGGGGGGGCGATAGTCAAATCCTGCGGATTGATGACGTCCAGGAGCCGCTGGCCGTCGGTTTCACCCCATGAAATGAACTGCCGTCCTAGTCTCAACTGGAGTCCCTCGACAGGGAAAATATCGGCGACCGCTTCCCACGGGACGCCTTTATATTCGGACCAAAAATCCGACGGCAGCGCCCGGCCGGTGCCGGCCGGCTGCACGGACGCCTCCCGGCTCTTGGTTTCAGAGTTGTAGCGCGGTTCAGCGACGAACCGCCAAGAAATAAACATTTTGAACTTTTCCGAGAAGTCGGCGTTGAACTCCGGCTGGAAGGTGAAGCGCTGCATATCGAGCCGGTTGGAGGTGTTGAAGAAGCGCGAGCCGTGGCTGATCGCCAGACCGGTGGTGTTCTCGGCAAAACCGCTGAACGAGATTTTTTCTTTCAGGAATTTGGTCCAGCTGTTGTCCGCGCTCGGCTCTTCCGCCGCCAAGACGGCGGCGCAAAAGCAAATCGGCAACAAGTGAGGGGCGATGGCTGAGATGAATTTGCGCGGCACGGTCCTCATGAACTCCTCCTCACGGTGGGTTATTTTTCCGCCACGTTCGTGTTACGTCTTATTGACTGGCGACGGCAGCAGCGGCCGCGCAGCTAAGCCTCTACTAGAAGGCAAAGGCCTCAACTAAAATTTCGTTTATATCGAAGTATTTCATATGTCAAGTAAACTCCCCGCGAGCCTTATCGCGGCAATTCTATTGGCTGCACCCTACCTCTGGCCCGCGCTATTTCCGCTTGCGTGGGTTGCGTTTGTGCCGCTCTTTTTTGCGCTCGAACGGGCCGGTTCTCTGCGCGGCGCGATATTCTACGGCTGGCTGATGGGTTCGGCGGCGCATTTGATTGGCTTTCACTGGCTGACCTACACGATCAGCGCATTCGGCGGGTTTCCTTATGCGGCGAGCCTGGCAGTTTTTATTATCTATGCACTGCTGCAAGGGACGCAGACGGCGATTTTTGCGCTGTTCGTGCGCGTCCTGGGGTTTGGACCTCTGGGTATCTTTCCGGCGCTTTTTTGGGTACCGCTGGAATTTCTCTTTCCGCTCCTGTTTCCGTGGTACCTCGCCAATTCGCAAGTTTCGTTTCTCTGGTTCATTCAAAGCGCCGATCTAGTCGGCCCGTACGGCGCCAGTTTCATCGTGATGTGGTGCAACGCGGCGCTTTACTTGGCGGTTTCTCGGCTCGGATCCGGCCGTCCCACCGCCTGGGCGCCGCTCGCCTATGTTTCGCTGGCGGTGATCGTTTCGCTCATTTACGGTTATCAGCGTTTGGCAATCGTCGAGGAGGAAATCGCCGGGGCGCGCAAGCTTGCGGTCGGCGTCGTGCAGGGCAACGTCGATATCGACATGAAATGGAATCCGGTTTTGGCCCAGCGCAACCTCGATCAACATCGGAAGCTTACCGACGACATCGGCGCTGTCCCCCTCGTGATCTGGCCGGAGTCGGCGATAGAGCTGACGATCGCGGAACACATCCAAGTGCTGCCGATGGAGCTGATGCCGCGGTTCAAAGCCGATCGCGCGGCGTTTATCTTCGGCGCGAAGAGCATCCGCGGCCAGCCGGGCCGATCGGACATCAAAGCGTTCAATACGGCCTTTTTCACCGACGCCAAGGGGCGGATCTTGGCGCGCTACCACAAGCAAGTACTCCTGGCGTTCGGCGAATATCTGCCCTTTCAGAAGATTCTCTCCCGATTGCCGGCGATGCCGTTTGCCGACGGCTTCACACCCGGATCGGGGCCAATCGCGTTTCATCTGGCGCGCGGCGTGCGCGCGGCGCCGCTGATTTGCTATGAAGACTTGATGCCGGATTTGGCGCGCAAGTTCGTCGCCGAGACACGCGCCAACTTGCTGGTCAATCTGACCAACGACGCCTGGTACGGGAGATCCGTCGGCCCCTGGCAGCATCTTCGCCTATCGCAATCGCGCGCGATCGAGACGCGCCGGAGTCTGCTCAGGGTGACCAATACCGGCGTCACTTCGCTGATCAACGCCAAAGGCCAACTGGTCAGGGCGCTGCCGATGTTTACGCCGGCAACCATGGAGATCGATGTCGATATCTTGAACGAAGAAACTCTTTACGTACGTTTCGGCGACTGGTTCGCGTGGACGGTGACGGCGGCAGCCGCCGCGCTTTGTCTGCTTTATCTGAAGCGAACGTGGCGGTGAAAGCGAGCGCGCGATACGCAAGCGCCCATCGCCGTGTTTCTAGTCTGGTCGAAATCGCCGCACGCGCAAATCAAGGAGGTGTTCCCATGCAACAGGCCGCGATCACAAGCGCGCGACTAAGAAAGTTTCGCGCTGCCAGTTTTTTGTTGGTCGTCTTGGCTGCCCCTGCGGGCGCCGCCGATTACTTCATGTACCGCGATGGGGCGGGCCGTTTGACGATCGGCAATCAGCCGCCGCCGGCGGCGGCGGAGATCGTCAAAAAATATGACTGGACGGATGTCACCGACGCCGAGATTGCTCGGACCGAGCGCGAAAATAGCGCCATTGCGGCGCGCAATTTAGAGCGCGAGCGGATCGAGGCGCAGCAGCGCCTGGCGACGGCGATGGAAGAAAGAAGCCGGATCGAACAGCCGGCGCGCATTGAGATCAATGAGGCGATCGCGTCAACATCGTCGCTGACGCTGGCACCCAGGCGCCGCCCATCACCCCTGCCGGTTCCGCCAAGGCGAGCGAGGGGATAGGCGCCATGCTTTATCTCTCCCACGCTGACACGGTGAGCCTTGATATCCGCATGACGGATGCCGTGCCCGCCATCGAGGAAGCCTTCCGGCGCGTCGGCAGCGGACAGGCCGTCGTTGCGCCGCGCGTGCGCGTGGTGCATCCGGCTTTGGAAGGAAACAGCATGGGCAAGGGCCGGCCATGGGTGCGCGACTTGCGCATTATTCCCGGCGCACTGGAAGGGATCGGCTACGGCGTGCGCTTGGGCGCATCGTTGCGCCGCCAGGCCGGCGGCGTCATCCTCGCGCTCTTCGATTGGCAGACGATGGAGCTCGCGGCCTTGATCTCGGATCATTTAGTCCACGCCGTGCGCAGCACGGCGCCTTGCGGCGTGATGGCCAAATATCTCGCCTTGGAGCAGAGCTCGACACTCGCCCTGATCGGCTCCGGGCGCTTGGCGCGCTGGGCCGCCGAAGCGGTCTGCGCGGTTCGGCCGATTCGCGACCTGCGGGTGTGGAGTCCGACGCCGGCGCACCGGCGCGAATGCGCGGAATATCTCCGAGGCCGTCTCGGCGCTTCGGTTCGAGTTCGGGATGTCGAGAACAGCGAGGCCGCGATCCGCGGCGCCGAGATCGTGACCACCGGCACGAAGGCGCTGGAGCCGGTCATGCGGGGAGAGTGGATCATGCCAGGCTGCACGATACTCGCGAACTCGCCGGAGGAGATCGATCAGCAAACTTATCTCAAGAGCAAAATCGTAACGACATACAAGGAGGGCATCCTCGGCCATGTGCCGCCGTACCATGCTCTGATGGAACTGATCGAAGCCGGCCAATTGCGCGCAGCCGATATTTCCACCGAGCTCGGCGACATCGTCGCCGGGAAAATCGCCGGGCGGAGCCATGCGCAAGAGATCATCGCCGGCTTGAATCCTGCTTTCGGCATTCTCGATGCGGCCATCGCGGAGTTTGTCTATCGGCGCGCCAAAGCGATGGGAATTGGCACGCAGTTGGAAGAATAGGAGCAAAGAAACGCGGTCGGCCTACTTAACGGCGAACACGAGGAAGTACTGGTACGGCAAGAAAGTGTGTTCCTTGCTCAGCTTGAAACCGTTGGCCTCCATCTGTTGGATCAAGTCTTGGCGCGCGATCTTCGTCTGCATCGGCGGACCGATGGGCAGCTCTTTTTTATGGAAATCGATCATGATGATCCGGCCGCCGGGTTTGAGCATTTTTTTCATCAGCGAGAGATATTTCGTCTGATCATCAACATGATGCCAGACGTTGCAGATGAAGAAGCGGTCAACCGATCGATCCGGCAGCAACGGGTCGTCCGGGTCGGCGAGGATGCTGATCACGTTTTGTGTTCTACTTTCCCGGATGCGCCGATTGATGTGCCGGATCATGTCCGGGCTTACGTCGATGGCGTAGACTCTGCCCTTGTCACCGACGTGGCGGGCCAAATGGAAGGTAAAGTAGCCCGAGCCGGCGCCGATATCGGCGATGATCTCCCCTGGCTTGATTTCCAGGGCGTGAATGACTTCGTGCGGTTTTTGGTAGGCGTCGCGCTTGGGGTCTTCGAGGGCGCCGATGTAGGACTTGGGATCGCGATGCAGCCGATGCATCTGATGCTCGTCCCGTTTGACGGCATCTTGGGCGTGCGCTGAAAACGCGATCAATAAGCCGAAAAGACTCGGTAATACTTTCATGCTCATCCCGGTGAACCTCTCGCAGCGGCTCGCGGCAAATTAGCATTTCTTCGCGGCGGCGGTAAGAGCGCGTTGGTTTAATCAGATTGCCTGGCCGCTCGTTTCCCTGTATTGCTAGTCGCTATGGCACAGACCGAACTGAAGCGGCAAATCGGCCTGTTCTCGGCGGTCATGCTGATCGCCGGCGACATGATCGGCACGGGAATTTTTATTTCCACGGGCGCAATCGCGGAGACATTGCCGACCCCGGGGGGTGTTTTGCTGGTTTGGTTCTTGGGCGGGCTTCTGGCGCTTACCGGCGCGCTCACCTGTGCCGAGTTGTCGGCGAGCTTGCCGTATGCCGGGGGCGACTACATCTATATCCGCGAGGCGTACGGCAAGCTGATGGGATTTTTGTCGGGTTGGTCGTCGTTCCTCGTCACCTTCTCGGGGGCCATCGCTTTTCTCTCGGTAATCCTCAACGGCTTCGTGGCGTTTTTCATTCCAGCGCTCGGGTCGCAAGACGTGTTGTTTGCAGTTCCGCTGCCGATCATTCCGATCAACGCCACCGCCGGGATGTTTTTCTCCATGGCGGTCGTGCTGCTTTTGTCGGGGCTCCACTGCCTGGGCGTCAGGCAGGGAACTTTGACGCAAAATGTCCTGACCATCATGAAAATCGGCGCGCTTTTGGGCATCATCGTTTTCGGCGCGATTTTCGGCAGCGGCGATTCGCGCCATTTTACCCCCCTTTTCGACTGGCAGAAGATCGGCAACTTGAGCCTGTTCGGCGCGGCGTTCATTCCGGTGATCTTCGCCTATTCCGGCTGGAACGCCGTGACCTATATCGCCGGCGAAGTCAAAGAGCCGGAAAAGAACCTGCCGCGCGCATTGATGTACGGCGTCTTGATCGTTATGGCGCTCTATCTGGCGATCAACGCGGTTTACATATACGCCGTTCCGGTGACCGAGATGAAAGGCGCGCTGCGCATGTCGGAAGTCGCGACAACAGCGTTGTTCGGCTACAAGACGTCGGCCTGGATCACCGCCATCATTACCGTCTCGATCCTCGGCGCGCTCAACGTCGTGACGATGATCGGGCCGCGCATCTACTATGCGATGGCCAAAGACGGGGTGTTTTTCGAGCGCCTCACCTACGTGCACCCCAGTTTCGGCACGCCGACAGCGGCAATCGTCCTGCAGGCGGTATGGAGCTGCCTGCTGATCCTGACCAACACCTGGGGCACATTGTTTACCTACGTGAGCGTGGTGATCACGTTGTTTTCGGCGTTCACGGTCGGCTCCGTCATCGTGCTTCGTTTCAAGCAACCCGAGCTCAAGCGGCCCTACCGCTTGTGGGGCTATCCCATCGTGCCGTTATTATTCATCATCATTCACCTCTGGATCGTCTGGGGCTCGGTGACCGAAAAACCGAAGGAATCCCTGATCGGCTTGATCATCGTTTGTCTCGGCATTCCGGTATATTGGCTATGGCAGACAAAGAGCAATGCAAGATTAAAAATTAAAAATTAAAAATGAAAACCCAAAAACTTCCGGATATCTTCAAATTTTCAATTTTCAATTTGATTTATGGTGGTTCGGATCACTAGAGTTTACACCCGTACCGGCGACGACGGCAGCACGGCGCTGGTCGGCGGCAAGCGGGTGGCGAAGGATTCGCCGCGCATCGATGCGTACGGCACCATCGACGAGCTCAATTCGGTGGTCGGTCTGGCGCGCGTTTTCAACGAGGAGAGCCGAGAAGCCGGCGAGGCGCATCAGTTTCTGGATGAAGTGCTTTGCCGGATTCAAGACGAGCTGTTCGATGTCGGCAGCGAGCTCGCGACGCCGCCCGAGTTTTACCGGGAAGGCATGTACCGGGTCGGCGCGGACGAGGTGAAGCGGCTGGAAAAAATCATGGACAGATGCCAGAAAGATTTAACGCCGCTCAACTCGTTCGTGTTGCCCGGCGGCGGCCGCATCGGCGCCTACCTGCACCAGTGCCGCACGGTTTGCCGGAGGGCCGAGCGCGAGATTTTGCGTTTATCGCGAAGCGAACCAGTGAATCGCACGCTGATTCGGTACGTCAACCGGCTGAGCGATCTGTTTTTCGTCCTGTCGCGCTGGATCAGCAAACAGACCGGCGAGCCGGAATATTTGTGGCAGCGCGGACTGGCCAGCCAAGGCAAAAAGCAAAAGGAAAAGTAAAAAGGTGAGCGTCAGTGGCGATATTCGCCCAACGGATGCATCCGAGGATCGAAAATCGAGAATCCAAAATCGAAAATCGGTTGGGGGTGACGGCATGAAGCTGTTGGAGGGCAAGCGGGCGGCGATTTTTGGCGTGGCCAACGAGCGGAGCATCGCCTGGGCCATCGCGGAGGCGTTTCACGCCGAAGGGGCGGAGCTGGCGTTTACGTTCGCGGGCGAGGTATTGGAGAAGCGTGTCCGGCCGCTGGCGGAAGGGATCGGCGCGAAGATTATCCTGCCGTGCGATGTGACGAAGGATCAAGAAATCGACCATGTCTTTGCAAATCTAAAACAGGCGTGGGGCGGGCTCGATATCTTGATTCATGCGATCGCCTTTGCCAACAAGGAAGATTTGTCCAACCCTTACGTGCAGACGAGCCGGGCCGGTTTTCAACTGGCGATGGACGTAAGCGTGTACTCCTTCGTTGCGCTGGCGCAGCGCGCCGCGCCGCTGATGGAAGGGCGCCATGGGGCCATGCTAACGCTGACTTATATGGGCTCCGAGAAGGTCATTCCCAATTACAACGTCATGGGCGTCGCCAAGGCAGCCCTGGAGGCGAGCGTGCGCTACGCGGCGCACGATCTCGGACCCAAGGGGATCCGCGTCAATGCGATTTCGGCCGGCCCGCTGAGAACGCTCGCAGCGGCGGGCATTTCCGATTTTAAGACGATGCTGCACCACGTCGCCGAACGCGCGCCGCTCAAGCGCAACATCGGCGCCGAAGAGGTCGGGAAAACCGCCCTCTACCTGTGCAGCGACTGGGGCAGCGCGGTGACCGGAGAGGTGCTTCACGTCGACGCGGGATACAATATAATGGGAATGTAGGCGCGCGAAGCGCGCCGTTTTGTGGCATCTGGCGCTTAGCGTCGGCTAACCCGAAACTCGAAACTCGAAACGAATCATGGCCATTAAAGAAATCACACCAGAGCAGGCGCACGACATTCTCAAGAGCGATGCGGCCGCCGTCTACATCGACGTGCGCTCCGAACGGGAGTTTGCCAACGGTCATCCGGCCGGCGCGGTGAACATTCCGGTAGCTTTTCCCGACCCGTCGCGCGGCATGGTGGCGAATGCGGAATTCGTCAAAGTGGTCGAAGCGCATTTCTCCCGCGATAAGAAAATTATCGTCGGTTGCCAGGCCGGTCCGCGATCAAGCGCCGCCGCGCGCATGCTCGAGCAGGCGGGCTACCAGGATCTTTCCAATATGCTCGGCGGTTATGGCGGCATGCGCGATCAATTGGGCAACACGGTGGCGCCGGGTTGGGCGGCCGCCGGCTTGCCAGTGAGCAACGACAACGGCGAAGGAGTGAGCTACGCTTCGCTCAAATTGAAAATTAAAAATTGAAAATTATTGAAAATTAAAAATGGCCGGTCGCCACAGCACAGATCCCAATTTTTCCTGATACTGTAATTTTTAACTTTCAATTTTCCATTTTCAATTATGGCTAGGCTTTACTTCAAACAGCTCGAAATCGGCCCGATGCAGAATTACGTCTATCTGGTCGGTTCGATGGAAACGCGCAAAGTTGCCGTGGTGGACGCGGCTTGGGAGATCGACACGATCCTGCGGATCGCCGCCGCGGACGAAATGGAGATCACCCATGCGCTGGTGACGCACACGCACCCCGACCACGTGGGCGGCGCGTTTGCCGGCGTCGAGATCGCCGGCGCCCAGGAACTTCTGGAGAAGTGCAAGGCTAAAGTCGTCGTTCACAAAGCGGAAGCGGAGTTTCTCAAGGGCCTGTCCCCGTCGGATCTGATCAAGGGCGAGCACGGCGATCGAATTGACGTCGGCGGCATCGATATCCAGCTGATGCACACGCCCGGCCATACGCCCGGATCGCAGTGTTTTTTGCTCGACGGTCGAGTGATTTCCGGCGACACGATGTTTATCGACGCTTGCGGCCGCGTCGATTTCCCCGGCGGCAATGCCGAGCAGATGTATTACAGTCTCACACAGAAATTGATGGCGCTACCCGACGACACGGTTCTTTATCCCGGGCACAATTACGCGCCGCTCAAGCACGCCACGATCGGCGCGCAGAAAAAGACCAATCCGTACCTGAAATTCGGCTCGCTGAAGCAGTTCCTCGCGGCGATGGGATATCGCTGAGCGTTTCGCGCTCAGCGAATTTCAAATTTCAAATTCCAGATTCAAAATTAGCTTGGCCGTCGGCAATCTGGAATCTGTAATTTGTAATCTGGAATCGCGCGCCTTGCGCTGAGCGTT
>Ga0073934_10001300_pt1 | contig 61105 bp, 55 predicted proteins | sample LarsenN4metaG_FD_76834 | JGI IMG/M metagenome (GOLD analysis project Ga0073934, IMG submission 76834) | Hot spring sediment bacterial and archeal communities from British Columbia, Canada, to study Microbial Dark Matter (Phase II) - Larsen... ... | reverse complement strand
CCGGTCTATGTCGGCGCGCATCACCTGTCGCGCTGGCTGGTGGTCACGTTCTCGCTGGCGGTGTTCGCCAAGTCGATGGCGGTGGGGCGGGCGCCGTCGCAGCCGCCGCCGAAGGAGTGGCGGCGGCCCGGGCAGGGCACGTTCGACGATTGAGGCGGCTACTCAGCCGCCAGCGCGCGCGGCTTGAGCGGCAATTCGAGCCGCTCCCAGACCTCGACCAGTGCTTCCGCCAGCGCGTCGATCAGCGCATCCTCGTGATAGGGCGAAGGCGTGATGCGCAGCCGCTCGGTGCCCTTCGGCACGGTCGGGTAGTTGATCGGCTGGATGTAGATGCCGTGCTCGGCGAGCAGGATGTCGGTCGCCTCCTTGCACTTCTCGGGATCGCCGACGAACACCGGCACGATGTGGGTGTCGTTCATCATCACCGGGATGCCGGCGGCGCTGAGCACCGCCTTCACGCGCGCGGCGCGGTCCTGGTGGCGCTCGCGTTCGTAGCTCGACGTCTTGAGATGGCGGATGGCGGCGGTGGCGGCGGCGCAGATCGCGGGCGGCAGCGCCGTGGTGAAGATGAAGCCGGGCGCGTAGGAGCGCACCGCGTCGATCAGCGAGGCCTTGGCCGCGATATAGCCGCCGAGGCAGCCGAACGCCTTGGCGAGCGTGCCTTCCAGCACGTCGATGCGCGCCATCGCGCCTTGCGCCTCGGCCTGGCCGCCGCCGCGCGGCCCGTACATGCCGACCGCGTGCACCTCGTCGGCGTAGGTCAGGGCGCCGTATTTCTCCGCGAGATCGCAGATCGCGTTCAACGGGGCGACGTCGCCATCCATGGAATACAGCGTCTCGAACACGATCAGCTTCGGCCGCCCGGGATCGGCGGCGCGCAGCAGCTCTTCGAGATGCGCCATGTCGTTGTGGCGGAAGATCTGCTTGTCGCAATGCGACTGCCGGATGCCCTCGATCATCGAATTGTGGTTGAAGGCGTCGGACAAGATCAGGCAGCCCGGCATCAGCTTCGCCATGGTCGAGATGCCGGTCTCGTTGGAGACGTAGCCGGAGGTGAAGACCAGCGCGGCGTCCTTGCGGTGCAGGTCGGCGAGTTCCCGCTCGAGTTCCACCAGCGGATGGTTGGTGCCCGCGATGTTGCGGGTGCCGCCGGCGCCGGTGCCCATGCGGGTCGCGGTCTCCACCATGGCGCCGATCACCTTGGGATGCTGGCCCATGCCGAGATAATCGTTGGAGCACCAGACGATGACGTCGCGCGGCCCCTCCGGCGAGTGCCAGACCGCGCGCGGGAACCGGCCGGCCAGCCGTTCCAGATCGGCAAACACCCGATAGCGGCGCTCCTCCCGCAGGCGGGTCAAGGCATCGCTGAAATACGCGTCATAGTTCATCGAAACGGCCTTCCCCGACGCCGCAGCCCGGTTGCGTATTGTGCCCGGCCAGCCCCTTTTTTAGAAGGGTTCCAGCCCGTTTGTCGAGGCGGTAATGGCGCAAACTGCCGTGAGCGAGGCGGCCCTTGCCGCGCGGAGCGTGGTTTGGTCAGCTCGGGCGGGAGAAGGGCAAGATGGCTGAACATGCGGCGGGCTTCGCCAACGGGCTGACCAACTACGGCGACCGGGACTTTTCGCTGTATCTGCGCCGCTCATTTGCGCGCTCGATGGGCTATTCGCGCGAGATGCTGGCACGCCCGGTCGTGGGCATCGCAAATACGTCATCCGGCTTCAACAACTGCCACCGTCATTTCCCCGAGCTGGCGGAGGCGGTGAAGCGCGGGGTGCTGGCAGCGGGCGGGCTGCCGATCGAATTCCCCACCGTCTCGCTGGGCGAAGTCTTCCTCAATCCGACCAGCCTGAAGTACCGCAACCTGATGTCGATCGACACCGAGGAGATGATCCGCGCCCAGCCGATGGACGCGGTCGTGCTGATGGGCGGCTGTGACAAGACGGTGCCGGCGCAGCTCATGGGCGCGGTATCTGCGGGCCGGCCCGCGGTGATGCTGGTCGCCGGCCCGATGATGACCGGCCGCCATAAGGGCGAGCGGCTCGGCGCCTGCACCGACTGCCGCCGTTTCTGGGCGCGCTACCGCGCCGGCGAGGTGAGCGCGGAAGAGATTTCCGAGGTCGAGGGCCAACTCGCGGTGACGGCGGGCACCTGCGCGGTGATGGGCACCGCCTCCACCATGGCCTGCATCGCCGAAGCGCTCGGCATGATCCTGCCGGGCACCGCCGCGATTCCGGCGGTGCATGCCGACCGCCTGCGCGCGGCCGAGGCGACCGGTGCGGCGGCGGTCAACCTGATCGGCTCGCAGGTCACGCCGGACCGGATCGTCAACGAACGATCGGTCGAGAACGCCTTGCGCGTGCTGCTGGCGCTCGGCGGCTCGACCAATGCGATCATCCACCTCACGGCGATTGCCGGCCGCGCCGGCGTGACGGTGACGCTCGACCAGCTCAACCGGCTGTCCGATACCACGCCGGTGCTGGTCAACCTGAAGCCGGTCGGCAACGGCTATATGGAGGATTTCTTTGCCGCCGGCGGCATGGGCGCGCTCCTGCGCGAACTCAAGCCGCTTCTGCATCTCGACTGCCTGACCGTCACCGGCGGCTCGCTCGGCGAGCGGCTGGCGATGGACGAAGGGAACTACGTCGATCGGACGATCATTGCGGCGCGCGACAAGCCGTTCGAGCCGCAGGGCGGGCTGGTCGCGCTGTTCGGCAACTTGGCGCCGCGCGGCGCCATCCTCAAGCGCTCGGCGGCGGACGAGAGATTGTTCGAACACGAGGGCGCGGCGGTGGTGTTCTCGTCGCTGGCCGACCTTGCCGCGCGCATCGACGATCCGACGCTCGACGTGCGGGCAGAGGACATCCTGGTGCTCCAGAATGCCGGGCCGAACGCGCCGGAGGCGATGCCGGAGGCCGGCTACCTGCCGATCCCGAAGAAGCTGGCGCAGCGCGGCGTCAAGGACATGGTGCGGATTTCGGACGCCCGCATGAGCGGCACTGCCTTCGGCACCATCGTGCTGCATGTGACGCCGGACGCCGCCTCGGGCGGCACGCTCGGGCTGGTGCGCAACGGCGACAAGATCAGGTTGTCCGTGAAAGAGCGGCGCATCGAGCTTCTGGTCGACGAGGCGGAGCTGAAGCGCCGGGTCGCACCGGTGCGCCCGGAGACCGAGAAACCGACCCGCGGCTACGCTAAGCTCTATGCGGAGCAAATACTCGGCGCCGACGAGGGCTGCGATTTCGCATTTCTCAGGCCACAGTAACGAGGGGAGAGCGTTGTGAAGAGCGAAGCGGTCACCTATGCGATCGATGGCGCAAGCCACCGGGGCCAGTTGATCTGGGACGAGGGTAAAAAAGGCCAGCCACTCCTGCTGGTAGCCCCGAACTGGCGCGGCGTGATCGCGGACAACATCGCCATCGGCGAGAAGCACGCAAGCGACGGCTATGTCGTGTTCATGCCGGACATGTTCGGCGTCGGCAAGGGACCGAAGGGCACCGAGCAGCCGATGGAGTTCCTGGCGCCGTTCATCGCGGACGACGCCGGCACCCGGCGTCGCATCGTGGCAGCCTTCGACACCATGACCAGCGAAGCAACCCGGCGCGGCATCGGCGACGCCTCGCGCCGCGCGGCAGTGGGCTACTGCTATGGCGGCGCCAACGTGCTCGACCTGGCGCGCGAGGGCGCCGACGTGGCGGCCGTGGTATCGATCCACGGCGTGCTGGCCACGCCGAACCCCGCTCCGAAAGGCAGGATCAAGGCCAAGGTGCTGGTGCTGCACGGCGCCGCCGATCCGGTGTCGCCAAAGGCGCACCGCGACATGTTCGAGGCCGAGATGGATGCCGCCGGTGCGCGCTGGATGCTGTTGAATTTCGGCGGCGTGGTGCACGCCTATACCGACCCGCACGCGAACTTCCTGCCGGTCGCGAAATGGGACGAGCCGGCGACGCGTTATACCAAGGCGATGCTGGACGCGTTCATCGGCGATGCCTTCAACGGCAAGCTGTGACGATGCAACATGTTAAGCCTCATGGCGAGGAGCGGCCGAAGGCCGCGTCTCGAACCGTGGCTGCACGTACCTGCGGCCATCCTTCGAGACCCCGCGCTTGCGTGCGGGCTCCTCGGGATAAGGCCGAAATGCTTGGAAACGAATGAATGATCCGTACCGTTACCGGTGATGTCGAAACGATCGACGGGCGCATCCTCGCGCACGAGCACTTGCAGATCGATCTCTCGGCGCAGAAGGGACCGGCCAACAAAGTCGGCGCCGCGGAAGAGGATGCCGTGGTCGAGGACCTGCTGGCGGCGAAGGAATTCGGGCTCGCCGCCATCACCGACCTCTCCGCGCCACGCTGGGGTCGCGACCCCGCGGCGCTGCGCCGGATCAGCGCGCGCGCAGGCGTGCATGTCGTCTGCGCCGCGGGCTACTACTGGGACCCGTTCCCCGACATTGCGCTGGCGAGCTCGGTCGAGGAGATCCGCGATGCGATGATTGCCGAGATCGAGGAGGGCACCGACGGCACCGACGTGCGCTGCGGCGTCATCAAAGTCGGGACCGCGAAGGAGCCGAACGAGCCGGCCGAGCGGTTGTTCAAGGCGGCGGCCGCGGCCTCGCGCGCGACCGGCGCGCCGGTTATCACCCACACCTCCAATCCCGGCCAGGCGGCGTGGCACGTGCGCGTGCTGGAGGGCGCCGGCATGGACATGGCACACGCCGTCATCAGCCATATGGGGGCGGCGAGGGACGTGTCGGAACTGGTGGAGGTCGCGCGCTGCGGTGCCTTCCTCGGCATCGACAAGGTGAGCTTCCCCAAGGGCCCGACCAATGTGGAACTGGCCGACCTTGTACGCGCAGCCTGCGACCAGGGGCTCGAGCGGCAGCTCATCCTGTCGTCGGACGTCGCCCGCCGCACCATGCTGTCGCGCTACGGCGGCAAGGGCTATCCGACGGTGATGCGCGATTTCGTGCCGATGCTGGTCGCGCGGGGAATTCCGGCGACGACCATCGAGACGATGCTGTCCGACAACCCGAAACGGATGCTGACTTTTGCCAGATAGCCGGCTGCGGTATAGTGAGTCCGTAGAGCGAGGGCTTTGCACGTGGATCCCGACAAGGAGCGTGCCGACCGGGAGCGTCTCAACAGCCGCCTGAGCTGGATCGCCTTCATCCTGATGGCCTTGGTCGGCCTGCTGTCGATCATCTTCATGAGGCCGCTGCCCGCGCAGGAGCGCGCCGCGCCTGAGATCATAAGGAGCGTCTGATGCACAAGGTCTCCATTCCGCAGTCGATCGTCGATCGCGTCATCGCGCGGCGCGGCCGCGAGCACATTCACGACGATCTCGACCCGGCGAAGACCGCGCTGGTGGTGGTCGACATGCAGAATGCCTTCATGCTGCCGGGCGTCGCCCACGCGCTCTGCCTGGAGGCGCAGGAAATCGTGCCGAACATCAATCGCCTGGCGCAGGCGGTGCGCGAGACCGGCGGCGCCGTGGTCTGGATCCAGACCGCCTACACCGACGAAACGAAGAAGAGCTGGTCGGTCTATTACGACATCTCAAAGCCGGAGCAGAACCGCAAGCGTGCCGAGGCGCTGGCGCCCGGCAGCAAGGGCTACGAATTGTGGGAGACGCTGGACGCGCGCAAGGACGATATCTTCGTCGAGAAGAAGCGCTTCTCGGCCTTCATCCAGGGTTCGTCGAACCTTGCCGATGTCCTGCGCGCGAAGGGCATCGACACCATCCTAGTCACCGGCACGGTCACCAACGTATGCTGCGAATCCACTGCGCGCGACGCGATGATGTGCAACTTCAAGACGGTCATGGTCACCGACGGCAACGCTGCCGTCACCGACGACGACCACAACAATTCGCTCGCCGCGTTCTACCTCACCTTCGGCGACATCATGTCGACCGATCAGCTCATCGCCTGCCTGCGCAGCAACATGAAGAAGAGTCTGGCGGCGGCAGAGTAGTTCGTGACGGAGTGAAGGGCCGCAAATGCGGCCGCGCCCTCGCCCCGCGTGGCGGGGAGAGGGAATGGAGCCCGCGGCTCTGCCGCAGTTTCGCCGTCACGCCTTCCTTGCCGCTTCGATGGCGCGCCAGACCTTCTCCGGCGTCGCCGGCATGCCGACATAGGGAGCGCCGATACGCGCCAGCGCATCGTTGACCGCGTTCATCACCGCCGGCAGGGCGCCGACCGTCCCGCTTTCGCCGGCGCCCTTGACGCCGAGCGGATTGAGCTTGGTCGGCACCTCGTTTTCGCCGGCGGCGAACTGGCAGAAATCGTCGGCGCGCGGCATGCCGTAGTCCATGAACGAGCCGGTGACGATCTGGCCGTCCTGGTAGACGATGGCCTCGGTCAGCGCCTGCCCGACGCCCATGGCGATGCCGCCGTGCAGCTGGCCCTCGACCAGCATCGGATTGATCATGTGGCCGACGTCGTCGACCGCGCTGTAGCGCACCAGGTCGACCTTGCCGGTGCCCTCGTCGATCTCGACCTCGACGATGTGGCAGCCGTTCGGAAAGGTGCGCTGTCCGCCGTCCCAGGTTCCGCTCTCGAAGATGCCGGCTTCCATGCCGGGTGGCAGCGCGCGCAGATTGAACGACTGCTTTGCGACGTCGGTCAGTGCAAGCGATTTGTCGGTACCGGCGACGGTGAACTTGCCCTGCGCGAACTCGATGTCGTGCTCGGCGGCCTCCAGCATGTGGGCCGCAAGCTTCTTGCCCTTGGCGATCACTTTGTCGGCAGCCATCAACAGGGATGTGCCGCCGCAGGCCATCGAGCGTGACCCGAACGTGCCGGTACCGATCGCGATCTGGTCGGTGTCGCCGTACTGGAAACGCACCTGCTCCGGCGGAATTCCAAGCTTGCTGGCGATGATCTGGCGGAACGCCGTGGCGTGCCCCTGGCCGTGATCATGCGTGCCCATCGCCACCGTCAGTCCGCCGGACGGATCGAAACGCAGCTCGGCGTGTTCGATCAGTCCGGCATTGGAGGCTTCGACGGTGTTGGAGATGCCGAGCCCGCGCAGCTTGCCGCGCCTGGAGGACTCGCTTCGCCGCTTCTCGAAGCCGGAATAATCGGCCAGTGCCAGACAGTCGGCAAGGTTCTTGCCGAAGTCGCCGCAGTCGTAGGTGTAGACCAGCGCGGTCTTGAACGGCATCGCGCTCGCCGGGATGGTATTGCGCCGGCGCAGCTCCGCGGGATCGATGCCGAGCTTGCGCGCGGCAAGGTCCACGAGCGTCTCCAGCACGTAGGCGGCCTCCGGCCGGCCGGCGCCGCGATACGGGCCCGTGCACATGGTGTTGGTGAAAGTTCCGTTCACCTCGACGTAGCCGGCCGGGAAGGTGTAGGTGCCGGCCAGCACGCCGATATTGTTGGTCGGCGGCCCGCCGCTGCGGTCGGAGCCGTTGTAGGCGCCGATGTTGCAGTAGTTGCGCACCTTGATGGCGAGGAACCTGCCGTCCTTGTCGAGCCCCAGCTCGGCTTCGGTAATGTTGTCGCGGCAGTGCTCGTCGGCGAGGAAGGCCTCGCTACGCTCCTCCATCCATCGCACCGGACGGCCGGTGAGTTTCGCCGCCAGCAGCGTCAGCGGATATTCGGGATAGACGCCGCCCTTCATGCCGAAGCCGCCGCCGACATTGTCGGCGATGACGCGGAACTTGGTCTCCGGCAGCTGGAAGATGTCCTGCGCGAGCGTGCGCCGCACCTGGTGCGGCCCCTGGACCGTGCATCGCAGCGTATAGCGGCCGTCGCGCGGGTCATATTCGGCGAGGCAGCCGCGCGGCTCCATCGAGGCCGTGGTCAGCCGGCTGATGCGCATGCGATGCTTGATGACGATATCGGCCGAGGCGATGGCCCTCTCGGCCGCCTCCTTGTTTCCGGCCTCGTGCAGATAGGCGAAGTTGTCCGGGTTGTCCTTCCAGATTCTGGGGGCGCCCTCCGCGATCGCGTCTTCCAGCGTGGTCACCGCCGGCAGGTCTTCGTAGTCCACCTCGATCAGTTCGGCGGCGTCCTTGGCCTCATTCAGCGTTTCCGCGACCACCATCGCCACCGCCTGGCCGATGTAGCGGACGTCGTCGCGCGCCAGCAGCGGATGCGGCGTGACGAATTGCGGCGAGCCGTCGCGGCGCTTGCGCGCGTGCTTGGGGCGCTGGAGCCCGAGCGCCAGCACCGCGGCATCCCGGCCGGTCAGGATGTGAAGGACGCCGGGGGACTGCCGGGCGCGCCGTACGTCGATCGACTTGATGGCCGCGTGCGAATGGGGAGAGCGCAAGACATAGGCACGCGTCAATCCAGGTACGGCGACGTCGTCGACATAGCGGCCTTCGCCGCGCACGAGATACGGGTCTTCCTCCCGCGGGACCGGCTGGCCAATTCCAAATTCACCCATGATGTCCTGAGGTTCGGTAATGCGCCGCGGCGGGCGTCACGATGAGGGGGACATTTCGAGATGTATTGCGGCATTGCCGCGCGGGGTCAAGACCTCGGCATGCGGTAGCCGCGCGGCGCACATGCGCTCAGGCGGCATCGCGCCGCACCGCCGGGCTCAGCATGTCCATCAGCGCGCTCGCCGACGGCAGCGCTTCGAGCGTGTTCACGGCGGCGACGACATCCTCGATCGTGGCAGCCGGCAGCCGACCCTTGGAATAGATGCGGAACTTGTCCTCCACCTCGGCGCGCGCGAGCGGGTTCTCAAACGATCCCTTGGGATGCTCGCTGCGGACCCGGTGTAGGGTGCCGTCGGCCATCTCCACCTCCACCACGGTCTGGAGGATGGTGAGCGACGGGTCGACACGCACGGCCACCTGATGTTCCGCGAACCGCCGCAGGGTCGGATCGTCGTAGCGCGCAGGCTCGAACTGGGCGAGCGTGAGGGCGCGGTCATGCAGGATCACGGCCGCGGTGTAGTGGGTGGAGAGCAGGGCTTCGAACTTGCCCCTGTAGTGCGGCAGGTTGCCGTGCATGTCGAAAGCCATCGGGCTGAGCCCGATCCGCACCGCACGGACCTTGGCCGGATCGACCGGTTCTTTGGCCATGATTTCGAACAAGGCGGTGTTCATGCCCTGCATCAGCGATGCCGACGGCCATAGCCGCAGCGCGATCTGTTCGAGCTCCCACCGCCTGCCGAGGTCGCCGATGGCGAGGTCGAGCCGGCCGCCACTGGCATAGGTGTTGAACAGGCCGCCGTCCTTGGCGGTGAGGAATTCGCGGGTCGCGACGAATTTCTGCTCGGCCAGGAGCGCGGCCATGAGTCCCGACAGGGAGCCCCGGCACTGGTGGAATTTCACGGTCGGCGTGCCCCAGGCTGCGAAGGTGCCGGCGGCCTGGCTGCCGGCGAGCCCGAACGCCCGCGCCATGGTCTCGGCATCGAAGCCGAGCAGCCGTCCGACCGCCGCCGCCGCGCCGAACGGGCCGAGCACGCCCGGCCCGTGCCAGCCGCGCGCGCGGAACACCGGATAGTCGAGCCCGTTCCCGATACGGGTCGTCACCTCGCAGCCGGCGGCGATCGCGACCAGGAGGTCGCGGCCGGAATTGCCCTCGCGCTCGGCGATCGCCAGCGCGGCCGGGATCACTTCCGGCGTCACGTGGGTCATGGTGGCGCGATGCACGTCGCACATCGTGGTCGCCGTGATCAGGTAGCCGTTCAGCAGCGTCGCGCCGGCCAGCGACAGCCGGCCGCCGCCGATGACGCTGGCTTCGCCGGACTGGGCGAGCGCCGCCGCCAGCGCTGCCATCTGATGGGTTTCCTCGCCCTGATGGCCGGCCAGTGCGCAGGCGAGCGCATCGAGCAGCAGGTCCTTGCAATGATCCCGGACGCTGGCCGGCAGATCGTCGTAGCGGAGCGCTGCCGCGAATTCCGCCAGCACACCGGTTGCCTCGCCCGCCATGTCCGCCTCCCTGCATAAAGCTCCGGCGTCACCTTACGACGGACCGCGTGTCGGCGACACTGGCGCCGGTCACGGGCCATGGCCTACAATGCCGCAATTGCCGCCTTCGAGCCGGCGCGGGAGGATCGAATCGTGTTCTACGAAACCGCCAAGAACAACCACGGCCTGCCTTACAATCCCTTCAAGTCCTGCGTGGTGCCGCGGCCGATCGGCTGGGTTTCGACGGTCAGCCACGACGGCATCGTCAATCTCGCGCCTTTCAGCATGTTCAACCAGCTCAACTACGACCCGCCGTTCGTGTGCTTCTCGGGTTCGAACCGCCCGGGCACCGGGCAGCGCAAGGACTCCGTGACCAATGCGGAGGAGACCGGCGAATTCGTGGTCAGCATGGCGACCTACGAGCTGCGCGAGAAGGTGAGCATGACCTCGCAGTTCGTCGATCCGGAGGTCGACGAGTTCGAGCTGGCCGGGCTGACCAAGCTGCCGTCGCGGCTGGTGCGGCCGCCGCGCGTCGGCGAGTCCCCGATCCACCTCGAATGCAGATATCACGGCACCGTCTCGCTGCCGGCGAACCGCCGTCACTCGCGACACCATGTCGTGATCGGCGAGGTGGTGGGCATTCACATCCGCGACGATGTGATCGGCGCCGACGGCAAGATCGACATCAAGGCGATCCGCCCGCTCGCGCGGCTCGGCTATCACGACTACACAAGCGTCATCGAGGTCTTTACGATGAAGGCGCAGGGCAATCCCGCCGGCATGACCGGCGAGGCGGTGGCGAAGCGGACGGTCGCGGTCTGAGGCCGAGAGGCTCTCCGACCGGAAGAACCGGCCAGGCGATCGTGCCGGCATGCCGGAATCGACTGAAGACCCGGTATCCGATCAGACGAACATCGCGAGCCGCGCGAACTGCGTGACGACGCGGGCCGTCCCTCCTTGCCGACGGCCCGATTGTGGGATTGCAGCGGGAGCAACGCCATATGCCGCGGACGTCGATCACAGTTGCAGCCGTGCGCACAAGTTCCTAGCATGACGGAAAATCCAAACTTCAGGAGGACGCACATGAGCAGGCCAGCCGATCGATCATCTCTGCTGCTGTCGCGGCGCCATGTGATCCGGGCTGCCGCCGCCATGGCTGCCGGCATCGCCGCTCCCGCCGTACTGCGCGTCAGGCCTGCGCTGGCCGCCTATCCGGAACGGCCGGTCCGCATCATTGTGGCCAACACCCCGGGCGGCCCCTCCGACATCATCGCGCGCATCATGGCGGCCGCCATGCAGCAGAGCGCCGGCGGGACGTTCGTGGTCGAGAATCGGGGCGGCGCCGGCGGCAATATCGGCATGGGGCTTGCCGCGCGTGCCGAGCCGGACGGCTACACGATCCTGCTCACCACCAGCGCCTATTCGGTCAATCCCGGTCTCTACAACAAGCTGCCCTACGATCCGTTCAAGGATTTTGTCGGCATCGTCGAGCTCGCAACCTCGCCGCACGTGTTCGCGGTCAAGCCCGACCTTGGCCCCAAGACCATGAAGGAATTCGTCGCGCTCGCCAAAGCCAATCCGGCCAAGTTCAACGTCTCAACTCCGCCGATCGGCACCACGCCCATGCTTCAGGCCGAGGTACTCAAGCAGCGCGAAGGCCTGCAAGGTATGCAGACGGTGGTCTATGCCGGCGGCGGCGATGCGCTGAAAGCGGTCATCGCCGGCACCGTGCAGCTGTCGTCCGGTGTGCTCGCGCCGGCGCACCCGCATATCAAGGCGGGCACCATCCGCGGCCTTGCCGTCACCGGCGCCAAGCGCTGGCACGATCTGCCCGACATCCCGACCATGATCGAGGCGGGGTACAAGGATTTCGTATTCGAGACCTATACCGCCATGGTCGCGCCAGCGAAGACGCCGCCGGACATCGTGCGTCAGCTCGAGAAGCTCACGCTTGAGATCCTCAACCGGCCCGACATGCGCAAGAAGCTCACACAGTCCGGCTTCGAGGTGCAGGCCAAGGACGGCAAGACGCACATGGCGCGCGTGGCCCGGGAGGTGCCGATGTTCCGCGACATCATCGCCCAGGCCGGGATCAAGAAGCTTTAGGATCTCTTGTCCGCAATCGCGAGAACGGCGCGCGCGCCGTTCTCGAACCCATGGCCGCCGTGTCCGACGCTTGCAGCGCGCGATCACACCTGAAGCATGTTCACCGTGCGCGCCTCGATCTCCATGCGCAGATGGGCGTAGAGCCGCGGGTTGCGTGCGGATAGGATTTGCAGCGCCGCGAGCACGGCGTTGGCCGGTTCCAGGACCGTCATCACAGGCACCTTGCTGGGCGCCCGCAGTGATGACCACACGTCGTCGGGGAATTCGCGATAGCCGGCCGGCACCGTAATGACCGGAACGGTCGACATGGCCGAGAGCGTCGGCCCCGCGCCATTGGATCGCCCGATGTTGGCGATGACGATGGTGTCGGGAATCTCCTGCGCCATCCGATGCAGGACGCCGGCGGCAGCCACCGGCTCCTTGTGCACCGAACAGGTCACCACCTTCATCATGTCGGAAAGCCCGCCCAGGGCCTCCGTATAGGCATCGGTCTTGTCGGTTTCGGAGCCGCGCCACAGGATGATGCGCTGACGCGGCAGCCGGAAGCGGTCGGTGATCTCCGCAACGCGACGGTATTTCGCCGCCACGTCGTCAAGCGCACCACCGTCGCGATAGACCTGCTTGTCGATGTAGGATCCGTCCTCGATGACCCGCCAGGAATCGTTGTCGATCACGTCGGCCAGCAGCAACCGCCCCTTGGCATCAAGTCCGAACTCGACCTTGAGGTCGGCGAGCGTGCCGCCTTCGAGCTGCCACGCCTTCTCGATGATGAGAAAGGCGTGGCGCGCGATCCGCCGCATCTCCGGGAAGAATTCTTGTTCGCCGTCACGGCTGAACACATCCCCGGTCGACAGCACGAGGAACGGTTCCTGCCCGACCAGCACCTTGGCCGGGTTGAACAGCCGGATATGCGAGCCTCCCTCGGTGTAGTCCATCAGCGGGTCGTCGGCGACCAGCGGCCTGCCCTTCCAGGTCTTGTCCTTGGTCTTGAGGTAGAATTCCACGAGCGCTTGCGGAAACAACTGGCCCTTGGCGACATGCGGGTTGCGCTTGAGATAGGAGCCGTGCGCCTCGCGCCGCACCACCACCTCATAGGGCAGCATGGCGCAGCCTGGCGCGATGAAGGAGCGCGGGCTGTCCTGCTCCTCGAAGGCCACCGGCAGCCCGCAGGCCTTGAGCAGGCGGAACACGTTGCAGGTAGTGCGGTTCGCCAGCAGGCCCTTGTCGGGGATGACGTCGTGCTTGGCGCCGTCGCCGGCGGTGATGTCGTCCTTGGAGATCAGCGTCACCAGATCGGCGCTGCCGGCGAGCCGATGAATCTTCTTGGTCTTGCCTTCGATGATGAGTTCGCCCGGCGGGTGCTTCGGGGCAACTGGCGTCTGGGCGTCCACGGCGTCTGCCTCTCCCTTCGGATCAGAGAAGCGGGCAAGAGTAATCTCCCCGCGCGCAGTTACCAAGACTATTTGGCGACGGTTCCCGCACTTTCAACAGCGCGTGGCGCGCGGGCGTGAGCCGTGGCCGCCGCTGGCCATGGCCTACGGGTCGAGCCGCTGCGGTCACCGTCGGAGGGGCGGGACCTCAGGCCGCCTGGAGCGGGTGGGAATGCCCAGGTCGAACCGTGACCGGTTGCACAGTCCAGTCCAGGACAATTCAAACTTTCGGCGGTTCTCGGAACCAAATCGCGAATCACGTGTTGCCGAGGCGATGCGTAGCTTCGGTCCCCCCTTGCCGGTTTGTAGTTCCTGCCAGCGACCTATGAAGCTGGTGTATTGTGATCGTCCCCCCCGTCTGGCCAATGCGCTGCGCCGGCACTTCGCCTGTGATTGCGGTGCCGTCGACGAGGACATCGTGGCCGAACGCACGTGGGTTTCCCCCGCCCACACGGTGCCGAAGGTGGCGTAGCCGTTTTGCAGAGCAGATGGTGCTGCCGGAAAGGATTGAACTTTCGACCTCCCCCTTACCAAGGGGGTGCTCTACCACTGAGCTACGGCAGCATGGTCGCGGTCTGGTCGCCGCTCGTTCGGACGGGATGTCAAAACAGGCCCGAATAGGCGGCGATCCTTGCCACAAGGCCGCCGGTGGCGCAACCTTCAGTCCGGAACCCGGCCTCGGTCAGCGCGATGAACGGTGGTCCCAAGGAGCGACAGAAGCAAGCCCGCGCCCGCCGGCTGTCGGCGGCGCTGCGCGACAATCTCAAGCGGCGCAAGGCGCAGAAACGACGTCGCGCCGCGGGGGAGAGCTCTGCCGAGACCCACGATTCCGCCGGATTTGAAGCCGACAAGCGGGAGGGATAGTCCGGCCGTGGTAAGGTTAGTGCCGGGCGGGGCTTTGCCGGTCAGGTCCGCGGGTCCATAACGCCGCCGGATTGCGGGTCGGCCGCGGGAGTGAGGGGGCATGGATCGCATTCGCATCACGGGCGGGCGCAAGCTCAACGGCTCGATTCCGATCTCAGGCGCCAAGAACGCCACGCTGCCCTTGATGATCGCGGGCCTGCTGACGGATCAGACCCTGATCCTCGACAATGTCCCACGGCTTGCCGACGTCAATCTGCTCCAGCGTATTCTCGGCAACCACGGCGTCGACATCATGATCGGCGGCAAGCGGCCCGCCGAGACCCAGTACGACGGCCAGACCCTGCACATCTCAGCCGCCAACATCATCGACACCACGGCGCCCTACGAACTCGTGTCGCGCATGCGCGCGAGCTTCTGGGTGATCGCGCCGCTGGTCGCGCGCATGGGCGAGGCGAAGGTTTCGCTGCCCGGCGGCTGCGCCATCGGCACCCGCCCGGTGGACCTGCTGATCGCCGCCCTGGAACGCCTCGGGGTCGCGGTCGAGATCGACGGCGGCTACGTCATCGCCCGCGCACGCAACGGGCTCAAGGGCGGCGAGATCAGATTTCCCAAGGTGACCGTGGGCGGGACGCATACCGCGCTGATGGCGGCCTCGCTCGCCAACGGGACCACCGTGATCGAGAACGCCGCGCGCGAGCCCGAGATCAAGGACGTCGCCGACTGCCTCAACAAGATGGGCGCCAGGATTACCGGCGCCGGCACCTCGCAGATCGTGATCGAGGGCGTCGCCAGGCTCCATGGCGCACGCCACCGCGTGCTGCCGGATCGGATCGAGACCGGCACCTATGCCATGGCGGTCGCCATGACCGGCGGCGACGTGATGCTGGAGAACGCGCGCGCCGAACTGCTTCAGGAGGGGCTCGATGTGCTCTCCGGCGCCGGCCTCGAATACAACGAGACCAATCGGGGGTTGCGCGTCGCGCGCAACGGCGGCGCCCTCAAGCCGGTCGAAGTGACCACCGCGCCGTTCCCGGGCTTCCCGACCGATCTGCAGGCGCAGCTGATGGCGCTGATGACGCGGGCGTCGGGGACTTCGCGCATCACCGAGACGATCTTCGAGAACCGGTTCATGCATGTGCAGGAGCTCAACCGCTTCGGCGCGCGCATCCAGCTCAACGGCGAGACCGCGACCATCGAGGGCGTGGACAAGCTCAAGGGCGCACCCGTGATGGCGACCGACCTGCGCGCCTCGGTGTCGCTGGTGATTGCCGCGCTCGCCGCCGAGGGCGAGACCATGGTCAACCGCGTCTATCATCTCGACCGCGGCTTCGAGCGGCTGGAGGACAAGCTCGCCGCCTGCGGCGCCGAGATCGAGCGCATCAGCGGCTGACGTTCGCTTGTCGCCGCTTGCGCGTCGGCCGCCGCTGCGCGGGCGGCGAGCTCCTCGCCGCCCGGTGTGCTCACGAGGAAGGTCTACTTTACTTCACTTCCGCAAGAGAAAGATCAGCGGCACCCCGACCGCCAGCACCACCACGCCCATGATCGAGCCGATGCCGGCATAGGCGAGGCTGGAATAGAACATCCAGCCGCAGGCGGCCGCCAGAATCAGCGGCGGCAGCGGATAGAGCGGGACGCGGAACGGAAGTTCGCGCCCCGGCTCGCGCACGCGGAACACGATGATCGAGATCGCCACCAGGAACATGAACAGCCAGAACACCGGCGCGGTATAGGCGACCATGGCCTCGAACCCGTCGCGGGTGGTCGAGCCGAAGACGATCAGTGCGACTGCAATGACGCCCTGAACGATCAGGCCGTTGGCCGGCGTCTGTCCGCGCTCGTCCCAGATGCCCAGGCGGTTGAAGATCGTCACGTCGCGGCCGAGCGCATAATACGAGCGCGCACCGGTGAAGACGGTACCGTTGAGCGTGCTCGATGCCGTGATGCAGACCAGAGCGCTCAGAATGAGCGCGCCGTACTGGCCGGTCGCGACCTTCATCAGATCCGCGCCGACGGCATTGCTCTTGCGCAAGCCATCGAGACCGAGCGCATAGAGATAGGCCAGATTGATCAGCACATAGAGCGTCACGATGACGACGACGCCGAGCATCAGCGCCCGCACCATGTTGTGCTTCACGTCGCGGATTTCGCCCGAGAGATACGCGGCTTCGTTCCAGCCGCCGTAGGTCAGCAGGATGAACACCATGGCAAGGCCGGCCGCACCCCAGACGAAGTCGCGCGGCTTGGCGACCGGCGCGGCGGTCTCCGGACCCACGAAGCCCGCCAGTGCCACGATCACCACGGCCGCGATCGTCAGGAGCGACAGCACGAGCTGGGTCTGCTTGCCTTGCAGCGTGCCGGCAAAATTGACGCCCGTGATAACCAGCACGCCGATGATGGCATAGATCGCCGGACCGTAGCGGCCGAGCGGCAGCAGGACGTTGGCGTAGTCCCCGAGCACGAACGCGACCGCGGCGATCGCGCCGGGCTGGATCACGCTGCACCGGGCCCAGGCGAACAACACGCTCACGGCGGGACCGTAGGCGTCCTTCAGGAACTGATACTCGCCGCCGGCGCTCGGGCGCGAGGAGCCGAGTTCGGCGTAGCAGAGCGCGCCGACGAAGGTTACGAATCCACCCAGCACCCAAAGGCCGATGAACCACGTCTCGTTGGGCACGAAGTTGGCGACCAGCGACGGCGTCTTGAAGACGCCGATGCCGATGACGATGCCGACCAGCATCGCGGCAGCGTCGAGCGTGGACAGGCTGGCGCGGGGCGCCGCGGTCGCTGGGTCGGCCATTTCGGGAATCTCCAGACGTTTGAGCCGGCCGCACGGGCCCGCTATGGATGTCTACGCTGATGGTCGCCCATCTGTCAGAGACACGGCGGCTGTTTCTGCGCCCTCTCCCGTTGCGGGAGAGGGCTGCTCAGAGGCTCAACGACAAAGGATGGGTGAGGGGCTTCTTTCTCAGCGGCAACTCGCGAAGAAAACCCCTCACCCATACGAACCCGTTGACCCGCTCAGTTGCCCGCTCCCGCAACGGGAGAGGGCGCACCAACCGGCACCGCGCCTGCTGATCGGACATGGTTACATGCCCAGCGGCGGCGTCAAGACCGCGATGCGCGCAGGTTGTCGCCCTCGATGGCGTCACCCTTCACCTGGCCGCGCAACACGGTCTGCCCGCTGCCGAGATCGGTCGCCAGCTCGATCGCATTCCCGATCAGGCGGCCGTCCACCGGACTCGATCGTCCGTCGATCCGGGCGCTGCCGGTGAGCTTCTGGAACGACTGCTTGAGAGTGAGCGTGAATTTGCGTCCGCCGCTCTCCGCCTGCCAGTCGCCGTCGGCTTTGTCCGGGACGATCCATAGGTAGATGTTGCGACCGTTCATGTTGACGTGCTCGTCGGGCTCCCACTCGTTCATGCTGAAGGCGTGGGACACCACGCGCGAGCCCGGGCGCAGCTCGGCCAGGATGCGCGGACGGAGCTGGAGATTGACGCTTTGCAGGAGATACATCGTCAGCACATTGGCTTCGCCGATCTTCTGCTCGAACAGGTTGCCCAGCACGAACGTAACGCGGTCGGTCACGCCCGCTTTCTTGGCGTTCTCGTTGGCTTCCGCGATCCGGGTCGGGTTGAGGTCGACGCCCCTGGAACGTGCGCCGCGCCTGGCCGCTGCGATGACGATCCGGCCGTCGCCCGAGCCGAGATCGATGTGGAAGTCGTCCCTGGTGAGCTTCGCCATGTCCAGCATGCGGTCCACGACGTCCTGCGGCGTGGGAACATAGGGTACGTCGAGCCGGACCTGCGCGTAGGTCATGCCGACGAGGCCCGCCAGGAGGACCAGTCCGAAGACAATCCGGGCAGTGGACGACACCTGTTTGGCCCTGACGGGGTCGTTCGGGCGTCGGCGTGCAATCCAATGCGTCATCGGGGGCCTGGGTCTCGACGGGTGGGCGACGGTCGTTTGCGCCCGATTCTTCAATCGTATGTCAGGCCGCCACATCCGTACAGGCCGGACGCTTGCGCATGATCGCGGCAACTCCTAACTATCATCCAGTGCAGGGAGAACGGCAGGGTGCGCGCATGGAGCCGTTGAAATTCGTGGCCCTCGATCCGGACGATCTCGAGGTCGTCTCCACCCATCTTCAGGATGCCGAGGTCAAGGTCGCGGACGTGCATTGGCGCCCGCAGGAGAAGCGCCTGGTGCTGGGACTGGACCGGTTCGACTGGCAGGCCTGGAATGCGTCAAGCCCCGAAATGCGCCGCCGCCGTGCAGCGCTCCGCTTTGAGCGCGTGCTCGCCTGCAAGTGCCGGCAGGTCAAGCCCGACGGCAAGGACACCGTGCTCAATCTGCTTGCCGTCGAATTCGAGGCGACCGACGCGCCCGCAGGCGTGGTTACGCTCACGTTCACCGGCGGGCCGAAGCTGCGGGTCGAGGTCGAGTGCCTGGAGGTCGAGCTGGTTGACCTGGGCCCCGCCCGGTCCGTCGACACGCTGCTGCCAATCGCAGCGGACGCTCCCGACGCCCGGCGTTGAAGGCTCCCAATTTCGGAACGGGTGCTCTATGAAGGAGCATGCCGATCCGCCTCGACGCCCGCAGTCCCGATTTTGAGCAACGCTTCCGCGGCTTCCTCGATACCAAGCGCGAGGCCGCCGCCGATGTCGAGGCGACGGTCCGCAGCATCATTGCCGACGTGATCGCCCGCGGCGACCGGGCGCTGGTCGAACTCACCAACAGGTTCGATCGCGTCGATATCGACGCCGCGGCCCTGCGCGTGAGCGTGGCCGAGATCGACCGGGCGCACGGCGCCTGCGACCGGCGCGCGCTCGACGCGCTGACGCTGGCGAAGGCGCGCATCGAGGTCTTTCACCGGCGGCAGATTCCCAAGGACGACCGCTTCACCGACCCGCTCGGGGTCGAGCTCGGACACCGTTGGACGGCGATCGAGGCGGTCGGCCTGTATGTTCCGGGCGGCACCGCCGCCTATCCGTCGTCGGTGCTGATGAACGCCGTGCCGGCGAAGGTGGCGGGCGTGCCGCGGGTGGTGATGGTGGTGCCGGCGCCGGACGGCCAGCTCAGCCCCCTGGTGCTGGCGGCGGCGAAGATCGCCGGTATCGACGAGGTCTACCGCGTCGGCGGCGCGCAGGCGGTGGCGGCGCTCGCCTACGGGACCGAAACGATCCGGCCGGTGGCCAAGATTGTCGGTCCCGGCAACGCCTATGTGGCGGCTGCCAAGCGGCTGGTGTTCGGCAAGGTCGGCATCGACATGATCGCCGGACCCTCGGAAGTGCTCATCGTTGCCGACCGCACCGGCAATCCCGACTGGATCGCCGCTGATCTTCTGGCGCAGGCCGAGCATGACGCCAGCGCCCAGTCGATCCTGATCACCGACGACGCCTCGCTGGCGACGGCCGTCGAAAGGTCGGTCGAGGCGCAGCTCCGGACGCTGCCGCGCGCCGCCGTGGCGTCGGCATCCTGGCGGGATTTCGGAGCCATCATCCAGGTCGGCAGGCTCGACGATGCCGTGACGCTGATCGACGCCATTGCGGCCGAGCATCTGGAGATCGCGTGCGAGGACGCCGAACGGCTCGCCGGCCGCGTCCGCAACGCCGGTGCGATCTTCCTCGGCGCGCATACGCCGGAGGCGATCGGCGACTATGTCGGCGGCTCCAACCACGTGCTGCCGACGGCGCGCTCGGCGCGATTCTCGTCGGGGCTCGGCGTGCTCGATTTCATGAAGCGCACCTCGATCCTCAAATGCGGTCCCGAGCAGCTGCGTGCGCTCGGACCGGCAGCGATCGCGCTCGGCGAAGCCGAGGGGCTCGACGCCCACGCCCGCTCGGTCGCGATGCGCTTCAATCCGCGATGACCCGCCGGCCGCGCGCTCCCGGCAGGAATGGCCGCCGGCTGGTGGCGGTCACGCTCGATGACAACTCCATCGGCCGCTCCGGTCCCGACGTCGAGCACGAGCGCGCGGTCGCGATCTACGATCTGCTCGAAGAGAACAGTTTCGATCCCGCGCACGATGCCCGCGGACCGTTCAAGCTGCATCTGAGCATCACCGGCAACCGGCTGGTGTTCGACATCCGGCGCAGCAACGGCGAGCCGGTGATGGCGCACCTGCTGTCGCTGACGCCGCTGCGGCGGATCGTGAAGGACTACTACCTCGTCTGCGACAGCTATTACGAGGCGATCCGCACCGCGACCCCCGAGCGCATCGAGGCGCTCGACATGGGCCGGCGTGCGCTGCACGACGAGGGCTCGCAGCTCCTGATGAAACGGCTCGAGCGCAAGGTGACCATCGACTTCGAGACCGCGCGGCGGCTGTTCACGCTGATCTGCGTCCTGCACTGGAAGGGCTGATCGTGAGCGCTGCGCGGCCGCGGGCGGTGCTGTTCGTCTGCGGGTTCAATGCGCTGCGCTCGCCGATGGCGGCGGCGCTGCTGCGACAGATGAGCGGGGAGGGCATGGCCGTCGCGTCCGCCGGCGTGCGCAAGGATGCGCTCGATCCGTTCGCGGTGGCGGCCATGGCGGAGATCGGGATCGACATTGCCGCGCACGAGCCGGTCACGCTCGACGAAATGGAAGACCTGGAGGGGCTCGACTTCGAGCTGATCGTGACGCTGTCGCCCGAGGCGCACCATACCGCGGTCGCGCTCACGCACCGGATCGCGGCCACGATCGAATACTGGCCGACCGCCGATCCGTCGACGACCGAAGGCAATCGCGAGCAGCGGCTCGACGCCTATCGCGCGGTGCGCGATCAGTTGGCGAAGCGGATCAGAGCGCGGTTCTTCCCGCCCGCGGGCCTACGCGAATAGAGGCGCGGCCGGCACGCACCGCGTCGTTATCCGGTTGTCGCGGGAGCCGCATTGCGGTAATCCGCTGGCGACGAAGGGAAGACGTCCATCCATGATCGGCCGACCCAAACTCGTGCTTGCGTCCGGTTCGCCGCGCCGGGTCACGCTGATCAATCAGGCCGGCATCGAGCCCGACGCCCTGCGCCCGACCGACATCGACGAGACGCCCAAGCGCGGCGAGCTGCCGCGCGCCTGCGCCAACCGGCTGGCGCGCGCCAAGGCCGAGGCCGCGCTCGAGCTGATCAATGTCGACGAGGAATTGCGCGGCGCCTATGTCCTGTCCGCCGACACGGTGGTGGCGGTGGGGCGGCGGATCCTGCCGAAGGCGGAGCTGCTCGACGAGGCCTCGCAGTGCCTGCGGCTCCTGTCGGGACGCAATCACCGCGTCCACACGGCGGTCTGTCTGGTGACGCCGGCGGGCTCGTTCCGCCAGCGGCTGGTGGAGACCAAGGTGCGCTTCAAGCGGCTCAACGACGAGGACATCGAATCCTACCTCGCCTCCGGCGAATGGCGCGGCAAGGCCGGCGCCTATGCGGTGCAGGGCATCGCCGGCAGCTTCGTCGTCAAGATCGTCGGCTCCTATACCAACGTGGTGGGCCTGCCGCTGTACGAGACCACGTCGCTGTTGCTGGGCGAGGGCTTCCCGATCCGCTTCGGCTGGCTCAACGCGGTGTAATGCCGGTGCCACGATCCGCGATGCCGGCACGGTCGCTCCCGGAACGGGTTCAAAAAATTGCCCGCCAGCCCCATATGACCGCGATGCAGGATCAACCGCGACCCGCTCCGCGATGTCCGATCTGCGCCGGCCCGGTGGCGGAACGCTTCCGCCCGTTCTGCTCCCGGCGCTGCGCCGACGTCGACCTCAACCGCTGGCTCAGCGGCGCCTACGTCGTGCCCGGCCGGGACGACGAGGATGAGGACGGCGCGCGCGATGACGCCGCTCCGGATGGCCGCGACCGCTAGGATCGCGCGCATCCGTTCGAACAGGCATACCGTCCGCCGCGTGCGCTCAAAGCGCGCGTCCGCCGCGTTCTGGACAGGGCCCTGGCGAGCCTCTATAACGCCCCGCGCTTTGCAGCCGCCCGCCGGCCCGGCGCCCAGGTAGCTCAGTTGGTAGAGCACGTGACTGAAAATCACGGTGTCGGTGGTTCGATTCCGCCCCTGGGCACCATCACTTGTCTATCCACTGGCTTCGGTACTCGATGTCGAGAAAGGTCTTCCTCGCCGGCAAGGGCGTTCCGGCTGAGTGATTTCGCCGTCCGTTGAGCCACCCCGGGCGACCGCTTCATCCGCCTCAGCGGTCGAGCAATGCGATCAGCCCTTGCAGGAGTTCGTGCGGCGAAGGCGGACATCCGCGGATGTGCAGATCGACCGGCACGACCTGCGACACGCCGCCGACGCAGGCATAGCTGCCGCAGAATATCCCGCCGTTGAACGCGCAGTCGCCGACCGCCACCACCCATTTGGGATTCGGCGTCGCGTTGCAGGTGCGCTCGAGCGCTTCGCGCATGTTGCGGGTGACCGGACCGGTCACCATCAGCACGTCGGCGTGCCGCGGCGAGGCGACAAACCGCAGGCCGAAGCGTTCGAGATCGTAGAAGGCATTGTTGAGCGCGTGGATCTCCAGCTCGCAGCCGTTGCAGGAGCCGGCATCCACTTCGCGAATGGACAGGCTTCGCCCGAGCCGCTTGTGCGCGGCGCGGTCGAGCCGCTGCGCAAGTTCGGCGAGCGCGGCGGCGTCGGCCGGCGGCGCCGGATCGGTCACCGGTGTCCGGAGCAGGTTCTTGAACAATATCCTGCGCATCGCGGTGGGCCCTAGAGGTCGTGTCCGGAGTAGGAGCAATTGAACGATTTGTTGCAGAGCGGAAAGTCGGCGACGATGTTGCCCTCGATGACCGCTTCGAGCAGCGGCCACTGGAACCAGGACGGATCGCGCAGGTGACAGCGCGCGATCAGGCCGTCGCCGTCGATGCGCAGCCACGCCAGAACGTCACCGCGGAAGCTCTCGGCCAGCGCCAGGCCCTCCCGCACCTCGCCGCGCGGGGCCGGCGCGTCGTTGCGGATGGCGCCGTCCGGCAGCCGGCCGAGGATCTGGTCGATCAGGGCCATGCTCTGTTCCACCTCGCGGATGCGTACCCACACGCGCGCGTTGACGTCGCCGTCCTCAAGCACCGGCACGTCGAAAGTGAGTTCGTCATACGGAGGGTAAGGAAAGGCGCGCCGGACGTCGAAGGCGCGGCCGGATGCGCGGCCGACATAGCCGCCGGCGCCGAACTGCTTCGCCAGCGCAGGCTTCAGGATGCCGGTGGTGACGGTTCGGTCCTGCAGCGAGGCGGTGTTGTCGTAGGTTTCGACCAGTTCCGGAAACCGCTGCTGGATATTGCCGAGCAGCCAGCGCACCTTGTCGATGCCGCCGGCGGCAAGGTCGGTTGCGACGCCGCCGGGCACGACCCGGTCCATCATCAGGCGGTGCCCGAAGCAGGCCTCGGATGTGCGTAAGGTCCGCTCGCGCAGGATGCCGCACTGTGCATGCATGATCGAGAACGACGCATCGTTGCAGATCGCGCCGATGTCGCCGAAATGGTTTGCAAGCCGTTCCAGCTCGGCCATCAGCGCCCGCAGATAGTGCGCGCGCGGCGGCACCGCGATGCCGAGCGCCGCCTCCGCCGCGCGGGCATAGGCCAGCGCATAGGCGACCGTGCTGTCGCCGGATGTCCGGCCGGCGAGCCGCGCGCCGTGTTCGAGCGAAGCGCCGGTCATCAGCGACTCGATGCCCTTGTGAACGTAGCCCAGCCGCTGTTCGAGCCGAACGACGGCTTCGCCGTTGGCAGTGAAGCGGAAGTGTCCCGGCTCGATGATGCCGGCATGCACCGGACCGACCGGAATCTGATGCAGGCTTTCGCCCTCGGTCGGCAGGAAGGCATACGGCGGGTGTGCCGTCGGCGTGCCGCGCCGACCGAGCGGGTGCCGAACGTCCCAGAAGCCGAGGTCGAGCCATGGCCGCAAGTCGGGAGCATCCACCGGCAGGAGGCCGAACAGGTCGTGCACGGCGCGTTCGAGGCGGATCGCGGGGGCATGCCCGGCTCCGACCGACGGGAAGGTGCCCGCGGGGCATTCGAGCGTCGCCACCGCGATGTCGGCCGGTTGCACCAGGGTCGCCATGTGCACGGCGCCGGCATCGCCCCAGAGGCCGAGCAGGGTGGCGCGGCCTGCCGCCAGCTCGGCCACGATCGCCCGCCATTGCTCGGGCGAGACGATGGCGCGCGGCCATGGATAATGCCCGCCGACCTGCCGGCCCTGGACGATCGTGTCATGCACCGAGGTCATGGGCGCTATCCGAGCAGCTTGGCCACGTTCTGGAACCAGGTCACCACCGCCGGCGGCAGGTAGATGCCCGCGCCGAACACCAGTGCAAGGTGGGAATACATCGGCAGGTAGGACGCCGTCGCCTTGCCGCTCGGGCCGCGCGGCTCGCCGAACGCAATGCTGTTGAGCCGCAGGAACAGCGCGCCAAGGGCGATCAGGATGCCCATGACCAGCAGGATCGCCAGCCACGGCTGCCGCGCAAACGTCGAAGTGACGAGCAGGAACTCGCTCATGAAGATGCCGAGCGGCGGCAGGCCGGCAATGGCGACGACGCCGAGCACGAGGCCCCAGCCGAGCGCCGGGTTGGTCTCGGTGAGCCCGCCCATGTCCGCAATCTTCTGCGTGCCCTTGACCTGGGCGATATGGCCGACCGCGAAGAAGATCGCCGACTTGGTGAGCGAATGCATGGTCATGTGCAGAAGGCCGGCGAAGTTCGCAAGCGGGCCGCCCATGCCGAAGGCAAAGGTGATGATGCCCATGTGCTCGATCGACGAGTAGGCGAACATGCGCTTGATGTCGCGACGGCGATACAACATGAAGCTGGCGAAGATGAGCGAGATCAGTCCGAGCGTCACCATCAGCGGGCCGGGCGCGACCGCATTCGGATTGGTCGCCAGCAGCATCTTGAAGCGCAGCAGGGCATAGAGCGCGACGTTCAAGAGCAGGCCCGAGAGCACCGCGGAGATCGGCGTCGGGCCTTCCGCGTGGGCGTCGGGCAGCCAGGCATGCAGCGGCGCGAGGCCCACCTTCGTGCCGTAGCCGAGCAGCAGGAACACGAAGGCAACGTTGAGCAGGGCCGGATCGAACTCCGCAGCGCGGGCCAGCAGGTTCGTCCACACCATGGCCGGCAGGCCCTCGCCGATCACCGGTCGCGCCGCCATGTAGATTAGGATCGTCCCGAACAACGCCAGCGCGATGCCGACGCTGCCGAGGATGAAGTATTTCCAGGCCGCCTCCAGCGCCTCGTGGGTGCGGTAGATGCCGACCATCAGCACGGTGGTCAGGGTCGCAAGCTCGATCGCGACCCACATCAGGCCGATATTGTTGGCGACCAGCGCAAGATTCATCGCGAACATCAGGACCTGATACATCGCGTGATAGAAGCGCAGGAACGTCGGCGTCAGCCGGCCGATCTCCAGTTCGTGACCGATATAGGTCGCGCTGAACACGCTGGTGGTGAAGCCGACGAACGTGGTCAGCACGATGAACACGTTGTTGAGGTCGTCGATCAGGAGGTAGGGCCCGGGCGCCGGCCGCTCCATGGTCAGCGACAGCGCGGCGAGGAATGTCAGAAGCGTCGCCAGCACGTTGATCCGGGCGGTGATCCGGTAGCCCGGCAATGCCGCGAGCAGTGCCGCGGCCGCGGCCGGGATGACCAGGACGGCCGTCACCGCGTCGAACGGCATCATGAGCGCTCTCCGCGGAACCGGTCGAGCGCCTGGATGTCGACGGTGTCGAAGCGCTCGCGAATGCGGAACAGGAAGATTCCGATCACGATGAAGGCGATCAGGATTGAAAATGCGATGCTGATCTCGACCACCAGCGGCATCCCCTTGGCGCCGGTCGCCGCCAGCACGAGCCCGTTCTCGATCGACATGAAGCCGACGACCTGGCTCACTGCGTTGCGACGGGTCACCATCATCAAAAGGCCCAGCAGCACGACGCACAGCGCGAAAGCGAGGTCCTCGCGCGCCAGCGGGTCGGCTTCGGCCGTGACCCGCAGCATCACCACCATGGAGAGCGCCACCAGTCCCATGCCGAGCAGCATGGTCGGCCCGACGCGCACCACCTGCTCGATCTCGCGGTGGATGCCGAGCCGCACGATGATCCGGTGCAGCACGACCGGGATCACGATCGCCTTGAACACGAGTGCGATCACGGCAGTGACGTAGAGGTGCGGCGCGTCCTGGATGTAGGCCTGCCAGGCGACCGACAGCGCCAGCACCAGCGCGTGCAGCGCGAAGATGTTGAGGAGCGCGTAGAGGCGATCCTGGTAGAGCTGCATGAAGCTCACGAGCACGAGTCCCCCGGCCAGCATATGAGCGATGTCGAAGACCAGTCCGCGCATCTACAGGCTCCGCGAGACGAACAGGAGGAGCGTGGCCAGCAATCCGAGCATCAGCGCCGCACCGAGGAATTCCGGGACGCGGAACACCCGCATCTTGGCGATGGCGGTCTCGAACAGGGCGAGCAGGAAGGCGCCGAGGGCGAGCTTGCCGAGATAGGCGGCAAGCCCGATCGCGAGCGCCTGCGCGCCGGCACCGGCCGGGGCCATGCCCCAGGGCACGAATACGCAGCCGATGAGCGAGACGTAGAGCAGGAGCTTGAGCTGGGAGGCGAGCTCGATCAGCGCCAGGTGCCGTCCCGAATATTCCAGCACCATGGCTTCGTGCACCATGGTCAGCTCCAGATGGGTCGCGGGATTGTCGACCGGAATGCGCGCGTTCTCCGCGATCGCCACCATGATCAGGGCGAACAGCGCAAGTCCGAGCGAGACCCGCAGGCCCACATCGCTCGACGTCATGAAGGCTGCGACCGTCGACAACTGGGTCGAGCCTGCGATCAGCGCCAGCGTGAACACCACCATGAGCATCGCCGGCTCCGCCAGCGAAGCGATCATGACCTCGCGGCTCGAACCGATGCCGCCGAAGCTGGTGCCCACGTCGAGGCCGGCCAGCGCGAGGAAGAAGCGCGCGCTGCCGAGAAGCGCGATGATCGCAATGAGGTCCGCCGACCAGCTGAACAGGAGACCCGACTGGAACGTGGGCACCAGCGCCGCGGCGACCCAGGTGGCGGCGAACACCAGATAGGGGATGACGCGGAACAGCCAGGACGCGTTCTCGGCCAGCACGACCTCCTTGCGCAGGAGCCGGATCAGATCGCGATAGGGCTGGATCAGGGGAGGCCCGCGCCGGCGCAGCAGGCGCGCCCTGACCTTGCGGCCGATGCCGGTCAGCAGCGGCGCCAGCAGCAGCACCACGATCATCTGCGCGCCCTGCACGGCGAGGTCGAGCATCACGGCCATATCGCGAGCACCAGGAGCAGCGTGATGAGCGCGCAGAAGACGAGGCTGAGATACTGGCGGATGGTCAGGAATTGCAGGCGGTTGAGCCGCTCGGACAAGGTCCAGACGCCGGCGGCGACCGGCGCATAGACGCCTTCCCAGATGAGGTCGCGCACCACGACGACGAGGCGCGCCGGACGCTGGTCGCCGGGCGGCGGCATGTCGGTGCGTTCGCTGGCGGCAAAGACCATCGTGCCGAACACGCGGCGGATCGGCTGGGCGAAGCTGCCGGCGGTGTACTGGGTGCGCGGACTCGGATCGGGATAGCCGCAGTCCCAGGGCGGCGCGCGGCGGAGCTGGTCGGACGCCAGGCGGTGGATCGCGAACGCGGCGAGCGAACCCGACAGCACCATGAACACGAATACCAGGAGGCCGTTGTAGGAACTGCGGCTCTCGGCAATGGGCACGATGGAGAGCCACTCGACGCCCCTCTGCACCGGCATGCGCTCGCCGGCCAGCCCTTCGACAACCGGCGCCAGCGCGTCGATGAACAGGCCAGGCACGACGCCGGCGATCAGGCACAGCGCCGCAAGGACGATCATCGCCGCCCGCGAAATCGAATCGGTCTCCTGTGCGCGCTCGGCGGCGAGTGTGCGCGCACGTCCGAGAAAGGTCACGCCGAAGGCCTTGACGAAGCACGCGGCCGCCAGCGCGGCCGACATCGCCAGCAAGGCGCCAACGGCGGGAACCAGGAATTTCAGGCCCCAGGACGGCAGGGCCGGGCTCAGCAGGATGGCCTGGAACGTGAGCCATTCCGATACGAAGCCGTTGAGCGGCGGCAATGCGGAGATCGCCGCGCAGCCGACCAGGAACACGAAGGCGGTCTGCGGCATGCGGTGGATCAGCCCGCCGAGGTGTTCCATGTCGCGTTCGCCGGTTGCCGTGAGCACGGCGCCGGAACCGAAGAACAGCAGGCTCTTGAAGATCGAGTGGTTGAAGGCGTGCAGAAGCCCGGCGGTCAGCGCGAGCGCCGCCGCCGCCGTCATGCCGTAGGCCTTGAACGCGAGGGCCAGCCCCAGCCCGATGAAGATGATCCCGATATTCTCCACCGTGTGATAGGCGAGCAGGCGCTTGAGATCGTGCTGCATCAGCGCATAGAGCACGCCCATGACGCAGGTGATGCCGGCGAGCGCGAGCACGACGACGCTCCACCACCAGGCCGGCGGTCCGAGCAGATCCAGCACGATGCGCACGAAGCCGTAGACGGCGACCTTGGTCATCACGCCGCTCATCAGGGCTGACACGTGACTGGGTGCGGCGGGATGCGCGAGCGGCAGCCACACGTGCAGCGGCACCAGGCCGGCCTTGGAGCCGGCGCCGACAAGGGTCAGGATCAACACCATGGCGGCCAGGCCGGGAGAGGGAGGCTCGGCGCGCATCTGTGCGAAACCGTAGCCGCCGTCCGGACCGGCCAGCAGGCCGAAGGTCAGCAGCAGCGCCAGCGTGCCGAATGTGGCCATCACCAGGTAGACATATCCGGCGTGCAGGTTGTCGCCTGCCCGATGATGCGCAATCACCAGCGCCCACGAGGTGAGCGACATGAACTCCCATGAGATCAGGAAGGTGAAGGCGTCGTCCGCGAGCACCACGAGGTTCATGCCCGCCAGGAACAGCGGATAGAACGGCAGCACCCGCTGCGGGGCCTGCTCGTGGCTGCCATAACCGAGTGCGAACAGGCTGGCCGCGGCGGCGCCAAGGTCGACGACGACGAGGAAGAACGCGCCGAGCGCATCGATGCGGAAATGCGCCCCGAGCCAGGGCAGGCCGAGCGGCAGCATCGTGGACAGCGACGGTCCGGTGCCGAGCAGGTGCGTCGTTGCAAGAGCGAGCAAGGCCAGCGATACCGCAAGGCTCGTCCCGTAGACGATCCGCGTGGTCGCGAGCGACCGGCCGCCGAATATCGCCAACAGCGACACGACCGGCAGCACCGCGATGCTGGACAACGCCAGAGTCAGCGTCATGGCGCCGGCTCTCTCAGTCGCACGCCGCGCCCGCCGCCCATGCTGGCCGCGTTGTCGGAAATGAGCTCGATGCCCGCGGCATCGAGCGCCGCCACGAGTTTCATCAGCGAATCGACATTACCGCGGATGACGCCGTCACTCGCCTCCATGCGTTGAATAGTGGGCAGCGACAGCCCCGACTGTGCGGCGAGTTCGCGCTGATCCATGCCGAGCAGCGCCCGGGCCGCGCGCAATTGCGAAGCCGTGATCATGGGGTAAATCGAGGCCTAGAACATCCTTTCTCCAAGCTAGTCCACAAAGAATGATGTTTCAAGCATGAATTTTGGCGCCAAGCCCTTGATGGCGGTCCGCTCAGACCGACGGCACCGCGAGCGGCGCGGTGTCGGATCGAAAGGCGGGGTCAGTCTTGCTGGGTCACAAGCGCGGCGCCTGCCTCTGGACCCTCTCCCGCGCGGGGAGAGGCGCAACGTCCTCCGTTTTCTCACGCAGTCGAGTCATGCCGCCGCGCTCATCGAGGAGCGGAACGCCCAGCGCGTGAAGTAGGTCTCGATCCAGGCGAACACGGCATACATCGCGATACCTTCGATCGCGAGCAGCAGGAGCGCCGCAAACACGATCGCCATCTGGAAGTTCGACCCGGCCAGCGCAATCTGATAGCCGAGCCCGGCATTGGCGCCCACCGTCTCGGATACGACCGTGCCGACGAAGGCAAGCGTGATCGCGACCTTCAGCGAGCCGAAGAGATACGGCTGGGTGCGCGGAATCCCGACCTTCAGCATGATGTCGAGCTTGCGCGCGCCCAGCGCACGCAACACGTCCTCCAGCTCCGGCTCCATGGTGGCGAGCCCGGTCGCCACGTTGACGACGATCGGGAAGAACGAGATCAGGAACGCGGTCAGGATTGCCGGCACCTCGCCGATGCCGAACCACATGATCAGGATCGGGACCACTGCGACCTTCGGAATGCAGTTGAAGCCGACCATCACGGGATAGAGGCCGCGGTAGATGGTGCGCGACCAGCCGACGATCAGGCCGAGGATGATTCCGAAGGCGACGGCGATGGCGAAGCCTGCCATCGTCGTCCACAGCGTCACGAAGGAATGCCGGGCGAGCGGCCTCCAATACTGCACCATGGCCGCAAACGCCTCCGACGGCGGCGGCAGGATAAAGCGGTCGATGTTGAAGGCACGACAGGCTGCCTCCCAGATGACGAACAGGCCGAGGGTGAACAGCCAGGGCGACAGCTTCCCCGCGAGCGCATTCATCTCTGGCGCACCTCGGCGATCTTGGCGCGCAGCTCATGCACGATCTCGGTGAAATGGGGCTCGAAACAGATATCGAGATCGCGGGGCCGCGGCAGGTCGACCGGCCGGCTCACGACGATCTGGCCCGGTCGCGCGCTCATGACGTGGACGGTATCGGCAAGAAACGTCGCCTCGCGCAGGTCGTGCGTCACCAGGATGACGGTGAAGCCGATCTTCTGCCAGAGATCGCGCAGCACGCACCACAGCTCCTCGCGCGTGAAGGCGTCGAGGGCCGCGAACGGTTCGTCCAGCATCAGCAGCGCGGGCTGATGGATGAGCGCGCGGCACAGCGACGCACGCTGCTGCATGCCGCCGGAGAGTTCCCACGGGTAGCGGTCGCCGAAGCCGCCCAGTCCAACGGTCTTGAGCAGCGCTTCCGCCTGCTCGCGATACTGCGCGCGTTGCTGGCGGAAATTGCTGCGGTACGGCTGCACGATCTCGAGCGGCAGGAGCACGTTGTCGATGACCTTGCGCCAGGGCAGCAGGTTCGGATTCTGAAATGCCATGCCGGCGATCTTCACCGGACCGACGACCTTGTTGCCGGCGATGACGATGCTGCCGGAATCGGCGTTCACCAGCCCGGTGACGAGCTTCATCAACGACGACTTGCCGCAGCCGGACGGTCCCACCACGGCGGCGAACTCGCCGCGCCGCACCGCCAGCGACGTGCCCTTCAGCGCGAGCACGCCGCCTGACATCCCTTTATAGGTGAGCGTGACGTTCCCGATATCGACGGACGCGGACAAGCCTAGAGCTTCCGCTGCGCCGCCGGCGGCAGGTATTGGCTGGTGAACACGTCCTGCGGGCGCGGCCGGTTCTTGAAGTCGTAGGTCACCGCAATCTGGTCGATCGACTTGGCCAGTCTGTTCATGTCGACGTCGCCGAACCCATTGGCCTTCACCCAGGGCGTGACGAAGTTGTCGCGCAGCGACATCCGCAGGCGGTCGAGCTCGGTCTTCAGGTTGCCGGTTTCGTTGCGCGCCATCACCGACTTGATGGCGGCGGCCGGGTCCTTGACGGTATCGAGCACGCCCCTGATGGTCGCGCGCACGAATCCGGCGACGATCTTGGGATTGGCCTTGGCGAAGTCCGGATTGACCATGATGGCGTTGCCGTAGAGCACGAGCCCGTGGTCGGCCATCATCAGCATCCTGATGTCTTCCGGCTTCAGGCCGCGCTGGAGGAGATTGTAGTGCATCGAGAACGAGAAGCCGGTGATCGCGTCGACGCGCCCGTCGGCCAGCATCGGCTCGCGCACCGGGAAGCCGACGTTCTCGATCTTCACCTTCGAGGCGTCGATGTTGTTCTCCTTCACGAACGCCTTCCACTGCGCGAAGGCGCCGTCGGCGGCCGGCGCGCCGAGCACGCGGCCCTCGAGGTCTTTCGGTTTCGTGATGCCGGTCTTGGCGGTGGTGGCGATGGCGAACGGCGGCCGGTCGTAGACCATCAGCACCGCCTGCACCTTCTTGTCGGGATTCTGGTCGAGGAACTTGACCAGCGAATTGATGTCGAAGAATCCGATCGGATAGGTGCCGGCGGCGACGCGCGCGATGCCGGCGACCGAGCCGGGGCCGGAGTCGATGGTCACGTTCAGGCCCTCGGCCTTGTAGTAGCCCTTGTCGATGGCGACGAAATACGGGGCGGAGGGACCTTCGAACTTCCAGTCGAGCGCGAACTTGACGTTAGTCTGCCCCTGCGCGGAGAGCGGGATGGTTCTGGCGAAGACTGCGGCAAGCATGACGACGGCCACCGCGACAAGCCGGAGGGTGAGCATGAAAGACTCCTGATCTGGGCCGGCCCGGCCGGCGCCTTGCGCACTTTTCAGCAATCCGTGTGCCAAAGCGAACCGCGTATGATGCCCGGCAGACCGTGATCGGCCGCCTCAAAACTAGGCAAATCCCGCGCCTTTGCCTATCGCTCAGACAGGCCTGTTGAAACTTCAGCGGGCTGGACTGACCGCCTATTGTGGGAACTCAATCATCGGAGCCGTTGCTGCGAGGTCCCGATGCGCGCGATGCCAATGCCGTGCGATCTCCATCCGCGACGCTACCCACACCCGGTCGCGCGCGGCGACGTGGTCGAGAAAGCGAACAAGCGACGCCGCGCGCCCCGGCCGTCCGATCAGCCGGCAATGCAGGCCGACCGACATCATCTTCGGCGCAGTCCCGCCTTCGGCATACAGGCAATCGAAGGTGTCGCGCAGATAGGCGAAGAAATCGTCGCCGCCGGAAAATCCCTGCGCGCTCACGAACCGCATGTCGTTGGCGTCAAGCGAATAGGGGATGAGCAGGTGCGCGCCCTTCGGTCCGCGCACCCAATAGGGCAGGTCGTCGGCATAGGTGTCGGACGAATACAGGAAGCCGCCGTCCTCCAGCACGAGCTTCAGCGTGTTCGCCGACGTGCGCCCGGTGTACCAGCCGAGCGGCCGCTGGCCCGTCGCTTCGGTATGGATGCGGATCGCCTCGCGCATGTGCGCACGTTCTTCCGCCTCGGGTACATCCCTGTAGTCGATCCACTTGAGCCCGTGGCTGGCGATCTCCCAGCCGGCCTCGCGCATGGCGGCGACGGCGTCCGGATTGCGTGCGAGCGCCATCGCCACGCCGAAGACCGTGACCGGAAGCTTGCGGGCGGTGAACATCCGCCACAGCCGCCAGAAGCCGGCTCGCGCGCCGTATTCGTACATCGACTCGACGTTCATGTGTCGCTGTCCGGGCCAGGGTTGCGCGCCCAGCACGTCCGACAGGAACGCTTCCGAGGCCTTGTCGCCATGCAGGATCGAATTCTCGCCGCCTTCCTCGAAGTTGACGACAAACTGCACGGCAATGCGGGCGCCGCCGGGCCACTGCGGATCGGGCGGCGAACGTCCGTAGCCGACGAGGTCGCGCGGATACTGCGGGCCGGGCATGGTCGGGCCGAGGTTGGTGCGGCGTTGCCGTTGTGTGCTAACAATCGCTGTAGCGAAGCTTGCGGTCACAATGACAGACACGGCGTCGACCATTCAAGCCCGTGCAGCCGGCCAGCACGGCGCCGGTTTCGGCCGGCGCATTCTCGCCCTTGCCGATGAGCTTGCGACCTGGTCGGAGGCGCCGGACCGGCTTGCCTGTACCTACCTTACGTCCGCGCACCGCTCGGTGGCGGCGCAACTGCACGCGTGGATGCAGGCGGCCGGACTCGACGCCTCGATCGATGCCGTCGGCAACGTCGTCGGGCGCTACGCCAGCGCGCATCCCGGTGCCAGAACGCTGATCGTCGGTTCCCACTATGACACCGTGCGCAACGCCGGCAAATATGACGGCCGGCTCGGCATTCTGGCCGGGCTGGTCGTGCTGGAAGCGTTGGTCAAAGCCGGTGAGGCGCTGCCGTTCCATGTCGAGCTGATCGCGTTCGCCGAGGAGGAAGGCGTCCGCTTCGGAACGGCGTATCTCGGCAGCGGCGCAATCGCAGGCCGGTTCGATCCGCAATGGCTCGATCGCCGCGACGAGACCGGCGTCACCATTGCCGAGGCGATCCGCTCGGCCGGACACGATCCCGCCGACATCGCGATGCTGGCGCGGCGGGATCTGCTCGGCTACCTGGAGGTCCATATCGAGCAGGGGCCGGTGTTGCTGGACTCAGGACTGCCGCTCGGGGTCGTGACGGCGATCGCCGGCGCCGCGCGCTACCGGGTGACGATCAGGGGTGTCGGCGGCCACGCCGGCACGGTGCCGATGGCGGCGCGGCATGATGCCTTTGCGGCGGCGGCCGAGCTGGCGCTCGCCCTGGAGCAGCGGTGTCGGCAGACGCCGGGCGTGGTCGGGACGATTGGGCAGATCGCGGTCACCGATGGCGCGGCCAATGTGATCCCCGGGCAATGCGAGCTGTCGCTCGATATCCGCGCCGACCACGGCGGCAAGCTCGATGCCGCCATCGGCTATGTGCTGGCAAAGATCCGGCAGATCGAGGTAAGCCGGGGCGTGGCGATCGACGTGCGCGATCTGCATCGCACGCCCGTCATTCCCTGCGCGCCGCGCATGCAGCGCCTGCTCGCGGGCAGCATCGAACGCGTCGGCGCGGCCGTGTGCCATCTGCCGAGCGGCGCCGGCCATGACGCGGCGATGTTCCATGGCGTGACCGAGATCGGCATGCTGTTCGTCCGCTGCGGCAACGGCGGCGTGAGCCACAGTCCGCTGGAAATCGTCGCCGAGGAGGACGCCGGCCTCGCCGCCGCCGTTCTCCTCGATGCCTTGAAGAATCTGCATGACGCTGTCTGAAAGCGTGTCCTGCTTTGTCGACCGCGAGTTCGAGCGCGAGGTCGCGTTCCTGGCCGAACTCGTCAAGGTGCCGAGCGACAATCCGCCTGGAGACTGCGCGGCCCATGCGCGGCGCACGCATGCCCTGCTCGAGCAACTGGGCTTTGCGGTCGAAACGGATGCCGTGCCGCCCGCGGCGGTGCAGGCCGTGGGGATGCGGAGCGCGACCAACCTCATCGTGCGCCATCGCTTCGGCGCCGGGCCGACGGTCGCGCTCAACGCGCATGGCGACGTGGTGCCGCCCGGTCTCGGGTGGAGCTGCGATCCATACGCGGCGACGATCGTCGAGGGACCGCACGGTCCGGCGATGGTCGGCCGCGGTGCGGCGGTCTCGAAATCGGATTTTGCGACCTACACGTTCGCGCTGCTTGCGCTGAGGAACGCGGTCGCCAATGGACTGCCGCTCGGCGGCAGCGTCGAGCTGCATTTCACCTATGACGAAGAGTCCGGCGGCGACATCGGTCCCCGGCGGCTGCTGGACGAAGGCCTGACCCGGCCGGACTACGTCATTGCGGCGGGCTTCTCCTATGCGGTCGTCAACGCGCACAACGGCTGCCTGCACCTGGAAGTCACCGTCGAGGGCAAGCAGGCGCACGCTGCGATTCCGGACAGCGGCGTCGATGCGCTGGAAGCGGCAAACGCGATCCTCGCCGCGCTCTATGGCAGCCGGAGCGCCTTGATCGCACGGCATTCGCGGGTGCCCGGCATATCCACGCCGACGCTGAATGTCGGTCTGATCCGGGGAGGGATCAACACCAACGTGGTGCCGGACCGGGTCGTGTTCCGCCTCGACCGCCGGATCATCCCGGAGGAGTCGCCGGCCGACGTGGAGGCGCAGTTGCGCGATCTCGTCCGCGCCAGCGCCGGCGCGTTCCCCCAGGCGAACGTCGCCGTGAACCGGGTTCTGCTGGCCTTGCCGCTCGCGCCTCATCCCGCCTGCGAAAAAATCTCCTCGGCGATTCAGCATCACGCCCGTGCGGTGCTGGGCTGCGACGTGCCGGTCACCGGCGTTCCGCTCTATACCGACGCGCGGCACTATGCAGCGCGCGGCATACCCGTGGTGCTCTACGGCGCCGGACCGCGCACCTTGCTCGAAGCCAACGCGCATAACGCCGACGAGACCATCCGCCTGTCGGACCTGCGCGCGGCCACCAAGATCGTCGCAATGGCGGTTGCAACGCTCTGCAACGGCTGAAATCCGCCCGGAGATGATTGTCATGGCGCTGATCAGGAACACCTACGGCAAAGGTCGCGTGCGGGTCATGCGGGTCCATCGCAACGGCGCGCGACATGAGGTGCGCGAGCTGACCGTGCGTGTCATGCTCACGGGCGATTTCGGCCGAGTCTACACCGACGCTGACAACGCGCTGGCGCTCTGCACCGACACGATGAAGAACGTCGTCAACGTGGTTGCGCGCGAGAACCTGTCTGCCGACACCGAGCCGTTCTGCGCAGCGCTGGCCAGGAAATTCCTGGACAAATACCCGCAGGTACACGCGGTCGGCATCGAGGCGCTGGAGACCAAATGGAACAGGCTCCCAGTCGACGGCGTACCGCACGATCACAGCTTCGTCCTCGACGGCAACGGGAAGAACCGGGTCGAGATCGACAGCACGCGGCAGGCGACGTCGATCGCTTCGGGCGTGACCGGATTCACCGTCATGAAGTCGACGCGGTCCGGATGGGACCGCTACCTCAAGGACGAATACACGACGCTTCCGGAGACGCGCGACCGCATCTGTGCGACCAGCATGGATGCGACCTGGCGCTGGCGCGCCGCGCCGGCCGACTACACTGCGGCCAACGCGAGGGTCCTTGACGCCATGCTCAAGGTGTTCGCCACCACCTACAGCGCGAGCGTGCAGGACAGCCTCTACCGCATGGGAAGCGCCGCAATCGCTGCGGTCCCGGAACTGCAGGACATCACCCTGGCGTGCCCGAACAAGCATTATTTGCTGATCAACCTTGCCCCCTTTAACATGGACAACGACAATCAGGTGTTCCTCCCGACCGACGAGCCGCACGGCCAGATCGAGTGCGTGGTGGGGCGATGAAGGGGCAGCGGGTCGATGACGCAACGGGTCGCTCTCGACGCGCTGAATAGCGCCGCTCCCGCCGAATTCGTAACGTTGCTGGCGGGCGTGTTCGAGGATGCGGACTGGATCGCGGAGCGCGCCTGCGCCGAACGTCCGTTCCCCACCGTCGCCGACCTGCACGACGCCATGATGCGGGCTGTGCGGCAAGCCAGCACCGCCGAGCAGATCGCCTTCGTGGCCGGCCATCCCGATCTCGCGGGCAAGGCGGTTCGCGCCGGCGCCGTGGGCGGCGCTTCGATGTCCGAGCAGGCGGGGCTCGGGCTCGATCGCCTGAGCGACGCGGAGTTCGCGCAGTTCGAGCGGCTGAATGCCGCCTACCGGCAACGGTTCCGGTTCCCGTTCGTGATCTGCGTGCGCCGGCAGACCCGCGACGCCGTGCTCGCTGCCTTCGAACGCCGCCTGGTGAACGAACCCGCGGCCGAGCTAGCGGCAGCGATCGACGAGATCGGGCACATCAGTCGGCTGCGCCTGGTCGACCGCGTGGACGGCGCCGGTATGCCCGCGGTTGCGGGGCGGCTGTCGACGCATGTGCTCGATACCTATCACGGCCGGCCGGCCGAAGGCGTGGCAGTCGAACTGTACGAGGTCGGCAGGTCCGCGCGCGCGCAGCTCGCGGCCGCCCGGACCAACAGCAATGGCCGCACCGACCAGCCACTGCTGACCGGCGAGCCGCTGAGGATCGGAACCTATGAGCTCCAGTTCCACCTTGGCGATTATTTCAGGGCCTGCGGCGTGATCGGCGCCGCCCATCCGTTCCTCGACGTGGTCCCGCTGCGCTTCGGCATCGCGGAGCCGGAGGGCCAGTATCATGTTCCGCTGGTAGCGACGCCCTGGAGCTATGCGACCTATCGCGGAAGCTGACGCATCGCATGCGTTTGCACCTGCGAACCCATCCGTAGCATTCCTGATCGTAGAACCGCGCGCTTGTTTTCGCCGCTCGCCGCGGCGATGAAACGCAGGCGCGCGATGCTCGACGCGCGCAGCTCGGATTTGTCAGGCAGTTCCGTGAGTTATCGCGATGCGGACAACGAGTCTCCGGCCTTTTGACGGGCGTGCCGGCGCTCCGATGTTACCTCTGGCGCCGGGATTTTCTTCGCGCGGTGAAGCCTCCCGTCTTGTGCACGGCGCGATCATTAAGTCTGTCTTAGGAGGCGACGATGACACTTCGCGCCAAACTTCATTTGCCGGCGATCCCGCCCCAGGCTTCGAAATGTTCAGCTGACCGATGCATCACTCGTCGGCCAAGCTACTGACGTTCGCGATCGACAGACAGCGATTCGCGATTGGCGCCGACTTCATTCAGGAAGTCGTGCGCGCGGTGCGGCTCGCCCAGATTCCCGATGCGCCGCGGATCGTCGAAGGGCTTATCGATCTTCGTGGCACGGTCGTGCCCGTGCTCGATATCCGCGCGCGGTTCCGGCTGCCCCGCAAAGCCCTCGCGCCGCCCGACCATATCGTGATCGCGCAGGCGCGCGGCAGGACCGTCGGGCTGCGCGTCGACCGCGCGCTCGGCGTCATCGACGTGTCGGACGCCGACATTGCGGCTATCGACGGCCTGACTCCCGCCGGCGATCTGATTTCCGGCGTCGCCAAGCTGCCCGACGGCCTCCTCTTCATCCATGACCTGGCGACGTTCCTGTCGGAAGCGGAGGCCCAATCGCTGGATGAGCTGGTCGCGGAGGGTCGGCCGTCGTGAAGCCCTGCCTCGACGAGTCCCAGTTCGAAGCGATCGCCGAGCTCGTTCGCGCGCGTACCGGGCTGCTGTTGACGCACAGCCGCCGGCCGCAGGCGGAGGCCGCCATCCAGCGGGCGATGGAGGCATCGTCCCTCGCCAATCCCGAGCGGTTCATCCAGTTCCTGCACGGCAGCGAGCGGGCATTCCAGGATCTGGTCGAACGCCTCACGGTGGCGGAGACGTACTTCTTCCGCGAACGCGAGCAGTTCGAGGCTGTGCGCCAGATCGTCCTGCCCGAGTTGCAGAGGTCGCTTCGGGATCGGCGGCTGTGCCTGTGGAGTGCGGGCTGCGCCACCGGCGAGGAGGCCTATTCGCTCGCCATTGTGCTGGAACAGGAAGGCCTTGCGGAGCAGGCGTCGATTGTCGCCACCGACATCTCACGCGCCGCGTTGTCGCACGCGCGCAAGGGGGTCTACGGCGCGTGGTCGTTTCGAGACGTCCCGGCCGAGCTGATCAACCGGTATTTTCGGCGCCAGGACGAACGGCTGGTTCTGGTGGAGCGCATCCGACGCCTGGTTGAGTTCGACACCGTCAATCTCGCCGCCGAGGTCTATCCGCCGCACATCGCGCAGCCCGCGGGCCTTGATCTGATCCTGTGCCGGAACGTCCTGATCTATTTCGGCCCGGACGCTGTCGAGCGCGTGGCCATGCAGATGTTTGCCACCTTGAGAGACGGCGGCTGGCTGATCGCGGGACCCTCGGACCCGCCGCTATGGCAGCACGCGCCGTTCGAGACCGTGCTGACCCCGGCGGGTGTGCTCTACCGCCGCAACGACAGCGCGATGGTCGGTCGCAAGCGGGCTGCGGTCGCCCCGGCAGAGACGGCGCGCTGCGAGGTCGCTGCTCCCGCATTCGCGTCGTGCGCAAGCGGCGCCGTCGCGCACAAGGCGACGCCGACGTCTCCGCCCGCCGGAAAATCCGTTCACGATGGCTGCCCGGCGCCAACCCGGAACGAGCGCCCGGCAACCGAGGACCGCGTTTCGCAACTGCTTGCCCTCGTCGAGGCCGGCGACCCGCAACAGGCCGCGGCAGCAGTGTCGGCCGCGCTCGACGACGCGCCGCTGTCCGCCGAGATTCACTACCTCCAGGCCGTCACGCTGATGAGCGGCGCCCGCTATGAGGAGGCTGTGGCCTCCCTGCGGCGCGCGATCTATCTCGACCGGTCGATGGCGGTGGCGCATTTCGCGCTCGCGTCGATTCATCTGCGGCGCGGGGCCGTTGCCGAGGCACGCCGCTGCTATCGCAATGTGTTGACTGCATGCGGCTGTCGTCATGCCAGCGATGTGGTGCCGTTTTCGAATGGCGAGCCGACCGGACGCCTGGTCGAAGCGGCGCGGGCGCAGCTTGCGCGGATCGGTGCCGCCGGGACGGGGAGGGGCTCGTGAGGGCACGCGCAGCCTGGACCGACATCGATTGGCAGCAGGTTCACGCGCGGTTGGCCCGGACTGCGGCCGCGATGCGTGACGCGGGCGAGGCGTCGCCGGAACATGCCGCGCGGCTCCTGGACGAGCGGGCCCGACGCCTGTCGAAACCGCTTGCGGCGCCGCTGCCGGCCGGCGCCATGCTCGATCTGCTCGCATTCGAACTCGCCGGCGAGCGCTACGCGATCGAGACCCGCCATGTGCAGGAGGTCGTCCGTGCTGCCGGAGTGACGCCGGTGCCGGGGGTCCCCGACGTGGTGGCCGGTCTGGCCAACCTGCGCGGGCAGATCCTGATCGTATTCGATCTGCGGCCGCTGCTGGGGCTGGCGACGGCGGATGCAACCGAGGCGTCCCGCATCGTTGTCTTCGGCGATGCCGAATCCGGCCTGGGTCTCGTCGTGGATTGTGCGAGCGCCGTGTTTCGCCTGCCGGCCGACGACATTCAGCCGACCGCCCTCGCCGATGCTGACGCGGGCGGACGACTCGTGCGTGGCGTGGCGCGCGACGCCACCATCGTGCTCGACGGTTCGGCGCTGCTTGACGATTCGCGCCTCTCGATCGACCAGCCGCGCCGGCAATGACAGTCTTGCAAGGAGGGAACCGATGAACCTGAAGACCAAGACCATCCAGACCAAGCTCGCGATCGGTTTTGCGCTTGGCCCGATCGTCCTGGCGATCGTCGGCTGGATCACCTACACGAATGCCGAACGTCTCCAGGAAGCCTATGACCAGCGCCGGTCCACCTACCAGGTGATCGAGCAGGTCGAAACGACACTGGCGCGCATCGTCGATGCCGAGGCCGGGCAGCGCGGATACATCATCACCGGCAACGAGCGCGATCTGGAGCCCTATCACGCCGCCGTGTCCAGCCTGGATCGGGAGATCGCCGAACTGCTGGATCTGGTCAGCGCCAATCCGAAGCATGTGACGCGCGCGCAAAGTCTCAGAAACCTAGCCCGGCAGAAACTCGAAGAGCTTGCCGAGGCGATCAATCTGCGTCGCGAGCGGGGATTTGAGGCGGCACAGGCGGCGGTTCAGTCCGATCGCGGCAAGAAGCTCATGGACGACATCCGGTCCCTGCTGGACCAGATACGGTCGGAAGAGACCGCCCTGCATCCGCAACGCGCCGCGCTCGCCAGCGCGCTGACGCGGTCCACCCTTAACTCGGTGCTGTACGGGACAATCGGCTGCTTCTTGCTGCTGGGGCTGGTCGGCTACTTCACAAGCCGCAGTATCACCGTGCCGGTGCGCAAGGCGGTCGACACCTTGTCAAGCATGTCGGCGGAGATCCTGGCCGGCACGACCCAGCAGGCCGCCGGCATGCGCGAGCAGTCGTCCGCGGTTTCTGAAACCGTCAGCACGGTCGACGAGGTTTTGCAAACGGCCGAGCAGGCCGCGCAGCGTGCGCAGATGGTTTCGTCATCCGCGCAACGCGCCGCCGAGGTCGGACAGAATGGCCGTATTGCGGTCGAGGAGTCGGTGACCGCGATGAGCACGATCAAGGATCAGACCGGCTCGATCGCCGAGAGCATCCTTACGCTTGCCGAGCAGGCGCAGGCGATCGGCGAGATCATCGCCAGCGTCAACGACATCGCCGAGCAGACCAACGTGCTCTCCCTCAACGCCGCCATCGAGGCGTCACGGGCCGGCGAGCACGGCCGCGGATTCTCGGTGGTCGCCGCCGAGATCAAGGCGCTCGCCGAGCAATCGAAAAAGGCGACCGCGCAGGTACGCCAGATTCTCGGCGAGATCCAGAACGCCACCAGCGCCGCCGTCATGGTCACCGAACAGGGATCGAAGAGCGTCAATGCGGCGATCAAGACCGTGAACGAGGCCGGCGCCACCATCCGCACGCTCGCCGATACCATCAACGAGGCCGCGCAGACGGCCGCGCAGATCGCGGCGTCGTCCGGCCAGCAGGTCACCGGCATGCACCAGATCCACCAGGCCATGAAACACATCAATCAGGCCAGCAACCAGAACCTCGCGTCGACGCGACAGGCCGAGCAGGCTGCGCAGAACCTCAATCATTTGGGCTTGAGCCTGAAGGAAATGGTTGTCGGCTAGCGCTCGTCCGCGGCGGAGGTATCGCGCATGGATACGGACCGGCTGACCCAGCGGCTGATGGCGACGTTCCTGGGCGAGCTCGAAGACCATCTGCGCGCGCTCGAACGCGATCTGCTCGCCCTGGAGAAGCATCCGGACCCTGGCGTGCGTACCGGCCTGTTCGCGACGCTGTTTCGCACCGCGCACAGCCTCAAGGGCGCAGCGCGCTCGGTCGGGGTCGAGCCGCTCGAAGCGGCGGGTCACCGCCTTGAGGAATTGTTCGCCGGCGGCCGCGACGGACGTATCCCGGTCGATACGGCGTACTTCAATCGCGTGCTGCCGATTGTCGATGAAATCCGCGACACCGGGCGGAGCCTGCATACCCGCGTGGGCAAGCCCGGCGTGGCGTTCGGCGGCGCGCAATGCGAGCAGTCGCCCTCCGTCGTCCCGGCGATGGGCGACGCGCCGGCAGCGGCGTCGGTCGCCCCAGCCGATCGAGCGCCGGAGTCCGCGCAATGGAGCGGCGTGGTGCGCGTCGCCGCCAGCAAGCTCGATGCGCTGCTCGCGCAGAGCGGCGAACTGCTTGCGGTCCGCCATCGCGCCCATGCGCGCGCCGAAGCCGCGCGCGCGCTCCATGACGCCACCGGCGGTTGGCAGAAGGAATGGCGCCGTATCGAGCAGCAATTCGCCGGCCTCGTTCAGACAGACGCGGCTCCCGGCATGGCGGCGGCGGCAGCCGGCGAGCCGCGGCCGAACGAGTCGGGGCGTCGTCAGGCCGAGCGCCTGTTGGGTCAGCACAAGTCGAGCATGGCGCGGTTTGCGCGCGAGATGCAGCGCCTGGTCGCCGAACTCAGAGCCGATCACCGATCGCTGGAATTGGCGGCTCAGCGAATCGACACCGAGGTCCACCGGGTCCGCATGCTGCCCTTCTCGGAAGCCTGCGAGGGCCTCGATCGGATGGTTCGCGACTTGGCCGCGAGCGCGGGCAAGCGGGCCGAAGTCGTGGTCAGGGGCGGTGAGATCGAGATCGACCGGTCCGTGCTGGAGGGTTTGAAGGACCCGCTCATCCACCTCGTGCGCAACGCGGTCGATCACGGCATCGAGCCCCCGCCGGTGCGGCGGGCGTCGGGCAAGCCGGACGCCGGCCGCGTCACCGTGGCGGCGGCGGTCCGGGCGGGGCGGCTGGAGATCGCTATCGGAGACGACGGCCGGGGGCTCGATCTGGCCGCCATTCGCGACCGGCTGAACAGCAAAGGCATGGCGGTGCCGGACGACGAGCAGGAGCTGGTGGATCGGATTTTCGCTTCGGGCTTTTCGACCTCGACCGCCGTCACTGCGGTGTCCGGCCGCGGTGTCGGCCTTGAGGTCGTCCAGAGCCGCATCAAGGCGATGCGCGGGATCGTCGACGTTGCGTTCGAGCCCGGTCGCGGCACCCGGTTCACGCTGCGGGTTGCACTCACGCTGACCTCGGTTCGTGCGCTGATCGTGGAGGCCGGACGGCAGACGTTTGCGCTCGATACCGCGGGTGTCGACCGGGTCGTGCGCATCGGCGCGTCCGACATCCGGTCGATTGAGGGGCGGGAGGTGGTCATGGTCGACGCCCGCCCGGTTTCGGTGGTCACTCTGGCCCGCCTGCTGGGCGTGCCGGAGCGCATCGCTTCGGCTGCCGGCGAAAAGCGCCCCGCGGTCGTCCTGATCGACGGAAATCGCAAGGCGGCGTTGGTGGTAGACGATATCCAGGCCGAACGCGAGGTCATGCTCCGCCCGCTTGGACGCCGTCTGCGCGGAGTTCACCACGTGATCGGGCCGACCGTGCTGCCGGACGGGCACGTGGCCCTCGTTCTCAATACCGGGGACCTCGTGGACAGCGTCCGCCGGCTGGCGCCATCGTCGAGCGTCGTCCAGTCGATGACGGTCGCCAAGCCGGCACAGAGCCGGCGGCTCCTCCTGGTGGACGACTCGATTACCACCCGCACGCTGGAAAAGACCATCCTGGAGGCGGCGGGCTACGAGGTGCTGATCGCCACCGACGGGGCGGAGGCGTGGCAGGTGCTGCTCGAACGCGGCGCCGATCTCGTCGTGTCCGACGTCGAGATGCCGCGCATGGACGGCTTCTCGCTCACCGAGACGATCCGTAGCTCAAGGCGGTTCCGCGAACTGCCGGTCATCCTGATGACCGCGCGCGACAATGACGCCGACAGGGCGCACGGCCTGAAGGTCGGCGCCAACGCCTATCTGTTCAAGAGCGCGTTCGATCAGCGAGAGCTGCTCGCCACCATCGGCCAGATCCTGTGACCGCGGTGCCGATCCGGACACTGGTCGCGCACGGGTCGGCATCCGATCGTTCCCGGATGGTGGCGGTGCTGCGCGGCGATCCTCAGATCATGGTGATCGGCGAAGCGCTCACGGTCGACCAGGCCGTGGCGATGACCTGGAGGCATCTGCCGCAAGTCGTCGCCATGGGCATCCATCTGCCGGCGGAAGGGGGGCTGGAAGCCGCCAAGCGGATCATGATCGAGGTGCCCACGCCGATCGTGATCGTTGCCAACGGCACCGATGCCGCGCAGGCGCAGATGTCGGCGCTGCGAGCCGGGGCGCTGGCGGTCGTTCCGCAGCCCTGGACAGCGCGGCGTCCCGGGTCGGACTTGGAGACACAACGTTTTGTCTCGACCATCAAGGCGCTGTCGCAGGTGAAGGTCATCCACCATCGCTATGGGCGGCAGGACGTTGATCTGCAGGTCGCCACGCGGTCGAACCCGTCGGTGCCCGTGAAGGTCGTCGCGGTGGCGGCCTCGACCGGCGGACCCGCGGCGCTTCAGGAATTGCTGTCGGCGCTGCCCGCCGACTTCCCCGTGCCGATCCTCGTGGTCCAGCACATATCACCCGGCTTCGTCCACGGCTTGGCCGCGACGCTTGACACGGCCTGCCCGCTCACGGTCAGGGTGGCCGTGGACGGCGAGCCGTTGCTGCCGCACACCGTGCTGATGGCGCCGGATGGCTTGCATCTCGGCGTCACCAGTCGATCGCGCGTCGCCTTGCTGGCCGATGCGCCGTTGAGCGGATTTCGTCCCTCGGCCACGGTCCTGTTCGAATCGGTGGCGCGGACGTTCGGCGCGGCCGCGGCGCACGTCATCCTGACCGGCATGGGGCGCGATGGTGTTGCGGGGCTCGCCGTCGCCCGCGCGCTCGGCGGCCGCGTCTTCGCCCAGGACGCCGCCAGCTCGGTGGTGTTCGGAATGCCTGGAGAGGCGGTGAATGCCGGTGTCGTCGATTCGGTGGGGTCACTTGCATCGATCGCGGACCAGCTGGTGGCCTTGACGCAGGCCGTACGTAGTTGAACGGATGCCGGAACGTCTTGCCGCGTAACCAACTTTTATCGAGGCGATGCGATCAGGCAATCATACGAACACCAGCGCGACCGCGGAGGCATTCATGGCTGGGCGTGCAGGGACCACCTGGACCGACGGGCTTGTCGTCCTCATTGCCGAAGACAGTCCGACCCAGGCCGAACACCTGACATCACTGCTGGAAAGCAACGGCTTTGCGGTCATCGCCGCCCGCAATGGCAGGGAGGCATTGGCGCTCGCGCGGGAACGGAGGCCTTCGGTCGTCATCAGCGACGTGATGATGCCGGAGATGGACGGTTACGAACTTTGCCGCCAGGTGAAGGGCGATGCCGCGCTCAAGGACATTCCGGCCATCCTGGTCACGGAACTGTCGTCGCCGCAGGACGTGTTCAAGGGTCTCGATGCCGGCGCCGACAACTTCCTGGTCAAGCCCTATGAAGAAGCGCACCTGATCTCGCGCATCAGCTATCTGCTCGCCAACAAGCGCATCCGCCGCACGGACCGGCCGGATGCCGGCGTGGAGATCGAGCTTGCGGGCAAGCGTCATCTGATTACCGCGGAACGGCAACAGATCCTGGATTTGTTGATCTCCACCTACGCCCAGGCGGTGGTGTTGTATGACCGGCTCGATGCGCGCCAGAAAGAGCTGGCCTATTCCTACGACACGTTGAACGCGCTCTATGACATTGCCGGCGGGCTCAATCGCTGCCACACCGAGGCTGAGGTCACGAACTTCGCCGTCGAGCGCGGCATGAACATACCGGGCGTCCGCGACGGATGGTTGAACCTTCGTCGCGGTGACGGCTTCGCCGTGATCGGCGGCGACCGCAATTCCGGCGGTCCGCGGACGACCGCGTGCGAAACCTGCACCTGCGAGCGGATGCTGACGGAGGGCAAGCTCTCGGCGGCCGTCAACGTCGAGCGGTGCGAGCGGCTGGCAGGCGGTCCGAACGACGACAATGGTGCCACCGCACATGTCAGCATCCCGCTCAAGGTCGACGGGGCGCCCGCCGGTGTCCTCAACCTGATCGGAAGCGGCCCGAGAGGCACAGTGCCGGAGAGCGAGCGGCGCACGCTCACCAGCATCGGCATCCAGATTTCCGACGCGATCGAGCGGGCGCGACTGCATGAGGCGCTGGAGCGCAAGGTCGAGGAGCGCACGCGCGCACTCATGGCGGAGGTCGCGGAGCGCCGTCAGGCGGAGGCGGCCGCGCGCACCGCCGGCGATCGCCTGCTCGATGCCATCGAAAGCATCCGGTCGTCGTTCGCGCTGTACGACGCCGACGAGAGGCTCGTCATCTGCAACAGCCGCTTCCGTGAGATTCATCCTTCCATCGTGCACCTGATCGCACCGGGCGTGCGCTACGAGGAGCTGGTCCGCGGCGGCCTCGGCTGTGTCGACGAGGAATGCGGCCAGCCCGACGACGAGGAAGTCGCTGCCTGCCTGGCCCGCTTCCGGCAGGCCGACGGAACCTCGACCGTGTTAAATCGCGGCGACAGCTGGCTGATGGCGCGGGCGCGGCGGACCGGCGACGGCGGCATCGTGGTCATCGAGACCGATGTGACCGAACTGAAGAAGCTCGACATCGCCAAGGACGAGTTCCTGGCCACCGTGAGCCACGAGTTACGCACCCCTTTGACCTCGATCCGCAGCGCGCTGGCGTTTCTCGATGCCGACAAACAGCCGTCGCCCGGCAATCAGCGCAGACTCCTCGAACTCGCGCAGCGCAACTGTGCGCGCCTGATGCGCATCGTCGACGATCTGCTCGACGTCGCACGGATCGCCGCCGGCGGTTTGAAGCTCGACTTGCAGCGCACGGCGTTGGCCTCGATCCTGGAGCAGATGCTCGAAGGACGCATCGGCGATGGTGCATCGAACATCCGCCTGGAGATATCCGAGGCGGCGCGGGACGCCCAGGTGATGGCCGACCCCTTCCGCATCCAGCAGGCGCTCGACAACCTCCTGTCCAACGCGGTGAAGTTCTCGGCGGCCGGCGACCCGATCGATCTGACGGCCGATTGCTGCAACGACGTCGTGCGCGTGTCGATCAGGGATCGCGGGGTCGGAATTCCGGAGTCGTTCCAGGAACGGGCGTTCGACGCGTTCACGCAGGCCGACTCGTCGGCGGCCCGGCAGCAGGGGGGCACGGGTCTTGGATTGCGCATCGCCAAGACGATCGTCGAGGCGCATCGCGGCACGATCGGATTCTCCTCGGCCGAGGGCAAGGGAACCGTCTTCTATATCGATCTGCCGCTTGAATCCGGATCGATGCCGGCGGCCCAGGCGTAGCCCTCGATCGCACCCGCGGAACCCGGCACCCGACCGCTCGCGGTACCCTCCGCGTGTGTCGTTTCCGGAGCGCCGCGCCCGGCATTGCCCGCTGCATGTGATTCTGGAACAGTCCGGATGCCAGGAGGGTCGGGCGATGTCCGTGATTTGGCAGCCGGCGTGGAGCGAGGAGGCTGCGCGCTGGCGCGCGCGGGCGGAGCGCGTCACGCGCGAGTATTTCGCGCCGCTCGCCGGGGAACTCGATCGTGAGCAGCGCTACCCGCACGAGAACGTGCGACGCCTGGTCGAGAACGGCTTCGCAGGGCTGTTCATCCCCAAGGCGTATGGCGGGGAGGGTGCCGGTCTGGTCACGACCGCGGCGGTGGTCGAGGCGGTCGGTGCCGGCTGCTCCTCCACCGCGGCGATCCTGTGCGTCTGTCAGCTCGGCGCATTTCCGGTGCTGCTTGGCGGGCGCGAGGATCAGAAGGCCTTCTACCTTGGCGAACTGGTCAAAGGCACCCTGACGAGCTTCGCATTGTCGGAGCGCGCGACCGGATCGGATGCCGCCGCGATCGAGGTCACCGCCACCCGGGAGAACGACGGCTGGCGCCTGCGCGGCGAGAAGTACTGGATCGGCAACGGCGGCGCTTCCCGCTATTACGTGGTTTTTGCCAAGACCGATCCGGCCGCGGGTAGCCGCGGCATTTCCGCATTCATGGTCGACCGGGACCGGCCCGGGGTCGTGATCGACGAGCATTGCGACAAGATGGGAATCCGCGGCACGCAGACCTCGAATCTCAAGCTTGACGTCGCGGTGCCGGATTCCGCGCGCATCGGCCCGCTCAACCGGGGCCTGCGGCTTGCGTTGCAGACGCTCAATGTCGGGCGGATCATGGTCGCCGCCCAGTCGCTTGGGCTTGCGCTCGCCGCCTATCGCGAGGCTGCCGCATACGCGGTATCGCGCCGCGCGTTCGGGGTGCCGATCGTCGAGAACCAGGCCATCGGCTTCAAGCTCGCCGACATGGCAACGGAGATCTCGGCTGCGCGCATGATGCTGTACGAGGCCGCCCATGCCTACGACCAGGGGCGCGACATCGCCAATCTCGGCGCCATGGCCAAGCTGTTCGCGTCGGAAGTGGCGCATCGCGCGGCCGATCGGGCGGTGCAGATCTGGGGCGGCCTTGGATACTGCAAGCCGTCGGTGGTGGAGCGGCTCTACCGCGACCAGCGCATCCTGGAGATCTACGAAGGGACCTCCGAAATCCAGCGTCTCGTGCTGGCGCGCGCCGTGCGCGAGGAAGCCGAGGATGCATCGCCGTGACCGGCGCGTCGTCGCACCCGCATTCGCCGGCGATCTGGGATGCGGTCGAGTGCTGGCCGCGCGAGCGCATCGAGCAGTTCCAGCTGACCGCGCTGCGCCGGCAGCTCGCACGCATCGGCGCGGCCAGTGCCTACTACCGGGAGCGCTTCACGTCGGCCGGCTTTGCCGCCGAAGTCCTGAATTCGCTCGACGACCTGCGCAGGCTGCCGGTGACCCGCAAGGAAGACTACGTTGCGGGGCTTGCCGCCGATCCGCCCTTCGGCACGTTTCGCGCCGTCGACGCGGCCGACGCCGTGCGCGTGCATTTCACGTCGGGCACGACCGGGCAGCCTGCGCCAGTGCTGTGGACCAGGGCCGATCTCGACCGCTGGACCGATGTCTATGCGCGCTACCTCTATGCCCAGGGCCTGCGCGCGGGCGACCGCTTCCACTGCATGTTCAACTATCCCTGGTTTGTCGGCGGGCTTGGCTTCACGCAGGCCGCCGAGCGCATCGGCGCGCTGGTGATCCCGGGGGGCGCGGTGGATACCCGCCGCCAGATCGAGACCATCCGGGATTTCCGCCCCAGGGCGGTCGCCGGCACGCCCTCGTTCATGGCGCATGTCGCCGAGACGGCGGCCGAGATGGGCATCGACCTTGCCCGCTCGTCGGTCGAGATCGTCTGCGTCGGCGGCGAGCCGGGCGCGAGCGTTCCAGGGACGCGCGCGCGGCTGCAACGGTTGTGGGGCGCCAAGCTGTTCGATTGCTACGGCACCACCGAGTTCCAGCCGATCGGGTGGGAGACCGCCCTGCAGGGCGGGCCGGTGATCGCGGAGGACCTGGTGTTTGCCGAGGTGGTGCATGCCGAGACGCTGGCGCCGGTGGCGGACGGCGAGCGCGGCGTGCTGGTGCTGACCCACCTCGACAAGCAGGCCTGCCCCCTGGTTCGCTGGTGGACCGGCGACGTGGTGGTGCGCGACCGCAGCCCGCAGCCCGACGGCCGCACCCATGCGCGGCTTATTGGCGGCGTGCTGGGACGCGCCGACGACATGCTGGTGGTGCGCGGCGTCAACCTGTTTCCGACCGCGGTCGAGGACATCGTGCGCGGCTTTCCCGGCACCACCGCCGAATACCTGCTGGTGCTCAACGATGCGATGAAGGATGCCGCGGGCTTCCTCACCGGCGTGACGCTGCGGGTCGAGCGCACCGCCGACGCGCCGCCCGACCTTGCCGAGGCGCTCGCCGCGCGGCTGCGCGAGCGCCTGCAGGTGCGTTTCGTCGTCGAGGTGCTGCCGGCCGGCACGCTGCCGCGCACGGTGCACAAGGCCAAGCGCGTGGTGCGCGAGTAGCGTGGTCAGCGTGCAAATGCGCGCGCCATGCCGGACACCAGGTCGACGAAGTCGGCGAGCGCATTGTGACGCGGCTGGGCGGCGAGATGGGGCGTGAGAATCACGTTCTTGAACGCAAGCAGCTCGTCGTCGTCGCGTCCGGGCGCTTCGTAGAGCGGATCGAGCGCGAAGCCGCCGAGCCGGCCGGCCTTCAGTGCTGCGATCAGCGCGGTGCGGTCGATCACGCCGGGGCGCGACACGTTGACGATGAAGGCGCCCGGCTTCATGCGCGCGAGCTCTTGCGCGCCGATCAGATTCTGGGTCGCGGGGCTTTCCGGAAGCTGCGGCACCAGCCAGTCGGCTGCCGCCAGCAGCGTGTCGAGCGGCGCGTAGCGGACGGCGAGTGCGCGCTCCTCGGCCTCCGGCAGCTGCCGGCGCTGGAAATACAGGACGCGCATGCCGAAGGCGGCGGCGCGGATGGCGATCTCGCGTCCGATCTCGCCCAGTCCGACGATGCCCAGCGTCGCGCCGTGCAGGATGCGGATGCCCGGGATGCGCCCCCAATTCGAGTTCGGCGTGTGGCGGCGGTCGAACGGCCTGTAGGTGTAGCCCTCCTCGGCGAGCCTGGCCGGGCTGATGCGGCCGATGGTGCGATCGAGCTTGCGCGCCTGCGCCAGCATCAGCGCGAGCGCGTGCTCGGCGCAGGCGATGTTGGCGCGGCGGCGGAGCGTCAGCAGCGGAATGCCGCGCGCGGCGCAGGCGGCGGCGTCGATGCCGGTCGTTCCGGCACCGTATTTCTGCACCAGCCGCAGCCTCGGCGCGACGGCAAGGTCGTCGCGGTCGACGGTCAGCGCCTCGACCACCAGCGCGTCCGCATCCGCAAGCTGCGCGCGCATCGTCGCCTGCGTATCGACCATGCGGATCGTGGACGGAAACAGGCCGCCGGCCAGCGCGCGCACGCGCGCGCAATAGCCGTCGAAATCGGGCTCTTCGTGCGCGAAGAAATCCGCGAACGCGGCATACCGTTCGGCCGGCGCGTCCGGATCGAGCAGGATCTGCAATACGCGCAGGAAACGGTCGTCTTCGACAATGAGAAGCGGGCGCACGGTGTCGCTCAAGGGTGGTGCGGCTCGGGATCGATCTGGAGCGCCTGGCCGACCCGGGTATGCATGTTGTAGGTGCCGATCAGCACCGTCAATTCCACGATCTGGCGGTCGTCGAAATGTTTCTTCAAGTCCGAGAACACGGCATCCGGCACGTCGATCTCGCGCGTGACCGCGTCGGTATAGGCGAGCGCCGCGCGCTCACGCCCATCGAAGAATTGTGAGCCACGCCAGTCTGCGAGCGCGTCGGATTGCTCCTTCGGCAATCCCGCCGGCACCGACAGCTCCGGCACGTGCTGGTTCACGACATAGGCACAGCGGTTGAGGTAGCCCACCCGGACGATCACGATCTCGCGCAGGCGGTCGTCGAGCGCCGTCTTCCAGCGCACCGCGTTCACGAGATCGAGCCACACCCCCGCGATGTCGGGCGTGTGCAGCAGGAGCTTGTACACGTTGATGACGTTGCCGCGCCGGCCCTTGCGGATGCGCTCGATCAGCGCCGGCTGGTCCGCACAGTCTTCCGGCTGGATCAGCCTCACGCGTGCCATGGTTGTTGTTGTCCTCTCATCGCCCCCGCACGGCAGCGGCGTCCGGCCACCATGATTTCGCGCGCGGCTGGGTCAACCTGGTTTCACCCGATACCGTTCCACCGCCGCCTCGTCTACCGCGGCTCCGAGCCCGGGGCCGTGCGGCAGCGCCACTGCGCCGTCGACGATCGGCAGCGGCGTGCGAACGATGTCCTCGGCCAGATAGAAATGCGTGAGGCTGACGCCCCAGTCGATGGTCGGGGCGGCGCAGGCGAACGCGACGGTGGCTGCTGCGCCGATGCTCGATTCGGCCATCTTGGCGGCGATGTTGACCTTGAGTCCGAGCCGCCTGCACAGCCTGGCCGCCGCCATTGCAGGTGTGATGCCGCCGAGCTTGATGAATTTCAGCGATACGCCGCCGGCGCCGGCACGCGCGTGCGATTCGATGTCGGCTATGGAGTGAATGCCCTCGTCGATGCCGATCGGAATCCTGAGACCGCGGGTCAAGGTCCTGAGGCCCTTCAGGTCGTCCGCCGGCAGGGGCTGCTCGATAAAGAGGAGCTTGGCGGCGCGCGTGCGTTCGGCGAAGCGCCGCGCAGCATCCGGCGTGAGCCCGCAATTGGCGTCGGCGCAGACCGGGATCGCAGGCCCCAGCGCATCGCGCACGGCGAGGGTGGTCGCGATCTCGTCCTTGAGCGCCTTCACGCCGATCTTCACCTTGAAGAAGCGGATGCCGTCCGCGGCTTTGGCCTTGGCTTCCGCCACGGTCTGCTCGAGTCCCTTGTTGCCAAGGAGCCACATCGGGCTGACCTTGCTGCGGCGCGCGCCCCCCAGAAGGTTGCAGAGCGATTGTCCGGAGACGCGGCCTGCGAGGTCGAGCAATGCCATCTCGACCGCGGCATGGGCGCCGCCGTTGCCGACCAGCGCGCGTTTGAGCACACGCATCAACTCGGGACGCTTCCAGGCGTCCTGGCCGACCAGCAGCGGCGCCAGATGCTCGCGCACCGCCGCCACCAGTCCCCCGAGCGTGTCGCCGGTCATGGTCGGGGCGGAGGCGGCTTCGCCCCAGCCGACGGTGCCGTCGGCAGCCTCGATCCGCACCAGGATGTTGTCGGCAGTGCGGATGGTGATGCCCGACATGGTGACCGGCACGGTCAGCGGCAGGGCCACCGGAATGGCATCGACGCGGCGGATGACAAGCGGCATCGCACCGCCCTCGTCCTGAGGAGCCCGCGACGCGGGCGTCTCGAAGGATGTGGGTTGCCCCACGGTTCGAGACGCGCCCTTCGGGCGCTCCTCACCATGAGGCCGAGGGAGCTTTTCCATGAATGAGAGCTTATACCTTGAACCGCGGGTCGAGATAGTCGCGCAGGCTGTCGCCGAACAGGTTGAAGGCGAATACCGCCAGACTGATGGCGATGCCGGGGAACAGGATCATCCACGGCGCCTCGCGATAGAAATCTGCGGCATTGCCCGACAGCATCAGCCCCCAGGCCGGCGTCGGCTCGGTGACGCCGAGCCCGAGGAACGACAACGAGGCTTCCAGCAGGATCGCCTGCGCCATGAAGGCCGTGAACATGATCAGGTACGGGGCGACTACGTTGGGCGCCATGTGGCGGAAGATGATGCGGCTGTCAGAATATCCGGCGGCGCGGGCGGCATCGACATAGGGCATCACCCGGATCGTCAGCGCCGCCGCGCGTACGACGCGGCACACGCGCGGGACGATCGGGATGGCGATGGCGACCACCAGGTTGATGTCGATGCCGAAGACGACGGCCGTTTTCAGCGCGGCAACCACGACCAGCGCCAGCACGATGATGGGGAACGCCAATAAAATGTCCATGACGCGCTGGATCCAGTCGTCGATCTTGCCGCCGAAATAGGCCGAGGCGATGCCGAGGACGGCTCCGATCGTCGAGCCGAGGAACGACGAGGTCAAACTGATCACGAGTGCAGTGCGGGCGCCGTAGATCAAACGCGAGAAGATGTCGCGCCCGAAGGCGTCCGTGCCGCTCCAGTGCTCCCAGCTCGGCGGCTGGAGGATGGCGGCGAAGTCGATGTGGAGCGGATCGTAGGGCGCGACCCATTCGGCAAAGACGCCGGCCACCGTCATCGCGAGGATGATCACGAAGCTCACCGCACCGAGCGGCTGCTGGGCGGCGAAATCCATCACCGCGCTGCGGGGACGAACGGCCGGAGTCGGTGCCGCGACGACGCTCATGTGCCGTACCGGATGCGGGGGTCGAACACGGCATAGAGCAGGTCGACCACCAGATTGACGAAGACGTAGGCCACTGCCAGCACCATCACCATGCCCTGGATCAGCGTGAAGTCAGAGCGCGAGACGCTCTGCACGAACAGCTTGCCGAGCCCGTTGAGGTTGAACACCTGCTCGGTCACGACAAGACCGCCAATCAGGAACGCGAACTCGATGCCGATCACGGTTATGGCGGGGAGGAGCGCGTTGCGCAGCGCGTGGCGGGAGATCACGAGCTTCTCGAAAACGCCCTTGGCGCGGGCGGTGCGGATGTAGTCCTCGTTGAGCACTTCCAGCAGCGACGAGCGGATCATGCGCGCCACCACCGCGCAATAGCGGTAGCCGACCGCCATCGCGGGCCAGATCAATTGCGTGAGGTTGGCGACCGGATCGACATAGATCGGCGTGAAGGTGATCGGCGGCAGCCAGTTCCAGAGGTACAGCAGCGCCATCATGATCAGCATGCCGAACCAGAACGACGGAATCGACAGGCCGCCGATGGTCACGACCCGCACGACGTAGTCCACCCAGGTACCGCGCATGAGCGCGGCGGTCGTCCCCAGGGGAATCGCAAGCAGCACCGCGAATATCGTTGCCATGATCGCGACCTGGAGCGACAGCTCGAGCCGCAGCGAAATCTCCTCGGTCACCGGCCGCTCGGTCCACATCGAGATGCCGAGATCGCCGGTGACCAGGCCGTACATGTAGTCGCCGAACTGTCGGATCAGCGGCTTGTCGAGACCGAGCCGCTTGCGTTCGGCGTCGATCACCTCCTGCGAGACCGTGCCGCCGTCGCCGCGCAGCTTCACCTCGACCACGTCTCCCGGCACGATGCGCAGCATGAAGAACACGAGCACCGCCACCCCGAACAGCGTCGGGATCATCAACAGCAGGCGATGGATGGTGTAGCGGAGCATCTGATTTCGATTTCTGTCCCGGGCGCAGCGCACCGCGAAATGGTGCGCCGAATCCGGAACCGGCCCGGATCGGCGGTGCACCGCTTGCGCGCTGCACCGCGTCCGGGACACGCGTCTACTGGTTCAGCCACACGCCCTCGAGCTGGGCGCCGAGATTGTGGCTCGGCGACATCTGCCAGCCCATCAGCACCTTGTGGGTCGGCACGATGCGGTGCCACCACAGGATCGGCTGCTGATAGGCCTGCTCGAACACGCGCCGCTCGAAGGCGCGGATCATGCCCTTGCGTTTCTCGACGTCGCGCTCGCGCACGTGCGCATCATAGAGCTTGTCAAGCTCGCGATCGATGGCACGCGAGAGGTTCTGCGGCGAGCGGTCATGCGAGAGGTACTTGGCGAGCGACAGCGTCGAATCGTCCATGAACAGGTTGGAGAAGTCGACGGCGACCTCGTAGTTGCCGGAGTTCAACCCCGCAAGATAAGGCGAGGTCTCGTACTGCTTGTGGTCGGCCGTCACCCCGATCTGCCGCCACTGGTCGACCAGGAAGATGCCGGCCGGCGTATAGGGCTGGGCGATGGTGCGGTTGTGCAGCACGAATTTCAGGTTGGGATGCCCGGCCTCCTTGAGGAGCTTGCGGGCTTCCGCGCGCGCCGCGCGCATGTCCTTGGAGTAGCCGGGGAGCTTGGCGAGTTCGTCGGGCGGCGTCGCCAGCGGCGATCCGGGCCGGATCAGGCCGCCAACCGAACGCAGCAGGGAGATCTTTGACAGGCCCTGGCTGCCGCCCCAGCGGTCGATCGAGATCAACAGCGCCCGGCGCACCCGGACGTCGTCGAACGGCTTCTTGGTGGTGTTGAAGGCCACCAGGAGATTGAGCGTCCAGCTCTCCTCCTCGATACGGATGCGGTCGCCCATGGCGGCGACCAGGCGATCGCGCTCGGCCGGCGAAATGCCGCGGAACTCGCCGAGCAACTGCCCGCCCTGCACCGCGTTGAGCATGGCGGCGGCCTGGAGCGTGAACACGCCGCGGAACCCGTCGAGATAGGGCAGGCCCTTCTTGAAGTAGTCGGGATTGCGCTTGCCGGTCAGGTGGCTGCCCTTGACGTGCTCGCCGAAAACGAACGGGCCGGTCCCGTTGATCCGGGTGCGCGGCGAGGTCGGGTCCTTGGCGAGGTCCTTGGCCGAATAGATGCAGTTCCAGGGCGAGGCGAAATGCTCGATCATGGAGGCGTTGACCGCCTTCATCTTGAAGACGACGGTGCTGGCGTCGGGAGTCTCGATCGTGCCGATGTCGGCGAAGGTCGCACGCCGCGGCGATACCACGCCCTTGGGCGGGTTGCGCATGCGGTCGTAGGTGGCCTTCACGTCCTCCGAGGTGAGCGGTGTGCCGTCGTGGAATTTCACGCCCTGGTGCAGCTTGAAGGTATAGGTCATCAGATCGGGCGCGATCGTCCACGAGGTGGCGAGGTCGCCTTCGATCTCGGGGAACTTGGCGAGGTTGAAGCGCACCAGCGTCGAGTAGAACGGCGCCGAAAAGTGCAGCGTGGCGTAGGTCTCGCTGCCGTGGCAGTCGTAATGCGGGGTCTCCGCGCTGATCGCGAAATTCAGCGTTCCGCCGCGTTTGGGCTGCTGGGCGTCGGCGCTGCCGGCAGCGCCTGCAAGCGCGAACGCAATCCCTCCGACAAGTCCGAGGATCGTTCTCATGGCGACTTCCTCCATCCGTTATCGATTCCAACCCCGTCCGTCATGCTTTATGGCAGGCGACCACGTGTCGAGGTCCAATCTGTCGCACCTGAGGCACGTCGTGCCGGCACTCGTCGCCTGCGATCGGGCAGCGGGTATGGAACACGCACCCCGCGGGCGGGTTCAGCGGCGAAGGAATCTCGCCTTTGAGCGCGCGCGGCGCGCGCGCCCGCTCCACCCGCGGATCGGGGATCGGCGCCGCATCGAGCAGCGCCTTGGTATAGGGGTGCCGGGGGTGGGCGTAGAGCTCGTCGCGGTCGGCGATTTCGGCGACGCGGCCGAGATACATGACCGCCACCCGGTCGGAGATGTGGCGCACCACCGCGAGGTCGTGTGCGATGAACAGGTAGCTCAGGCCGAGGCGGGTCTGGAGGTCCTCGAGCAGGTTCATGATCTGCCCCTGGATCGAGACGTCGAGCGCGGACACCGGCTCGTCGCAGACGATGAAGCGCGGTTCCAGCGCAAGCGCCCGCGCGATGCCGACGCGCTGGCGCTGGCCGCCCGAGAGCTGGTGCGGATAGCGCTCGGCCATGTAGTCGAACAGCCCGACCTGCCGCAGCAGCTCGGCAACCCGCGCGTGCTCGTCCTTCCTGGACTTGACCAGGCCGTAGACCCGCAGCGGCTCGCCGATGATCTGGCCGACGGTCATGCGCGGATTGAGCGACGAATACGGGTCCTGGAAGATCACCTGGATGCCGCGCCGGATTTCGCGCATCTCGCGGGCGGTGCTGTGGGTGATGTCGGTGCCGGTGAAGCGGATGGTGCCGTCGGTCGGGTCTTCGAGACGCAGCACCGTGCGGCCGACCGTGGTCTTGCCGCAGCCGGATTCGCCGACGAGACCGAGCGTCTCGCCGGGCGCGATCGTGAACGACACGTCGTCCACCGCCTTCACCGTCGCCATCTTCGACGACAAGATGCCGGAGCCGGACAGCGGCACCGAGAAATACTTGCGCAGGTTCTCGATCTCCAGGATCGGCTCGGCCGACTCGGTGGTGCTGGCGATGGCGGCATGGCCAGCGGTCGACACCTCCCGGACCAGCGTGCCGGCGGCGATCTCGTCGGCCCGGATGCAGGCCGACGAATGCCCGGGCGCCAGCGTGCGCAGCGTCACGCCGGTCTGCGTGCAGGCGTCGAGCCGATAGGGGCAGCGCGGCGCGAACCGGCAGCCGGCCGGCGGCGAGCGCAGGTCGGGCGGCAGGCCCTCGATGGTCTCCAGCCGCACGCCGCGCGGCAGGTCGAGCCGCGGCACCGAGCGCATCAGGCCGATGGTGTAGGGATGCAGCGGCGTGAGGAAGATGTCGTCGGCGGTGCCCTGCTCGATGATGTGCGCGGCGTACATCACGTTGACGCGGTCGGCGTAGCGGGCCACCACGCCGAGATTGTGGGTGATGATGATCAGCGCAATGTTGAGCCGGCGCGACAGGTCCTTCATCAGCTCCAGGATCTGCGCCTGGATGGTGACGTCGAGCGCGGTGGTCGGCTCGTCGGCGATGATGAGCTTGGGATTGCAGGCGAGCCCGATCGCGATCATCACCCGCTGGCGCATGCCGCCGGAGAGCTGGTGCGGATATTGCGCGAGCCTGCGCTCGCCGTCGGTGATGCCGACCAGTTGCAGCAGTTCCAGAGCCCGCGCCCGCGCCTCGCCTTCCGTCATCTTCAGATGGATGAACAGCGGCTCCATGATCTGCTGGCCGATCGAGAGGACCGGGTTGAGCGAGGTCATCGGCTCCTGGAAGATCATCGCAATGTCGCGGCCGCGAATCTCGCGCATCTCCTCGGCGGTCAGCGTGAGCAGGTTACGGCCCTCGAACAGCACCCGGCCCTTGGTGACCTTGCCTGCGGGCTTCGCAAGCAGTCCCATGACGGCGAGCGACGACACCGACTTGCCGCAGCCGGACTCGCCCACGATGGCGACCACCTCGCCGCGATTGACGGTGTAGGTGATGCCGTCCACCGCATGCACGAGGCCGCGCGAGGTATCGAACTGCACGTGCAGGTCCTGCACATGCAGCAATGGCTCGGCCGCGCCGGTTGCGAACGGCGATGCGGCCGCGGCTGGCGGGTTGCGGTCCAGCAAGGGGTGGTTTCCGGCGGTGAGGTCGCGTTTTTTGTTGCAGGTCGGAGACAGGCTATACCGGATCGAAAACGGGGCAACCACCCCGTAACAAAATTGCCGCGGGGCTCGCTCTGCGGGCGCGAGACCCGGGAGCGGCCGTGGAAAGTATTCTCATGTACGTCCCGGCCACGCGCCGATCGCGCCGGTTGCAGGGCCTCCGCTTGATGCAGGTCAACGCGCGGCGCCCGCGCCACGGCTATGCTCCATCCCCAAAATGGAGGTTGGATTTGCCTGGTCGCAGGCTCGGCGCGTGGTTGCGCGCAACGCTCGCAGGACTGCTGTTGACCGCTGTCGCTCCCGCCGCCGGCCTGGCCTGGGGCGACGTGGGGCATGCCGCCGTGGCGGAGATCGCCGTCGGCCACCTTTCGGACCGCGCGCGGTCCGAAATTGAACGGCTCTTGCCGGGCGGGCTGTCCGAGTTCGTCGCGGTCGCGAGCTGGGCCGATCACATCTCGGAGACATGGCCGGAGAGCTACGCGTGGCACTCGGTCGAAATTCCCCACCACAGCTCCGGCTACGACCGCGAACGCGATTGCAGGAACGACGACTGCATCGTCGAACGCATCAAGCTGTTTGCCGCCGATGTCGGCGATCACCGCCTCGCGACCGAGAAGCGCGTTGTTGCGCTGAAGATGGTGATCCATCTGGTGGGCGATCTGCACGTGCCCTTGCATGCCTATCTTCCCGACCGGAGCTGGGACGGGTGGGAGGGCCCCTGGATCCAGATCGGGGACACCGTCGACGTGCTGCACTATTGGTGGGACGACCATTTGGTCTTCGACATCGGACCGGATGCGCAGGAAATCGCCCAGAACCTCGGCGCGGCGATCACGGTCGATGAGGTCGACACCTGGACGGGTTCGGGCCCCGAGACCTGGGCCAACGAGTCGTATTTTCTCGCCCGCGATTTCGTCGTGCGTCATGGTCTTCTCGACGTGGCCCGCTGGATCACCTATACCGAGGACTATCCGATGGTCATGCCGGAGCATGTCCGCGAGGAAACCCGTGCGATCATTGCGCGGAGGCTCGCGATGGCCGGCGTCCGGCTGGCATGGCTCCTGAACCGGGCGTTCGAATAGCGGCTGCCACGTCCGATCCGTCCGCGTATAGTCCCGCCATGACCGACCTCATCGGATATGGCGCTGCCATCTGCACCACGATTGCCTTCGCGCCGCAGCTCGTGAAAGCCTGGCGCACGCGCTCGACCACGGACATTTCGCTCGGGATGTTCCTGCTGCTGGTGTTTGGCATCGTGCTCTGGCTGACCTACGGCGTGCTCCGGCAGGACGGCCCGCTCGTGGCCTCGAATGCCGTGACGCTGATGCTGGCCGGCGGCATCCTGACGCTCAAGCTGAAATACAAGTGAGCGGGCGATCGCCCTGACGCGGGACAGGGGCGGGGCGGGCGTGAGGTGGCCGCAAGGTCCGCACGTCCGCGGCGAGAATGCCGACAAGACGCGACAAGACGATTGTCGCCGAGATCGTGAACGATCGGTCTGCTGTCGATCGCTCCTCCGCAGGCGCCTTGCCTTCGCCTTGCCGGGCACGACGCCTGGCGATCCGCCGAATGCCCAAGCGTGCTTTCGGCGCGGCGCCATATCCAAGACATCCGGGAGCGGCGAGGAATTTGCTCCTTGACATAGGCCATCTGCGGGACTATAGTCACAACACCCTGTTTCAGCCCGAGGGCGTATGTCATGACACGCACACGTACGGAAACAGCCGAAGTTCCGGGGCCGGATGCGGCCTCGGCAGGCTTCGGGGCCGGCCGGGGACACCCGGCGGGGCCGGG